>Ga0070730_10001597_pt1 | contig 21743 bp, 21 predicted proteins | sample Coa_R1_3_FD_66447 | JGI IMG/M metagenome (GOLD analysis project Ga0070730, IMG submission 66447) | Surface soil microbial communities from Centralia Pennsylvania, which are recovering from an underground coalmine fire - Coalmine... | ecosystem: Environmental > Terrestrial > Soil > Unclassified ... | reverse complement strand
GGCGGCGTAGTCTTTCCACGCGGCGCTGAGCAGCGCGCCAGCGCAGGGGCCGGTGACCTGCCGGGTGATCGTCGTGGTGAAGATGGCCGGGCCGAGCTGGCCGCTGGTGCGGACCGCGATGTTGACCGCGGCCAGGACTGCCCCGGCCGGGGTGTCGGCGAACCCGGCGGCCAGCGGCCACGGTCCCTGCCTCGGCCCGGCCTGCGGGGACAGCGGGACCTCGGTCCCGTCCAGGGTGACCGACTGCCATCCGAGGGTGCTGACAGCGATCGTTCCCGGCGTCCCGGCAGGCACCCGGCCTGAGTTTGTCGCATGGGTAGCCTGCTGGGACGACGGCGACACCGGGCCGGGTGCCTGCCGGGACGCCGGGCGGGGAAGCAGCGCGACGATGACGACGGCCAGCGCGACGATGACCGCCGCCGCGGCCGCTGCGGGGCGACCGCGGCGGCGGCGGGGGGAGGCGGGGAGTGGGAGGCTCATCAGTGAAGGAACACCGTCACGACGCCGGCGGCGATCGTCGCCAGTGATATGCCGCCTAGGACCCAGGGGATCCCGGCAGCGCCGTCCGCTGCGAAGCTGTGCCGGTTGCGCCGGCCGATGGCCATCTGGCCGCCGCAGATAAGCAGGCCGACGACGCCTAGGGTCATCACCAGCCACTTGCCCCAGCCGATGATCGTGTTGACCGGCCCGGACAGGCCGGGCACCGGCGCCGGCGCGGGGTTGGGGACCCCGCCCGCGAGCGCGGCCCTGACGGCGAGGTGGAGGACGCTGCTCATCATGACTGCGCCTCCGCCCGGGCGGGCTCGGGGACGGCCAGCGTGAGCAGTCCGGTGACGGCAACGCGCAGGCTGCGGCGTATCCGGACGGCCCCTGGGGGGGCGCCGGCCCGCAGCGCGGCCACGAACGGTATGCGGACCACCGGGCCTGCCCGGGTCCCGATCAGGTCCAGGTACTGCATTACCTGCCGGGGCTCAGGGCCAGCGCCGTCGGCGACCAGGGCGATCGCCACCGGCATGGTGCCGCGGTGCTCCAGCGCGGTGACGGCGATGACCGCGCGCCGGGCACCCTGGACGTTACTGCGGGCGGCGATGATCACCGGTACCGCCGGTGGCGGGACGCGCAGCTGGGCAGAGGCCGCGATCTGCGCCGGGTCCGCATCGCGGAGGGCCGCAGTGACGCCCACCCGCCACCCCTGGCCGGCTGGCATCCTGTTGAGCTCGCGGCGCAGCCAGTCCGCTAGGGTGCTCGCCCCGGCACCGCCGTGGGCGGGGACGACGACGATCTGGCCCCCGGGCCGGTGTGCGGGCCCGGCCACCCGCCTGGCGCCATCGTGCTCACCCGCAGTGGCAGGAGCCATGGCGGGCAGTGCCGCCGCGCCGCCAGCCCCCTGCCGATCTTGCACAACCTGACGCATTGCGCCCCGCCTCTCGGAGCCTGATCTCAGCCACCCAGACCGTTTCGGTGTGTGGAACGCGCTGTTCGCTCCTGAGGTTTGTTGACCGCAAACGCTCGTGATAAACAATATCCGATCGTAAGAGTTCGCAACAGACCCTACAGGCAGCGAACCGCTGTATCGTGACCGGTATCGTTCCCTCCGGGCGGAGGACGTGAGATAGTTGAGATCACGTGAACACCTGACCAGGAGGTCCGCCACATGGCCCGCACCCCTGTGGCCCCGGGCTCGCCCAGCGGTCGCGGCGCGGACTTCCTCACCGCGGAGGAATTCGGGAGCCGGGTGCATATCGGCCGGGTGCACACGGTCCGGAGCCTGTGCGCCGGCGGCCTGGTCCCCGGGGCCAGCAAGATCGGCCGTGAGTGGCGGATCCACTGGCCGACCTTCTACGCCGCGCTGGCCGGGCCCGGCGTCCCCGACGGGGAGGTCGTCACCTCCGCCGAGCTGGCCCGCCGGCTGCGCGTGTCCAGCCGGGTGGTCCGCCGGGCATCGGCGGCCCCGGGGACGCCCGGCAAGCTGCCGGGCCTGCAGCTGGGCAAGACGTGGCTGTATGCTCTGCCGGCCGTGCACGCCCAGGTCGGCTGGTCACTGGACGGCGGCCAGGACGCCGCCGTGCCCGGGCCGCCGGCGGCAAGCCCTGCGCCGGCGCAGCCTGCTCCGCCCGCGACGCCCCAGCCCGCTCTGTCCCTGGAGTACCCTGCCCCGGCCGCTAGCCGCAGCCCGGGGCACGGCGCGGCCGCGCCGGCCAGGCACGGCCCTAGCAGCAGCCCCGCCTCGCGCTGAACCGCGAGGCGGGCCGGCCCGGTGAAACGGCTCGCCGGCATTGCGGCGGCTCTCGCCGCCCTGCCCGTCCTGGTAGTCGTCCTGCTTCTGGGCACCATCGGCGGGGCCGCGACTGGCCAGGGCTGCAGCGCCACCAACAACCCGGTCGTCACGGCGGCCCAGCCCACGGCGAGCAAGACCGGAACTAGCTCCATCCCCGCGAGCTACCTGCAGCTCTTCCAGCAGGTGGGAAAGGCCTACGGGGTGCCCTGGACGCTGCTGGCCGGAATCGGCGAGGTGGAGTCCAACGACGGCCGGTCCAACCTGCCCGGGATGCACAGCGGGCAGAACGGGTTCGGCGCGGCCGGCCCAATGCAGATCGGCATCGGCGGCGCCGCGGGAAACGTCTGGGGCGGCGCGCCGGTCCACCCGGCCAGCGAGCAGGTCAACGGGGTTGCCACCGACTTCAACCACGATGGGACCGCCAGCGTCTACGACCCCGCCGACGCGATCGCCGGGGCCGCCAAGTACCTGCTGGCGCATGGGGTGCTGACCGACCCCAGCGGCGCCATCTTCGCCTACAACCACCTCACCTCCTACGTGCAGGCCGTGTTGCACTGGGCCGGGGTGTACGCGGGCGGCGCGTTCACGGCCACCGCGCCGCAGCAGTGCCTGACCGGCGTCGCCGCGGTGGGCAGCCAGGTGCCCAACCAGGCGGTCGCCACCGCGATCGGGTTCGCCCGCCAGCAGATCGGCAAACCGTACCTGTTCGGCGGCACCGGGCCGGATGCGTTCGACTGCTCGGGGCTGGTGATGATGGCCTACCGGGCGGCCGGCATCTTCATCCCGCGCACCTCGGAGCAGCAGTGGACCTGGGGGCCGCGGGTGCCCGCCGGTCAGGAACAGCCCGGCGACCTGGTGCTCTTCGCGGGTTCCGACGGGACGCTGACCTCGCCGGGGCACGTCGGGCTGGTGATCGGGCAGGGCGAGATGATCGAGGCGTACGCGACCGGCTTCCCGATCCGGATCTCCCGCTACGGGCCGGGCGGCGCCCCTGGCGACACGGTCGTGGTCGGCTTCACCCGGCCGTGGGCCCATCGGTGAGGCCCGGGGCCGGTGGCCGCCGGGATGTCACAGTGGCACAGCCGACAGGCCGCGGCACCGGGTGCCGCACAACCCGCGTACCGGTCGTCACCCCGGGCCGTCGTCACGTGCCACGATACCGCGTCAGGGCTCGCGGCCCGCTGAGCCACCAGGAGCCACTGATAGTCAGCGCGCCGGGTGAGATGCCGCAATGGCAGGAGACCGCTCCCCCGCAAGACCGCCGGGAGAGCTTGCACCAGGCCCGCGCCAGCGCGTCGGCAGCCCCCAGGAAAGACGAGAACCAGCGCCGCCTGGATAGTACTGATATCTGCCAGTATCGAAAGGTGACCCCGTGGGCGAACTGACCTGCGCGGAGATCTGCGCTGGTGGCGGCGGCCAGGCGCTCGGCCTTGAGCAGGCGGGGTTCGCCTGCGCCGGGGCCGTCGAACTCGACCCGGACGCCTGCGACACGCTGCGCGCCAACCGGCCCGGCTGGAAGGTGCTCGAAGGCGACGTCCGGGAGCTGGACGGCCGGGCCTGGGCCGGCGTTGACCTGCTTGGCGGAGGCGTTCCGTGCCCGCCGTTCACCGTCGCCGGGTGCCAGCTCGGCGCCGCCGACGAACGTGACCTGTTCCCCGAGGCGCTGCGGCTAGTCGCCGAGGCCCGGCCGCGGGCGGTCTTGCTGGAAAACGTCGCCGGCCTGGCCGCCCGCCGGTTCGCCGCCTACAGGACCCAGATCCTGGATCGGCTGCACTACCTGGGTTACTGCACCTGGTGGCAGGGAATCCAGGCCGCCGACCATGGCGTGCCCCAGCTGCGGCCCCGGTTCGTGCTCGTTGCCATCCAGCCGCCGTGGGCAGCCCGGTTCGCCTGGCCCGCCCCGGCCGGTGGCCCGGCCCCGACGGTCGGCGACACGCTATACCACCTGATGGCCTCACGCGGCTGGCCTGGGGCGGACGCCTGGCGGGCCGGCGCCCAGGACGTCGCCCCGACCATAGTGGGCGGCAGCAAGAAGCACGGCGGCCCGGACCTGGGCCCTACCCGGGCCCGCGCGGCCTGGGCACAGCTCGGCGTCGACGGCCTCGGCCTCGCCGACGCCCCACCCGGCCCCAGCTTCCCGCCCGGCGGCACGCCCCGGCTCACCACCCCCATGGTGGCGCTCCTCCAGGGGTTCCCCGCCGCGTGGGCGTTCCGCGGCCTGAAGACCTCCGCCTACCGTCAGGTCGGTAACGCATTCCCGCCACCGGTGGCCCGGGCGCTCGGCCACGCGATCCGGAGCGCCCTGGACGGCCCCCCCCGCATGACCATGCCGGATGGCCGCCCCCAGGGACCGGGCCCGCCGCCCGCGGGAACGGCCAGTACCTCAGCCGCGTCCCGGGCCAGCCGGAATCTGGCCATACCGGCCGCCGCATAGCCACCCCACCACCCAGCGCGGTTACCGGCCCCTATCGCCGGGCCCAGCCGCTCCTCGGCAAGCCGGCTGACCAGGCTGCCCGAGGCCGGTCCTTGGCCACCTGACGGTCCCGTTCCAGGATCGGGAAGACCCACCGCCGCCGCACGGGGTTTCTTGCCAGGTCTCAGTTGTTGTGCCTATCCAAAGACGGCAGTTTCTCGACCGACCGCGAGGCGCGAAGAGCGAGCTCATCGGCCACGGACACCACCAGCGCCTGGCACCCAGCCTCTACGGGTCAGGTCTGGCTACAAGGAAAGTGGAGGTGCCTGGGGTGCGCCGACCGTTCTAACCAGCGCGGTGCACGGAAACCGGCTAGCCGACCGCATCGGCCGTATGTAGTCTCCGTTGCAGGCTCGGGCTGCCTTGCCGCTGGCGGCGTTCCCACGGAGCCTGCTCGGGCCATCCCTGCTCTTGACATGCGGGGACGGCGGTCGTGAATCCTCCACTTTGAAGGCTGCGTCATGCGATTGGAGCGGGACAAGGCGTTGTTCTCCGGCTCGCGGCTGTACCGGCAGGCCGGCGAGATCGCCGACGAGCTTCTGCTGAACATGCAGGTGCCGGTTCCCCTCGGGGAGGCCGTTGCCTGCCTACGCGATGCCGGCCTGGATTTTACGCTCCGGCCAGGGGAGCTCGACCGGCCGATCGAGGCGCTGCGATCCGCAGTGGAGCGCCAGATCGATTCCATCTCCCCGTATCACGCGATTCCGGCTCTGTTCAGCGCGGTAGCGAGCCTCGGTCCTCCCCGGCCCGCAGCCGCTGCTGCCTTCAAGGTGCTGGCGGTCCGCCTGTACGGCAGGGTCTGGACTGACGTCCCGGGCGTCTCCGCGTCGCGACTGGCCCTCGTGCGCGCGGCGCGATTGGTCTACGCCGAGCGACTGCTCGGCACGGTCCGGATGGCATGGACCGTCCAGCCGTCCGGGCACGCCGAGATCACGCCGGAGGGCATCTCCTTCGACGCGGAAACGGACGACCTGCTTCAGGCGAGTGGGCACGCTACGGCAGGCGGGGGGCTACTGCAGCGGTTCAGCGGGGATCCCACCAGGCGGATGCACAAAGATCCTGAGGGATTCCTGCTGGGCGCATGCGGGGTGCTGGCCGACGATCCGCCGGCCAGCAAGCGCGTGTTCGCCGGGACGTTCCTGCGCGCCTTGCCCGGCGCTAGCCTGGCGCGCGCCTACTGGGCCGCCCTCGCAGCCCGCCTGCTCCTGCTGGAGACCGCGCACCGCGTCGCCAGCCAGGTTCACGACAACCCGCGCGGCATCGCCATCCTCGGGCCGTCCGGGGCAGCGCTTTACGGCCCAGACGCCGAACGCCTCACCAAGCGGGACCACGCGCTGCTGCAGCGGGAGGTAAACGCGTGTTCCTGGGAACGCGGATGGCTCAAGCGCGTCCTGTCCAGCGGAGAGGAGCAGCACGCGTTCGTGGAACGGCCCATCTGCCGGATCACCGGCGCCAAGCGCCTCTTCGTGACCAGTGAGCACAACATCGCCGACAGCATCACCGCGCTCACCGAAAGGGCGGTAGGGCCGTACTCGGGGAAAAGGCGCTGTGCGCTTCCGGACCGGACGTTCGAGCGGCTCGTGTCACGGCCATTCGAGGCGATCACCGTCACGTTGTTCCGGGAGCACGGCTTCGTCGCGGGCGAGGTGACCGCCAAAGGCGCCTGGCTGACCCAGGACGGCACCATCCAGCCCCCGGCTGGCGTCCCGCGCCCGCCGGGGCAGATCGACGTGCTCGCCTGGCATCCCACCGGCTACCTGCTCGTCGGCGACTGCAAGATCCTCCAACTCCCCCACAGCGAAACGGTATGGCTCAACCTGTGGAAGAAGCTGCACGAGGACGAGCAGGGCTTCCACGGCAAGATCATCGCGAACACCGAGTGGGCCCTGAAGTTCCTCAGCGCGACCGGCAGGACGGCACCCCGCGTCGACATGGCGCTCATCCTCGATCAGCCGCTGCACCTGTGGCGGCAGAGCGGCCCCGTGGTGATCACCGACTACCCGGACCTGGCCCGCAAGCTGGCGGACCGGCGGATACCAGCCCGGTTGGCCCTTCCCGCCTGAGGCTGTCTTCCCGGCGCAATGCTGGCGGGATGACCGGCCATGGAAAGAGCCCATTCCGAGCGGTCGCTCGTACCCGTTGCCGCGAGCGACCTGGTGAGACTGGCGATGCTCGTGGCCAAGGCCAAGGCCGAGGAACTCGGCCTTGCCACCGGCGGCTACGGCATCCGCGCCACAACGAAAAGCGGTATGAAGACAGGTTTGCACATTCAGTGGCAACGGCACAGGTGGCGGCACCAGCACCCCCATCGGAAACGGCCTACAGTTACCCCATCATGGCCGCTCTGGGAGCGTAAGGGAGGGAACACGACAGGTGGTAAGACTGAGTGCCGATCAGCGCCGGGTGGTACAGATGATCTACGACCTGTTCCGTGAGCGCGGTACCTGGCCAACCTTCGGCGACATCGACCGGCCGCTGCGCAAGCGTGGGCTGAAGCCGGAAGCGGTCATTGACACCATCACGGACGATATCCTGCTCCCTTTTCAGGCAGGCCGGTCTTGGCCGATCGATAGTGACGAGCTGCGGCTGAGCCTCGTAGGTATCGCAGTTTGCAAGGGTGGCCAGGAGGACATCGACATCTTCCTGCGCGTTCTGCCGTGGCTGGTCAGGAAGGAACTCAACTTCAAGCCCGAGGAGCCGAACACCCAACTTCGGGTCACGAGGACGCAGATTAGACGGTTTCTGAGGCTACCAAAGGATCAAGCGGCGGGAGCGATTAGCCGCCTGCGCCAGATCATGAACCTGCAATTCTGGGGGTGGTCGAATGGAGAGCTGGCCAACGGTGAGTGGTATGTGCAAGTCACTCGTGAGATTAACCGTTGTGCCGACGTAAGAACGCTTGATGACTACTTGGAACTACTCGACACGATAGAGCAGGAACACAAGCAACCATATCAAGCTGTCCCTGATATCCTTTATGGATCGGTGCCGAGCGTAATCGACGCCGTCGAGGCGCCTGCGCCTCAAGCCGATACCTATGTCGGTGGGGCAGTTATAGAAACAATGCGCGCTGCATCGACATCCTCCCGGTGGAACTGCGGCAAGCTATTCCAGCTCATTGCCGAGCTAAACGATGCTTGCGAGCGCGGTAATGCCTATTCGGCCCATGCCATGCTACGGGCCGTCCTTGATCACGTGCCACCGCTCTTTGGTTTCCGAGATTTTAAGGAGATCACTGCAAACCACCGTTGGTCACAAACGGATAAGAACTACATGAAGCGCCTCCTGGACTTCAAAGATCAAGGTCATGATGTGCTACATCGGCAAATAACAACGCAGGCGGATGTCCTTGCTATGGAGGATATGCCACAGCGTGTAGCGATCAACAGATTGCTCCAAGAATGCACAAGCAAACTTGAAGAGTCATAGGTGCTATACCCTTTGAGTCGGCCCTCAGAGCCACAGGGGCTTCCGAGTCCTAAGGCTCCCTATGGTCTGGATGTGGGCTTCGGGATCGCCAAGAAGAATGCGCATCTCGTTCTTGAGGTACTCGCGTCGCGGTTCCGGCATGTCTGGGCACCCGTCCAGAGCTTCATCCCAGCCATCTGAGCATCGGTAATCCTCGCCGTCGTTGAGGATGGTCAGACAGGGAGGTACCGCTACCACATGGTAGCCCTCCTGCGTTCTGCGGACACAGGAGTATGCCTCGCCGTGCTTGGTGGGTGACAGCCGGTCAAATGACATCAGCCGTTCGTCCTCACGGGCCAACTCTGCCCGCTTCGCTTGCCTGCGGTTGGAACCTTCATAGTTCGCGCGGCGGCCATAGATGAGAACAAACCGCGGTGAGAGTCGTCTCCTCCGCAAGTCGCGTGGGATCTCGTAGTCGTCTAGGAAGGCTGTGCGATTGTGGCCTTGATTGAACCATGCCCGCCACTCGGCTAGCTGTCCCTGCGCATGAGTGAAATCGCTGTGGATTTCAGCATGATCTCCGTAAAACCACTGCTTGTGAGGAGTCTCGATCTCGATCAAGATCGGATACAAAGACTCGCTGTCGGTGGCGATCCACATGAAGTCTGGCTCCCGGTGGCTCAACCCTGGCAGCTTGGGCTTCGAGATCACCGCCCACGGGAAGGCGCCGTGCCCAGAATCACCATCCACGCTATGAGAACCGGGGAGTAGCGACGGGTGGCGCTCCAAGAAGGTGTGCAGCACGTGGCGCTCATCACGTGATGCAGGGCTGTCGAGCAGGGCACGCCACTGCTGCATGAGCAACTCGTTGTAAGCGGTCACGTCCGGCGGGTCGGTACCCGTCGCCTCAGCCAACGCCAGGTAGCCAGGCAGGTGACCGACGAACGGGACCCGGAAGGCGTCAGCCGTGACCGATGACTCTGTGTCCGTCACAGACGAAGGGTACTCCCGCCTACGGTAACCGGCTGGAACGGATGGTCCAAAGTTGATCTTGCACGTTTCCCGGATAGGCCCAGATCAGGCCGTCGCACCCCGGCACAGACAGATATAAAACAGGCAACCAGGCCGTCGGATATGCTGCCGCCTGAGAATCCGCCAGATCTGCGCGTGACGCCGTGAGACACCGCAAGGTCCAGCGAGAACGGACACCCGTGCCAGGGCGCCCCGCTGCTGCACTCATCAAGGGCCGCATTCACTGAGAACCGGGCCGAAATGGGCCGGAATCATTGAGACAGGGCCGACCTACCCGAGACGGAACGTCGGTGTACTCCCCCGGCAGCCGGGTGGACCTGCGGGCTAGTGGCGGGGCGGGCGCCGGCCGGCGGTGCGGCGGGGCGGCTTCGGGGGCCGCAGGGGGCGCGGGCTGGCTGGCCTGGGCGGGGCCGGGAACTCCAGCGAAGCGCGGTTTACGGGCCCGGCCGGGTCAGGGCCAAGCGCGCCTTTTGGGCGCGCCTGCGCCGCCTCCTGCGCTTCAAGTGCGGCGAGGATCTCGGCGGTCACCTCGGCAAACGGCACGCCGGTCCGTTCCTGCACGCGGGCAACCTGGCGTGCAGGGTCATCAGGCCGGGTTTCGGCCAGCAGCCGGGCCGCAGCGCGGGCCGCGCCGAGCTGGCCTTCGGCCCACTGCAGCTTGCCAGCCCACGAGTTGAGCACCGCGTCGACCGCTATGTCGGCCAGCGGATGCTCCCCGCCTGCCAGCGCGCCGGCGAGAGCCAGTGGCCCGTCCTTCTCGAAGATGGCGGCCGGGTCGGCGCGCTCGGGCAGGACCGGCGTGGTTGCTGCCGGGCTGTACGGGGTGATGAGCCGGTAGTCGCGGATCGCGGCTTTGCGGCCGCCTTGGTCGGCATCGAGAACGACCAGCAGCGGCGTAGATACCCGCAGATCACACGTTCCGGCGAGCAACTCGATCTGATGGGTGCTGAGGGCGGTACCGCCCGGCGCGACCCCGGCCAGGCGGCCAGGGCTAGGCGCCGCGTCCCCGGCAGATGTGCCCGCGAGGACCCGCGCCCGGCTAGCCTCATTGACAGCGATCACATCGAAGTAGCCCTCCACGAGTGCCGGCCGGGCCCCTGCGTGCAGCGCGGCGCCAGTTTCGGCCAGGCCGTACAGCACGTGATCCTTGCGGAAGATGGCGGTTGTCGCCGTGTTCAGGTACTTGGGCGTTCCTTCGCCGGCGTCGGCCGGCGCCCGTCCGGCGAACCCGACGATCTGCCCGTGGATGCCGCGGACCGGGATCATGGCCCGGTTCCGGAAGACGTCGATCAGGGTGCCGAGCGAGGAAGGGCGGACCAGGCCGGCCGCCTGGATCACCGCGTCAGGGTAACCGGCTGCGCGCAGGTGATCGAGCAGGCCAGTCCAGCCGTCCGGCGCATACCCGAGTTGCCACCTGCGGCAGATCTCCGGCCCGAATCCGCGGCCGGCGAGGTACGCGGCGGCCCAGCTGCCCGGAAGGCGGGCGCGGAAGAACGCGGCTGCGGCCCCGTTGACCATGACCAGGGCCTGATCCGGATACGGCCAGCGGGCGGGGTCAGCGGCGGTGACGCGCGGTGCGGCGGGGCGGCGCTGAGTTGGCTCCGGGGCCTGCGCGGATGCCGGGGACGGCGCCGGAGCGGGCGGCCCGGGCAGGTCTGCCAGGACCTTGTCGGCGTGAACGGTGATCTGTTTCGCGGTGGCCACGATCCGCTCCCCCACCGCCGCGATCACCCTGGCTGACAGGCTGCGCCAGTCGGGCCCTGCCCAGATGCGCGCGGCGGGGAAGCTGATGCCGGCCTCAGCCGGGTCTACGCCCAGGCGGGTCAGTACGAGCCAGGCGGCCGAGTCAGCCTCGACGGCGGCCGTGCCGTAGCAGTCTGCCGTGATCGGGCCCGGCTGGTGCGGGCGATCACCGACGGGGGTTTCCCCGCCGGGCAGCGACGCGGCGGCAAGGTCGGCGTGGCGGACAATGTGAGCGAGCTGGTGGGCCAGCGCAGCGGCCGCGGCCGCGGGCGGCGTGCTGGCGGGGATCATGATGGTGTGCTGGTCCCAGTCGGTGCACGGGCCGTCGGCGGTGTCCTCTGGCCGGGTGACGGTGTAGCCGCTGCGGCGGGCGAGGGCGACGAGCGCGCCGAGCGCCCGGTCCGGGGACCCTGCGCTGATCCGCGCGATGCCCGGCAGCGCCGGGCGGGCGCCGGTGCGCGCCGGTCTGACTTGGTCGTTGGTGAAGACCGCCGTGGCCACGGGCATGTCGGCGTGCCCGGCGATGATCCAGATATGGGCGTGCTGGCCCTTGCGGATCCGCCACCCGGCGTTTGCCCACTCGTCATGGGTCGCGGCGGGACCGCTGCCTGGCTGCTGGGCGTCGATCAGGGCAGCATTGGCGAAGCCGTGCCGCTGGCCGTTGCCGGCGGCGGCGGCCAGGAGGCGGTACCAGCCGTCCGGGTCAGCGGCGCGGGCGATCAGGTGCTGATCGGCGATCGCGCGCAGCTCGGCGGGGGAAGACTGGTGGCCGATGGCGCGGCCCGGGCTGGCTGACGCCACTATGGCCCCGGCTGAACCGCCGCTGCCGGCGGCCCGGCCGCGGGCTGGCCTGGCTCGCGGCGGGTGCAGGCGGCTTCGACCGCCGCCGCGGCGGCGGCGATACCCTCATCGAGACGGATCACCTGGCCGTTGCCGGTCAGGAGGGCGTACCGGCCGGCCCGGCCGGCGCAGTACACCCGCAGCCGGGGCCAGCCGTCGGCGTGGACATTCAGATAGGGCCTGAGGCGCCAGGTGAGCCGTAGCTGGGCCCGGATCCGGTACGCGGAGGCGGACGACGGGCTCAGCGCGGCGGCCAGGCGGGTCAGCAACTCCCGCCTGCGCCTGTTCTCCGCCTTGGACCCCCCATGTAGCTCCCTAACCATTGCCGCGCCGTCGTGATGGCAGTCCGGGCTGCGGCGTCCGCGGGCGGAGCTCGATGTCCTCCGCAACCTCCACAGGCCGCCGCGGCCCGCGCACTGCCGGCGAGATCAGCAGCAGGACCAGGCAGGCCGGCCCGCCGTCCCGCGGCGCCGGCGTGGCAAGGCGGGCGGCTGCGGCCCGCTGGGCGGGGCCGGTCGCGGCGCCCGCCAGCGCCGCGGCGAGGACGGCCGCGGTCACCGCTGCTCACCGTTGTGCCCGGGCGGGGTGCCCGGGGAGCGCGCACAGCCCCTGCCACAGCGCACCCAGGGTGCACGCCAGCGCGGCGGTGATCTGCCTGGCGCACAGGTAAGCAGTCAGCTGCCCGTTGCGGGCGACGGCGACAGCGGGGTGCAGGGCGCCGAACTCGCCGTGCCAGAGCCGCACCACCTGGACGGCGGGCCCGCCGCCTGCAGGGCCGCAGCGGCCCAGCAGGTCGGCCGTCCGGGAGACGAACGCGCCCAGCAGGTCCGCCGCCGGCTGCTTGATCTGATCGTCCGCGCAGTAGACGACCGTCCGTCCCCCGGCGTGGTGCAGCACGGCAGGGCCCAGCCGGGGATCCAGCCGGGCAGCCGGGATCCGGGCGACGGTGCATGCGTCCCCGCCGGCCGCGGCGCTCAGGCCGTCCGGGCCGGCCAGGCCCAGCACCAGATGCCGCGCCTGAGCCTGCATCCCACCGGGCAGCAGGGTCACTGCCCAGGCGCCGCCGCCCAGGGCGATCCCAGCCGCCGGCCCGGGCACGGCCGCTGCGGGTGAGATGGCACCGGCGCGCCAGGTGGGGCACCGCGGCGGCTGTGTTGCCCATGCCGCGGCCTGGGCTGCGGTGCACGCCTTCGGGGGCGCCAATGACGCCGGCTGCCGGGCAGTGGTGCCGGTGTAGCGGCACAGCCCCACGGCCGCAGCGGGCAACGACCGGGCCGACCTGGTATGGCTTGGTGGCCTCATGAATGTCATCTCCACGGTGCGCATGACATCGTGAGCCCGCAGTGTAGGAGGCCAGCGTCAGCGAACTGTCGGGCAAGCATGAGCCCGCAGGTCAGGGGCGTTCCGGCCCCAGTACCGGCGGGCCGTGCCCGGCGGTGCCAGCGCGGGCTGCCGGCGAGGCCGGGACGGCTTTGCGGCCACGCTAGCGGCGGCCGTCTCCCGCCGCACGGCGATGTCGGTGAGCCGGCAGCCCAAGATGTCGCACGGCGCGAGCAGCGTCCAGATGTCGGCCCGCTGGGGCTTGCCGGCGACCAGCTGGTGGACCGGGGAGCGGTTCAGCTGGATGCCGCGCTGGGCGAGCGGCTCGATCAGGTCCGTGGTCGAGACCATCCCCCGCCGGGCCATCTCCTCGCGCAGCCCTCTACTCACACTGCGGCCCGGTCACGCCATCCCGCCCTCCCGGGCCGGCCGGGCCCGGCCGGCCCGCAGGCGGCCGCCGCGGCGGCGCGGGGCAGCTGGCGGCGTGGGCGATTCGCCGCCGCGGTGACGATGAATGCCAGTTGTCCCCGGGCCGCCCTGTGCCGCTCCCGCCCGGGTTCCGGTGAAAAATGTGCTGATATCCGGAAAGTCACCGGGCCCATGCAATTGCATGGCCACTCAGCCGGCGATTGCACCCTGTCGCCGGGCCTGGCCTGCGGCGATGCCTTCATGGTGGGCCCTGTCCAAGGCACCGGAAAAGGAGCGGCGAGCAGTGAATAGTTACAGTGAGTACGCGGCTTGCCGTATTGCAGTCATGCCAGTATGTTCAGGGTGCACGCTAATACGTCTAGGGCGAGGCGCGCGACGGCACGTCGCCGGGAAGACCGGCGCGAGATGCGCCCGGCGGGCGCTGTGGCCATCGCATGGACAGTGAGCCCGGAGAGGCGGACTGGATCATGACCCCGCGCACGAATCCTGGTGACCGCGAGATGGCAGCCGCGGCGGACGGCGCCGCGCTAAGCCAGCGGCGGCGCAACGTAAGCCGGGACGACTACGTTGCCGTGATGCTGCGGCTGGCCGCCGAGGGGCACGTGCCGGCCGATGTGTCGCTAGATGACCTGCTTCCCCACATGCCGGTGGAGGTTACCCGGGGCAGCTTCTATTTCCACTTCGGCACGATGGGCGAGCTGTACTCCGCGGTCCTCGCGCGGTGGCGTGCCGAGACCGGCAGCGCGGCCATCGAGACCATGCGGGACAGCGCCATGCGGGTGGTCCGTGACCAGCCGCTGCAGCGGCTGGAACTGCTGCGGGCGTGGGCCCGCGGCACGGCGGCTCGTGACCGGGCCATCCGCCGGTGGGCGGACCGGGCGGACGGTGCCGGCAAGGCCCCGCCCAGGGGCGCGCGCGCCGCCGCGGCGGAAGCCGCGAGGGCGGCCGCGGCGGAGGAGGCGAAGGCGGCGGTCGACGCGGCTGACGCCGCGATCATCGGCGACATTCACCGCGCTTTGCGCGATATCGGCTACGGCGACGACGTCGCGCAGGTCCTGGCCCTGCTCCTGATCGGGGCCTTTACCAGCGACAGCATCAGCGACGAACGATTCGAGCGGCTGCTGAGGTTCCTGCGCAGCGCCGCGCCGCGGCGGGCAGGCAAAGATGTCGCCGTGGCCGACGCCGGCGACTCGGTGGTCTTGTACGGGGCCGACGCTGACGATCAGGACAGCGCGGAACTGGCCCAGCAGTTCGCCGCCGGGCACAGCCGGCAAGGCTCCCCCGGCCAGGGCCGGCCGGCCCGCCGCAAGGCCGCACCGAGCGGATGAATCCGGCGCCAGCGGCGTTATCCCGCCCCGTCCTGCCTTTAGGTGCAACGCCGCTGACAACCGTGTGCGCGGCCTGCCCGCCCGATATCGTGCCTGCGCAAGGTTTGCATACAAAGGGTAATGATCCGGTGGATGGCACCGTTCCGGGGCGACCGGGGTGCCCGCGGGAGGCGGCATGATGCCCCAGCCAGGTGATGGGCCGACGGTGGCCCGGCTGCGCCTGGGAACCCGGCTCAGGGCCTTGCGGACGGCGGCGGGTATCAGCGGCCAGGCGGCCGCCGCGGCGATCAGATCGTCCACCGCGAAGATCTCCCGCCTGGAAAACGGCCTGCTGCCCGTCCGGCAGGAAGACGTGCGAGCGCTGCTGGGCCTCTACGGCGCTGCCACTGCCGCGGACAGCGAGGAGATGCTCGCGCTGGCCCGGGAATCGACCCAGCCCGGGTGGTGGGACCGTTACTCCGAGCTCGAACTGCCCGCCTACCTCCGGCACCCCCTGGAGCTCGAAGCAGCCGCCAGCGTCATCGCGACCTACGACTGCCTGGCCGTGCCGGCATTACTGCAAACCGAGGACTATGCCCGCGCTCTTATCTCCGCCGACGGGGCCCGCCCAGGCTGGCGGGGCGGCCTCGGCCCGACCATGCTGGCCCGCCGCCGCGAGCTGATCTCCAGGCCGCACCCGCCGCGGGTGTGGGCGGTGGTCGACGAGGCGGCCGTGCGCCGCGCCCCCGGGGGAAATCCGGCCGTCATGGCCGGCCAGCTCGCCCACCTGATCGACGCGGCCGCCCGGCCGCACATCACCGTGCAGGTCATCCCGGTCGCCAGCCCGGGCCCGCTCGCCGCGGCGGGCCCCTTCACGCTGCTGCGTTTCCCCGGCCATGACCTATCTGACGCGGTGCTCCTGGAGCTGCTGACCAAGATCGTGACCATGGCCCCGGCCCGCGATGTCGACCGGCATTGGAAAGCGTTCAACCTGCTGGCGGTCGGGGCGCTGGACCCCGATTCCAGCGTGGCCGCACTGCGGGCCCTGCGGGCCCAGTGGTAACCGCGTCAGCCCCCCAGCCCGCCCTGCGGCGGCGGCCCGGACGACCGGCGGATGATCAGCCTGGGCGGGACAAGCGCAGTGCTGGCCGGCCAGCCCGGGCCGTCCAGGAGGCTCACCAGCAGCCGGGCGGCGGCGGCGCCGGCCCGGTAGCCGGGCAGCCGGACGGTGGTCAGCGGCGGGTCCGCGCTGCCCGCCAGCGCGGCGTCGCCGAAGCCGGTGACAGAGACATCTTGCGGGCACGACCGGCCCGCCTCGCGGACCGCCCGGCAGCACCCGGCGGCCAGCATGTCGCTGGTGGTGACCAGGGCGGTGCATGCGGCCGGATCGGCAAGGATGCGCTGGGCGCAGCGGCGGCCTTCGACCACGCTGAGCGCCCGGCCGGTGCGGGCCAGGCAAGGCGGGGCGGCGAGGCCGGCGGCCGCAGCGGCCGCAGCCAGGTCGCCCAGCCCGGCCCGCGCACCGGGCCCGGTGACGCGGCCGATGACCCGGTGCCCGGCCCGCGCCAGGTGGTCCATGACCATCTGGATCCCCAGCGTGTAGTCCGCGCAGACCGCCGGCAGCCCCGCCGCCTCCGCGGCCGGGCCGGCCCAGACGGCAGGCAGGTGCGGCGGGCGGGCTTCGCCGCCGCCCGCCGCCAGCGCCGACCCGTGTCCGGTGGCCAGGATCAGCCCGTCAGCATGGTGCGCCCGCATCTGGCTGATCACCGCCTGGGCGGCGTCGGGGTCTGGGCCGGTGCTGCGGATCACCGGCAGGTACCCCGCAGCGGCCAGGTAGTCTTCCGCGCCGCGGGCCAGCGCGGCATCCAGCGGGTCGCACAGGTCGGCGACCAAGATCCCGGCGGTGCACGTCCGGCGGGTCCGCAGGCTGACCGCGATCCGGTTGGGCTGGTACCCAAGCTCCCGGGCTGCCCGCTGGACACGGGCGGCAGTTGCGTGGCTGACCAGGCCCACCCTGTCGGGGTTCAGCGCCCGGGAGGCCGTGCCGGGGTGAACCCCCGCCCGGGCGGCCACATCGCTGAGCGTCGCCGGGGAGGCCAGCGGCCGGGCCTGGTGGCCCCCGGGCAGGGCGCCCGGTGCCTGCTGCGCGTCCGCCGTCAGCCCTCGTGTCACCGGACGGCCAGCTCCCGGCGCATCGCCAGGCTGCCCGCCACCGCCGCCGCGGCCGCCGCGGCCGTGAGCACGGCCGCATCGCGCCAGACCCCGGTGAAGGAATGGTAGAAGCTGACCTGCTGCAAGGCGTGGATCGCGTAGGCCAGCGGGTCGAAGACGGCGATCCGCTGGAGCCAGGGCGGCTCGAACCAGATCACCCCCAGCCCGCCGGCCAGCGCGAACAGCTCCACGGCGGCGATCGTGGCGGCCACCGTGACCGGCTGCCTGCGCTGGTACCAGGCGCCGATCGCGATGCCCGCCCCGGCGGCGAACGCCGCGCTCAGCATGATCGCCCCGATGGAGGCCGGCCACGACCACCCGGCCAGCGGGATCCAGCCGAGCGCGGCGCCGGCCGCCAGCACGGTGGTGGCGAGCAGGGAGGTCGCGAGGAATCCGGCGAGCATCTTGCCGATGACCACCGCGGCCCTGCTGACCGGGGCGAGCAGCAGTTCCTTCACGGTCCGCCGCTCCCATTCCCCGGCGGCGGCCATGCCCGAGACGATGATCCCGTTGACGGTGACGATCAAGATAATCACCGGCAGCACCGAGTACTGGTACAGCTGCACGGTGTGGGCGCGCAGCAGGTGCTCGGCGATGGCGACCCGGACCGGGCTGGCGGTCCCGAGCGTGGCGTAGTAGGCGGTGATGGCGTCGGGCAGGGCGTTGCGGACGTCGCCGGCCACGTCGAGGTTGAGGTTGTCCAGGCGCACGCTGACCGGGGCCCGCTCGTGCGCGGCGGCCCGCCGGGACAGGTCAGGCGGGATGGTGATGACGGCCGCCACCTGCAGCCCGTCATACATCCGCTGGGCGGCCGCGGGACTGGTGACGCTGACCCGGAACACCCCGGCGCCGGTGATCGCGTGGACGAGCCGGGCCCCGGTGGGGCCATGGTCGAGGTTGACCACCGCGACTGGCTCGCGGCTGGTGGCCGCTGATCCGAGGAAGACCACCAGGGTGTAGGAGATGGGCACCAGCAGGGACCCCAGGACCTGCAGCGGGCGGCTCACCCAGACGCGGACGTCTTTCCAGGCGATCGTCCAGGCCACCGCGGTGAACCGTAGCCAGGCCGGCTGGCGGGTGCTGGTGGGGATGTGGTCTCCTGCTGTGCTGGTCAGCAACCGGACTCCTTTCAGGCCCCCGGTGATGCCGCGCTGGCGCGGCTGAGCCGGTGGGCCAGCGCGGCGAGCGCGGCGAAGGCCACCAGGAACCCGGTGACGATCAGCGCGTCGGCACCCAGGCCCGCCGTGCCGGTGCGCAGGCCCCTGAACGCGAACTGCTCCAGGACGATCGCGTAGTGGATCGGCAGGGCGGAGGCGATATCGCGGACGGCGGCGGTCTGGAAGCCCAGAGCGCCGAACAGCCCCGAGAGGAAAACCAGCGGTACCGGGATGGCCCGCAGCAGGACAACAAAGGCCGCCCGGTCTTTGAGCGCGGTGCCCGCCGCCGTGCCCGCGGCGACGAAGGTGGCCAGGGTGAGCAAGCTGACCGCCGCCGCCATCAGCAGGTGGGCGGGATGGTCGCCGGCCACGAACACCACGGCGGCGACGACCGCCACGGCGGCGGGCAGGGACACGGCGAAGGCCCCGGCCATTTGCCCGGCCAGGATCGCTGAGGGCCGGGCTGGGGCGAGAAGCTGTTCTTTGACCGTCCGCTCCTCCCAGTCGCGGGCGGCGGCGGTGCCGGCTTGCAGCAGCCCGCTGACCATCAGCGCGATCACGATGACGCTGAGGGCCAGGAAGGGCACGTAGCCGGTGTCGCGTGGGTACTGGTCGTGCTCGGCCGGGACCAAGCTGACCTGGTGTGGGAAGACGTGGGCGTAGAAACTGGTGACGGCGCTGCGGGCGGCCCATACCGCGTCGTGGGTCAGGTCCTCGTTGAGATTGTTGACCGCCATCGGGATCTGCACCGGCCGCCCGTGGGACACCGCGGCGTCGAAGCCAGCGGGGATAGTGATGACAGCCACCAGCGTCCCCTGGCGCCACTGGTCACGGGCCTGTGCCTGATCCTCGATCAGGAGCCGGCAGGTGCGGGTGCGGGCCAGGGCGGCGACGAACTGCTGGGCGTAGCGGCCGTTGTCGTGCATGACGACGGCCACTGGGTCGTGCGCCCCGGCCAGCACGAACAAAACCATCATGATCATGTAGTTGACCGGCAGTGTTATTGACTGGACCAGGGTTGACCGCTCGGTGAGCGCGGTGCGGATGTCCTTGACCGCGCTCGCCCGGGCCGCCTGCAGCCAGTCCCGGCCAGCGGAAAACATGACCCGTATCAGCTCCCTTGCTAGTCTCGCGTGGCCGCGCCGGTGAGGGCGATGAACGCCTCATCGAGGCGTGCTTCCCGCACGGTCAGGTCGAGCAGGTCACCGTGGCCGTTCACCGCGGTGGCGATCGCCGCGGCGGGGCTGCCGCCGCGGGCGGTGACGGTCAGCGTGTAGGTGCCGCCGAGGGTGGGGTGGGCTTGACTGGTCACTCCGGTGACACCGGTGACCTGCCGCAGTGCCTCCAGCGCGGGGCCGGGCACGCCGCCGGCGGTGCGCAGCTGAACCGACAGGACGGTTGTCCCGTGGGTCAGCCGCAGGCCGCGGGGGGTGCCGATGGTGACCAGCCGGCCGTGGTCGATGATGGCGACCTGGTCGCACAGCGCTTCGGCTTCGGCCAGGTTGTTAGTCGTGACCAGGACCGTCTTGCCGCGGTCGGTGGCCAGTTCGCGGATGTATGCCCAGATGATCAGGCACTGCTGCGGGTCGACGCCCAGGGTGGGCTCGTCGAGGATCAGCAGCTCGGGGTCGTGCATCATCTGCCGGGCGATCGCCAGCCGGCGTTTCATTCCGCCGGAGAACGTCCCCACCCGGGAACTTTGCCGCTCGGTCAGGCCTGCCAGCTCCAGTTGCGCGTCGATGCGCGCAGCCCGTTCTCGCCGCGGTACCCCGGGCAGGTACAGGCCTGCATGGAACGTCAGGTTGTCCCGCGCAGTCAGGTCGTCGAGCAGGGCCGTTTCCTGCGGTACCGTGCCGAGCCGGGCCAGGACCTCGCGGCGGTGGCGGCGGACGTCCAGCCCCGCGACCTCGACCCGGCCGGCGGTGGCACGGGCAAGGCCGGTGATCAGGTTGATCGTGGTGGTCTTCCCTGACCCGTTGGGGCCCAGCAAGCCGAACACCACACCCGGCGGCACTTCAAGGCTGAGCTCGTTGACCGCCGTGACCGGTTCACCGAGCGTCTTTGGTGGCCACCACCAGGCCCGCCGTGGCGGGTAGACCTTGCTGACCTGGTGCAGGGCCAGGGCCGGCGGCCAGAGCCCTGCTGTTGCGGTCACCGGTTCCTCCGTAGTCAGAACGTGGAGGGGTAGCTGCCGCCGTCGACGGCGATGTTGGCGCAGTTGACGTATGAGGCTGCCGGGGACACCAGGAAGGTGATGACCCTGGCAACCTCATCGGCCGTGCCGAGCCGGCCAGCGAGAATCCCCCGCTCTCGTATCTCGGCCTGGGCGGCTTTCTCCGGGGGCAGGCCCCGCCGGGCGGCGATGGGCTCAGCCAGGCCTCCGGGCCGCGACCACAGCGGCGTCCAGATCGGTCCCGGCGACACCGCGACGACCCGGATCTGTGGCGCTAGCGCCTGAGCCAGGCTTGCGCTGAACGCCAGCAGCGCGGCTTTGGATGCGGAGTAATCGGGTGCGGCCGGCAGGGGGTGTCGCGCCAGGTCGCTGCCGACATTGGCAATGACGCCGCCGCCGGCGGCCTGCATCGCGGGCGCCACGGCCCGGCAGGCTTCCATGACGGCCAGAAGGTTGACCTGGAGAGTCCGCTGCCAGTCGGTGTAACCGAGCTCGGCGAACGGGCGGAACTGGCAGGTGCCTGCGCTGTTGACCAGGATGCTGGCCTGGCCGCCGAACGCTGCCAGGCCAGCCCGGATCGCCTCGGCCGCCCCGTCGGCGGTGCCCAGGTCCGCGGTGACGGTGACGACCTCGGCGCCCGTGCCGCGCAGCTGCTTTTCGGCTGTGGCCAGGCCGGCCTCGTCCCGGTCGACCAGCGCTACCCTGGCGCCTTCGGCGGCCAGGGCCGCCGCGGTGGCCTCCCCGATGCCCGATGCGGCGCCGGTGACGATTGCCGCCTGGCCGTCCAAGCGCAGGTCCATCAGCGGGCCTGCAACTCGGTGGAGATCAGCCGCAGCGGCTTGCCGTCGCTGCGGTTGCGGACCGTCAGGGCGGTGCCGAGGGCGGCGCCGACACACAGGCCCGGGCCGCCCTTGCGCACCTGCGACCCGGCGGCCATGTCCGCCTCGCCGTCGACCACGAACAGGACCTCGGCCATGTCGCGTGGCGGGTGGTAGGGGCCGATCGCCTCGCCGGGCGGGATCTCGATCTCGGTGAACGAGCGCCACGGGCCGGTGAAGTGCCGGGCCAGGTTCACCTGCGCGACGCGCAGGTCGTCGCCGTCGTAGCGGCGGTACCCGGCCACGTACCGGAGCTGGTCGTGCAGCGCGATGCGCGAGGCCGCCGGTGCGGCCCCGTGCCCGGGGAAGACTTCGGCGACGAAGAAGCGCATGTCCGCCTCGCCGTGGTTGGCGATGCCGTGGACGGTGCCGATCGGGCATGTGATCAGGTCGCCGGCGGTGACCTCGGCCGGGCTGCCGTCGATGTGCACCTGAGCGGACCCGGCGAGGATGTAGTAGATCTCCTCGGTCGCGGTGTGCTGGTGCTGCCCGCA
>Ga0070730_10001596_pt1 | contig 21744 bp, 17 predicted proteins | sample Coa_R1_3_FD_66447 | JGI IMG/M metagenome (GOLD analysis project Ga0070730, IMG submission 66447) | Surface soil microbial communities from Centralia Pennsylvania, which are recovering from an underground coalmine fire - Coalmine... | ecosystem: Environmental > Terrestrial > Soil > Unclassified ... | reverse complement strand
CATCCCGGCGGCGCCCATCACCAGGATCATCACCACGATCATGGCCAGCCCGCCGAGCAGCCCGGCGAGAACCGCCGGGCCGAACAGGCGCCGGGCCATCACCGCGGCATCGCCCCGGAAACCCAGCTTGCCGGTATATGTCATGGTCTGCATGGCCAACATCTCCTGTTTCATCTGCTAGAGCCACATTGGCTAACATGGGCGCCATCGCTCAGGGCCGCGCGGCGGGCGCCCATACCCAGACCGGCTGGGTGCCGTCAGCCGGTGAGCGGTCGTGCTTGCCGGCACCGCGCCCGGCAAGACCCACCGGGGCTCGCCGTGCGCCCTGCTCTTCACGGCCCGGTTGCCGCTGGGCCAAGGCACCGGTTCCTCGCGGACAGGCCCGTTGTTTATTGCATCTCCCGGCGCCTGCCGCCCGCAGCCCTGTGTCAGCTCGATGACACTGTTTGCCGGCCCGAGCCTCGTGGCAACGACGGCGACCGGCCTGTCATCCGCAATCAGTGCCGCTGGATCAGCCGTCCGCTGCCCGGCCTCGATGCGGCCTGGCAGCCTGTGACAGTTGTTGCCGCTACCCCACGCGGGCGCGGGCTACGGGACCCGCGGCTGCCGGTGCCAGGTGACACCGAGCGTCCTGAAGTGTCAGTATGCCGACAATCCAGTGACGCAAGAATGCTACGGAGCGTTATGCGCTACTAAGCAACCGACGCGCCCCTCCGGGAGGACACCGCCATGCAGCCGCAAGCCATGCCGGCCGACGCCGGGGCCCGATGCCCGCCCTGGTCACGGCCCGCCGAAGCGGCCCGGCTGTTCATCCGTGGGATTACTGTGCGGCCATGCGTGCCGGTCGCCGCAGTCGTCGGGTGCGTGCTGTCGGCGATCAACGAGGGCGTTGTGGTTAGCGCCGGCCGGGCCGGATGGCTGACCTGGGTGCAGATCGGGCTCAACTTCGTGGTGCCGTTCCTGGTGTCCAGCTACGGTTACCTCGCCGCCGCCCGGGTCCGCGTGCAGCTTCCGCTGCGGCAATGACCCGCGCCACAGTGACCCCGCCAGCGAAGCCCCGCCCGCCGGTGAGTGCTCGCCCGCCAGGTGGCAAGCCGGTTTAGCGCGCCTGGCCGGTCTTCAGTTGCCCGGTGCACAGCCTCACCATCGCCCTCCCCTTTGCTGTGGCCTGGGCTAGGTTCGTTGGCGCCACCTCGGGCCAGCCCCGGAACTGTCTGCGGCGGTGAGGTTGAACGCCGAGTTGACCAGCCCGACGTGGGAGAACGCCTGGGGGAAGTTCCCGACCAGGCGTTTTCGGGATGGGTCGTACTCTTCGGCCAGCAGCCCGACGTCGTTGCGCAGGCCGAGAAGCCGCTCGAACAGCCGCTCCGCTTCTTCGCCGCGGCCGGCCAGCGTGAGGTTATCCACCAGCCAGAAACTGCAGGCGAGGAAGGCACCCTCGCGGCCGACCAGGCCGTCGGCGGTGCCTTGGTGGTCGGTGCGGTAGCGGCGCACGAAGCCGCCCTCGCACAGTTCGTCTTGTATGGCCTCGAGTGTGCCGAGCACGCGCTGGTCGCCGGGTGGCAGGAAGCCGACCAGCGGCAGCAGGAGCAGGCTGGCGTCGAGTTCGGTGGAGCCGTAGGCGCGGACGAAACATCCCCGCTCGGGGTCGACGGCCCGCTGGCAGATCTCCTGGTGCATCCGCTTCCGCAGCCCGCGCCACCGGCTGGCCGGGCCGGCCAGGCCGGAACGTTCCACCGCCTGGACGGCGCGGTCGATGGCGACCCAGGCCATGACCTTGGAGTGGGTGAAATGCTGCCGGCCCGAGCGGACCTCCCAGATCCCCTCGTCGGGCTCGTGCCAGTGGCGTTCCACGTGCCCGGTAAGGACCTGCTGCAGCGCCCATGCGGTCGGGTCGGGGACCATGCCAGCGAGGCGTGCCTGGTGCAGGGCGTCCATCACCTCCCCGTACACATCCAGCTGAACCTGCGTGGACGCGGCGTTGCCGGTCCGCACGGGGCGCGAGTCCTCGTAGCCGGGCAGCCAGCCCAGCTCCCGCTCGGTCAGCCGGCGTTCCCCGGCGGGGCCGTACATGATCTGCAGCTGGGCGGGGTCGCCGGCGACGACCCGCAGCAGCCAGTCCCGCCACGCGCGGGCCTCTTCGCCGTAGCCTGCGCGCAGCATCGCGTCCAGGGTGAACGCCGCGTCGCGGAGCCAGCAGTACCGGTAGTCCCAGTTGCGGGCGCCGCCGAGCTGCTCGGGCAGGGAGGTTGTTGCCGCGGCGACGATGCCGCCGGTCGGCTCATAGGTCAGCGCCTTCAGCGTGATCAGCGAGCGCACGACCGCATCCCGCCACGGGCCCCGGTAGCGGCAGCGGCCGCTCCACTCCCGCCACCAGGCCTCCGTCCTGGTGACCGCCTGCATGGCGTCACCGCCGCAGCTGGGGTCCGCGAACTGCGGGTGCCACGACAGCACGAACGGGACCCGCTCGCCCGGGTTGACGGTGAACTCGGCTATCGTCCGGAGGTTCTCGCCCCGCGTCGCCGCCGGGGTCGCCAGGCAGATCGAATCGGGTCCCGCGATGCCGTGCAGGTGGTCACCGGCCCGCGACATCCACGGCACCACCCAGCCATAGTCGAACCGGACCACCAGATCCATCCGCATCCGGACCCGGCCAGCGACCCCTTCAACCATCCGGACGACGCTGGCATGACCCGAGCGGCGGGGCATGCAGTCGACGACGCGCACGACTCCGTCGCCGACGTGAAATTCTGTCTCGAGCACCAGGGTCTCGCCCCGGTAGCGGCGGACCACCCGCTCAGCGCCGCCCGCCGGGGCGATCCGCCAGAACCCATGCTCCTCGTTCCCCAGCAGGGCGGCGAAGCAGGCCCCGGAGTCAAACCGCGGCAGGCACAGCCAGTCGATCGACCCGTTCCGGCCCACCAGCGCCGCCGTTTGCGTATCACCGATCAGCGCGTAGTCCTTCACCGGCAACGCGCCCGCTGTCGGCTCCGCACCGGGCCAGCCCATGTATTCCCGCTTCATGTCACCACCTACCCGCGGGCGTCACGCCCGGCCTGGTGCCGGGTCGTGCCACCCGCCATGGGCGGCTGTCACCGCGCTGGCCGCTGATGGCCCCCACGATCGACGCGGGTAGCTGTGGACCGGGCCGGGCTGGTCGAGGAGGGGCTGGATGACCCGCCAGGCGTGCTCGACGCCGTCTTGGCGGGCGAACCGGGCCGGGTTGCCTGCCAGGGCGTCGCCCAGCAGCCGCTGGTAGGCCTGCCGGCGGGCGCCGAACACCCGCTCGAAGTCCACCTCAAGCTCGACCGGGTGGCTGACCAGGCGTTCCCCCGGTTCCTTCGCCTGCACGCACACCGTCACCCCGTCGTCTGGGCCGAGCCGGAAGCGCAGGAAGTTGGGCCGGGGCTGGCACCCGTCCGGGGAGAACAGCAGCCGGGGCGGGGCGTGCAACTCGACCACGGCCTCCAGCGCGGTGGCCGCCAGGTGCTTGCCTGCCCGGACGAAGAACGGCACCCCGGCCCAGCGCCACGAGTCGATCTCCAGCCGGAGGGCCGCGAAGGTCTCCACCGCCGAGTCCGCCGCCACCGCCGGCTCATCCCGGTAGCCCTGGTACTGGCCGCGGACCAGCAGGGCCGGGTCGGCCGGGCGCATCGCCTTGAGGATCTTCACCTTCTCATCCCGCAGCGAGTCCGGCTCGGCATCCACCGGCGGCTCCATCGCCAGCAGCGCCACCACCTGCAGCAGATGGTTCTGGATCACGTCGCGGATGGCGCCCACCCCGTCGTAGAAGCTCCCCCGGCCCTCCACCCCGAAGTCCTCGGCCATGGTGACCTGCACGCTGGCGACGTAGCGGCGGTTCCAGATGGGCTCCAGCAGGGCGTTGGCGAAGCGGAACACCAGCAGGTTCTCCACCGGCTCCTTGCCCAGGTAATGATCGATCCGGAAGATAGACCGCTCCGGGAACACCTGATGCAGCACCCGGTTGAGTTCCCGGGCCGAAGCAAGGTCGCGTCCGAATGGCTTCTCCACCACCACCCGGGCGCCCTGGCTGAGCCCGGCCTGGGCCAGGCCCTGGACCACCACCGGGAACAGCCCGGGCGGGATGGCCAGGTAATACACCGGCCGCACCGCGCCCACCCCGGCCAGCCGCCGGGCCAGCGCGGCGAACGTGGCCGGGTCCCGGTAATCGCCGTCCACCATGACCAGGCCCCCGGCCAGCTCATCGAGCGCTGGCCCCTCCGCGTGGCCCTGCGCCGCCCGGACCGCCTCGGTGGCAAAGGCGCGCAACCGGTGGTCGTCCCACTCCGAGAGAGCCACGCCGACTACCGGCACGCCCAACTGCTTCGCCGCCGCCAGGTGGTACAGGGCGGGAAAGAGCTTCTTGCGGGCCAGGTCACCGGTCGCCCCGAACAGCACGAGGGCGTCGGCCCGCATCACGACCGCCTGGGGTTCTCGGCGTGGCCGCCGAACATTGTGCGCATCGCGGCAAGGTCCTCCTTCTCCGGCCCTGCTCCGGGGCCGGTCGTGATGAGCGCGTGGAAATTTGTGTGAAACACAGTGCGCAAGCCAGGCTGGCGAGCTTCCCTGCGCGGTCGACCGGTACTGCACGGGCGCGGCGTCAACGTCGCGGCCGCGGCACTGGCCGGCACCGGGGGGCGGTTCATTGCCATTGCACCGCACGGGTTCCGCGCGCCTATGGCTGCTGTCTGCTTGGTGACACTATTCGCCCAGCCTTGCTGTGGCGCTTGGTCGCCTCCGCGCTGCGCGCCCGCGCCGGGTCAGGGAAACCATCGCAGCAACTGCGCCGTGACCCCGGCCTGGGACGGGATCGATCGTGCCCGGTGAGGCGCGCATCAGGGATGGTTAGCAAGGTTGCGCCCACCGGGACTACGGCCGGCAAGCTCGCCTGACATCGCATCCGCATGGACGGCGCGCCGGGCGCTTCCGCGAGATCACACGACGCAGACGGATGGCCTGGCCTTCCAGGAAGTCGCTGAAAGGCCGATCCGGACCCGTCAGGGCTGGCTGCCGTGGTGATGCTTGCCGTACCAGTAGATGACGGCCAGGACCGCGATGACCGCCAGGGCGGCCGCGTTGGCGATGGTGTCGAAGCTCACCGGCGGTTCTCCACTACTGCAGGGCGTGCATAACTTTGTTCTTGCTACGGCAGGGCGTGCATAACGGCTTCCATGGCCGCGCCCGCTACACAGGCCCCGGCCACGAACAGGCCGAGGAACACGGCGGCCAGCCGGGGCGGGAACGAGCGGCGGTAGATCCGCACCAGCGGCAGGATCAGCAGGTCGCCGTAGATGTAGGTGGTGTTAGCACCCAGCGGCACTCCCGCCGCCCTCAGGAACCTCGCCACTGGCACGTTGCCCATCGAGCACACGAAGGTGGCCACCGCGATCACCAGGCCGGACAGCAGCAGCAGCACATAGCCGATCACTGGGACAGCTCCCACAGCGTGCAGTACCTGGCTGAACGCGTGCTTGGGGATCAGCGCTTCGGCGAACCCGGCCAGCAGATACCCGATGATCAGCTCCGTGCGCAGCATCCGCGCGTCCCCCCACGCTCGCGCGGCGATCGCATTCCAGGTCTGGATGCTGGCCAGCGGCGGCCGTGGCGGCTCAGCCTCAGCTGTGCCCTGGACGGCGTACCTGGACGGGCTGGCGGCGAAGCTGTTCGCGCAGCCCGCCGAGCAGAACCAGTACTCCCGGCCGCGGTAGGCAACCGCGTGCTCGGTCGAGCCGGTCATGCCGCAGACGGCATCCTGTTCCTCGGCTGGCAACCGCGGCCGGGTGCCCCCAGCCACCGGTGCCTGACCTGGCCCGGTGGCCGCCCGCGCCGCGGCGCCCGCCGGGACCACCCCACGATCGGCCGGATCGCCGATGGCGTGATCGGCCCCGGCATCGCCGCAGCCAGCTCGCAGCCGGTCCAGCGCGCCGCGCGGGAACAGCACGCTAAGCCCCGTGGCCACAACGGCGATGATGATCGCCCCGCCGAATAGCTCGGCAAGCGCGAACTTCCACCCCATCAGGGTCCAAAACATCACCAAGATCGCGATGTTCATGTTGGTCGAGCTGATCAGGAACGAGAACGCGGCCCGCGCATCCGCCCCCCGCTGATACAGCGACCGAGTGACCGCAGCAGACCCGTAGGAGCAGGATGAGCTGATCGCCCCGAATCCAGCCGCGGTCGCGATCCCGCGCAGCCCGCCGGTGGCGTACCGGCGCAGCATCCGCTGTGGGACCAGCACCTGGACGACCGCGGACAGTATGAAGCCGAGCGTCAGCCCGTACAGGCTCGCCCACAACAGGCCCCAGCTCGCCGCCAGGCCCCTTCTGAGGGCATCGAGGACCAGCAAGGCTACGTGCATGCCTCATCCCTCCTGCTGGCCCGCCGCTTGGCCGGCCCCGGCCAGGCCATCGAGCGTGCAGCACGGGCAGCCGCAGGTGCAGCCCGGGTCCAGTGCGCAGGTGCACCGGCACGCGGCCGCCTCGATCCGCGCCGTCTCACCGGCCAGCTCCGCCACCGCGGCCAGCTCCGGGCCGCCGGGGCCGGGAGCAGCCCTTCGCCGCTGGCCGGGGTTCTGGCCGGGCTGGTCCGCAAGCGCGCCGAACAGCCTCATAAGAGCGTCCTCCAGCGCCCGAAGTTCCCGCTGCTGGCGCCGGGTGCGCACCAACTGGTGGGCTATCAGGTGCCGGAGCTGGCGGCGCTCGGGCTCCGCGTCTGGCTGCTCCTGCATCAGGCGGATTTTCGCCAGCGACAGGCCCAGCGCCTTGGCCCGCGCGATGAACCGCAGGCTGTCCAGGACCTCCGGCTCATACAGGCGGTATCCGGCTTCGCTGCGCCTTGGCGGGGCCAGCAGCCCTGCGCGCTCGTAGAACCGGATCGTTGGGGCGCTCAGCCCGGCTTGCTCGGCCAGCTCGCCGACGCGCATGCCGTATCGCATGCTCACGAGGGTAAACCTTAAAGCTGACTTCAAGGCATGGTGTCTGTCACCTTGCTGACACTCCGCAGGCAACGCAAGCCTGGCTTCGGCTCTGGTGAGCACTCTGTGCTGGAGGTGACCACGCCGCATTGAACACGGCGAACCCCGAGCCCGTCATGGGCCCGGTGCATAGCGGCCGATGCTATCCGGCGTCACCGGGCCGGCCCGCCGATGCGCACGGCTTCGTCATCCCGTCGGCCGCCGCTGAGGCCAAGCGCCCAGTACGGTCCGAGAAACATGACAGGTTTTCCTGTTATAATGGGCCCATGGACAGCCTGCCGCTCGCTAAGAGCGACCCCGTCCCGGCGGCCGCCACAGCCCGGTTCTTCCGGGTGCTGGGGGATCCGACCCGGCTGCGGATCCTGGAGTTGCTGCTGGCCGGGCCGCGCACGGTCTCTGAGCTGACCGCCGCAGCCGGGGCGCCACGGGCCAGGGTTTCCAACCATCTGGCCTGCCTGCGGTGGTGCGGGTTCGCGCAGGCCGAGCGCCGCGGGCGGCAGGTGATGTACCGGGCCGCCGACCCGCGCCTGGCCGGCCTGCTGGCCGCAGCCCGGCCGCTGATCGTTGATAGGGCCGATCACCTGGCCAGCTGCCAGCGGATCGGCCCGGACTGGATCTGAGAGCTCATGGTGGAGCGGGCCACCGCCACCCGCCAGCCGCCCGCAGGAGGAGGGAACGACCGATGACCGACTCACCTCGCCGCGCCGCCCTGGAGGTGGCCGGCATGACCTGTACGGACTGCGAGCACCACGTCACCGCCGCCTTGGAGGGCGCTGGGGCGGAGCAGGTGTCGGCGGACTTCCGCCGGGGCGTGGCACGCTTCACCTGGCCCGAGGGCACCGCGGAGGCGCGGCTGCGGGCGGCCGTGACCCGGGCCGGCTACACCCCGGGAACGCTGCGAGCCGAGTCGCCTGGCGTCCCGGCGGCCCCCCGCGAGGGTGAGGCGGATTATGACCTGCTGGTGCTGGGCGCGGGGTCGGCGGCGTTCGCGGCGGCGATCCGGGGCCGTGACGCCGGGTACCGGGTGGCGCTGGCCGAGGCCGGGACGCTGGGCGGGACATGCGTGAACGTGGGATGCGTGCCGTCCAAGGCGCTGCTGGCCGCTGGGGCGGCGTACTGGGCGGCCGGCCACCACCCGTTCGCCGGGATCACCACCTCGGCGGGCCCGGTGGACCTGGCCGCACTGGTTGCCCAGAAGGACGAGCTCGTGGCGGCATTGCGCCAGGAGAAGTATGCCGATCTGGTGAGTGCCTACGGTTTTGAGATTCTCCCCGGCCACGCCGCCTTCACCGGCCCGGGCACCGTCGAGGTGGCAGGCCGGGTGATCCGGCCCGGCGCGGTGCTGATCGCCACCGGCGCCTCCCCGGCGGCCCCGCCCATCCCGGGACTGGCGCAGGCCGGGTACCTGACCAGCACCACCGCACTTGATCTCAAGCAAGTTCCGGAACGCCTGGCGGTCATCGGCGCCAACGCGGTCGGCCTGGAACTCGGCCAGTTCTTCGGCCACCTGGGCTCGGCGGTCACCTTCCTGGACGTAGCCGGCCGGATCGCCCCGTTCGAGGAACCCGAAGTGTCCCAGGCCCTCACGGGGGTGCTCCGCGGCCAGGGCGCCACCGTGCACACGAGCGCGCGGATTCTCGCGGTGGAGCGGGACGGGGACGTGCGCCGCATCCGCGCCACCGTAGACGGCCAGGACGTGGTCGTAGAGGCGGATGAGATCCTGGTCGCCACCGGCCGCCGGCCCAAGACCGCCGGCCTGGGCCTGGAGGCGGCCGGGGTGGCTGTCGACGCGCGCGGCGCGGTGGTGACCGACGCTCAGCTGCGGACATCGAACCCGCGGGTGTGGGCGGCCGGGGATGTCACGCCCGCCCCCCAGTTCGTCTACGTCTCTGCCTACCACGGTGCCCTGGCGGCCGGGAACGCCCTGCTCGGCCAAGGGCAGGAGGTGGACCTGGCCGGGCTGCCGCGGGTCATCTTCACCACCCCGCCGGCGGCTGGCGCCGGGCTGACCGAAGTGCAGGCCCGTGACGCCGGCTACCAGGTCACTACGTCGGTGCTGCCCGCCACGGCAGTGCCCCGGGCGCTGGTCAACCAGGACACCAGCGGGGTGACCAAGCTGGTCGCCGACGCCGGCACCGGCGAGCTGCTGGGCGCCTCAGTCGTGGGTGAGGGGGCCGGGGATGTGATCCAGTCCGCGGTGCTGGCGATCCGCCACCACATCACCGCCGCCGAGTTGGCGGCCACCTTCCACCCCTACCTGACCACGGCCGAGTCCCTCAAGCTCGCCGCCCAGGGCTTCACCCGCGACGTGGCCCGCCTGTCGTGCTGCGCCGCCTGAGAGAGGAGCCGGCATGAGTCACAACGCGCGCCGGGAAGCCGTCACCACTGGCCGGGCCGCCTGCTCACAGGCCCGGGCCGCGCGCTCAGACGCCGGAGGCGAGGACCGGCTGGCCGCCTCACGGCCCGCCGCCGGGCCGCGCCCGGGGCTGGGCGGTCTGTGGCTGCTGCTGGTCCCGCTGGCCTGCTGCGGCGGGCCGCTGCTGATCGCCATCCTGGCCGCGGCCGGGGCGCTGGCCTGGAGCGCGGTCGGCCTGGGGGCCGGGGTGCTGGTGGCGGTCACGGTCCTGGTTCTCCGGCACGGCATGCGCTCGCGGCGGTAGCCCGGCCAGGCCGGACCGGCCCGGGCTCACTCAATGAACTCTTCATCAGGAGGCGCGTGTGGACAGATTCGATGCGATCGTCATCGGGATGGGCCCGGGCGGGGAGGCTGCCGCATGGCGGCTGCTTCAGGCCGGGAGACGGGTGGCGGTGGTGGAGCGGGAGCTGATCGGCGGCGAGTGCGCGTACTGGGCGTGCATCCCGTCCAAGACGCTGCTGCGCGCCCCGGAGGTGAAGGCCGAGGCGGCCAGGGCCGCGGGAGTGGACACGCCCGGGCTGGACTGGCCGGAGCTGCGGGACTACCGGGACTACATGGTCCGCCACCTCGACGACGCCGGGCAGGTCGCGGGCTATGAGCAGGCCGGTGCCACGGTGATCAAGGGCACGGCGCGGCTGGCAGGTCCCGGCAAGGTGGAGGCTGGCGGGAAACTCCTGGAAGCTGACCACATCGTGATCGCCACCGGGTCGCAGCCGCTCCGTCCTGATATCGGCGGCCTGGATCAGGTGACGGTGTGGACGAACCGGGAGGCCACGACCGTGCGGGATATCCCCTCCCGGGTGCTGCTGATCGGCGGCAGCGCGGTCGGTGTGGAGCTGGGCCAGTTCTATGCCCGGATGGGCGCGCAGGTCACCATCGTCCAGCGCGCACCCACGCTGATCGACCGCGAAGACCCCAGGGTCGGTGAACTGGCCCGCGAGGCACTCGCCGCGGACGGTGTCACGGTCTGCACCGGGCGAACCGTGGCCCGGGCCCGGCCCGCCAGCGGCGGCGCGGTTGTCACCCTCGACGACGGCGTGGCGGTGGAGACCGATGTGGTGATCCTGGGCGCCGGCCGCCGTCCGGCCACCGCCGGGCTCGGTCTGGGAGCCGTCGGCGTCACCCCCGGTGAGCGCGGCGCCATCCCGGTCGACGATCACTGCCACGCTGCGGAGGGCCTGTGGGCGCTGGGGGATGTCACCGGGGTCGCGCTGTTCACCCACGTGGCCATGTACCAGGGCCGCGTCGTCGCCGACAACATCCTCGGCCACAACCGGGCCGCCTCCTACCACGGGATCCCCCGGGTCGTGTTCGCCGACCCCGAGATCGCCGCAGTGGGCCTCACCACCCGCCAGGCCCGCGACCGCGGCATCGACGTGGTGACGGCCGAGGTCGCGCTGGCTGATGCGGTGGCCCGGCCGTGGACCTACGAGCGTGACCCCCGCGGCACCCTGGGGCTGCTCGCCGACCGGCAGCGCGGCGTCCTGGCCGGGGCCTGGGCGGTCGCGCCGCTGGCCAGCGAGTGGATCCACCAGGCCGCGCTGGCAATCCGCGCCCAGATCCCCATCGCCACCCTGCTCGACCAGGTCGCCCAGTTCCCCACCTATAGCGAGGCCTACCTGGCGGTCCTGGAGAGGCTCGCCCCGTAACGCTTGCCCCGCAGCGATCACTGCAGCGTAATGGACTGCACCTTTCCCAGCGATGAGCGGCAGGAGGAGCCCTCGCCGGGGTGTTTGGAGTAGCAGGCCGCCCCCCGTCGGCTTCGAGGATGCCGCCGCTGCGTCGTTACTGCACCTGTCAGTAGGCGCCGAGGGTGCCGCGGGTCCTAGTGATCCGCTCACCGAGGCGGAAGGCGCCGAGGCCGATGGTGAGGTAGGCGGCGGCGGTGATGATGACCCAGACCAGGCCGCCGGTGCCCCACAGCGCGGTGACGCCGCGGTGGCCGAGCATCACGCCGTACAGGCTGGCCACAGCGCTCGTCGCCGGGAAGATGCGCCCCAGGCCAGCGAACCAGCCGGGCACGGTGATCAACGGCAGCGCCGAGACCGCGAAGATCATGACCAGCATGAGGAAGGTCTCCTGCAGCAGCTGGATCCGCTTCCACAGCAGGGTCATCCCGGCGATGATCAGTGAGTAGCCGACGCCGGTGATCACCAGGAGGGCTATCGGCAGCAGCGCGGCGGCGGTCCAGTGGAAGTGCAGCGTCACGAACGCGCTGACCAGTCCGTAGCTGACTGCGATCAGGATCAGGGTCTCGATGATCGCGGCGATCAGCCGTCCCGCGGCGGCCACCAGCCAGGACGGCAGCGGCGACAGGTACACCTGCTCGATCGTGCCGGCCTGGACCTCGCCCAGCAGCCGCCAGAACAGTTTCACCGCCTGGAAGTAAAAGAAATTGGCTGGCAGGAACGCCAGCAGGAGCAGTGATATCCGCCGGCTGCTCAGCGTCCAGGTCAGATGCCCGGCGGCGATCTGGTGGCCGGCCCCAAGCATCGGCCCGAGCAGCAGGATGAACAAGGTGAAGAAGGGCAGTTCCATCACGATCTGCAGCCGCTCGGACCAGGCGAACAGCAAGCCCTTGCGGATCTCGTTGCCCAGGGCGGTCAGGAAGCTGGTCATCGCGGGGAGAGCCCCCCTTCGCGCCGGGCCCGGCGCAGCGTGTACAGGTACGTGCCCCATGCCAGGGCGGCAAGCCCCGCAACGTGGACCAGCAGCCAGGGCAAGCTTCCGTCGGACCAGGCGGCACTCAGCCCCCGGCCCGCCAGCGTGGTGTTCAGTGCCTCGACGCCCAATGCGGTGGGCACGAACCGGGCGACGATTTCGACGCCATGCGGAAACAGCGTGATGGGGATGAACATCCCGCCGAAGAACATGACGGCCATGTTGAACACGTGCACGACAGCGCCGATGCTGGCGACCCGGAGCGTGAGCGCGGTCATCAGCAGCCCGTAGCCGAGCGCGTCGGCAACGATAAGGGCCAGCGGAACCAGCGCGTCGGGCCGGATCACCCAGTGCGGCCGGTAGCCGAGGCCGAATGCGAGCGCGAGCACGGCCGCCGGGACGAGCCCCTCCACCGCGAGCGCGGCCAGCCGCCCCGCGATGAGCAGCACCGGCCGGGCCGGGGAGAGGTGGGACTGCTCCAGGGTGCCCCCGTTGACCTCCTCGGTGATCCCGCCGCTGCCCTGCAGCGCAGCGGTCGCCGCGCTGACGTAGGCGAACAGGGCGGGCAGCGTCAGCGCGAGCACCGGCAGTACGAGGTGCCCGCCGCCGATGAAGAACTGGATCATTAGGTACATGAATCCGTTCAGGAGCACCGCGGTTATCGTGATGGCGCGCCGTCGCCACATCAGCCGCAGCCCCTTGCCGGCTTCGTTGGCAAAGGCTCGCAGCGCGAACTCCGACGCTCCGGGGCGGGGAATGGTGATTGCGGTCATGCAACACGCTCCGTGTTCGCGGCCGCTGGTGCGCTCCGCCCGTCCCCGCCATCGCCCTGGATGAGCCGCAGGAAGACTTCCTCCAGGCTGGGCTGGGCCTGGCTGACCGAGATCAGCGGCACGTTGCCGGCGCGGAGCTGGTCCAGGAAGGAGTGCAGTCGGTGCTGGTCCGCGTCACGGAGGGTGACCACGGTCGACCGGCCGTCCGCTTCGATCCGCGCGCCCGCGGGGAGCACCCCGGTGAAGCCGTTAAGCGTTCCGGCGACCCGGACCTGGAAGCGGTCCTCGGCGTAGCGGGACAGCAGGTCGGGCGTGGGCAGGTCGGCGATGATCGTCCCATCGCGGATAACCGCGACCCGGCCGGCCAGTTCCTGGGCTATCCCGAGCTGGTGGGTGGTGAGCAGGACCGTCTTGCCCTCGTCGGCGGCGAGGCGGGTGATCCAGTCCTTGACCGTGCGGGCGGCCGCCACGTCCAGGCCGATCGTCGGCTCGTCCAGCAGGAGGATGGGTGGGTCGGTGATCAGCGCGGCGGCGATCGCGACCTTCTGCTGCATGCCCCGGGAGAACGAGCCGACGGTCTCGTGCCTGCGCTCCCACAGGCCAAGGTCGGCGAGCAGCCGCTCGGCGCGGGGCCTGATCTCCTGCCCGCGCAGGCCCTTGAGCCGCCCGAAGTACATCAGGTTCTGCCACGCGGTCAGCGGCCAGTACACGTTGCGGGAGCCTTCCAGCACCGCCCCGATCTGCCGCACCGCGTCCGCGCGCTGCCGGGCCACGTCGTAGCCGTTCAGCTTGATCGTCCCGGCGGTGGGCAGGATCAGCCCGCAGATCATCTTGATCGTGGTGGTCTTGCCTGCCCCGTTCGGGCCGAGCAGCCCGATCACCTGGCCGGGCGGCACGCTCAGCGTGACGTCATCGACTGCGGTGAGCAGGTCCCTGCCGCGGCGGTAGGTCTTGGTCAGACCGGTCAGCTCGATAGCCGCGTGGTCAGGCATGGCCATGGCAACCCCCCTCTCACCTGCGGATGATCTGGTCTGTCGTTCCAGCGGGCCCCGGTCACGGCTTGCGTGTCCCGGCGCGGCCGTGGCCCACGGGCGGCACCCTGGCTTGGCGCGTCCACCAGCAGCCTTCCAATCGTCAGGGTTATGACGTAAGCCATTATTGCCTTACGTTCAGTTTAGTCAAGCGGTATGCTGTCAGCCATGACGGTGACCGCGGGGAGCAAGAAGCCGGCCCGGGCGCCGCTGTCGCGGCAGCAGGTGCTGGGGGCGGCGCTGGATTACGTGGATGAGCACGGGCTGGCGGCGCTGAGCATGCACAAGCTCGGCGCCGCGCTCGGGGTGAAGGCCATGTCGCTGTACAAGCACGTGGCGGACAAGGACGACATCCTCGACGGGATCGTGGACTTGCTGTGGGCCGAGATCCCCGCCGATCCGCCGGCGGGTGACTGGCGGGACGCGGTCCGCCGCCTCGCGGCATCGCTGCGTGACCTGGTACACCGGCATCCCAGCGGCGCGCCCCTGCTGATGAGCCGGCCGGGACTGCGGGAGCGCCCGCTGCTGATCGCACACGGCGTCCTGCAGTTGATGCGCGAGCAGGGCGTGCCCGAACGGTGCGCGGTTCCCCTGCTGCGCACGGTCATCCCCTACGGGATCGGCTTTGCCCTGGCTGAGCTGTCACTGCCCCCGCCGCCCCCGGCGGGCCCGGACAGTGAGATCGCGCTCATCCGCCAGGTCACCGGCCTGCTGTCCCCGGACGTGTCCGACGCACTGGTCCGCACCGCGCTGCTGGTCTGCGGCGACTGCGACCTGACCGCCCAGTTCCACATCGGCGTCGACCTGATGATCCGCGGCCTGGACGCCTACCTGGGCAGCCTCCAGGAAGACACGGCGGCGGCCCCACGCTGACCCGGCGTTCTGGTCCTTGCGTGGCCGAAGGCCTCAGCGATCAGTTGCCCGTCAGGCCGGTGCGTCCGGCAGGGGGGCGGCGGCTTCGGCACGCAGATCCTGTTCGCTCGCGAGGTCGGCGAGCAGCGTGGCAATGAGACGCTCCTCCATGACCGCGCGGCCGTGCCCGGTCATCAGGTTCGCAAGCTCAGGGTCCCATGGGCTGGCGGCCGGCGGTCCGGTCAGCGGGGTGGACTCACCTGCCTTGAGCGCATGCCGGTAGTCGGCGGCGGTCATCCGCCACGGCCACGCGCCGTGGGAGGAGACGGCAGAACCGACGATGCGCAGCCCGGTCCAGTCGAAGTCGGCACGCCAGCGCAGCCGGGCACCCTGCGCGACGGCAGCGTCCAGCAGCTTGTGACAGGCTGCGCTCGGCATCCCCTCGGTACACACCAGCGGCGGGCAGTCGGCGCCAAGGCCGGATGCCGCGACGCGGAGGACGGCGGGGTTCTCGCAGACGAAGATATCGGCCGCCACTGGCAGGAGGTCGCCGACAGCCTGCTGCTGAAGAGTGAGCCGGAACGGGATGCCGCAGTGGCGGGCCTCGGTCAGCCACCGTGCCGCCAGGCAGCCGCCACGGCAGGCCAGATTGAGCACGAGAACCTGGCTGGCCAGATCATCGGCGAGGGCCCCGTGCATCTCCCACAGCGCGCGCTGCCCGGCGCGGTCGTGCGGCACTGCTGCCTGGCCAGCGCGGGTGGCTAGAGCCCGGAGCACCAGCGTGGCAAGCGGGGCGCCCGGGAGCAGTGCCTTGGTGTCGCCGGTTACCTGTTCAGCCAGCACTGGCAGCGGGATCGGCCCGCCCGGCCCGGGGCGAGCCAGCCGTTCCAAGGTTCGCACCGCATCGGCGAGCAGCCGGCCGTCGCCACGGCGCAGCAGCCGGGTGATCGTCCCGTCGGACTCCAGGGCAGACCACCACGAGTTGAACCAAGCCCGGCCGGCCAGCACGGACTCGCCGGCGGCGGCGATGGCCTCCGCACGCCCGCGCTGCTCGGCTTCCCGCTGTGCAGGCCGGTCGCGCAGTGGGCCGCCGAGCGCCACCAGCGTATGGTGCAGGCCGGTCCCATAGCGCTGGCGCAGGGCCGCGTCCAGGGTGGTGAGCGCGATCGTGAGCCGTTGCACCGTCTCCGGCCGGTAGCTGCCGGTGATGCCGATGACCACCCGGCGCTCGGCGTCAGTGGGTGCGTTCAGGCTAACCGAGCCGCCGAGTGCGCCACCGGTCCGTTCCAGGCTGCGGCGGGCCGCCGCGAGCAGTCTGTGCCAGCCCTCACCGCGCAGTTCGGCCAGATCAGTGATCACGGTGGGTTACACCCAGGTGCGGTCATGCCACGGTAGTGAGTACGCGGCGGGTGCCGGGTGAACCCAGTGCCCCGGGCAGCTCACCCGCCTCGTCGGCGAGAAGCTGCGCTCCGTCCCACACCAGCAGCAGGGCGCTCACCGTGTGCTGGATGGGTGAGTGTGCCAGGTCGTAGTGCGCGGCGGCACGGACCGCGGCCTGGGTCGCCCACAGGTCGTAGCCGGTCATGAACAGGTCAAGGTCGAACTGTGCGGCAAGGCCCATCAGCTCGCCGCGGCCGGCGTCATCCACGCCCGCGAAGGCCTCATCGAGAGCCAGCAGGCGGGGGGCGTGTGGTGCCGCCGAGTTCAGCATCGCGTGTGCGGCGGCAAACAGCGGGAGGTGCAGCGAGACGGACTGCTCGCCGCCGGACAGCCGGCTATGCCGGGTGCGGGTCAGCGTCTCCTCCGTGCCCTCCGGGCTGACCATCAGGAACACGAACTGCCGCCAGCGGCGGTAGTCCAGCACCTGGGCAAGCAACTCCCGGTAGGGGAGCTCGCGGCGGGCGGCGCGGGCGGTCTTGATCTGCGCTGCGAACTGCCCGCGCATCCGGGCCAGCGAGTCGGGGGTGAGCCGGGCGGCGTCGGCGTCCAGCAGCTTGCACACCGCGCGCTGCTCGTCATCGAGCCCGTCCGCCAGGAGCCACCTGACGCCTACTGTCTTGCCGGAGGACATCTTCCGCGACCGCATCTCGCTGTTCATCCTGCCGATCAGGTCCCTGGCATCCAAGGTCCGCTCGTGGATTTGCTGGGCGAGCCTGGCCAGCAGCGCGTCCTCCAGGATGCGCTGCTCGGATTCGGTCAGCAGCAGTTCCTGGTCGCGGCGGGCGGCCGCGATGCGCTCGGCGAAGGCACCGGCCGGCAGCGGTCCCTGCTCATCGGCGATTCGGACGACGATGACGCCGTCGGCGCTGTCCCACGCGGGGTGGTAATCCTGGCCGGCCGCGGCCAGCTGAGCCTGGAGATCCTCCAGCGCCCGGGTAAGCCGGGTGGCCGAACCCTTCAGCGACGCCTCGGTGGGGGTGAGGTCGCGGGTGGCGCTCAGGATCGCCGCGTGCACGTCGATGACCGGCCGGGGCAGGTCATCGACGGCCCAGTCCGCCTCCTGCGCGGGCCACGCCAGCCCAGGCGGGCACTTCAGCACGTCCAGCAGCTCCCGGGCGGCGAACGGCGCCAGGCCGCGCGCCGTGGCCCGCTCCTCCGCCACCGCGACGCCGAGCGCACGCCGCCCTGCTGCGACCCGCTCGGTGGCGGCGCTGACGGCCTTGACCGTCTCCATCTCGGCGGCGCGGGCGGCGCGCCCGGCTGCCTCGGCGGCCGTGATGTCCCGCTCCGCCTCGTCGATCTGCGCCATCACCTGCTGGGCCTCCTTGCCGACGGCCCCGCGCAGGGCCGCCAGCTTGGCGGCCTCCTCGGTGTGCCGGCGGCGTGCCGCCGACTCGGTGCGCGCGCAGGCGTGCTCCTCCTCGATGGCCCGCTCCAGCCGGTCTCGGGCGCTGGCGGCGGTGCCACGCTGCTGCGCGAGCTCGCGACGGCGGCCGGTAAGGCCGGCCGCGCCGGTCTCGAACCGCCGGGTCGCGGCCTCCACCGGGCCGGCCTGGTCCGGCTCCAGGGCGTGATCGATGGCGGTACGGCGCAGCGTCCGTTCGGTGACAGTGCAGGCGGCCACCGACTCGTCATAGCTGTACTGGGCGCCGTCGGCGGCCGACCGGGCGGCACGCAGCTCCCCGACCGCCTGTGAGTGCGCACGCCCGGCCGCGGCGATCATGGCGGTGCGCGGCAGCGCGGCGCGGGCCTGTGCAAACTCCGACAGCGTGGCGCCCAGCGCTTCGAGGCGGCGGTGCAAGCCGGCCAGCACCTCAGTGAGCTCGGCGATCCGGGCCTCGCACTCGGCGACGCGGGCGGCCCGGCGCCGGGCCCGCGCGGTCGCGCCAATGTACTCGGCATGCTCCTTGTGGTGGGCGCCGGCGGTGACACCGTGGGAGTATCGGCCGTCGGCACCGACCACCGCCGGCGAGGTGAACAGGTCGCCGCCGACGGCGATGGAGGCCAGCACAGCACCGACCCGTGTGGCGGGAACGGCGGTGCCGTCCTCCGGCACCAGCACGTCGGCCAGGCTGGTCCCACTCCCCGCCCGCCTCCCCATTCCCCCTTCGCTATCCCCCTTCACTGGCGTCGCGGGGACCAGGTAGGCGTCGCTGTCCCCGGCGGCGACCTCCTGCTCGGCCGGCGCGATCCAGGCGTCGAGCATCCCGGCGGCCTCCAGCGCCGCCTCCAGTGCGGCGGCCCGGGCGTCGCTCACGCCGTCGGCGAACCGGACTAGCTGCCACAGCGGCGCCCCGTCGCGGCCGGACCGGTCGGCGGTGCGCCCGGGGTGGGCGGGCGGCGCGTCGTCGCGCTGCGCGGCGATCCGGTCCCGCTCGTGCTTGGTGCGGTCCCGCTGCGCCGCTGCTGCGGTGTGCTCGGCACGCAGCCGGGCCTGTTGGTCGCGGGCCGATTGTTCCGCAGCGGTGGTCGCGGCGGTGAAGACCGCCTCCAGGGTGGCGGTATCCGGGTCGCCGAACGCCTCGATGGCCGCCGCCAGGCCCTCGGTCAGTTCCCGCATCACCGCCTCGTCCAGCATGCTCGCGTGGTCAGCCGCCCATCGTGCCAAGGCCTCCCGCGCCTGCGCGCGGGCGGTCGCCACCGCGTCCGCGGCGTCTCGCTCCGCTTGCTCGGCAGCGGCGGCCGCCGCCAGCGCCCGGTCCAGCGCGAGCCTGGCAAGGTCGCGGGCGTGCTCGGCCCGGCGGTGCGTGTCCAGGGCGGCCCGTACCGCGCGGACGTCCTCCAGCCGGGCGGTGACCCGGGCCCCGGCACGCGCGGTGAACCCATCGGGGTCGGCGTCGGCGGGCTGCCAGCCGATCCCGGCCGCGGCGGCGTGGTCGGCGAGCTCCGCGGCGGTGCGTGAGACCAGCGACTCGGTGTCGGCGAGCGCGACCGCGGCACCCTCGGCTTCGCCACGGGCGCGGGCGGTGGACGCGCCGCGCCGGGCGAGTTCCGCGGCGGCCTCTGCGGCGGCCTGCTCGTTGGTACGGACCAGGCGCTCGAGGTCTGCGAGCTGCTCGACCGCCTGGTAGGCGCTGCTTGACTTGAGCTGCTCCAGCCGGGCGCGCAGGCCGGCCAGGTCGTTCTCCGTTTCTTCCCGGCGCTCCTGCGCCTGCGCCTGCCCTGTTTCGGCGTCCGCCAGGCCTGCGATGTCGCCGGCCAGCTCGGCGCGCCGGGCGGCGCTCACTTCGCGGCGGCCGGTGAGCGCGTCCGCGGCCGCCCGGGCGTGCGTGCGCAGGTAGGTGGTATAGGAGGCGAGGAAGGCGCGGGTGGCCTCGTCGGCGGCGGTAAGCCCTTCCAGCGTGGAGGCGACCGCTTCCATGTCGTCGAAGGAGCGGGCCGCCTCGGCAATCAGGTCGTCGTCGACCGGCCGCAGTCCCTCGGTGAGGGTGTCCGACAGCTTCACCGGGTCGAGGTTCTTGGCGAGCTGCGGCCGCCGCAACGTGAGGATCAGCGTGAGCAGCTGCTCGTAGCGTTCGGTGCCCAAGCCGAACAGCCGCTGGTCGATAGCGGCCCGGTACTCGGTGGGCGAGGAGTACAGGCTCTGCTCGCCGATCTGCTCGGCGAGCTGCTTGCGCGTGACGGGCCGGTCGTCGCCGGTGATAAGTGAAAAATCCACGCCGACCCGGCCATCGGCGACGAAGTGCCAGCGGACCGGGGTGTCGCGGTGCCTGGCGGCGTGCAGGCCGACGCCGATCGTGACAGTCTCCCCCGTGCCGCGGTGGCGCAGCTCCAGCCACACGTAGCCGACCGCGTTCTCGCCGCCCCTGAACAACAGGTTGGACTTCATCGTCCGGTCTTCGGCCGCGAACGGGTTCAGCCGCTTGGAGTCGATCCGGCCGTCCATCACGAACGGGAACAGCACCTCAAGGGCTTTGGTCTTGCCCGAACCGTTCGGGCCGCGCAGGACCAGCCAGCCACCTGCGAAGCAGAACTCCTCGTCTCGGTAGTCCCACATGTTGATGATCCCGGCACGGGCGGGCTCGAATCGTGTCACGTGCGTCTTCTCTCGCAGCCGTTGTGGCAAGTTTTCATGGTCTGTGCGGGCGCGCGGCCGGTGCCGCCCGGCTCAGGTCGGGAATGGGCGGATTCTTGATCTGAGCGGTGACGCTGCGGTAGCGGGCCAGCAGCGGTAGCACCAGCACCCCCCGCTCTACCCGCGCCACCAGGCCCAGCGCTGCAAGCAGGGTGACGGCGTCGGCCAGCAGCCGCTGCGGGTCGGCGGCCTGCTTCTCTGCCATGCCTGCCCCGAAGTCGTCGACCAGCTTGCGCAGTTCGGTGCCCAGCCACGCATCGGGCAAGAACGGGTAGGCGGCGCCGTCCACACCATCCGCGCCGAGTCGGCCGTCCGGTTCGCCTGCCCCCGGCCGCGCGACTGTCGGGGAGTCGCCGGTTTCCCGGCGCCATGCCTGTGCGGCGAGCAGGTCTGCCACGCGCCCGCGGTCCGGCAGCGCCGCGTCGATCCGCTGGGCCGCCTCGGCGAGCCGTTCCGCGGCGGTGGCGGCCGGAAACAGCTCCACTCTGGCGGAGTTGCGTTGCAGGTAGCCGGAGATCCTGGCGCATAGCAGCAGCGCGGCCTGCGCGACCGTGCCAGCCGAAGGGAACATGACGTCGGTGAGCCGCTGCCCGGCGTTGACCAGCGCCACGCCTTCGGCGCGCCGCTCCAGGTAAAGGCCGGTGAGCCGCTCGACGTCCTCGGCCAGGCCTGCCGAGCGGAGCTGGGCGCGCAACTCCGCCCCGACGTCGGCGTAATAGACCGCCGGCTGCTCCACGACCAGGCGCCGCGCCTGGCGTGCGGCCGCGCGCCGCAGGGCCGCCTGGCCCTGGGCGAGCCCCGTCCCGCCGGGTTCCCCCAGGAGTTCTGTGACCGAGCCCAGGTGCTGGAGCACCCGGCTGGGCGCGTAGATGGCGCCGGTTACCTCCCGGTCGATGTCGTAGAGCGCCTCGGCACGGCCGGGGTCGCTGACCCACTCGGCGGCCGAGCCGTCGGCTGTCGACACCGCACCGCGGGCCTCCAGCCAGGCGACCGCGTCCACGAACGCGTCACGGTCGGGCTTGCGGCCGGTGTCCATGCCCAGGCCATCCACCCGCGCGGCATCGGCGGCGACCGTGTCTGCCAGCTCGCTCAGGGTGATCTGGGCGCCGGAGCGGCCCAGCGCGGACAACGTCAGCACGAGGTAGGCGTAGCGCCGGCGGTCGAACGGCCGGCCGGTGCGGGCGACCGCCGGGCGGGTGCCGTCCAGTGTGTCGGCCACCCGGCGCAGCCGGATCGTGTCGCCGCGGGCCAGCAGTGTGTAGCCGAGCACCTCGCCCAGGTCGTCCCGTAGCTGCCTGGCCCACTTGCGCACGAGGGGTAGCGCCGATGCGTCCGGATAGGACGAGTTGATCAGCGGGTGGCGCAGCACCAGCCGCGCCGCTTTCTGGTATTCGGCGAGTTCCAGCGGCCCGACCTCCGCCGCGACCCTCACCCGGTCACCTCCACCGTCAGGCGGTCCAGGTGCAGCCGCCCCCGCACGGTGTGGACGGTCGTGGACCCCG
>Ga0070730_10001594_pt1 | contig 21753 bp, 12 predicted proteins | sample Coa_R1_3_FD_66447 | JGI IMG/M metagenome (GOLD analysis project Ga0070730, IMG submission 66447) | Surface soil microbial communities from Centralia Pennsylvania, which are recovering from an underground coalmine fire - Coalmine... | ecosystem: Environmental > Terrestrial > Soil > Unclassified ... | reverse complement strand
GGTCTGCACAAGGTCGTTGCCGCTGCCACCCACACTGCCGCCATCGCTGGCGACCGTATCGGTGACGGTGACGTTGCCGTAGTCATGGCTGCCGCTGTAGCTCTGATTGGTGTCGTAGGAGTAGGTGACGGTCTTGGTGGGGGCGCCGCTGACACTGCCCCCATCGACGAAAATGGTCTGCTGCTGGGTCAATTGCGGATCACAGACGGCCTTGGGGTTGGACTGGTCCAACTCGGTGACTAAGAGGTGGGTCAGGTTGCTGGGCGGGCTGATCGTCCACCAGTTGCTATCGAACTTGGAGGGCGCGGGCGTAGTCGGGTCGCCCACCGGCCCGCAGTCCAGCGTGTAGGTGTTGAGCGTCCGTTGGAGCAGCGTTGTGCCGTTGGAGGCCCACTGGTCGATCTGGGTCTCGGCTCCGGCGGGCATGTTGAGGCTCGCCCAGTAGGGCGAGGTGGGACAGAGGTACTGCACCGGGCTGCCCTCGGCGTTCCAGCAGCCCTGCTTGGTCGTCACCTCGTTGGTGTTCCAGACGCCCCAGCCCTGCGTCGTGATGAAGTAGTGATCTTCGACCGCGATAGTGCAGGCGGTGATGCAGGAGCCACCGTTCGTATCGATCTCCTGCTTGATGACATGGGTCTGAATGAAGCCGCGATACTCGCTGTTGTAGTAGTCCAGATAATCCCCATCGTTGACATCGCCAAAGTCCCAGATCACCGGACAGACCCCGCTGACACACCAGGCGTTCTGTGACTGCACGGTCGCCATCGTGTAGCTGTAGGCGTGGTGGTCAGCCACCGTGATGGGCTGGGAGCTGCCACTGGTGGTGCGATTGACCTTGGCATCGCGGGCAACCAGCAGGATACGGCTCCAGTGCTGCTCATCGGCCTCCCAGCAGGGGAAGGCGTTCTCGTCGCTGATCGTGCAGCTAAAGGGGCTGGTGACACTGCGCCCGCTGGGCACGCCGACGACGTTCATGTGCCCTTCCTGCCAGGTAAAGGTCTCCTGCCAGCCCAGGCCGTTGTCTACTTCGGCCAGATAGCGCTGGGTCAGGGTTTCGTTAGAGGCATAGCGGTAACACCCGCCAGAGCTGACCCAGAAGACACATTGGTAGGCGCCGCTGGGCGTCGGGGCGCTGATATAGGCCGGATCGAGGTAACGCTCCTGCAACAGTTCGCCGCTGTCAGAGCAGGGGAAGCTGCCCGGCGAGATACAATTGGCTAAGGCGCGGCCAGAGCCACTGTAGATGAGCGTCATCGCCGGCCAACTCGTGCCGGTATTGGTGGTGTTGCCCGTCCAGTCGTCGCCGAACTGCTGAATCCTGGTCAGGTCCAGATAGCCGGCGACATTCTGTGGCAAGCCACTGATGGCGTCATTGATCGCGCCAAACTCGCTGGACTGCTCGTAGGAGAAGGCATAGGCGCGCAGCACCTGGAAGGCGCCTGTGCCGCTGGGGCGCACCTGCACCTCGATGGCATTCAAGACGCCCACGCTGGTCACTTGCGGACCCGGCAGCCCGTTGGTGTAGTCGGTGGCCGTGTCGCAGCGGGTCGTGGTGTTGGTCCAGTTCTGGCAGGCGCTGGCGCCCAGCGTCAGGCGAGTGGGCGCCGTGCCCTGGTCTAGCACGACCTGCGCCAGCGGCTGCCAGAGGTTGGGGGCGCTGCCGCTGGTCGGGCAGATCGCGCTGGTGTTCTGGCAGGTCGGCGAGTCATAGCTGACGGTCGCCAGTTCGGCGTCGCGCACATAGGGGGTATTGGTGTTCGGATACGTGGCGGTGTACTGGTGGTAGCTGACATGAATCTGGTTGCCATGCGGATCGACCAGCGCGTCCACTTTCCAACCATAAATGTATTTGTTGTTGCTGGCATCAACGTAGTATTCCACCGAATCATTCGTGGCGCCAAACTCCAGCATTTCGCCGGAGGGCAGCCAGACGCGCCAGCAGGGATGCGTCCATTGGTTGTTTTGCAGATCGGTGGTGGTGCAGTTGATCATCCAGATGCGCGCGTGGCTCTCCGGGGCGGTATACCACTCAGCGGGGGCATTGGTCACCGGGTCGCTGGCCGCGTTGGTCCCGGTGGCCCAAGTGATATTCTGCGGAATCAGCGGCCCGCCGATGCCAGCAGCGGAGATGGTCCAGACGTTCTGCCAGTTGTGGTTGCCGCAGTTGGGATTATACGGCGGGGGTGGCGCGTTCTGCTGGCAGCCGGAGTTCTCATCCACCTGGCTCCAGCTAATCGAGCCGAGGTCCAGGCTCCAGCCTTCGCCCGTCCAGGGGGCGCTGGTCTGCAAGCCATGATCCTCATTGACCGAGGCGCTGGCGTAGGACAGGTCCAGGTTGGGAATAAAGTTGCCTGGCCCTGGGGGCAGGCTGATCGGATAGCTATAGGTCAACGAGCCGCTGTTGAGGTTGACCTGGAAGTCCTGCACGGTGGGCCAGGTGGCCTGCGGCGCGCTGGTATTGAAGGTGGCAACCAGGGCGCCCGATGACGTCAGCGGCGCGAGCGTCGTCTGGGTCAGCAGGCTGTGGGTCGCTGCCGCCGGGCTGAGGGCATCGTCCTCGTGCGGCGGCGGCGTCGCGCCAGGGCTGATGACATCGACCGCGCGCTGGGCAGTATCGGCTTCCAGATGCAGGCGCACACCATAGGTGATGAAGGCGCCCGCATCGGCAGGGTCGTAGTGCAAGGCGAGCGAGAGGGCTTTGCGAAAGGGCAGATTCAGCACGCGCCCATGCGGCCCCAGCAGTTCGATGCGGTACGTCCCCAAGCTGACCTCGCCGGAGGCCCCGCCCCCGACGGGACCGGCCAGTTCCGTCACTTGGAGGGTGAGCGGCCCACCGACGGTCGCCAGGTCACTGCTGGTCAGGGCGCCTGCCGGAATGGTAATGCTGAAGCGGCTATCGCTGGTCGTCAGCACGGTGGTCTGCGTGGTGCTGAGCGTGACGGAGCCGGTGGCTGAGGGCGGCGGCGTCTCCACCTGGCGCGGAACGGTGGCGTGCTGCGGCGCGGTGTGCGGCGCCGTCTGGAGGAACTGCGCCAGCGTCTCCTGCGTGCCGGAGGCATGGCCCCAGGCGGTCGCCTGGTTCGCCAGCGCCTGGTCCTGCGTCATGGGCGTCAGCGGCGCCGAGTTGGCCTGCGGCTTCACCGGGGCAGGAGCCGCCAGCGCCGTCAAGGAGGTCAGCGCGCCATTGGGGCCGACCAGCAGGGTCAGCAGCAGAATGGCAAAGACAATCACGCCCTGCATCTTACGCCGACGCGGAAACCAGGCGAGCAGATAGGGGGGGGGCGACATGCCGGGACGGACGAAACCAGCGGGAACGACGCGGAGACAGAGCAGCCATCACAGACCTCCATGCAGACGCTAGAGTGTGGACAGAGCAGAACGCCCAGGCGCCAGGGATGGAATCTATCACTCGTGGCAAGGAGGGGGATTGGAGAAACCTGCTCCCTCAGAGGAGAACCGCCTCCCTGCCTATGTGGATACCCGTGTGATGAACAAGGTGAACAAGAGGACGTCTGGCCTCTTGCATTCTCCGAGAGCAAGGATACCCGATATTGCGGAGATTGTCAAGTGTTTCTAGAGCAATTTGAGCAAGAGCAGTGGATTAAAATAAAGGGAGCAATTGCTTTGTTTTTACACAAGTCGACTTTCTCGCTGCGCCAGCAAAACTCGATACGGCAGCCCCGGCTGTCACAGTCCCCTTGCTGGCAGCCGCGACGAATCTTCGTCTATGCTATAATTGGAAACATGCACACGCATTGAGCGCTTGTAGTAGAGATACCTCCATCACCTTTGTGCCGCGCAGCCCTTCGAGAAAGGAAACCTATTTCCCATGAGTACTGAGGCGCCAGCAGTCGGAATGTCGGGAGCCAGCGCCCCGCAAAATTATTTTTATCATGCCTTCCCCAATGGATTGCAGGTGGTTGGTCAGCGCATGCCCAGCCTCAGTTCCATCACCTTCGGCGTGCAGTTTGGCGCCGGAACCAAAGATGAACCCCAGGCGCAGCTTGGCCTGGCGCATCTGATGGAAGCGATGATATTTCAGGGCACGAAGTCGCGCACGGTGCGCCAGCTTACCGAGGCGTTTGAGTCGCTGGGCGCGCGCAAGGGCGGCGGCGCGGGCGCCGAAACCAGCGCCTACTGGTGCCAGATTGTGGCGCGCCAGTTAGACCCGGCGCTCAACCTGATAGCTGATGTCGTGCTGGAGCCGACTTTCCCGGCGGAGGAGTTTGAGCAGATGCGCCAGGTTGCGCTGCAAACCATCCGCCGCCGCGAAGATGAGCCAATGTCGCGCCTCTCCGATCTGCTGCTGGAGCAGTTCTACTTTGGCTCCAACCTGGGCCGCCGGATGGTCGGCACGCGCGAGAGCGTCGAGGCGCTGACGCCCGAAGACCTGCGCGCCTATTGGGAGCGCCTCTACCGCCCCGGCAACGCCATGTTTGCCATTGCCGGGAACTTCGATTGGGACCACCTGATGAGCCGTCTGGAAGCGCTCTTTGGCAGATGGTCGGGCAAGGGCGAGCCAGCCGCTGCCGAACGCCCCAGGCTCAGCAATCGCGTCGTCATCCAGCACTACGAGGGGCAGCAAGAGCATATCGGCCTGGCCGCGCCCAACGTGACCTTTGGTGATCCCGACTACTACGCCGCGCAACTCCTCGGCGAAATATTTGGTGGGGGCATGACCTCGCGCCTCTTTGTCGAGGTGCGCGAGAAGCGTGGCCTGGTTTATGCCGTTTCCTCGCGCTTCGGCGCCAGCAGCGTCACCGGGCGTTTTCATCTGTACGCGGGCACCACACCTGAAAAGGCCCATCAGACGATGCAGGTACTCACCGAGGAGCTGCATAAGTTAGAAGCTGAGGGCGTCACGGATGACGAACTGCGCCGGGCCAAGGTGCAGATCAAGAGCGAACTGGTGATGCACGCCGAAACTTCCAGCGCGCGCATGGGCGCCATCGCGCATTCCTGGTGGTTTGAGCATCGCTTAAAGACCATTCAAGAAGTACGCGAGGCGATTGACGCCGTGACCCGCGAGCAAATCCTGGGGCTGCTCAAGCGCTTTCCGCTGACCGACCCGCTCGTCGTCACAGCCATTGGCCCCTGCTCACGCGAGCAACTAACCGAGGGCTTAGACATCAAGGGCTAGTCGCTGGCGGTTCAAACTGCGCCTATGGGCGTTGCGCCATCAAACTCGCGCAGGCGGGTTGAGACGAGCGCCCGTACCCAGTCCGCGTAGGCGGACTTCGTGGCCGCAGCCTTTAGGCGCGACTTTAGTCGCCAGCGGATTGAAGGAGCCATGCTGTGAGCGTGGAAAAGATCGCTCGTCGCAACTGGGGGCGCGCTTCTGAGGGCGCGCTGGCTGGCGCTGCCGCTGGTTTGCTGGCCGTTGCCGTCGAGTTGCTGGCGCGCGCCATCGCTGGCCTGCCGTCGCCCGCGGAACTGCTGGGTGAGCAAGGCACACGGCTCATCCCCGGCCCGCTCTTTGAGTTTTTGTTGGGCATGTTCGGCCACACCGCCAAATATCTCTATCTGACCGGCATTCTGCTGGCTCAGGTCGTCGGCCTGGCGCTGCTGACGGCTTTCGCCTTTGCCGTTCGCGGCCTGGTCATCAAGCGCCGCGCCCTGGCGGCTGTCGGCGACAGCGAGACAGAGGCCACCGCTACGACCCGCGATCAAGCGACCCAGGAAACAGCAGAAGTTACCCCCAACCGGGCAAGCCCGGCTTCCACCGAGCAAGAAGACACGCCAGAGGCGAGCAAGGATGAGGCAGAAGATGAGGCCGGGCATGACCAGGATGCTAACGAGGCTGAAGATGACGTGCCCAGGCCAGATTATACCGACTATACCCCGGCCCAGCGCGCCGCGCTGGCTGCCGCCGTACCTACCATCCAGATGCCTATCGGCTGGCGCCTCAGCGCGCCGCTGGCAATCATCGCCTGGATACTGAGCGGCATGCTGGCGCTGCCCATGCTAGGTGCGGGGCTGTTTGGCACAGAACTGCCGGTTGGCATAACGGTCGTCCAGGTTTCCCTGCTGATACCAGCCGTTGTCTTTGGCGCCAGCCTTCCAGCGGCCCAGCGCGGCCTGCGACTGCTGGCTCTACGCCTGATCGGCTCGCCCCGGCTCCAGCGAACCTTCTCGCCCGGTAGGCGCCTCTTCCTCAAGCGGGTCTCCATTGGGCTGGCCGTGCTGGGCGTGGGTGCAGTAGCCTGGCGCTTCATCACGCAGGGCATCGGCAACGGCAGCGCGGCAGGCGCGGACTCGCTGGATGGTCCACCGCCGCCGGAGCGCGTCACCCGACCAACCACACCCACCTATGGCGCGTGGCAGCCGGTGAACGGCGAGACGCCCGAACTGACCGATACCAACGATTTCTATTATGTCTCTAAAAACGTCTACTCCGATCCTAGCCTGGATGCCACTTCTTGGAGCCTGACCGTCAATGGCGAAGGGGTGGAACATCCCTTCACGCTCTCGTATCAGGATTTGCTCAACATGCCATCCGTTGAGCAGATCACCACCCTGGAATGTATCAGCAACGTCATCGGCGGCGATCTGATGAGCAGCGCCCGCTGGCAGGGCGTGCGGCTGAAAGACCTGCTGGCGCGGGCAGGTGTGAAAGCCGGGTCCACCAAAGTGGCTTTCCACGCCGCCGACGACTACACTGATAGCATCCATCTGAGCAAAGCGCTAGACCCCATGACCCTGCTGGTGTATACGATCAACGGCCAGCCCTTGCCGCCAGAGCATGGCTTCCCGGCCAGGATGATCGTTCCTGGCATCTATGGAATGAAGCACTGCAAATGGATTACGCGCATCGAGATCGTCAACTATAATCTCCTGGGCTACTGGCAGCAGGAGGGCTGGAACGACGACGGAGTCATCAATCTGGGCGCGCGCATCGATGTGCCCTTCGACAGCGCGACGCTCCCGGCCAACCGGCAGACCTTCATTGCTGGCGTCGCCTTTGCCGGCGCCAAGGGGGTGAGCGCCGTTGATGTCAGCACCGACAATGGGGCTACCTGGCAGCGCGCTGCCCTCAAACAACCGCTGGGCGCTGTGACCTGGACACTGTGGGAACTGCCCTGGACGCCCCCCGCCAGCAACAAGACCTATGCTATTGTCGTCCGCATGATCGACCTGCAAGGCTATTATCAACAGCCAGTGCTGGCTGATCCCTATCCCAGTGGGGCCACCGGCTACCACCGTATCTATGTGAACGCGAGCTAGAGCAGCACGATGAGCGAGTATCCCAAAGACGACCCATCCGATCAACCAACACAGGAAGACGTGCAGCGTCTGGTCGAGAATGCCGGGCAACAAAACGTTCGCTTTGTAAGCCTGGAGTTCACCGATGTGGTTGGCATCGTCAAGAGCGTGACCATTCCCGTTGCGCAATTTCCCGATTGCCTGGCGCACGGCAAATGGTTTGATGGCTCGGCCATTGAGGGCTTCGCCCGCGTGGCCGAGAGCGATATGTACCTGCGCCCGGACCTCTCGACCTTTGCGGTCATTCCCTGGAGCGCGTCGGGCGATGTCACCGCGCGCATCATCTGCGATGTCTTGACACCTGCTGGCGAGCGGTATCAGGGCGATCCGCGTTCTGTCTTGCGGCGCGTTCTCGCCGAGGCAGAGCGGCAGGGGTTCCGCTATCTGGTTGCGCCCGAACTAGAGTTTTTCTTGCTTCAGCGCGCCGACGGCAAACCGACGCCCCTGCCCCATGATCGCGGCAGCTACTTCGATCTTTCGACCGATCTGGCCGCCGCCGTGCGCCGCGAGATGGCGCAGGCGCTTCAGGCGATGGGGTCGCGCATCGAAACCAGCCACCACGAGGTCGCCGCAGGCCAGCATGAGATCGATTTCGAGCCAGCCGACGCGCTGGCGAGCGCCGACGCGATCATGACGGCGCGCTACGCCCTCAAGGCCATTGCCCAGCAGCATGACCTCTACGCGACCTTCCTACCCAAACCATTCTACGGCATCAACGGCTCCGGCATGCACACGCATCAACAATTGATCCGCAACAAAGACAGCGCCAATGCCTTTGCCGACGCCGCTGACCGCGAGTATGGCCTTTCGGTCCTGGCGCGCCATTTTCTGGCCGGGCAACTGGCCCACGCGCGCGCAATGACCGCTATTCTTGCTCCGCTGGTCAACTCCTATAAGCGCCTGGTGGCGGGCTACGAGGCTCCTGTGATGATTAGCTGGGGCCGGGTCAACCGCGAGGCTCTGCTGCGCGTGCCGCGCGTCAACCCCAACCAGATTGAGAATACCCGCGTCGAACTCCGTTCACCCGACCCCAGTTGCAATCCCTACCTCGCGCTGGCCGTGATGCTCAAAGCGGGGCTGGATGGCATCAACCGCTCCTTGCCACTCCCCGCGCCGGTTGAGGAAAGCCTGTATATGCTCGACGAAGCCTCCCGCCTGCGCCGCCATGTTGCTCTGTTGCCTGGGACGCTGGGCGAGGCGCTCGAAGACCTCAAACGCGACGCCATCGTGCGCGAGGCATTGGGTGAGCATATCGCCGAGCGATTTATCGAAGCCAAAACCATCGAGTGGAATGAGTATCGCAAGCAAGTCCACGCCTGGGAACTGGACCGCTATCTGGAGCTTTTCTAAGGGGGTCGCGCCTTGCCGGTGAAGGGCTTTCTTGGCTATACTAGTAGCAGCGCTGATACGCTGTAGGGCGGCAGCGCCATCAACCTGAGGAAAGGCTCTCATTTCGCATGAGTACACTGCATAAAAAGGGGCGATTTGAGCCAGTCGTCGATAAGACCTGGCGGATTTTTACGATGGTCGTCGTCCTTGGCCTGGGTATTGCCATTGTCCTGGTGCCGCTGGCGTTGCTCATTCCCCTGCTGATTAAAGCGGCCCAGGCCAGCGACCCGACTGAACATAGCCTCCTCTGGCTGTGGGTCAGCATGACCGTTATCGAGCTTGGGCTGGCCGCCTTTATCATCTGGGGCATGTTCCGCACGGCCTTTGGTCTTTGGCAGGAACCAATGTACCCGAAATAAAGACAGCGGGAGAGCGGCGCGCGTTCGACCAACGTCGAACAGCATCAAGCGCAGGAGCCAGGTAACGAAATGTACTACCTGGCTCCTGCGCTTGATGGGTACTCTGGTTGGCGCGCTGCCTCGCGTGGGGCAAGCTGGGCCAGCACCACCGCCATCAGGATGAGCGCGCCGCCCACGATCTGAAACCAGAAAGGGGGATCATGCAAGACCAGAGTCGCCAGGATGAGTGTGACTATCGGCTCAACCGTCGCCAGAATGGCCGCCCGGCTTGGCCCCAGACGCTCCAGCCCGGCCAGAAAGAAGGAGGTAGCAATAACGGTGGAGAAGAGCGCCACCGCGCCGATGGAGGCCCAGCCATTCAACGAGAGATGCACTGTCGCGCCATCCCCGATCAGCGCGCCCATGACAAAAACCAGTGTCGTTCCCGTCATGCTCACCGCCGCAGTCACATCCGCCGGAGCGCCTGCCGCCAGCCGAGAGCCGCTGACGATATAGATGGCATAGATCACCGCCGCACTCACGCCCAACGCCAGCCCCAGCGCCACCCGTCCCCCAGTGACGCCCGGCAGGGCGATGGAACCTGGCGGGCCAACCGTCAGCGCCGAGCCAGCCACTGCCAGCACGAGCGCCAGTACTTTCATCAGTCCCAGGCGCTCGTGCAGAAAGAGGGCCGACAGGATGAGGACGAGCGCCGGATAGAGATAGAGCAGCAGTTCCACCACCGCCGTATGCAGATAGGTCAGGCCGGTAAAGAAAGCAATCGAGTTGCCCGAAAAGAGGACGCCCAGCGCCAGCAGCGAGAGCAGGCGTTTTGGCTGTCTGATGACTTCCCAGGCGCGCCGCCCGCGTCCGCTCAGCAGCAGCACGGGCCACAGCACGGCGATTGCCAGCACAAAGCGCAGCAGCAGCACCGTCGCTACATTGGCCCCCGCCGCATAAGCCAGGCGGGCAAAGATCGCCTGCGAGCCATAGCCTGCCGCCGAGGTGAGGATGAGCGCCAGGCCAATCGTGGCGCTGCGCTGACGTCCGGGCCGGACTTGCGCAGCGCCGGGCAGATCGGGTGAGGTGATTGCGCCGCCGTCGCGCTCAGCCTGTTGCATGCGCCGTACTTTTCCCTTCTAACTCCCATCTCGTCGTTTCAGTTCGAGATCTTCTTCATATCAGCCTTTTAAGCAAACATATTCCGGCTGTAAAAGGCATAGGAGGAGAGTATCAACCTGGTTTTCTCGCCTATCAGGGTTTCCAGAGGTCGCTTCGACGCAGGCGCCTGGCCTCAAAGGCTTCTACAAGTGCGAACTCTTCCTCTGTCGGGTCGCGCTCATCCACATCCAGCGCATAATAGCTGGGCCACAAGTCAACCCAAGGCGCGTTCGTAATCACCTCAGTCTGGCAGGCATGACACCGCCGGGGCGCATCATGGCGAAAATGCCCACCACAACAGAGCTTCAATCGTTGCTCAACTGCGCTCATCAGGTTGGAGACGGCCCAGCCCTGCCCTGTGGCGATTTCGTTGAACAACGCCGTATACACTGGATCGTAGAAGCCCACTTCCGCCCGATTCGCGCACCGCTCACAGTAGAAGAAATAGCAGTCATAGAAAGGGGAATGATCGACGCAATAGAGTGCTTCCTGACAGCGCGAACAGCAGATCAGTCCAGGATGGAGCCACGAGTTCGTATTGGAGCTATCCATCATTGTTGTTCCTGGCGTTCCTCTGTTCAGCAGCGAAGCAGATTGAAACCAGCATAGGGCGTTATTCGAGCGGCAACCGGAGATAGAATGTTGTGCCTTTCCCCAATCCCGGTGATTCCGCCCAGAGATCACCCCCATGCACTGTAGCAAGCTGGCGACTAATATACAAGCCAAGGCCCGTGCCCCCGATACTGCTCACATTGCCCGCGCGATAAAAGCGCTCGAACAAATGCGAGGTTGCTTCAGGGGGAATGCCCAGGCCCTCGTCGCGTACCCCGACCAACATGTGCTTCTCACCCTCAAGCTGCACGTGAATAGTAACATTGCCGCCTTCCGGGCTATATTTCATGGCATTGCCGAGCAGATTATTGAAAATCTGCTCCACGCGCTTGGCATCCCAATAGCCCTTCACATCCTCAGTAGACCCATCAGTCTCAAGAATTAATGTATGATTGGCAGACGCTGGTTTCCAATGCTGCGTTACCTTGGTGAGCAAGGGCATCAATTCTACCAACCCACGTTGCAGGGTGAGTTTGCCCGCCTGGATGCGTGAAGCATCCAGCAGATCGTTGACCAGATCATTCATGCGCGCTGTCTGCGCTTGAATGCTCTCCATCGATTCCATGCTATGCAGCAGCGTGGGCGGAAGCTCTCCTTGCTTTTCCTGGCGACGCAACTGGCGCTGGAGCAACTGCGCCTGACCGCGAATGACGGTCAGGGGGCCGCGCAATTCATGGCTGGCAACTGAGATAAACTCGTCCTTGTGGCGCTCCAGTTCCTTGAGCGCGGTAATATCCTGGAATACCGCCAGACCGCGTGTGAAATTCCCATCGCTATCCTGCACAGGCGCGGCATTAAGGAGAACGGGAACAATGCTCCCATCATGCTGGCGCAGGAAAAGTTGCAGCTCTTTCACTGGCTCACCAGTCTGGATTGCCTGCTGAGAGGGCAAAAAGCCGATGTCCACCGGCGCGCCATCGGGGCCAACAATATGCCAGACGGGATCGATTGGCGCCTCTCCAGTCTGTCTTGCTGTCTGCACCTCAGCCCAGTTCAAAGCCATCTTCAACGCGGCCTCATTGTAGATGAACAACTGACCATCTTTATCGCGCAAGACGACCCCGGCAGGAAGGGCGTCAATGATGGCCTGGAGGGTACGGCGCTCATTTTCCTGCCAGGCCACATAATCAGCCACCTCCTCATAGAGCCGGGCATTCACCACCGCGAGCGCAATCTGATCGGCAATCGCCCGCGCGACCTGCTGCTCTCCAGTCGAAAAGAAATGTTGATGGCTATAGGAATAGATGAGAACTCCCAACGCCTGATCTTGCACCAGCAGCGGCACAGCCAGACTCGCCTGAATATGCTCCTGAATCAGCAGTTCATGAAATGGATGGGCGGCGGGCGCGCTCAGGAAGGTCTCAGAGACCTGCACCCGCTGCGTTCTAAACGCGACACAGGGAGCCACCGACGCATCAACTGATAACACCGGAAATTGCTTCTCCAGCTCCTCACCATAGCCACGCACCGAGGCCACATGCAGCGCTTTCTGCGTCTCATCGACCAGCATGATCGCCGAGTGATCAGCGCCCAGCGCAGCGGTCAGGGCTTCTACGGAGGTATCAAGAGTTTCCTTTAAATCAAGGGGATGGTTCAGCGCCGCCGCCACCCAGCCAACCGCAAGCTGCTCGCGCTGGTATTGTTGGCGCTCGGTCACATCTTCCATAATTGCCACCGCGCCCGTCACTTCGCCTTGCTTATCATAGAGCGGCGCGACACTAACGCGCAGCGAAACCTGAGCGCCATCCCCACGCCCCATGACCAACTCCTCGTCCGTCACCACCTCGCCTACCAGCGCCCGCATCACGAGCGGATGACGCGCCAGGTGGAATTCCCGCTCGGACACTTCCTCCGATATGCCTGTTCCCAGCGCGGTGGATGAGAGCGGCATGAGTTTCGCCGCAGAAAGCCCAGCCAGCGCCGCGCCTGCCGTATTCAGACGCACCAGTTGTCCGCTGGTATCAAAGACGGCTACCCCCTCAGCCATGCTCTCGAAGATAGTTTCCATCTCCCCGGCATGGCGCTGGGCCGCCTGCGCCAGTTGCTCCGCGAAGGCATGTTCTGTTTGCAGGCGATCATAGAGACGGGCATTTTGCACAGTAGCCGCCATCTGCCCGGCAAACAGACGTAACCAGGGGCCATCAGGTCCCTCCAAAGGATTACGCGCGACCCCATCAGGGTCGGGAGCGGGATTAACTCCCAGTACACCAACCCTCCGCCCCTGCGCCAGCAAAGGCAGTCCTAGCATCGCCACAATGCCCGCTTCAGCGGCTTCTTTCCGCGCTGCAAAAAGAGGCTCAGCCTGGACATCCGGCACAAACATAGGCTGGCCGGCAAGGAAGACTTCGCCCGCGACGCTTTTTGCCGGAGCCAGTTCCGCCCCCGTCATCGCATCCCATCCGCTGATCGCTGTCAGTCGGAGCAGGTCGGTCTCCTCGTCATAGACCATCAGCCAGGCTGACTGCGCGCCCAAGAGCGCACGCGCCACCGCAACAATCTGCTCTGAAACCTCATCCAACTGTAATGTGGAGGCCATCATCTCTGAGGCGCGGGTGACAGCGCCCCACCCACGCTCAGAGGTGCGGGCGCGTTCCTGCGCTGCAACGAGCAGGAGCATATTTTGCACTGCCAGCGCCGCGTGTCCGGCCAGGAACTGCGCCACGTCGAGATCAGCAGCCATAAAGCGCCCCAATGGCCGATTATCCAGTAAGGTCAGCAACCCCAGCGTCTGCCCATCTACCACCAATGGAGCAAGGAGAACCGCGGCTGTCTCTGGAAACAGCGCCGAAATCAGCGGAGCATCGGCGGCCTCATTCGTCAAAGGTTCGCAGAAACAGGCGCGTTGCTCGCGCAGCGCGCGGGCGATCACCGAGTCGCTCGCCAGATCAACATCGAGCCGGGTGGCCGACTCAGCATACCCCTCAGAAGAGGCCCGCAGCGCCAGCCAGCGCGAAGCAGCGTCTTTCTCCACCTTCTCCTCAATCAACCAGAGTTGCGCGCGAGCGCCAGCGGCGTCCTTCACCGCCCGGCAAATAGCCTCCAGTCCCGGAGCCAGATCGCCTCCGTTTGCTGTCGCCACAGAAGCAACCGCCGCGTGGATGTATTTGAGCGCTGCATCGATCTGCTGCCCTGGCAGATTCTGCCACGAGGGCTGGCTCTGATCGGTGAGAGCATGTGAAGTTCCTGGTTGTCTCATCGGTCCATCTATCTCATCTCGCCCATCCCTGCTCTCGCCAGCAAGAAACGCCGCCGTCTCTATGTGGGTAGCCCCAGCAGAGGGCGTGAACAGAAGCGAGCTACAAGCAAAGCAATATGTGGACGATGGTGGAGGAGTGCAAAACGTATCGTCCAGCGGAGATGCTGGCTGATGGCTGATGCGCTTGATCGGATGGTCCATAGCTCCCGCTCGCTAGATCAGACACTGGAGATCGTCCGATATTCGGACTTGCTAAAGCTACTGGAGGCCACCCATCAAGAAAACTTCTGAGGTCAGCGCCAGGCAGCCCAGGCCTTCCCATCTGCAACGCCATCGCGGCGTAGAGTATCATAGCGTACACAGTGTGTCAAGTCGGGATTCAAGCAAGATTCCACTAAATAGGAGTGGACATCTGCCAACCCCGAAGATTCCGCTCTCTTACGCGAAGCCCAATTTGCGCTCTTTCATGCTCACAAAGCGCTGGTGTCCGATAACCAGGTGATCGAGTACTTCAATATCAAGGTGTTTGCCTGCCTGCACCAACTGCTCGGTGGTGCGTATATCTTCCGGCGAGGGCGTAGGATCGCCGCTCGGATGATTATGCACGATAATGACCGAGGGCGCGTTGCGCGTGACGGCGGCGCGAAAGACCTCCGCTGCGCGCACCACCGACATATTCACGCTGCCCTGATAGACCCGCTCGATATGGGTCACATGGTTTTTAGTATCCAGCAGCATGACGCGCAGGTGTTCTTGTTGCAGAAAGGCCATATCCAGCATGATCAAGCGGGCAGCATCCGCTGGTGAGCGCACCTGGGCGCGCTCTTCTGGCTGAAGCACGGCCAGCCGGCGGCCCAACTCCAGCGCCGCCTTCACCTGCGAGGCTTTTGCCGCGCCCAGCCCATGCTCATTACAGAGATCGCCAAAGTCCGCGCGCATTAAGCCCGCCAGGCCACCATATTTTTGGAGCAGCTTCGTCGCCAGTTCAATGACATTATCTTTCGTCGTCCCGGTGCGCAGGATAATAGCGAGCAATTCAGCCGTTTGCAGCGCCTCTGGGCCATAATATTGCAAACGCTCACGCGGGCGATCATCCACCGGCATCTCGCGCACCGTCGCGTGATATTCCACCTGCTCAGATTTTGTCACCACCATTACTATGCCTCACTAAAAGAAATGGAGCATCAGGGAGCATTGGGCGGGCCATCGCTTGAGGGCTGCGCATCCAGCAGCGGCTCTGGCTCCTCCGGCTGCCTGGCAGGTCTGGCTGGCACGAAAAGCGGCGCGGGGGCGGCTGCCAGAGCGAAACGCTGGTGGTCACGCTCGCGCCAGAGCAGCGCCGCCGGAAGGATCGCCACCACGCAGACAATCGCGGCGCCCAGAAAAATACTAGAATAGACCTGGCGCAGCAGATCACTTAGAATGGCGGAGTTGGTTAATTGCTGAGGAGTATAGCCCGTAATCAACTGCTCAAAGCGTGTCAGCCCGGATGAGGTGATCGCGGCGAGGCCCAGAATCATCCCGATCATCCGCGCCGACGTGACCACCGCCGAGGCTACACCACCGCGCTCCGCGCCCGCTGCGTTGAGTGTCGATGTGCCCAGCGGCGCGACGACCAGCCCAAAGCCCACACCTGTCAGGAAGGTATCGGCGATCAGTTGCGGCCAGCCCAGGTGGACGGGCCAGAAGCTCATCAAGAAGAAACCCAGCGCGGCCAGGGCCAGCGCCAATACCGCCGTCAGATGGCAGCCAATGCGCTGGCAGAGCCAGCCGCCCACCACCGCGCTCAGCGGAATCCAGACGGTCATGCACAGCAGCGAAAGCCCTGTCTGGAGGATCGTGCCGCCAACCACCGTCAGATAGAAGATAGGAATATCGACCAGCGCGCTAATCAGCGCCGCGCCCACCAGCAGGCTGCCCAGAATAGAAGCCGAGAACGCGCGGCTCTTGAAGAGCCGCATATCGATCATGGCCGAGCGCGCAAAGACCTCGCGCACAACGAACAGCAGCAGCAAGAGCAGCGCAGCCCCAAGCAGCAACGGGTTATTCTCCGCTGTTTGCGCCAGCGAAAAGCCGGATTGCCCGGCGCTCTGCGAGAGACCCAGGCTCAAGCAGGTCAGCGACGCGCCCAGCAAAAGCGCGCCCAGCCAGTCGATGCGGGCGCGCACATGCCCACCTTTGGGCACCAGAAACCAGCCCGCCACCAGCAGGATGATCACCAGCGGCACATTCAAGAAGAAAATCCAGGCCCAGTTCCCGAAGAATTGGATAACCGTCGCGCCATACAGCGGCCCCAGCGCGCCGCCAGCCTCGGTGACGGCGCCAATGATCCCCAGAATGACGCCGCGCCGCTGGAGACCAAAATAATCAGCGGCCAGCGCCATCGCCACCGGGACCACCGCACCGCCGCCGATAGCCTGAATGAAGCGCGCAGGCACCAGCCAGACCAGCCCCGATGGGATACACTTGGGGCCGGGATTATCAGCAGCACAGGGGTTCAGGCCCAGCGGCTTGAGCCAGAGCGCAAACTGGTCCTGCGCATTGGCAAGCTTATGCTGGAGGGAGAGCGAGACCCCAAAGCTGTCCAGAATCGACGGGTTTGCCAGGGCGCAGACCAGCGACGCCAGGCCAAAGATGGTGAGGCAGAGCAGGAAGATGCGCCGCCGCCCGTACATATCCGAGACACGCCCCATCAGCGGCATCACGATCACATAACCCAACAGATAGCCGCTGACAATCCAGGCCGCCTGGTCAACTTGCGTCGCGGGGACGGCGAGATCGTCCATGATTGGCTTGATGGCCGTCACCACAACCGTCTGATCGAGCGCCGTCACGAAGACTGCCGCGCAGGCCACCACCAGCGCCAGCAGGGCTGCCGAGCGCCCAACACGCGCGCCAGCCGCGCTCCCTGCTGCTTGATCTAACTCACCGTTCGCTCGGCCCGATACTGTTCTCTCGCTCATACCTCTCCCCTACTGCTGAGGCGGCGGTTGAATATCGACGCTCTCATCAAATTTCGAGAAGGTAAAGGTGCGCGTCGTCTGCGCCGTATCGCCTTCGACAGCAATGCCCTTGAAAATCAGTTCATACAACTGGCGAAGACCCTTCCCATCCAGGTTTTTAGCGATACAGGCGGTGGTATCAATCGGGGTAGTCGCATTGGGATCGCCACCAGTCACAGCCGCAAGAGCGCCAGCGGGGATATTCCCCTCCACCAACCAGCAATCCTCATCGCCCGCCACAGTATCATCGCCAGCATTCTTTGGATTCTGCATATCGCCCAGAATGGCGCTCACGCCGGAAGTGGGGTCCAGCACTTTGCTCAGGTTCAACGTAATGCCGAACTGGCTCGCCAACATCCAATTCGGACTCAGCGGCGTCAGCACCCACTGCTGATCGCCAATGCTGATAAACTGAACATCCAGGGATGACCCGGCTGTCGAAACGGTGGACGTGCCCTTGAGGGATGAAGGCTTCTTGGCGTCTCCATCGGCCACATCGACCGTCAGCGATGCCGCGCCCGTCGTGCCAGCGTGATCGAGCTTCATATGAAAATGAAACGCGCTGTCCGCGTTGACCGCCTTCTGGGCATCCTGAATCAGCGATTTGGCAGTGGGGGCACTACCACTGCCGCACGCCGCAAGCGCCAGCACCCCCACCAGGGCCAGCACAAGCGCCAGCGTGTCCCACCGCCGACGCGCGGGGCCAGATGCCGTTCTGGAAGAAAAAAGAATCATACCGTTACCTGACCTTCCCCAAAAAAACGAGCATGCCTGCCAGGGCGCACTGTGACGGGCTTGTCCTGAAGCATTCATACCCCACCGTGTCCAATGCCGTCGAGCGCCATTGCGTCCATTATCGGCAAAAAGAGCAGCGGCGTCAATAGGCAGTCGAGCGCGCGGGCGTGATTGTCGCTCAGCAGCGCCTATGGTATTATAAGAGCCATCATCAGCGCCCTGCCAGGCCGCCGTCTAGGGCAGACCGGGCCAGCGCAGGCACAGAAGGAGCGGCCATGAGCGATACACCACGAGCAGCCGGGCAAGAGGAAAACACGAGCCAGCCATCGCTGGTGGATGTGGGCAAGAAAAGCGCGCGTTACGCATCCTATGTCTTCTGGGTCATGTTCGGTATCAACTTCTTTAATTATCTCGACCGCTATATCCTTCCAGGGGCTTTGAACTCTATCTCCACTGACCTTGGGCTGAGCTTTGGTGGGGCAGGGCTGCTGGCCTCGGCTTTTCTTGTCGTCTACGCCATCTGCGCGCTGCCGCTGGGCTATTGGGCTGACCGGGGCATCCGCAAGAACGTCATCTCGCTGGGTGTTGGCCTCTGGAGCATCGCCACGTTCATCTCCGGCTTTGCGGTCAATATCGCCACGCTCTTTGTGGGGCGCGCGGCTGTGGGGGTGGGCGAAGCAGGCTACTACCCTGCGGGCACCTCGCTGCTCAGCGACTACTTTCCCAGCAGGAGACGGGCGCAAATTCTGAGCCGCTGGACCGCCGGGTCACTGATCGGACTGGCGCTGGGATTTGTGATCGGCGGCGAGATCGCCGGTATCGGAACCATCGCAGGCATCAGCGCCTGGCGTTTTGCCTTCTTCATCGCCGGTGTTCCCGGACTGATCTTCACCTACCTGGCGTACCGGCTGCGCGAACCACGACGCGGCCACGCGGACGGCTGGGTCGCAGGCGAACAAACTATTGAGACCACCGAGGCTGTCAACAAGCATCAGGTTCCTCTGGGCCGCGCCTTCAAAGAACTCCTCAGCATTCGCACCGTCGTTGTCACCATCCTGGTGCAGATTCTTGGCTTCTGGGTGCTTGGCTCAGCCGCCAACTGGCTCCCCATTTATCTTCAGCTTCGCTTTCAGGTCTCCGAAGGCACGGCGGGCATCATTTCCGGCGGCGTGCTGGTCGTCGCAGGCATTCTTGGCGCGCTCCTGGGCGGCTGGGCGGCGGATGCTTGCACCCGTCGCTGGGTCAGCGGGCGCCTCATCGTCGGCAGCCTGGGCTTCTTGATCGGCGCGCCGCTGATGGCCCTGGCGCTAATCAGCCCCACTATCACCATCTTTCTCCCGTTCTTCTTCCTGACGGGCATGCTGCTCAATGTCTACAGCGGACCGCTGAGCGCGATCTCGCAGGATGTCGTCCGGCCAGAGTTGCGCGCGATGTCAGTCGCTATTACGCTGCTCATTGGGCATCTGCTTGGAGACGCCACCGCTCCCTTCCAGTTGGGCATCCTGATTAACAAGCTGGCAGGGCAGCCACTCTTTGACCTCTTGAACCAGAGCGGGGCCGGTCTCAAAGGCATTGATCCAATGGGCGCGCATACCGCTACGGCCATGCTGATCACTATGCCCATCATCCTGGCCCTGGCCGGGCTGGTCGGGCTGATCGGCAGCCGCGTTGTGCGCAATGACCTCAAGGCCATCGAGAGCAAACGTCAGGAGCGCGTGCAGGCAGCAGCATAACGTGTGCGGTTCAGCACACGCATGTGGCAAAGGGGAGTATTGGCACGTTCTACAGGAGAGCGCTTTCCTTCAGGCGTTCTGACAGAGGGAAAGCGCTCGCCCTACGAATGGGATCAAGACACAGATATTTCGTGGATCAGTCCATAGACAATCCATGTGATGGCGGTTATCCTGAGAGAAGACTGGGTAACGTTTGCGTAACGATCAGGGGACACCCACCCAAGTATGATATGCTTGAAGCCTCTAAGTTCTGGAGGCTACAGCGTCTCACGTAGCGTTCAATCTCTCCTGAAGCATCCTGGAGACTGACAAGAGGAAGGCACGATGGCTCGCCATACCGATGAGGATTTGGAGGAGATAGGGGGTATCGACCCAGCAAATAGTAGAGGGCAGGCAAACCACAACTGGCCTGAAGGACGGCCACACCCTGAAAGCGGCGGCGCCAGTGACGCCAAAGCGTGGGCCTCCACTCGGAGCTATGCCAGCTACATCTTCTGGCTGATGTTCTTCATCAATATGATGAACTATGTGGACCGCTGGGTCTTCAGCCTACTGCTCCCTTTGATTCAGACCGACAGGGCGTTTTGCAGGCACGGCAGCCACGCCATCTACTGCATCAACGACTTCCAGACCGGACTGCTGAGCAGCTCGTTTCTGCTGATCTACGCCGTTGGCGCGCTGCCGCTGGGCCTGCTCGCCGACCGCATCAAGCGCAAGGATGTGATTGCCGCTGGCGTCGCGCTCTGGAGCGCCGCAACGGTTATGACCGCCTTTGTCCACAGCTTTTTTGGCTTGCTGGTCACGCGCGCCTGGCTGGGCATCGGCGAAGCCAGCTACACCCCGGCAGGCACCTCGCTGCTCAGTTCCTACTTTCCAGGCAAACGGCGCGCCCAGGTGTTGAGCCGCTGGGCGGCGGGCGCGCTGGTTGGCTTTGCCGTCGGCATTCTCGTCGGTGGCCTGGTTGCCCAGTTGACGCACGAGTGGCGCCTGGCCTTCTTCTTCATCGGCCCACCAGGACTGCTCCTGGCCGTCCTGATGTGGAAAACGCGCGAACCTGCGCGGCAGGCCGAAGACGAAGCGGCGAGCGCGGGCGATCCGCATGCCTACAAGGTGGCTGGCGGCTGGCGCTCCATCCTGGAGCAGATCAGAAACCTGCTGCGCATTCGCACACTGGTGCTGTGCATCATCGTCCAGGCAATGGGCCTCTTCGTGATTACCCCGTCGGCTATTTTCTTTTCGCCCTTGCTCAGACGCCACTACCATCTCTCGCTGGTGGGCATCGGCGGCGCCGCGCTGCTGCTGGCCCTGGCAAGCATTGGTGGCGCGCTGGGCGGTGGCTATCTGGCCGATTGGCTCTGCAAACGCTACGTAGGTGGCCGCCTGATGGCTGCCGGGATTGGCTTCCTCCTGGCTGCGCCGACCTTCACACTGGCGCTGCTCAGCCCCACCATCTGGGTCTTCTTGCCCTTCTTCGTCCTCAGCGGCGCGTTCCTCAACATCTATAGTGGCCCGCTCACCGCCACTATGCAGGACGCCGTGCCACCAGCAACCCGCGCCTCCGCCGTCGCTCTGGCGTTTATGCTCGCTCATCTGCTCGGCGACCTGGCCGCGCCCTCCATTGTCGGCGGCATCTCCTACCTGCTCGACCCACATACGCAATCGAAACTCCCTGAAGCCATGCTCATCACCGGCCCTGCCGTACTCGTGATCGCTGGAATCATTGGCATCTGGGGCAGTCGCTACGTCGCCCACGATGCGCGGCGCGCCAGCGGCGCCATAACGGTTTAACCGCCAGCCTCCTCGCTAACACTGATGAGCCGCCAGAACACGGATACGCCCGTTGCGGTACAATAGGAGCAGTGCTGTTTGCACTGCTCTTTTTCTCCTTCTTTTACCAGGGAGGATGCGTATGCCAGAGCCAGACCTGACTGTCGAGCTAGCCCCAGGCCATTCACGCGGCCTGCGCCTGCGCAATCCGGTCATGACCGCCTCAGGCACATTCGGCTATGGCGACGAATACGCCCGCGTGGCCGACATCCAGCGCCTGGGCGCGATCATCAGCAAGGGAACCACGCTGCGCCCACGCGCGGGCAACGCCGCACTGCGTGTCGTGGAAACGCCCGCAGGCATGCTCAACGCCATTGGCCTGCAAAACCCTGGCATCGATGAACTCATCGCTCAGCGCGCCCCACTCTGGGCGCAGTGGAGCGTGCCAGTCATCGTCAATATCGCCGGAGAAACGCTCGCGGAATACGTAACGCTTGCCGCCAAACTGGAAGGCGTTCCCGGCGTTGCCGGCATCGAACTCAATATCTCCTGCCCCA
>Ga0070730_10001592_pt1 | contig 21762 bp, 15 predicted proteins | sample Coa_R1_3_FD_66447 | JGI IMG/M metagenome (GOLD analysis project Ga0070730, IMG submission 66447) | Surface soil microbial communities from Centralia Pennsylvania, which are recovering from an underground coalmine fire - Coalmine... | ecosystem: Environmental > Terrestrial > Soil > Unclassified ... | reverse complement strand
TGGAACAGATTCAAGCCGAGCGCTGTCGCTGGTTACAAACTCATCCTGAAAGTATTCGCGGACGAACCTCCTTTCATTGGTGGCCTGCCACTTTAGACACTACTTAAACGGATTTGATATCACTCGCCTGAACCATCGGACGACATTATATTAGCAGCGTCAACCCACAGCCCATCGGCTTCAGCCTGGCCGTCTTCGCTGCCATCCAGAATCTCATCATCATCTTCGCCATGTTTGCCGTTGGTCGTGGCAATCGCTACGACACTATCGCCAGCGCCCAGGTTCATCAAGCGAACGCCCTGGGTAGACCGCCCACCCTGAGCGATGGTCTGCACATCCTGGCGAATGACCGTTCCCCCAGCCGAGATAATCATCAGATTGTTATCATCGCTATCAATGACCCGCGCTGCCGCAATCGGCCCCGTCTTCTCGGTCAGCCGCATCGTGCGCACGCCGCCGCCGCCACGCCCCTGGGTTGGATACTCAACGAGAGGAGTACGCTTACCATAGCCATGCGACGAGACCACCAGCAACTCCGCATCCTCTCGCACGTTATCCAGCGTCACCACGCTATCGCCTTCATCCAAACGGATACCGCGAACCCCACCACTCGTGCGCGAGGCCGAGCGGAGTTCTTGCACCTCAAAGCGAATCGATTGCCCGTGCGCAGTAATCAACACCACCTGATCTTTGGCTTCGGTGCGCTTGGCACCAATCAACTCATCGCCCTCTTCCAGATCCATCGCAATCAGGCCAGTACGCCGCACAACAGCAAACTCATCCAGGTTCGTCTTCTTGACCTCACCACGTTTCGTCGCCATGATGAGATAATCACGTGCCTCAAACTTGGGCACGCTCACCACCGCCGTCACCATTTCGCCCTGATCGATTTCAATCAGATTGCGCAGATGCTCGCCCTTCGCCTGGCGGCCTACATCGGGCAACCCATAGGCAGTAAGCTGGAAGACGCGGCCCCGATCCGTAAAGAAGAGCAGACCATCATGCGTATGGGCAACCAGAAGATGGCGCACGGTATCATCCTCATGTGTCACCATCCCCATCTTGCCCTTGCCACCACGCCGCTGCGCGCGATACGTGCTGGTGGGCAGGCGCTTGATATAGCCGTTCTCAGTCAGCGTGACCACAATCTCCTCATTGGGAATCAGGTCTTCTTCTGTAAACTCGCCCGCCTCAGCCTCCTGAATCTCGGTGCGGCGCGGGTCGCCATACTTCTCTTTAAGGTCGGCCAGGTCTTGCTTAATCAGCCCGCGCACTTCGCCAATATTTGCCAGCACCTTCTGGAAGTAGGCGATATTCTTCTTCACCTCGGCCAGTTCCTCGATAATCTTGCGGCGTTCCAGCGCAGCCAATCGGCCCAGGCGCATATCCAGCACCGCTTTGGCCTGCTCCTCGGAGAGCTTGAATTTTGTTTGTAGGTTGTGCGAAGCCGTCTCAGTCGATTGCGACCGGCGGATGGCCTCAATGATTTCATCCAGATGGTCGAGCGCAATCTGCAAGCCTTCCAGAATATGCTTGCGCGCCTCGGCCTTCGCCAGATCATGGCGTGTGCGGCGCGTGATCACCTGCTCACGATAGGCTATGTAGTGCTGGAGAATCACCTTGAGCGTCAGCACGCGCGGCTGCCCATCCACCAGCGCCAGCACATTGGCGCCAAAGGCTGTCTGCATCGCCGTATACTTGAAAAGCTGGTTCAGCACATTGATATGTTTGGCGTCGCGCCGCAGTTCAATCACCATCCGGATGCCCTGGCGGTCCGACTCATCGCGCACATCCGAGATCCCATCGATCTTCTTATCGCGGGCCAGTTCGCTAATCTTGCGGACAAGATCAGCCTTATTCACCTGATACGGCAGCTCAGTTACAATGATACTGACCTTGCCGCGCTCGGTCTCCTCGGTATGCGCCCGCGCCCGAATCACAATGCGGCCCCGGCCACTGGCGTAGGCGTTGCGGATGCCCTCGCGTCCCTGGATAATACCCCCAGTGGGGAAATCGGGGCCACGAATAATATGGCTCAAGTCTTCGATGGTCGCTTCAGGGTGGTCAATCAGAGCAGTAATTCCATCGCACAGTTCGCGCAGATTGTGTGGCGGGATATTCGTCGCCATGCCCACCGCGATGCCTGCCGCCCCATTGAGCAGCAGGTTCGGCAGCCGCGCAGGCAGCACCGTCGGCTCCATCTCGTGCCCATCATAGTTGGGGACAAAATCAACTGTATCTTTATCAATATCCGCCAGCAACTCATCGGTAATCGCTGCCATCTTCGCTTCAGTATAGCGCATCGCTGCCGCTGGATCGTCATCAACAGAATTGTGAACAAACACGCCAGCCGCTAGCAAGAAGTTATGATGCCCAGCAACAGTGATGTCATAAACATCTTCGCGTTCGCTAAGCTGCTGCACAGAGACCACACGATGATTGTAATAAAGTCCACCTGATGCCGGCTGCATGATACGCAGGTAGTTGTTCATATCCAGACGTACAGGCGCGGTATCGAAGTACCCAGGCATGAGACTGTCATCTGCCGTCAGAGCGCGCGCCTCTTTATAAGAGCCATCACGAAGCATGAAGCGATGATCTGGCGTGCAGCGAATCCTGGCGCCGCTATCCAGGGTGACTTCGACTAATTCAGCCTGGTGTCGGGTAATGCGTGCATTGCGGCCTTCGCCAACGACAACCCGGCCATCTGCATCTACTGAGTAAACGTAAAAGACTTCATCGGCTGGCACCTGCGCGAGTTCAGCAAAACTCTTCTCAGTCCCATCAAGCAGCGAGACTTTCGTATCACCTGTGAAACAACCAAAGTTGCCCTGCCCTAACACCAGCAGATAGCGCATATTCCAGGGCTGGGCCAGACGGACAAGCGTATCATAAACCGCCACATCGCCGTGCGGATGATATGACTTCAGCACCTCACCCACGATACCGGCGCACTTCCGAAAGGACTTCGAGGATTGCAGCCCCATCTTATCCATCGCATACAGCACACGCCGATGTACCGGCTTCAGCCCATCACGCACATCCGGCAGCGCGCGGCTAACAATCACACTCATCGAATAATCCAGATAGGCGCCGGTCATTTGCTCAACAATGCCTACTGGCTTGACAATACCAAGTTCCATACGTGGGCAACCCCTTCTTACAGCTCATAATGAGAGGATAAGGAATGGAGAAGCATCGAGAGAGAAAGACTCCATCCAGCCGATGCAAGCAAAAAGACGTAATGTGTTGGCCCTCTAAGCCCCTGTAAAGATATATTCCTCAAGCCCCGTCTAAAAGTGGCAATGCGCGAGGAGAAATTGAAAGATGAGAAGCGCCTTCAAGCACAGCCTGTGCTGATTAAACACTCTCTCTATTATACCACAGAACCTCTCTCTTCCAGGAAAGAACGGTGACCGCCTGATCGATTGGTAACAGACTCAGCGGACGGAAAAAGGATCGATTTCTTGAGTGTCAGCGGCAGTATGGTATGATACTTGCAAAGGAGTGTTGTCGGCGCCAAAGAAACTCAGCAGATCATCAGGCAGGTTGCCTGAGGCAGTGTAGCCGCCCACGCTCGCTGGGTAATGGGAAGCATCCATGACAATCACATCGGGCGAATGTTTTTTCGTGATTATCCTTGTAGCCGCTTTTATCGGCCTCTGGCGAGGCTGGATACGTGAAGTCATCACAACGGCTATCTTGCTTGGCGCTATCCTCTTCCTCATGCTGGGAGGGGACGGAATTCTTTACCACTTTATCTTTGTGAATCTGGTGGATTCGTTTAAAGCGTTGTTCTCTGGCAGCAGTGTCTCAGTACCAGCTTCCAGCGCATCCTCACAGTCCGCACAAGGCGATTTCCTCTTTGGTCTCTTGACCTTTTTTGGGGTGACCTCTATCGGCTATCTGGTTGGGCACAAGGCAGGTAAGCCACCAGCTTCGACGACGCATCGCCTCACTGGCATCATCCCTGGGATCGTCAACGGTGTCGCCGTCGTCTTTTACACCGTTCGCAACATTATCCCTCAGCTAAACCTGAGCGTGCAGAGTCCAGATGTAACGACCGTCAGTAGTTACCTCCCGGTCGTCTTTGGCCTGGCCTTGCTGGCGGTCGTAATCATCTTAATTGCGCTCAGTACCAAAAGCAAGCCTAAAAAGTAATCCACCGCATCTCCCGATCAGGCGCCATGCTGTATACAGGGGAACCAGAGGATGAGTAGCGCTATACCTAACCCACCGGGCGCTGCTGCCACGCCTGCCGGCAGGGGCAGCATTCGGCGCCCCTTCTCAAGACAATCACAGCAACCCAAACCGTCTTCCAAGCGGTTCTCCGGCCAGCAGTCGGGCGAGAAGGTCCTCTTCCTGCGACGTCGACACTGGTGGTTCCTCCTCAAGCCGGGCTGGCGAGCTATCGCCTTTCTGCTCCTGCTGGTCGGGGTCATCATTGCCCACGTGATGACTCCGCCAGTCTACGCGCCGATCTGGGTACTGGTCGAGGCTATTGTCGGCGTCATCTTCTTGATCTTCCTGCTGCGCTGGGCCTATACCGATGTCGCCAACTGGTGGTTTCATGTTTACATTCTCACTGATAAGCGCCTCATCATTGCCATTGGGCTATTACAACCACAACGCAAAGAAGCGCCTCTGGATAAAATCCAACAAATCTACGTAGATAGACGCGGGCTATGGCAATATCTGCTCAACTACGGGGATATTATCGTTCCTACCGCTGCTGGTCCGCTGAACATCACGGGGGTTGCTAATCCCCGCGATGTGGCTGATGCAATCCAGGAAGGCTTAAATCAATATAACGCCGGGCGCAAGGCACCGACCGACATTCCGGTCAAAGACGAAACCTTGCGCCAGGTCATCGAAGACCTGGCAAAACCAACCGTCATTACGCCGCCCCCATCGCCAGACCCACCGCCAAAGCCCGGCGCCGTCGTCACCCCAGCACGCAGATTTGGTGGGCCGCTGCGCCTGAGCAGCAAGGTCAAGTACCAGCCAGAAGAACGGACTATCGAGTATATCCGACGGCATCCGTATGTCTTCTTTCGCAAAGCCATCCCAGGAGCCGCCATCATAGCGCTCATGATCGTCCTGACGCTGGTGTTCCATTTCTTTCTGTGGCCGGTCTTTGTCTCCGTATCCCTGTTTGGTCTGGGCTGGGTGGGCTATGCGTATGTCGATTATGTCGATGATGTCTACATCCTGACGACCCATCGCGTCATAGACATCGACCGCAGCGCCATCATTTTCTACGAGGGCCGTGCAATTGTGGAATACAGCAAAGTGCAAGATGTCATTGTGGAGGTAAAGTCAGTTATTGCACGCACACTTGACTTTGGGGATGTGCGTGTAGAAACAGCAGGTTCCCAGCAAAAAATCCGCATGCGCGATGTACACAATCCATTTGGCGTTCAAGATGCGATCTTCCAGCGCATTAACGCCGTCAAAGAGCGAGAGAGCATCAACGCCGCCAACAAGCAGAAAGCTGAATTGAAAAAATGGTTCGCAGCGGTGGCGAACGCCATCTATGATCAGCGCACACCCGATCTGGTCGGTAAGTCATTTGAGGAAGCCGCCGATACCCTCAGCAAACACCATCTTGTGTTGCGCGTCATGGGCGAGCAGCAATATCCGGGGCTGCCTCCAGGCCATGTCGTTCGACAAACCCCCCCGCCTGGAACGCTCCTCAGCCACGAAGGCCAGGTACAGATCATCCTGAGCAAGCTCTAACGCTTTAGCCCGCTCCTCGCGCAGAGACCTCAGGCGCGCATGCGCTCCAGTAACGAAACGCTTTCAATATGGGATGTCTGGGGGAACATATCCACCGGCTGCACAGAGGAAAGGCGATAGGCGCCACTACTGGTAAACAGAGCTATATCACGGGCCAGTGTACTGGGATCACATGAGACATACACCAGCGCACGCGGCCCCATTGCCGCCAAAGTAGAGAGCGCGCGCGGATGGCACCCGGCGCGTGGTGGGTCTACCAGGACCGCATCAAAGCGCTCGTTCTGGTGCTGAAGCTGCCCAAGCGCCCGCTCCAGAACCCCCTCTAGGACCGTTAGATTCGCCAGGTTATTGAGGGTAGCGCTCACGCGAGCATCAGCAACAGCGCTCGGCTGTGATTCCACTGCGATCACACGCGCTGCACGCTCAGAGAGGAAAACCGAGAAAAGGCCCACGCCACTATAGCCATCCAGAATGGTTTCTGTCCTCCGGGGATGCAGCAATCCAATCGCCCGCTGCACCAGCACAGGCGTCTGGGTCGCATTGACCTGAAAGAAAGAGCCAGCCGAGATGCGGAATTGATGCCCCAACACCTGCTCGATGAGGTGATCCTGTCCAACGATCACCCGCCCCCGCCCGCCTGCCAGCCCCACAATAACGATCCCCGCTAACCCAGAGACTGAAGCCATCAACGCCTCGGCCAACCCCTGGGGTCCATCCACCTCGCTCAGATCAGCGGCTGGTCGTGCCTCAACACTCAACAGGGCTTGTGGACCTTCAGGCGCCGCCGGACTGGCTGCCACGCGCACGGTAAAACGCTCGACATGCTGGCCGACATCGCTTCCCCAGCGATTGAGCAGCCAGGCACGTACCCCCTGGTAGATTTCATCCAACACCGGATGAACAATCGGGCAATCGGTCATATCCAGTACATCATGGCTGGCAACCTTGCGAAAGCCGATAGCCCCATCCAGGCCCACAGCAAACTGAGCAACCGTGCGATACCGCCACACATCAGAGCCAGCGGGCATCCCCTGGGTCGGCTGCACCGGCGGATTAGGTACCTTTCCCAAACGGATTAAAAGTTGGCGCAGAATACGCGCTTTCCAGACCAACTGAGCCGAATAAGCCAGATGCTGCCACTGAAAGCCACCCGTCTCACTGAGATCGGGATAGCGAGGAACAATACGCTCTGGTGACGCCCGCAAAATCTCGACAATCTGGGCACGAGCATAGGCACGGCGCTCTTCGGTAATCTCAGCGCGCACCACTTCTCCAGGAATGCCACCAGGAATGAATACGGCACGCCCTTCATATCGGCCTACCGCATCCCCTCCATGAGCCAGATCGGTTAGTTCAATCTCTATCATGCGTCCACTGCCAGCCTTGACGGCATCCGGCGCCCAGGTGGACTTCCCCCTCTTTCCACCCAACGCTGCGGGCCGGGATAGGCATTCCCCAGGTATACTCCAGTTATTACCCAGGAAGTTGCCGTGTGCATTCTATCACACATTACCACTGGCTGTCTTGTGTTTTTTTAAACACAAAGGGCAAGAGCTATAAAATAAAGAAGGCGCTGTTTCCCCTACTATGACCCATTCTTGCTTTTTCGCCAGAGTCGCTCTAGCGAGGCTTCAAGCGACCGAAAGCCAGGGTGGGGAAGATCTCCAGCGTCTGGCTCCGAAGCGGCTCAGCAAGGCAGCCCCTACACCCAGGAGAGCAACCACTACACTGAGTAGCGAGCCTACAAGTGGGATAGATTCTATGATCGCCAGGATGGCAACACCAACCAGCGCATCCATAACCGGGGAGTGGTTACGCTGGGAAATTCGCTGCAAAACAGCACGTCCCACTACCCAACCAATTGCTACATTGCCCATCACGGCGCCTGCAATCAACACCAGCATGATCGCAATCGTCAGAGGAATGCCAACAATCGTGAACGCCAGAATCACGGCCAGAATCAGCCCTAGCACCCAGCTTAACGCCCCAACCACCAGACTGCGCGGCAAAGAATTGAACATCACCTCGCCAACGCGCAGCGTCCGCTGGGGCGCCCAATGAGCCAGGGCAGCAGCAATGAGCATCCAAACCACGAGCCAGACCACAGGGAAGCTAAAGCCAAACGGCCCCCAAAATAGCAGGTTGCTCAGACTAAAACCGGGGCCAGGATTGCGTTCAATATTCCCCTGCACCTGAGCGCCCGGACTCTTGATAACGCCGCCACCATACGACTTGACATCACCGTTGACCTGCGCGCTCTGGTCTAGAACTATCCCACCACCATAGCTCGTGACATCCCCATACACTACTCCAGCAACTTCTACCCGACCACCATAGCTGTTGACCGCGCCATCAACGCGGCCAGAAGAGGAGACAGTGACATTCCCACCATAGGAGGCCACATCACCCGTCACATGCCCCTGCACAAACACATTGCCACCGCACGCCTTCACGCCGTCTGTCGTCTGACCCTGGGCAACCGTGATGCTGGAACCCAACGTCCCACCCCTTCCGCCACAGGGAGAGTGGGAACCAAAGAAGTAACTAGCGCCAACGGCCAATCCGGCGCAGACGCAGAGCAAAAACAGCCCCGCGACTCCCAGCAGGACCAACCGATGGCGCCTCATGATTCAACCTCGACCTCTTCATATTCTTGATGGCGCATGAGGCGGAACCACAGCACAGCAAGACCCACATATCCGGCGGCCACACCAGCAAGAAGCCACTGATTATCAGCCAGGACCGAAAGAGCAGAGACCAATGAGTAGATGCCGGCCATGAGACCAGAGAGCGCCTGTGTCGCACCAGCAAGCACCTGAGCAGCCAGAGCCGGTTGCGTGAGCAAAACGCCAAGCACAACTACACCCACCATCACCGAAAGCACGGCCAGCAGCGCCCCCGACAGCACCATGCGTGGCGCTGTCCTCCACACGCCCAGCAGGCTCGCGTCCCACCCTGCCCAGGGACCAAGCGGAGCCATTCCAGAGGTTTGTGCTTCAGGCGCTTGAGCAGCCTGCCTAACACGGGCTTCAGCTTGAGCGCCTGGCTCTGTACCGCTTTGCTGCTGCCGGGCAACGATAGTAGCCATCACCGAGGCGGTGAAATCAACAGAAAGGCCACGCTTGACCTGCGATTGCGTCGAGGCGCGTTGCAACCAGACTTCAGCGCGATAGAGGTGGCGCCAGTGGGTGTGGCAGGCAGAGCATGAAGCCAGATGCGCCTCAATCGCGCGGCGGTCTGCCTCAGAAAGCTCTTTATTAAAATGGGCGGGCAACAAACCCTTAACCTGCCGACAACGCATGGTAGCCATCCTCCTCCTTCTCATCTTCTTTGAGGTGGCGGGCCAGAAGCTCACGCGCCCGGTGCAGGCGCGCCTTGACCAGAGCCGGAGTCAGATTCAGCGCAGTGGCGATCTCCTCATACGACAGATCCTGCCAGTAGCGCAAAACAACAACAGCGCGATACTTAGCAGGCAACTTATCGATGAGATGCTGCATCTCATCTTGTTGCTCACCTTCAAGCGCCGCTTCCTCTGGGCCAGTATCGTTATCAGCCAGCCAGTCAAGGAAAGGCACATCGTCGAGCGGAAGCGCCAGAAAACGCCGACGGCGCAACTGGTCAATCGCCAGATGCGAGGCAATAGAGAGCAGCCAGGTGCTAAAGCGATGCTCAGCTTTGTAGGTATCAAGCTGAGTATAGGCGCGGACAAAGGTCTCCTGGGCCACATCCTCTGCCTCAGCAGCATTGCTGAGCATCCGGTAGGCCACATGATACACCGGGTCTTTATAGCGCTCCACAAGCTGGGTAAAACCATCCTGATCACCGGCGAGCGTGCGCCGCACTAACGCGGTATCCTCGACATGCTCAATCGTGCCGGTCATAGCAGCGCTCCCTCGCCAGCGCTCATCTTCAGCTTTGCGATAGGGCCGCCCTGTGGCGAGCCGGGCGACCATTGCTCCTACATATGCCACCTTCACACCCTCCTATCCCCTTGAGGGTATTGTACTAAGAATTTGTGTACCCTGCCAGAAATACGCAGCACAGGAGGAAAAGTTGCAGATCAGAGCGTTCCAAACCAGCGAGAGAGGATTTCGCTGGCCCATACTGTTTCTATGGCTCATGACGGCAGCAAAAAGGAGCGTATCCTACCAATGGAAGGTTCACGGCTGCCTGGTATGGCAGCCGTGAACCTTCCAGCAAGAACTTCGTAAAGATGCAGGCAGCTTACTCGCGCACTAGCCTTACAATTGCCTGGTAAATATCCTGCGCCGTTGGGTAGAAAGCCATCTCCTCAGCCTCGTTGTACGGCGCCGCAGGGGCAGGAACCGCCGCGATTACCTCTGGCGTGCTATCCAACTCCCAGAACAGCTTCTGAGTGATCCACGAATGCACATGCCGCGCAAACGGTGCCAGATCAGCCTCCTCAGTCACAACGATCACCCGATTCGCCTCGCGCACCGCCGCCGCAATGGCCTCTTCGTCCATTGGCATCAGCGTGCGCAGGTCCACGATCTCCACCGACTGCCCCGGATGCTCCGCGAGATAGCGCGACGCCGCTATCGCCGACTCCAGCATCATTACCCCCCAGGAGACAATTGCCATCGCCGACGGGCCACTGCCCAGGCGAATGCGCCGCGCCTTGCCCAGTGGCTCCATATAAGCGCCTTCGGGTACCTCCCAGAGTGCGGCGATCTCAGAGATGAACTCGCCATTCGGACCTTTCGGCGGCTCCGAGCGATACAGCCGCCCACGCTCCAGATAGACTACCGGCGAGGGCGTGCGCCCAGCCTCCAGCATTAGCCCCTTGGCGTCATAGGGCGTGCTAGGGCAGACCGTAATCAAACCGGGGATGTCCGTGAACCACTGCTCGCCTGCGTTAGAATGCCCAAACGCGCCGCCGCCACTGCCCGCGTCAGAGATAGGGCCACCACCGCCGCTGCCAGACTTCATACGCAGCAGCATCGGGCAGTTCCAATCCCCATTGCTTTGATACAGAATACGCGCGCCAAGGCGCAGCGTCTGGGCCGAGGACTGATGATAATCCACAAACTGAATCTCACCGCAGCGCGAACGCCCCTCAGCCATCCCGGCGCCTGCCGCAATTCCAACAATGACCTGCTCATTGAGCGGACTGCTGATCGCCGTGCCGGGGAACTGCTTGACCAACTCCTGCGTCGCGCCAAACACACCACCGCGTGGGCTGCCCACATCCTGGCCGTAGACAAAGAAACCTGCATCGCGCTTGCGCAGCTCCATCAGCGCCTCGTTAATCGCGCCCAGCATATTCATCTTGCGGCGCGCGCCCGTCGGCGGATGCGCTTCAGCCGTCGGCAGGGCCACGACATGCTGCAACACCCGCTCTGCGCTCACCCCCGGCTCCTTCAGCACCTCCTCCTCAATCCGCCTGACCTCGTTCTTCGCCTCTTTATGAATCTGCTCGACCTGCTCTTCAGTCAGATAGCCCTTGCGAATCATCACCCGCGCCGTATTCTTCAGCGGGTCTTTATGCGCAAAGGTATCTTCGATCTCCTCAGCCGTGCGATAGGCTTTAATATCTGTACTGCTCGAATGTGGGTCCAGCAGTCCAACGTGCAGATGAATCAGCGCGGGGCCTTTGCCACTGCGTAGGTCTTGAGCAATCTCGCGCGTCTTCTCATAGGTCTCCAGCGCATTTGTGCCATCTACATCGACAGCCCGCGTCTCAGCCGCCTTCGCCCAGGCAACCAGGTCGCCAGCCCACTGCACCTGCTGCTGCTCATCATGATGGGTCGTAATCGCCCAGCCATTATCCTCCACCACCATCAGCACAGGCAACTTATGCACGGTCGCCTGCCGAAACAGCGCGTTAAAGTCATTGGTAGCCACGCCACCATCACCCGTGAAGAAAGCGACAACGCGCTTGCTTTCATCACGCTGGAAGGCAAACCCAACCCCACCTGCAAAGGGCGCTAGCCCGGACACTTCACTGAAGGTCGGCATAATATGAAACTGACGACTACTATAATGCGATGGCATATTGCGTCCGGCGCACATTGGCCCTGTCGCCCGCGAGTATGCCTCGCGCAAAGGCCCATACACATCTTTGGTGCGCTGGAGCCAGCCCGCCAGGTCACGATAGTAGAACGCCAGCCAGTCCTCATCATCGAGGGCTGCCACCACAGCAGCAACACCTTCGTGCCCAGCACAGCCGATATAAAAGGGGAATTTGCTCTGGGTTTTGCGAATTTTCAACAGATCATTCATGGCGCGTGCTAGCGCCATCGTCCGAAAGAGTTCAACCGGATCAAGTCCTCCTTTGATCTCTGCCGGAGCTTTTCTGCTTATCGCCATTCACGCCTCCATGTCTACACTGACAGTATGTGATGCCACGCTGAATCAGTCTCTGATTTGCCTGGGGTGGAGTGTTTCATTGATGGCAAAGACTATTTGCCTCCCATGTGCATCCAGCACCGGGGCTAAGCAACCGCATTTGGTCGCCGAGCGTGTTGCCTTAGAGAGCAGACGAGAGGCGCCGCCATCATCTTCCTCAGAATAGCAGATATAGAGCCGGACTGCAAGAGAAACAGGGGCAAGCGGCTTGCCTGACAGGCAAGCCGCTTGCCCCTGTTTCTGCAAAAGATATGTAGCTGTTCAGGCGCGACGCACCTCCACGTTCCCCTCCCGCACGCGCACCTCGAAGCGGACTTGCGGGAAGGTAGCTGGGCCTGCCCGCACCTCACCGTCGCGCACGCAGAAGCGCGAGCCATGCCAGGGACACGAGACGACATCGCCTTCCAGTGTCCCTTCATCCAGCGGACCACCCGCATGGGTACAGGTGGCGGCAATAGCAGAGATAGACCCCTTCAGGCGCACCAGCACCACCGGCATTCCATTCGCCTGCGCCCGATGCAACTTACCCTCCTCGATAGCTGACTCCTCAGCCACTACCACAAAGTCCTCTGGGCTTTCCTGCCAGGCCGTATGATTGACCTGCGTGCCCTTGCCAAAGACCATCTCGCCACCCAGATAGGCTCCAAGCAGCAGGATCACCAATCCAACCGTAGAGACAATAAAACCCGAAAATTGCCCTCCTGTCAGACGCAGCACCAGTGCCGCTACATAGACCAGCGTGGCAAGAGTGTTGATAATCCCGTGCGTGATGCCCACCCGCCGCTCTTTGCCATAGGTATCATTCCAATCAATCGTCCCAGAGAAGACCGACAAGACAGCCCCAGCCAGGCCCACAATCAGCAGCACATTGGAAGCTGTTGCCGTCGCCGAGGGTCGATTCGTGGCAAGCCAGAGAATATCGAGGACCAGCGTTCCAATCCACGCGCCAACGGGAACATCGGTCAGCGCTGGATGCAGCGGATGACCAATCCAGGTACCGTGCGAGAGATTTTTGAGCCAGCGGAACGGCGGCCCACCAATCTTCAGCGTCCACCCCACAAACTTCTGGGTACCATCGCTGAAGCCTTCGAGCCAATTCTGGCTATCAATAGATCGCTCAATGAGCCGCCGGAACCAAGGCCCCTGATACACTGGTTTCCGGGGCGCTTCCTCCACCGCAACAGCAGTTCCGGTCGTCGCAGGCTGTTCCTGGGAATCGGACATAGCATCGCTCCTTCTCAACAAGGTTGCTGACGCCCTTGAGGCGCATTGCAGCACACACCTGGCTGCTTGTAAGAGAATCTTAACAAAAGCGACCAATGGGCGCAAGGCTTTGTGCTTTTGCTGTCTGCCGCTTATTGCTCGTGCTGCTACATCACCCCCAGCCCGCCTATGACAGTCTACGCCCTCAGGCTACAGCCTGCATTCTATCCAATAGAAAAAGCCCGCCGCTTTGTACGACGGGCCAGTCTTGTCCTGTCCTTTTGGACAGGTCTATACCTTTCGCAAGGCGACGTTCATCCCACCAAATTCATCAGCTTGCCAGGCACATAGACAACCTTCTTCGGCTCCTTCCCACCCAGCAGCGTCTTAACCCGTTCGCTCGCCAACGCCAGCGCGCGCACCTCATCCTCGCTCACCCCGGCAGCAACCTCCAACTTGTCACGTACCTTCCCGTTGACCTGGATCACGACGGTAACTATCGCATCTTGCGTCAGCGACTCATCATAGGTCGGCCAGGGCTGTATGTGAATGCTCCCCGTATGCCCGCTGTCCTGCCACAGCTCCTCTGTGATGTGCGGCGCCAGCGGCGCCAGCAGCGTCAGCAGCGTTTCAATCGCCTGGCGGTATTCAGCCGTCCGAACCGCCTCCGTCTCGCGGGCCTTCATCAGCGCGTTCGTAAACTCCATCAGCCCGGCCAGCACGGTATTGAAGCGCAGCCCCTCATACTCGGCAGTAATACGCTTGATGAACTTGTGGGTTGTGCGCTTCACCTCGCGGCCAATCTCCGTATCTGGAATCGGCACACCGCTGAATCCCTCAACAGAATCCTGCACCAGATTCCAGACCCGGTTCATATACCGCCAGATGCCCTCAATACCCTGAATGTTTGAGGTGCCGCCCTGATCAAACGGCCCAATAAACATCAGGTAGCAGCGCACCGCATCGGCGCCATAGGTGTCCATCACATCATCTGGCGCAATCACATTGCCCCGCGATTTAGACATCTTCTGACCATCCGGCCCCAGCACCGTCCCCTGATGATACAGACGCTTGAACGGCTCGTCGAAGTTCAGCAGGCTCATATCGCGCAGCGCCTTCACAAAGAAGCGCGCATACAGCAGGTGCATCACCGCATGCTCAGCACCGCCGGTATACATATCCACCGGCAGCCACTTCGCAATCTTCCCCCCATCCCACGCTGCCTGATCGTTATTGGAGTCCATGTAGCGCAGGAAGTACCATGAGGAACACAGGAATGTATCTAACGTATCCGTCTCTCGCGTGGCAGGGCCACCACAGATCGGGCAAGTGGTATTCAGGAACTCGCTGACATAGCGCAGCGGCGACTCGCCCGTCGGCTTGAACTCCACCTCATCCGGCAGCAGCACTGGCAGATCTTCCTCAGGTACCGGAACCATGCCATCCTTCGGGCAGTAGATGATCGGAATCGGCGCGCCCCAGTAGCGCTGGCGACTCACCAGCCAGTCGCGCAGCCGATAGCTGACCGTGTGCTTGCCAATGCCGTGTTCCTCGCAGTAGCGCGTGATCGCCTTGACGGCCTCTTCAGGCGGTGTGCCATTGAACGCCCCAGAGTGTATCATCACGCCATGCGCTGCTTTAGCCTCGGTCCAGGTTGCCGGATCGCTCGGCTCCTCACCCGCTGGACAAATCACCTGACGAATCGGCAGGCCAAACTTACGGGCAAATTCAAAGTCGCGCTCGTCATGCGCGGGCACACCCATCACCGCGCCCGTCCCATAGCCCATCAGCACATAATCAGCAATCCAGACCGGAACCTGATCGCCGCTGACCGGATTGGTGATATACGCGCCGGTAAAGACGCCGGTTTTCTCCTTCTCCGTACTCATGCGCTCGATCTCGGTTTCACGCCGGGCCTGATCGATATACGCCTCGACAGCAGCGCGCTGCTCTGGCGTAGTAATGCGCTCCACTAGCGGATGCTCTGGCGCCAGCACAAAGAACGTCACGCCAAAAATTGTGTCTGGGCGCGTCGTAAAGACGGGCACCTCCACACGCTCGCCTCCGGCCTCGGCCACAAAGCGAATCTCAGCGCCCTCGCTGCGGCCAATCCAGTTGCGCTGCATCGTGACCGTCTTCTCCGGCCAATCCAGTGCGGAAAAGTCTAGCAGTTCATCCGCATATTTCGTGATGCGGAACAGCCACTGATCGATCTCTTTACGAATGACCGGCGTGCCGCAGCGCTCACAGACGCCATTGACTACCTGCTCATTCGCCAGCGTTGTGTTGCAGTTTGGGCACCAGTTGGCCGGAGCCTTAGTGCGATAGGCCAGCCCTGCTTTATAGAATTGCAGGAACAGCCATTCGGTCCATTTGTAATAATCCGGCAGACAGCTAATAATCTCGCGCGGCCAATCCCATCCAGCCCCCATTTTGCGGAATTGCTTCTGCATTCGCGCGATGTTATCCAGCGTCCAGACGCGGGGTTGGACATTGTTTTTGATAGCAGCGTTTTCAGCGGGCAGGCCAAAGGCGTCAAAGCCCATCGGCTGTGAAACATTCCAGCCGTGCATGCGCATAAAACGCCCATGCGCATCAGCGCCCGTATAGTGATACCAGTGGCCGATATGCAGATCGCCAGATGGATAGGGGAGCATCGCCAGGTTATAGTATTTCGGTTTGGGCGAGTCGTCGGGCGCAAAATAGATGCCCTCAGCTTCCCACTGATCCTGCCACTTCTTTTCGATCTTGGCGGGTTTGTACTTGGCGCGCGTGATCATAGCAACCTCCTCACCGCATAGGAATACATCAGAAAAGACCAATCCGCTTTGAACCTAAAACAAAAACCCTTCATCCCGCATATCGGGACGAAGGGCTGCTCCGTGATACCACCCGCGTTGGCAGCGCCCGGCAATATGTGCCGACATTCAGCAAAAACTTGGTGGACCTGAGGGGACTCGAACCCCTGACCTTCTCAATGCCATTGAGACGCGCTCCCAGCTGCGCCACAGGCCCCTGGGGACTACTGCGTTCTCGCTGCGCGTCGGCATCAGTTCCACCGAGCGGCTGCCCACTCGTACAGCCCTCTATCGGAGGCTACCCGGCGGCGGCTACTTATTTCACCATCGCTGCTCCCAGGCGAGTTCGGTCAATCGGTGTGAGCCTCGCACCAACCGGCTCACTCTCTGAAAGAGCTTTGACCTACTACTCCTGTTCGACGCTTTTCGTCTTTGGCAATCACCTGTAGGTTAACCACGTTTTCGGTTATGTTACTGCGATTGCCATAAAACTATACCACATCGGCAATGCTTTTTCAAGAGTTCAGCGGCTTGTCGCTTGAAGACGACCTTCTGCTTCGCTTCAAATCCGCCGTATCGAGCAGAATCGTCACTGGGCCATCATTGACCAGTTCCACTTCCATATGCGCGCCAAAGCGCCCCCCAGCCACTGTTACGCCGCTGGAGCGCACAGCATCCATAAAACGCTCGACCAGGGGCGCCGCAACATCAGGCAAGGCCGCGCCAATAAAGCTGGGGCGCCGCCCTCGGCGGGTATCGGCAAACAGCGTAAACTGCGAAACCACCAGCAGGCTAGCGCCAACATCCAGCACCGAAAGATTAAACTTGCCTTCAGCGTCGCTAAAGATACGCAGGTGGACCGTCTTATCAGCCAGAAACTGCGCTTCCTCAGGGCCATCGCCCTGGCCCACCCCAAGCAGCACCAGGAAGCCCAACCCTATAGTCCCAACCTGCGCGCCCTCCACTCGTACCTCTGCCCGGCTGACACGTTGAATCAACGCTCTCATAGCGCCTCAGCGCCCTCTAGCGAACTTGCTCCATCTCCCCTAATCGGCTGCCGCAGTTGCAGGAGCCGCTTTAGCAGCAGGCTCGGTCTTGCTGGCGCTCTCGCTCTTGCTGCTCTCCCCACTTTTACCCTCGCCAGAGTCGCTCTTGCTCTCCGACGAACTGCTTTTGTCGGCGCCTTTACTGGAGCCATACTCTGTCTTGTAGAAGCCTGATCCCTTAAAGACAATCCCGGCAGGGTAGAGGACGCGATGGATTTCAGCGCCACACTCCGGGCAGACCGTTAAAGGATCATCAGTCATCTTCTGCCAGGCTTCAAAACGATGTCCACACTGGCGGCACAAATACTCATACGTCGGCATGTTCGATCAGCCCCCTGATCTGGATTGAGGATCTCGGCAGATACCAGGGCGTTGCCTCAGCATCCACCAATTTGGCAATGCACCAGGAAACGCCAAGAACGTGTTTCTGTCTCACACGTTCCCTGCTAACAATTATAACACAAAGAGGCTCACTCCTTCTGCGGCCCAGCGCTCAGAAACGAAGCGAGTCAGCGCCAGAGCGCGATTACTCAGCCGTCTGACGCGCCCCAATATACTCTTTCACCCGCTCGGCGGCGTCGCGGGTCATCCCATCCAGCGCCGCCAGTTCGTCAACGCTAGCCTGGCTGATGGCGCGCACCGAGCCATACTGGCGCAGTAGGATTTTCTTCCGCTTGGGTCCGATGCCTGGAACCTCATCCAGTAGCGACTTGAAGGTCTTGCCCGACCGCACCTGGCGATGATACGTGATTGCAAAGCGATGCGCCTCGTCCCTAATGCGCTGAATGAGATACAGTCCCTGCGAGCCGCGCGGCAAAATCAGCGGTTCGCTGGCAAATGGCTGCCAGAGTTCCTCATACTGACTCGTGCTGCTGTGATCTTCTTTCGCCACTCCTACAACCGAAACATCTATCCCCAACGCCTGCAACACCTCCATCGCAGCGGTCACATGCCCCTTGCCACCGTCGATGACCAGCAGATCAGGCATGGCCGCCCAGGAATCCAGAGCAACAGGCTGCCCATCGGCAGTCGTATCCGTTGAAGCCTCAGAAACCATCTCAGGCCGCTCTGAGCCATTGCCCGGAATCCCCTGAGCCAGCTCAGCAGCCTCTGCGGCTTCGGCGAGGGAGACATCCTCAAGCTCCTGCGCCTCGGTGGCTGCCGCGAGGGCAGCGTCTTCGGCTTCCTGAGTCTGTCCCACTTTTAGCCCGCGCTTGAAGCGGCGGCGCAGCATCTCCTGATGGCTAGCGTAGTCGTTGGCGCCTTCAACGGTCTTGATGCGGAAGCGACGATAATCGCTATTCTTAGGCCGCCCGTTCTCAAAGACAATCATCGCCCCAACTGCTGAAGAACCCTGGATATTGGAGATGTCATAGCACTCCACCCGATGCGGCGGCGCAGGCAAATTGAGCGCCTGCTGAAGCTCCTCCAGCGCCAGCGCCGTTTTCTGACTATCCGACAGCCACTTGATGCGCTGCTGCTCCAGCACCTCCCTGGCATTCTGAGCCACCATCTCCACCAGTCGCTTCTTATCCCCACGCCTGGGCGCCGTAATGGTGGTCGCCGCGCCACGCTTCTGACGAAGCCAGCCCTGAAGCGCCGTCAGGTCGTCCGGCTCATGCTCCAGGATTAACTCGTGGGGCACATGCTGGGCCGCATCGTAGAACTGCTGGAGGAACGACCCCATAATCTCGCTTGTCCCCGCATCACGGGTACCCTGCAAAATATAGTACTCTCGGCCTACCAGTTTGCCACCCCGGAAGAAAAAGACCAGCGCGCAGGTCTCATCATCCGCCTCTGCCAGCGCGACCACATCCTGATCGCCAGGACCAGTCGTCGTGATAATCTTCTGCTTCTCCAGCACCTGTTCCACAGCGCGCACGCGATCTCGCAACGCAGCGGCGCGCTCAAACTCCAGGTTCTCGGCAGTTTCCTCCATCTGCCGCTTCAGATCATCCAGCACCTGATCGTGCTTGCCTTCCAGGAAGAGCAGCACCTGGCGGATTACTCCATCGTATTCCTGGCGCGAGACCTTGCCCACGCAGGGCGCTCCGCAGCGATGGATATAATACTGCGTGCAAGGGCGTGGAAGATACTTCGGCTTCCAGCCTGGCGGCGGCTCCTGATCGCGGGGAGGCGCCCAGGTCGAGGCATCATAGCGACAGGTACGATAGGCAAAGAGCTTGTTGAGCAGGTCCAGCGTAGCATCGACCGCTCCCGCACTAGGATACGGACCAAAATAGCGATTGCCATCCTGCTTAAAGGAGCGCACCCGATAGATACGCGGAAAAACTTCTGTGAGAGAGACCTTGATATAAGGATAATTCTTATCATCCCGCAGCAAGACATTGTATTTCGGACGATATTGCTTGATATAGTTGCATTCCAGAATGAGCGCCTCAACCTCGCTGCCCACCACAATAAACTCGATGTCTTCGATCTTCGCCACCATGCTGCGATTTTTTGGGCTGAGATCGGCGCTCTCGGCAAAATACGAACGTACCCGTTGATGCAATGAGGTGGCTTTACCCACATACAGCAGGTTGCCTGACTCATCCTTAAACAGGTAGATACCAGGGCGGGTGGGAAGTGAATCGAGGGTAGCCTGAATCTTTTCTTTCATAAAGAGAATGAGGTCATTTCCGCTGTGCTATTCGTTATACCATTGGAGACTGAAGTCATTCCTACCGCCTTGACTGGCGGTATCGCAAAGAGTATTATACGGCATGCGCGCCGCGACCGCAAAGCCTGCCGGGCGCGCCCGAACTTATCACCCGCACGTTGGGAAGACGAGAGGAAACAGACGCTTCATGCCCAAAACAACCGATAAGCGCACCGCCGCGCGACGTGCGGCACGGGTGCAGCGCGCTCATACGACCAAGCAGGAGGGAACTGCCGTTCGGCGACGGCCAGTTACCAGGCGAAAGACTACGCGCGAAAGCACGAATATTTTTCGCCGCTATCCGGTAGGGTTTCTCCTCCTGTTCCTCATCATTATTGGCGTCACTACCTATACACTCTACGCGAAACAAGTCTGGATTTTCGCGCCCAAACCACCAGCGGCGAAGGTCTATCCCAAGCTCCCTGCTTCAGCAGCCGCATCGCCCTGCCAGGGAGTAGCCCAATACCTGGATAGCACCGCGCCCATACCCGACAGCGCCAATATTCAGCATACCTATAGCGCCGCGCCCCCGATGACCATTGACAAGAACCAGTTCTATTGTGTAGGCATCACTACCACCAAAGGCTTCATGCTGCTGGAACTCGACCCCCGGCTGGCGCCCAACACAGTCAATAACTTCGTCTATCTGGCCGATCATCACTTCTATGATGGATTGACCTTCCATCGCGTCGAGCGCGTAGGGCAAACCGATCCAGATGGGACAGTTTCAAATCTGAACCTGATTCAAGGTGGCGATCCGCAAGGAACCGGCCAGGGTGGACCCGGCTATCAGTTCGACGATGAACTCAATCAGAAAGAGGGCTATGATCTAGGCACAGTGGCAATGGCAAACTCTGGCGCGAATACCAATGGCAGCCAGTTCTTCATCGACACAGGCGATAACTCCAAGGCGCTGTCAAAGCATAGTTACAGCCTCTTTGGGCATCTAGTGAAAGGCATTGATACTGCCGTCAATATCAATGCGGGCGATAAGATGATTCGCGTGCTGGTCATGGCCGTGCCTATCCCAGCATCCTCACCACCGCCAGCCACACCATCGCCAGCCACGCCAACGCCAACACCTGCGGTCACGCCGAAGCCGACACCGACTCCATAGCAGTAACCTATTTTGAGCAGAAGTTTCCCTCTGCGTAGAAACGAGGTACAGATGGCAAAACAATATAGCAAAGCGCCAGATATGCAGATCGATCCCTCCAAAAAGTACACAGCGATCATGCACACTGATAAGGGGGATATTCAGATCGAGCTTTTTGCCGTGCAGGCGCCCAAAACCGTGAATAACTTTGTCGTGTTAGCCCGCGATGGCTTCTACAACGGAACTACCTTTCACCGTGTTATCGGGGGCTTCATGGCGCAGGGTGGCGACCCAACCGGCACGGGAACCGGCGGGCCTGGCTACAGGTTTGCCGACGAGCCGGGCGCGCTCGCGCTCAAGCACGACAGGGAAGGCATCCTCTCAATGGCGAATGCCGGGCCAAATACCAACGGCTCGCAGTTCTTCATCACCTATGGGCCAACACCCCACCTCAATGGGAAACATGGTGTCTTTGGGCGTGTAGTATCGGGAATAGAGATCGCCAAAGCCCTCCGCGAGCGCGACCCGCAGCGAGATCGGCAGCCCGGCGATAGGATCAACTCCGTCGATATTATCGAGAGCTAGCGTTCGAGATAGGCTGCCATCCTGATAGTACCAGGGCGCGCATTGATTGTTTCATGCGCGCCCTGGTAGTTTTCCTGCTGTTTTTTGATCGTCATAGGCCATACTGGCTCTTGTTCGTTCCTGCCAGACACTCAGGCACTGCTCAGTCGCCACCCAACAAGTGCGCGTCCTGGCGAGCGACCAGCATCTCGTAGAGACGTTGGAGTTCTTCCTCATCATTGAAAAAGAGCGTCAGCGATCCCTGGCCCTTTGCATTGCGCCGAA
>Ga0070730_10001591_pt1 | contig 21764 bp, 17 predicted proteins | sample Coa_R1_3_FD_66447 | JGI IMG/M metagenome (GOLD analysis project Ga0070730, IMG submission 66447) | Surface soil microbial communities from Centralia Pennsylvania, which are recovering from an underground coalmine fire - Coalmine... | ecosystem: Environmental > Terrestrial > Soil > Unclassified ... | reverse complement strand
CGATGCGGGCGCAAGTGGGTGGGCGGCACAATCGGGTCAAACGATGCGCGGTTCTCACGAATGCGCGGGCGCGGGTTCGGGCGTCAATGCCTCAGCCGGCAGCAGGCTGAATTCCTTCGCCAGGTCGCCGCCCAGGACGACAGTGACTTCGCCGGGAGCCGCCCAGTCAGCACCGTTGACCCATTCCTGGAATGCGGCGCGCTGGGTGCGCAGCACGTACACCTCGCCAACGTCGCTCATGTTGACCGCTTTCGACGTCGGCAGGCCCCAGAGCTGAATTGGATCCGCGCCGCCGGGGGCGCCGCAGTACTTGGCTTTTATCGCCGGCCTCGCATCCAGCCAGGCCAGGCGGCGCGCGGCGATGACCTCGTAGGGCAGGCCGGCATCGTCGACTTCCTGCGGCGGCGGGATCTGCTTGTCGGCGCGCAGGTCATCGTCGCGATTTTCGTCGTGCATCAGGTCGAGCACATTGGCGAACTCCACCTGACCTGTCACGGGCGACCACTGGAGAACCGCCCGCTGAGTTGCCTGCGACAGCGCCCCATGCCATTTGAACCGACGACTCGCGGGGAACCCGAGCGCGCGCCAGCCGCCTAACCGCTGAAACTCCGACCACATTTGAGCATCAGCGTCGTCGACGATCGAATAGCCCTGATCAGCGTCGGTGGATGTCCTGGCCTGGGTAAAGAACCAGCCATTTGGCAGCGCCCAGTCGGTTTCCGGCGTCGACCCAGCAGCTTGCTCGTTCACGCTCCGGCTTGGACCACACGCGTTAGCGGTCTGATCCAAAGGCGCGACCTGGACAGCGCCAGCGGCACCGGGTGCGGCCGCAGCGGGGGCTGCAGCAGCAGCCGGCACTGTCTGCGCACCCGGGACCTGGGACGGCGCGGGGGCCCCGGCGGCTGGCACACTCGCACTCGCGGCTGCGGATACAGCCGGAACTGCAGTTGGCACCGGCGCCGGCGGCGTGCTCGAGCATCCCGCCAAAAGTAACACGCCGACACACGTACCAATCGATCGCAAGCGACAAGCGAATCTATGCGTCATGACAAGCAAAGGACCTCCCCGCAAGAGGTGTCGCCGCAACAGCCTACCACGTGGTTTGCGTTGCACCACCATCAGACAGAACCACCCGAGAAACACACATCTAGCGAAGATCACGCCCAGAGGACATTCGCACGCTCACAACAACTCCTCCTTCTGTCCTGCCTGGCCACGAGTTGCCAGGTTCGAAGTTGGCGACGAACTCATATGCCGGCTGGTGCTCCCCCGCGCTGACCGATCCTGTCGCATGGGTCACGTCGTTCCTCATGGAGTTGTACGGACTCTGGCGAACAGAATACCTGGCCCACCACCGTCGACAAATCGGCCCCAGATTCGTCAAATTTCACCAGCACGGAGTAGTCGGGCGCATGCCCGAGTAGTTGTCTATAGACCTCGGCGATTGCGACGCGCCTCGGCTTGAACAAGGTGTCGGATATGCGAAGTACTCGCACGGCGGAGTTGACAAAGACCTGATCGAGTGCGTTCTCGTCGCTGTCGCGTGACAGCCACGCCGGCCAGGCTCCCAACTGGGCTTTGCGGTCGATGATCAGGTATTGGACTCCGTAGAGGGCTGCGAGACTAGCGGCGTCCTCGGGTTTCTCGGTAGCAAAAATCTCGCGAGCAACGGTTGCGTCGCGGCGCTCTTGCGCAACGTTCAGGAACCTGAAGTCCGCCGTGGCGTAGGACCGACGCTGCGCCAATCCTTCGACCCACCAGGCCAATTGAAAGCCGTCACGTGTCGGCGAGGTGGCGGTTAGGGTCCCGGGAGAAGAATTGGCCTTGAGCCACTCCATGGCAACGATTTCATCGTGAGTCATCGATCCGTACCAGGCTGCCGCCGATTTGAACCGTGCCACACCGACGTCCGCGATAACCAAACACAATGCACCAGCGACAACCATGGTGGCGACCTGACGCAGAACCGGCGCATCCGGGGTCAGGCGTCCAACCCACGTCTTAATCAAGACCAGGCACCCCACGATTCCCCAGGCATTCAATGGCAAAAGCATGCGCGGCACGAAGTGCATGACCAGGAAAGCAACGATACTACCGACCTGGATCGACACCAACGTCAACGCGAATTGCTTCCTGCCGGAACGCCAAAGGGGAATCGGCGCGTACGTGGCGAGCACGTACATCAAACTCCACAGGAGTGGAGCGTCGCTTACGGCGAACAGGTATTGATCGACCGCTGTGGCCAGCGTAGGGTTAGGATCAAGGTACGGCGACGAAATTTGTGCGAATTGCCAGTAAATGGGTACGAACGGAGAGGAACTGACCGCAATTGCAACCGCGGTTAGCGCGCCGTTACGTAAAGTCTGTCGCCAATGACGATGGAACAGACACACGAGTATGAATGCGACGCCATAGATAGTCGTGGTGTAGACGATCGCGGTATAGCTGGCTGCAACGGTTGCAGCAAAAGCACCTGCGGCGAGCAGGAGCAGTCGCGTCCGATTTGTGAGTAGACCTCCGACAAGGGCCGCGACCCCCGCCAGAGTTGTTCCGGTGCCGACAATCTGCGGGTACCCGCCGAAAACGAAAGTCTCGCTGAGCCACCCGCATAAGGTGAAGGCGATCGCACCAATGATCGTCAGGCGAGCTCCGAGCAGCGCCCTGAATGCAAAGACAAACCCGGCGCCCGCGATTGACAAAGAGGCGACGCCGACGACCCTTGCAGCGACTACTGGATCGAGAATGAATTGCGCGATCTGGATCGTGCCCGGCACCATGGGCGGATAGATGACGGATGCGGCCTTCACATGTGCACCCATCAATTCCTGCCCGATCGCGAGCCAGTTCCCGGCATCTCCGCCGGTAATCGCAATGCCTGGACCGAGCAGCACCGGGACTGCGACTACCAGCACCGTAAAGGAGACGAGCGCGTATACACCGGCGAGCACGACTTGCCACGTCCAAGCCCGGGACCCGGCTAACTGGAACGTGCTCATTCGCCGTGCATCTTCTCGGATCAGATGTTCGGCACGGAGCCGACGGGAAGCTCATGCGTGACCCCTGATGCCAGGGCTGGGCTCGGGCGTCGCACAGTGACGTACTCGGAGGTAATGGCGAAGGCCAGGAAGGAGCCGAAGAAGGACTGTCCACCTACGATCAGGAAGAATGCGCCCAGCAGGCCTAGATCGAGGCCGGGCAATGGCTCGGCGGCGCCGAGTTGCGTCAGGCCGATCGCTACTTCTATGAGTCCACCCGCCAAGAGTAGCGCCGTTGCAACCGCAAGCGCCCTTTCGAGCGTGAATGCCTGCGTCAAACGGTCGACAACCCAGCCCTGCCGCCTCAGCAGAGTTGTGCTCAAGAAAATCTTGGCCAGAAAGCCGAACCAGAGCAGTTGCGCACCGAGGGCACCGGTAATCAGTGCGGCGAATCGCGGTTGCCACTGACGTGAACCCAGGTCCAAACCCGCTGGATAAAGATTGCCGATAACCATGAACACCAGTGCCGCCGCGAGCAGCAGCAGCCCAGGCGCCACAAAAACATAGTCAGGGCTCATTGCCAGGAGGTACCGCAAATGCCGCCAACCGTCCGGCACCGTTTGCAACTTGCTTTCGCCTACGCGCGACGCGAAGCTGATATCGACCTCTGAGATGCGCAAGCCGTCCTGCGCAGCTCGCAACAGCATCTCTGAAGCGAACTCCATGCCGGGTGAACGAAGGTCCAGTGACCGAACTGCACTTGCCCGGAAAGCGCGCATTCCGGATTGGGAGTCAATGACCGGGGATCTCGTGATGAGTCGTATCAGCAAGCTCAGGATCGGCGTGCCGACGTAACGGTGGGACCACGTCATGGAGCCGGGTTGAATTCCGCCGAAGCGGTTGCCGAGAACGAGGTCACATCCATCATTCAATCGGTCGACGAACGGTTTGAGCTGGTTGACAGGGTATGTGCCATCACCGTCAGCCATGACAATGTACTGGCCCGCTGCATCGGCGATTCCACGCCGAACCGCGTTCCCGTACCCCTTCTTCGGCTCGTGGATTACCTCGGCGCCTGCCGCGAGCGCCTGTTGTACGGAAGCATCAGTACTGCCATTGTCGACGACGAGAACCTGGCCCTCCAGCCCCGCCGCGGCAATTCCCCTTGCAGCCTGAACCACGACCGATCCGATCGCACGCTCTTCGTTCAAGCATGGTACGACGACCGTGATGGCGACTGGTTGACCTTGCTCGTGCGACATATGACTACGCCCCCCCCACCAGAGCCATCGCCGTGTCCGATTCGCGCACTTCGGCCAGCAGCCGCCGCAGGCCGTCCTCGAGTGACGTCAAGGGCTTGAATCCCAGCCATGCATGAATCTTCTGGGTATCAGGAATCATCTGCTCGATGTCGCCCTTCCAACTGTGGCCGCTAAATGTCAGGCTTCGCTGATCCCGAAATCCGAGCAGGCGCAGCATCACGTTTGCCAGTTGAGCGACGGTCATGGGTTCAGCTCCACCGAGGTTAAAGACTTCCCCGATTGCGCGCGGATGTGCCGCGGCCAGGAGTAATCCCTCACAAGCGTCGCGGACGTAGCAGAACGCTCGAGTTTGTTGGCCATCGCCCAGTAGCTCGAGGGTGCCCTTGGGGTCGATCTGGATTTTGCGCAGGAGATCGTACATGACGTATTTGCGTTGGCGCTCGCCGTATACGTTGAAGAGCCGAATGCCCACGAATGGAAGCCCGTACACGCGCTGGTAGGTGAATCCAAGTCGCTCCGCGGCAAGTTTACTGGCACCATAGGGGGACACCGGATCCAGCGGGTGGTCCTCATCTATGGGCGCATACACCGGCCGACCATAAACGGCTGCGGTCGACGTAAAGACAACACGTTTGACCCTCGCCGCGATACACGCGGAATAGAGCTGCTGGCTGCCGACGGCGTTCGTTTCAAAGTCGTAATCGGGATCTTCGACCGATTCCGGAACGCTCGCATTGGCACCCAGGTGGAAGACGACTTCGTTGCCGTCAACCGCGCGGGTCAATTCCGGCGCATCTCGAAGGTCCCCCTGCCAGAAGCGCACTGCACCTGAGTCTACTTGCGTACGCACGAGGTTACGAAGGGATCCCGAGCGCAGGTTGTCGAACACGGTAACGGTTGCTCCCGACGCAGCCAGCAGCTCGACGAGGTGCGAACCGATGAATCCGGCGCCACCCGTCACCAGTACCCGTGAGCCATTGAAGGCACGCGCTGCTGTAGTCATCACGACCGACTCACATCTGCGTCGAGACTGCCGGCCATGACGGCGGGCCGTGTGGCTGCCAACCCTGGGTGCCAAAGTGGTCGCGCACTCGCCCCACCGTCACAAGCCTGTCGCAACAGTCCTTCGAGGCTGTCAACTCGCGTTTCCCAATTGAATCGCTCTGCCGTCGCCCGGGCACGTGTCGACATCACCCGAGCGCGGGCCGGCTCATCGCGCAGCGCGACGATGGCATCCGCCATGGCTTGCTCGTCGTTCGGATGAATGAGCATTCCGTTTTCACCAGGCTCAACAACTTCCTCCGGCGAGCCGACCCGCGTCGCAATGATTGGCAAGCCGCTAGCCAACGCCTCCATGAGCGAATTACTGAATCCCTCACCCGTGAGCGTGGGGAGCACGAAGGCGTCCGCAGCTCGATAGTAGTCGGCAAGGTCCGCGTCTGAGATCGAACCGATGAGTTGAACATTGCCGATTCGTTCAGTTTCGATAAGCCTCCGAAGGTGTGCTTCTTCGGGCCCGACTCCGCCGATGACTACGCGTGTGTCCGGTGATTGCGGAAGACGCGAGGCGGCCTTCACCAGTGTGGCTACGCCGTTCCTGAAGACCAGTCGCCGAATCGTCAAAGCGATGAACGCCGATTCCGGTATTCCAAATCGGCGCCGGATTTCCAGGCGCTCCGTGACGTTCCCTGGGGGCCGAAACCGGAGAGTATCAACGCCATTGTAAAGGACGTGAATCGGGCGGTCACCTGCCAACCGGCTGAGATGGTCGCGCGTATGTTTGCTGACGGCAGCCAGGATCGTCGCCGCGCGTACGACCCTTCGACCTACCAGGTAGTCGTCCGTCAGCTCGAGGACGTTCCACGGAAAGCGAAACTGAACGAAGGGGTTGTGTTGCAGCAGCACGCTCGGGCGTCCGTATCGTTTGGCAGCCAGAACGGCGGCCACAGAGCCAAGGAACGCGTGGCTGTGTGCGAGTACGACGTCGCTGGTACGGATCAACTCGGCGACCATTGGAAGCAAACGCCAGGAGAACAACGGGAACGGAATCCCGTGCCGCTCGAACGGGTTGAGCGCGCGAATCCTGTGGATCCGGATGCCATCGGATTCCTCGAAGGCCGGATCCCCCGTCAGACGAGAGGTGACGACGGTGACTTCGTGGCCGCGCCGAACCAAACGTTGGGCGTGCTCCGCCGCAATGACCTCAATGCCTCCGACGTGCGGCTCCCAATAGTGTGTGACGATGACAATTCGCAAGTTGGTTCCGTTTCGATAGTTCTACTGAACCGGTTTCCGGCCAGACTAAGGCTTCCCGCCGAAATCGCTCGGCCCGCTTCCGTCCTGAAGCTGTTCCTCGAAACTGCGGACCGCGGTGGTCGCGGCCTGCAGGGCTTCGTCAACGTCACTGCCTGGCTGTGCAGATGGCTTCGGTAATTCGCGACCGACCGCCAGGCCGCTGTCGATTTGAACGCCCCCGTACTGTTGCGCCTGGCGAGTCGGCGGTGGCTGCGCGTCGCCTGGTATCTCCGCGGTCGCCGGAGTCGGCTCTGTTTCGGGACCTCCTACACTGATCTCGAGGCTCGCCGGGGTGGGCGTCGCGGCGACCTGTACCCCCGCTATCTGCGGGGCGACAGGTCGAGGGTTTGGACACCCCAGCCGGATCACCTGGTTGCACGTCACGCTCGCGACCGGCGGGGCATCATCCGTGACCGGCGTCGGCTGTTCGTCGACTGGCGTCGGATCGAACACGGTCAGCTCACCAATGCCAGGTGTCGGCTGGACCGTCTCATTGCTCGAGGGGGGGGCGGGGCGAGGCGTCGCGGTCGCCGCGGCCGGGAGTCCGACAAGCTGGATGCCCCCCAGCGAGAATACCCCCCGCGTATCGGGCGTGGGCGTCGGCGCACCGGGTGCCAGCGTCGGCAAGGGGGGCGGAGCTGGGCGGATCGTGCCGCTGGCGAAGGCGGTGCCGAGCAGCACCACGACCACCAGGCTGGCGACTGACGACGCCCAGATGCGCGGGGTATAGAAGAACTTTTGCAGCGCCGTCTCACGCGCGGGCGCGACGTTGCGCTGCGTGATGCGCACCCTCAACGCCGCCGGGTCGCCGCCGAAGCCAAGAACTACCGACTCGCCAACCGTGATTGGCTGAATATTCTCGTCCATCGAAATCTATCTGGCTCCGCGAGCCGGGTCGTTGGCGAAGGTGAAGCTGAGGCCGTGGTCGTCGGCGTACAGCGCCGAAAAACGCGCCTGATTCCGACTCGGCCTGGCGCCGCGCCAGGCTTGCTCGATGCGCGCCCGGACGTCAAGGCGATGCTCCGACTCGAGAAACTGCCGCAGGAACTCCGGCGCCGCGGTGGCGCCGTTCTCCTGACCGGCCAGGCACACCAGACCAAACTGACCGCCGGAGTCGGCCTCTGGACCACCATAGGTACCCATGGCGCACACCAGGCTCGCATCTTCAAGTCGGGGCACCGTGGCCGGCCGACTGGCGCCGCGCGCACCATCGAAGCGCACGACGATTGCGCTCATGTTGTCCAGGCCGAGCTCATTTTGCCGGGTCGATGCGCCGGACTTCTTCTGATCCTGCTCGCGATTTTCACGTGTGCGTTTCGGCAGCCCGACGGTCACCCGGTCAAGCGGGTGTCGACGCAACAGTTGCTCGATGGCAGGGATCTTCATGTTGTCCGAAATGCCGTCGCTCATCAGCACCAGATACGTGCCGCGTTGGATTCGAGACTCTGCACTGCCGCCCTCTTTGTTGGGCCACCACGTTTCGATCAACTGATCCTGATTGATGTTGGTCGACCGGGTCTGGCCGGACCCAACCGCCGTGCTATCTTCGTAGCCGAGTTTCTTCGGCTTCTTCGACCCCTTCGAAGCGTGCTCCGGAGACAGCACCGCCAGGACCGAGTCGCCGATGGACGCGGCTCGCGCCGTGCCGTCAGCTGACAGGAACAAAGCGGTCAAGGTGGTTTGCAGCGAACCTTCATTGGCGTCCTGAATCGTCCGATCGGCGGCCCGCAGGCCATCGCGCAGCTTGTCGAGCGGGTCCGGTTGCTGGCTATTCATGAACCCGACAACGAACGCGCCCTGCGCCACCTGGCTCGCGCGCCAGCCCGCGTGTCTGCCGCCGCTGCTGGTTTCGACGATATCGACGTGCGGGCCGAAGGAACTGCTGGTTGCGCCGTCGGCGACCAGGCACAACATGAACTCACGCCAGGGCGACGAGGTGGTTTCACCGAGGTCCTTGAACGTCACGACAAGACAGCGATCATCGTTCCACGCGTGCGTCGTGCCGATGTCCGTGATCATGGCCACTTCGGCCCAGGTCACTGGCTTGCCATACGGCGTCTCGATGCCCAGCAGTCGGCTCATCGCGGCGGGTGGAGGCGGCGCCTCTGACCTCGGGCGGGTCACGGTGCTCACCCGAAAAAGACCTTCGAGGCGATCGCGGCAACCAGACCGACAAACAGGAGCCCGCCGATCCCGGCAAGCGCCCGCTTATCCATCAGAAAGCCCATGCGTCCGGTCGGCAGACCCGGCTTGGGGCGCGTTTTCTCCACGTCGAGCGCGTCATTCAGGTCCTTCCACAAGCGGTTGTCCGCGAGGCACACGTAATCCTCTTCGACCTCCGCCTCGGCCGTCAGACATTTGATCACGAGCCGGTCGAACGCGGCGTTGCCCGTGTGCGGATCTGGCGTGCTGTCGGTCGGTGGTTCTCGGCCCGTCGCCAGGACAAACAACAGCTCGCCGAATCCGTGCACGTCGCGCTGGAGGAGCTCGGCGATTTCTCGCGGCGCGGATGCAAAATCCTCCAGTGCTATATCGAGCTCCTCCGACGCGTCCAGGTCGATCAGCGTGAGCTCGGTCAACGGCGCACCGGGAAATGGCAGGAGCACGTTTTGAGGCTTGACGTCGAGGTGCACCAGTGGCCGGGGCAAGCGCAGCATGTCGCGCAAGACGCCACCGACCTGCTCGCCCACCTGCAAGCCGAGGTGCGCGCCGAGCCGGCCGGTGCGCGTCGCGTGTTCGCCAATCCATTGCACCAGGTCGCCGCCCGACAGAAACGGCATCAGCATGGCCGATACCGACATCGGCGGACGGCCATCGGTCCCTTCGACGGTGAGCCACTCCAACTGGGGGCGCGTGGGCCGCACGATACCCTCGATCTCGACTTCGCTGCACCAGTTCAGCAAACCCAGCTCGCGCTCGAGCACCGGCGCATAGGTCTGTCCGGTCAGCTTGAGCACGCCCTCGGTGTCCTTGCCGAAGACGCCGCCAGCGGCGATGAACACGAGCGCGGTGGACGTCTTGCGAATCCGTCCTTCGAGCCGGTAGTCGCCAAGCATGCAGGGCGCTTGCAGGCGGTCCGCGAGCTGATTCAGCTCATCGTTGCCGGCCCCCTGGTCGATCACGCTCAGCCCTCCTCCGCCATCGACTCCTGGTTGTTGGCGGCCTGGCGGCGGCGCGCATCGCTGACGGGTATAAATTTGGCGCGTCCGTCCGAAGCGCGCGCTTCGAACGGGCTCAGCTTCTTGCTCTCAGGCGTAGCCTTGTCGCGCAAACCGACCTGACTGAAGGTGAACACGATGCCTGAAGCCAGGCGCACTTCGTCCATGTGAGCCAGCACGACTGGCTTGGTCGTGGCATCCTGAACCTTGCCGAAATGGGTGACCTGCGACTGGGGCTTCGGCACGATCGGCTCGCCTGGAGTCGATCGGTCGGCCTTGCCACCTGGCCAACCCAGTTGGATGTAGCAGTCGTTGGTCTTCGGATCGCGCCAGATGCACGCCACGTAGCGACTGAGGTCCCTGACTGCCTCGTCGTCGCCGCGAATATCTTGAAACGGCAGCTTGGAGAACTCGCGGTGGTTGACGGTATCGTCCATATACGGCGGGTGGTAGCCGATCCGCAACTTGCCTTTCGCGGGAAAGGTGATCGTGTCGGGCGACAGATACGTGTGACTGTCGGGCGACCGCGTGAGCCGCAGCATGGGCGGGAATTCGGTCGTGGTGCCCGCGCCGCCACCTGACAGCCGGCCGAACCGAATGAAGAGGTAGAGCACCAGCACGTTGGCGGCCAACAGGGCAGCGATCAGACCCCACGATCGCACCGCGTTGCGCAGCGTGCGGAGGATGTCCGCGGGAACGTAGATGGTGGCGCCAAAGAACGGACCCGCACGCCCCTGCGAGGTGATCCGCGCGGTCAGATCGTGCTGGCCATCACCGAGCGCTTCGGGATCGAGCAGGATGGCGTACGGCTCGGTCGTGACCTGCGTCACCTTGCCATCGATGCTCCACTCGACGCCATCGATCGGCAGATTCTCAGCCGGCCGGGCCTGAACCCAGGTGGGCTCTTTGATTTCGCCGCCCGACTTGAGCGTCCCGTTCGCCGTCTCCAGAGACACGATGGGCACCGAACGACCCGCGGTGACGAAGGTGGCCGCCACCGGCAGCACCCCCGGCGCGGCAACTGACAGCGTGTGGCTGCCCTCATTCGGCGATGGGAGCTCGAATCGACGCGCGCCAAACGCCGGAGCCAGGAGCGGACCGACGCGCTTGCTGATATCGGTGCGGTTCGTGGCGTTGAAGACGTACTCGACGCGGCCACCCGGCGTCGCTTCGGCAAGCGCTTCGGCAGGACCCTGGCCACCCGCGCCCGGCAGCGCCACGATGTTGATCTGCACCCCACTTTCGACCGCGAAGGTGCGTACCGTGCCCAGCGAAAAGTTGACCGATGTCCCGTTGACAAGCGGCCGGTTGGTGTACAGCAGGAGCACCTTCGTGTCCTTCTGTTGGGCGGCGAGCGCGCGCAGCGCACCCGAGACCTGCTCCAGGGACGCCATGTCATCGTTCGGGTCGGCTTGAATGACCTGATTCAGCGACTTGGTGAACTCGTCAGGCGAGTTCGTGAACACGGCCTGGTCCCACGGCTTGGGATCAGAGGTACTGACAATCGTGAATGAATCACGATTGAGATCAATGCCCTTCACGTTCTCGGCGAGGGCATTGGCGAGCGCGTCCCGGACCTGGGGCGTCGCTGCCGAATCAAGGTAGAAGCCCGCCGCGAACGCGATTGACGGTCGGCCCTGCACCAGCGACAGCTCGACGGAGCGCCCGTCGAGCGTGGCTTGCAAACTCTTTGGATCCAGGTTGGTGATCGCCTGTCCGTTCGCGTCCTGGCCGACAATGACCCCCGCGATATTTTTCGCGGTCGCGTCACTGATGACGCGCATACTCAAATGGGCGACTTTGCCGGACGCCTGCGGTGATGGCGTGGCAGTCTGCCCAAACACTTGCAGTGGGCTCAGCAACGCGCAGAGCATGCCGAAACCGACCACGATTCTGAGAATGCGGCGATTTCGCTCGCTCTGCGTCATAGTATTTGCCTCCCTGGGCAACAACAGTTCCCTCGCACCACGGCCCCTACCCCTGTTGCCCGCCATATCGAATACGACGCCCCATAGCCTGTGCCAAGAGTAGGCCAGGGCTGGGACGCCGGCACATGTTCGTACGGGCTCGGCCATCTGTCAAGACCCTGTAACAGCGGCTCGGTGCGGCCGCATCACGGCGTGGCGCCGGATCTCAACGCGACTCACTGCGCACGGGTTGAGCAACACGCTAGCGGGCTCTTATGGCACCTTGGGGTCGGCGGGTGGCCCCACGTTGAACGTGTCACGCGGAGTGCCGCTGACGGTCGGCGTTGCCACGCTTGTGGCGAATACGGGCGGCGTGGCGCGCTGCGGCGAGATCGAGCGTGGGTTGAGGAACGCGTTCAACGCCACGGCCAGGACCAGGATCAGGACAACCACGGTCGCGTACACGATGAATTTCGGCTGCAGTGCGCCCAGCAGCCGCTCGGGTAGCGACTCGTGGCGAGGCCGACGCGGGGGATCCGGCGGCGGCGGCACCCGGTTGTAAAACCCGGTCGGCGGACCGCCAGCCGGGTGTTCGTACTCGTCGAGGAAATCCCGATCGGTGTCCGTCAACGGATAGTCAGGGCGAAGGGAGATCACCGCTTGCAGATAGCGCAGCGATCCCGCCCAGTCGCGCATGCGCCGCGCGTCCATCGAGCGGTGGTACATCTCGTCGGCTTGCGAGCGAATCGTCTCGGGGTCGAGCCATTCGTCACCCGTCTCCACCGGCGTGCGAGCGTCATTGGGCAGCGCGAGCAGCCACTCGCCAAAGGATGGGCATTCATCCAGGCTGGGACTACGCCACGCGCGATCGAACAGGTCCGCCAGCGCCGTTCCCCATTGGACCCGCAGGACCGACATCAACAACGCGAACCGCTCGCAGTTGGGATCCTGCAGCTCCGCTGGTGTGAAGTACGACTCGTCGGTCGTGGTTTTGCAAATCTGCGGGTTGCACCACCCGAGCATTTCGGCGATCAGGATGGCGCCCCCAAACCGATCGGCGCGCGGCCCCCACTGACCCCGCGCCGCGGTCCGGTGGGCGTAGCCGGGCGATCCCGCGGGCAACTCGGCGGGTCGATCGAGGATCCGTCCATAGAACTGGTCGACGTCCACCAGCTCGACGAAACTGCCGGCCCCAAAGGTTTCGGTCAGGCCCGGCAGCAGCACGTTCGATCCCGAGACATCGCAGTGCGCGAGCCCGCGCTCCTCGAGGCCTTGCAGCACGTCGGTCAGCGCGCGGGCCAGATCCAGCGACTCGTCGGGCGCCAGTTCATGTTGTTCGATCACCAGTTGGGCCCAGGTCGGCCCCTGAATCCAGGGCATGATGACCGCGTACAGCAGTTCCGGCTCGGATTGCAGCAGGCTTCGGTGGCGACGTGGGCTGAGGACCTTCTGGCGACAGGCGGCCAGACCGGGCACGTTCGCCAGTGACGACAGTCGGCTGGCGAGAACGACGTGCGCTGGATCGCGCGTGTGCATGTCAAAGACTTTCAACGCAAACTGATCGCCGGACTCGCTGTCCAGTCGGTACACGTGCCCGGCGCGGCCCCTGAGGGCGTGCGCCATGCCCGGCGCAGCCGGGTGCTCGGCCACGCGGTAGACCATGTCGGCGAAGTCGAGCACCTCGCCTGGTTCAGGGTTAAAGGACATGGTCCGCCCCGCTCAAAACGCGTGCGCTACTCGGCGTACGAGACTTTCCACGTGTTGTCGACCTTCACCAACACATACGTGGGGCGCGTCGAGACGCCGTATGGCACGGGCTGGTCCGGGGCAACGACATTCGTGCGCTGGTCGATGACATCTATCTTATTAACGTCGGTCAGCACGATTTCATCGCCACGCATTGCGGCTCCCCGCATACTGTGCTGGACGCCTAACTTGACTGAATGGGTCTGTGCCACGACCAGGCCGCGAGTGAGCGTCAACTCGCTGCCGACCATCACGTCGGCGAGTTGTGCCGGATCCTGGCTAAGGAACGCCTGCTGCGTCACCGCCCAGTAGTGGTCGTACGCCGCCTGGATCGTCGGCGGGATGCCCTTAAATTGAGGTTGCCAGTCCAGACTCGACAGTAACAGCACTGGCGTGCCGGCCGGGACAGCCCGCGCCGAGCCAGCCGGCTGATCGCCCGGCAGGCTGACCTCGGGAAATACCAGGGACCTGAGCAGATACCCGAGGACCACGACGATGCCGACCAGCGATGCCAGCACCACCGGATCGCGATGCAGCGGCGTGCGCTGCCGCCGGCGCCGTTCGCGGAGCGGCGGCGGCAGGTTTGGCGGCTCTTCGTCCGCCTCACCGACAGGCGCACTCGCCTGAGCGCCGACCTCGGTGAGTGCCGGGGAACTCGACTTCGAGGCGGCGTGCTCAGCCGGACGACTCTCGACCACCGGAGTCTGGGCGGGCTCCGGAGTCTGCGTCGGTACCGGAGTCTGGAATCGCACTTCGATGAAGGCGATGTCGTCGCTCTGGCCGCCATGCCGCGTCCCGGTCGCCATGCTCTTCAGGTCGTCGTTGGTCGGTGGGTCAACCAACCGGTCGAGTCCGGCCAGACCGTCGGTGTACGCCATCAACCCGATGACCGCCGGCGAACCGTCGGCGCCGCCGAGCGGCGTGATCAGGAGGTGCGGGTCCCCCATCACCGGGCCGTTTTTGCTGGACCAGCGCTCGTCGGTCTGGAAGGTCTCGGTTGGCAGGAGTGCCCGGAGTTCCCCCGAGGGGCCCCAGGCGCGCAGGCGCGTATCACCCATCCACGCGGCGATCAGCCGGCCCTCGGGCAGGTTGGGTGTGGGCAGATCGACCCGGGCGCAGACAAAGGTGCTCTCGCTGCCGCTTTTGCGCTTGTCGTTGAGCACCTCTTCCACCATCTGCGGCGTTCCGACCGGCACCTGTACCGCGGCCACTTCGGCAGTCGCTTGCTGCGTGACCTGCCGCAGCAGCTCCCCGAGGCGGACGCGCACGTCCGCCTCGGAGACGCTGGCCTCGAAGTCCGGGCTGCACAGCCAGCCGCTCAGCACCTCGCCGAGCAGACGCGACGCCAGATCGCCGAAAAACGACTGACCCACACCGTCGCACACGGCGAACACGAAGCTGTCGTCGTTGTACTGGTACGTCAGATAGTCCTGACTCGGCTCGAGATTCGCGAAGCTTTCAGCGGAGCGGTAGAAGAGATACCGCCAATACAGGCGGTCTTTCTGGATTTCGCGGAGCGGCCGATCCTCGATCTGGCGGACGCGATAGCGGCTGTCACTCTGCAACATCGGTGTCTACCGGCTCGGCGCCGTGCCGCTGAGGCCCGACATCTGAAACGCCAGCCGAACCAGGTCGGTGCTCGTCCCCGGGAGCAGCATCACGGAATTGGGGTTGAGTGGATAGGCTTGACGGTTCAGTTCGACGCGCCAGGTCTCGGGCAGCACCGAAGACATGCTGCGCAGTTTCTCGGCGTACTTATCGACCAGTTTGGTCGATGGATCGATGCCCCGCCATTGGTGAATGTTGGTAATCGGTGAAGGCCACACCGAGTCTGACATGAACACCGTTTCGACCAGCACGTTGCCGTCTGGCACGCGCATGTCTTTGATTCGCCTGGCCACCGGTTCAGGGTCAGCGGTTTTCGTCGTGTAGATCCCGTCGGTGAGGTGGCAGACGAGCGGCGCCGGGCATTTCTCGAGCTTGGGCAACTCCTGCTTGAGAATCGCCTCGACCGCCTCCAGGCCGGCGGCGGTGTTGGTGTTGTCGCCGATCTCAATTTTGAGCCCGGCGATGAGGCGCTTGAGCGCGATTTCCGTGATACTTTTGACGGAGCCGGTCTGGCCCACGACGACCGGCTGGCCCGTAAACAGGTCGACGACGCCGTCACTGTAGCCGAGTATGGCCAGACGATACCGGGGCGAGACAATGCCGCCCTTGGTCGATTGGGAAACGATCTCGCGGGCGATGTCGTTCAGGGCGTCCTTGACGGCTTGCACACGCGTCGTCGCCCCGAACGCCGTGTTCATCGACCGGCTGAGGTCGAGCAGATAGATGATGAGCGCCGGCGAGTCCTTGGTCGCGAGGGTCGTGTAGGGCACCCGGCCAAGTCCGTTCACCTGCGTCGGCGGACTCTGCCTGAGGCCCGCGGCGAACTGAGTCGCGAAGTCCTGGGCGCGAACGTAGCGCTCCTCGGGCTTTTTGCGCAACGCCCGCTCGACGGCCGCGGCCACGCCAGCCGGAATGAGTGGATTGATGCTCGTCAACGGCGGTGGTTGCTCGTTGAGGATCTTGTGGGTAAGTGCCGCCACATCGTTCGCTTCGAATGGCAGACGTCCAGCCAGCGCTTCATAGATCACGACGCCCAGGCTGTGAATGTCGCTGGGACGCCCGGGGACCTGATTTTCAATCTGTTCCGGACTGGCGTAGGCGAGCGTGCCACGCGATCCATCCGGAGGTGTGGAGTGGGACGTGATCAGCGCATCGGCGACGAAGGCCGCCACGCCGAAGTCCGTCAGCGTCGCAACGTCGTCACTCTTCGAGATCATGATGTTGGCGCTCTTGATGTCGCGATGCAACACGTTCCGATCGTGCGCGTAGTCCAGCGCCGACGCCAGCCCACGCAACCACGCCAGTACCCGGTCCGCCGGCCACGGACCTTCGGTCTTCAAGTCAAACAGCGAACGTCCTTGAATGTATTGCATCATGAGGAACGGCCGACCCTCGAGCTCGCCGACATCGTGGACCTGCACGATGTTGGCGTGTTGCAAGCTCGCCAGGATGCGGGCCTCGGCCAGGAATCGGGTCACAAATTCGGGCTGCCGCGTCATGTGCTCGGCGATGAACTTCAGCGCGACTTGCCGATTGAGCGTCTGGTCCTGGGCGAGATACACGTCGGCCATGCCGCCGCGACCAAGCAACTCGACGATTTCGTAGCGATCCTGCTCGCCGAACTTGGTGCCGATTTTGATTTCAGCCACGCTGCACCCTATTCACCGAACACCAGGAGTGTTCTCCCCATCTCGATTTCATCGCCATTGTTGAGCACCTGCGCGGCCGTGAGAGGCTCCCCATTCAATCTGGTCGGATTACTGGCATCCGTCTCCGGCCACAGAACAAACCGCTGGCCATCACGGCGAATGCTCGCCTGGCGACCCGACACATACCGGTCGTCGAGCACGATCTCGTTATCGGTCGAGCGGCCGATCGTTGCCCCGTCGGTGTTCAGCACGTGGCGCGGTCCGGGACCGGCTTGCGTATATTCCGCAAGCTCCGCCGCGCTGCGACGCAACAGCAGCGCCGCCCGCGCCGAGACGGCCGCCGCGGGCTGCAGTGCGCCCGCCCGCGGCGCGGCGGCCACGAGCACCGGCGCCAGGTTATGCGGCCTGGGCATCGGCCGTCGGCGGTGCGGCAGGAATCGCCACACCACCAGACTCAAGATCAGAAACGCGCCGATCCCGCCGAGCCCCCAGCCCAGCCACGGGAACGTGGCAAACGCGGTCGCCAGCCGCTGGGTAATGCTCGGCTGGGGTGGTGGCGGCAGGGTGAAGTCCTTGATCTGCTCGGCAACCAGGTTGTCGTCGAGTGAAAACAGTCTGATCGTGGCGTGGTAATCCGTGGGCTGGTCCACCTGCTCCATTGGCGGCGGTAGCGGCCCGCTGACAACGCGCGCTTTGAGGTCCAGATCAGCCGGACCGATCTGACCGAGCGCCGCGCCAGCCTTGTTCGAGATGACCACCTCGTAGCGCAGGCCGCGTTCGCTGGTGGTGTGCTGGATGGCAAAGTTGAGCTTGTGCGCCGCGAAATCGGCGTTGACCCCGTCGATTTCGAACGTGACCGGCGCCGCCTGGGACGGTGTGTACGTGAATTCCTGGCTGGCGAAGGTCAGCGGATCATCGTTGGCGTTCTGGCTCTGACGCCTGACGTACTGATTGGCGGCGCGCCTGTCGATCGCGCGCAACGCCAGGCGATACTTGCGCGTTGGCTTCAACTGATCGGTCGGCAGCGAAAACGAGACGGGCGACTTGTCGACCGGGATATTGGCCGGTCCGAACCTGACGTTCTCGCCGGTCGACAGATCGAGCAGGCGCGGCTCGATTTCCTTCACCTGGCTCACGTCAGTGATGCTGACCAGCACCGAGTAGGAGTTGGTGCCTTCGTCAAACACGAAGTTGGTGAGATAGATCTCGAGGAACGGCCCCTGCGGCGGCGGCTGTTGCTGGGCCACGGCGGGCGCGGTCGCAGCCACCAGCCACCCCACGCCGACGCATGCCAGCAACAAACGCAACCGGCGTGAATGGGCCATCGTCAATCCCGCTAGCTCCCCGCCCATAGTACGTCGCGCAGACGGCCGCGCAGCCGCTCGGGCGACGCCGCGGAGGCGCGGAGCGGCGTGCTGGCGCCGGGCGACACCGGGACGACCAGCCAGCCAGTCGAGCCACTCTGAAGGACGGTGAACGTCTCCTCGGCCTCCGGTCTGGGTGTCTCGGACGGGGTGATCGTCTGGAAAATCGACACGCCCGGGCGCGCGCTCAGGGTGTCGACAAAGCGCGAGACGCCATCCGCGGGATTCGTCGCCGTCAGAATCCGGGTGGCGGCTGCACGATCGCCGCCGGCACTGGCCTCGAAGGCGCGGCTGAACTCATCGCGCGACATACGCAGCTCGCCGCCGCCGGCCGGTGATGCCTGGCCCCAGCCATACGTCGCCGACAGAAACTTCGCGAGCTCGGCCTCAGATTCCACCAGGTGGAAGTGCTGGAGGGGGCCGGCTGGCACGTGCACGACGGCATTCGAGCCATGCTGGTGGATGAAGACGCGCAAGGGCTCGACATCCGACGTTGGCCAGTGATCGATGAATGCGGTTCGGCGCGGGTACGCGCAGATGCCAACCGCCGTCAACAATGCGCGGTGGACCAGAAACTGGCCACGGTCATCGACCTGCGCCAGGCCGCGTGCCGTCAAGCCGCGCCGTGCGACGCTCAGTGACAGTTCGCGTTCGGTCGCCGACAGGGACATCCACGGCGCCGTGTCGAGGCCCATGACGGTGTTGGCTTCGAGGGTCGCGAGCACCGCGAGGGCCTCTTCAAGTGACGTGGTGATCGACACGAGCTGCGGCGGCGCCTCGGTTTCAGTCCTTATCGTCATTGTCGCCTCGATTCTTGATGACCTTACCCAACAGCACCGCGAAAGGACTGATGGCGGCGATCGCGATCGGCACGCCGAAGTCCTGCCGGTTCGCGGCAGGTCCCGCGTCCAGCCCATCCGACGGACCGTAGGTCACTTTGGCCGCGCCGGTGGGGGTGCCGCCGATGCCAAAGCCGGTGCCGCCAAACGCCTGATAGTGCAATGCGCCCAGTGCCGAGGCCATGTCGGTTGGCGGCGGCGGAGTCGGCGCTGGCTCTCCGCCGCCGCTGCCGCCCCCGGATCCGCTGCCCGAACCGCCACCGCTGCCCCCGCCGGACCCACCGCCCGTTGGTGCCGCCGCCGCGTCACTGGATGATGCATCGGAAGTCCCCTGGCCCGAGTCCACCCCGGACAACCAGTCTTTCGGCACCATCAGGTCTGAAGGCGTCGAGTGCGTCGGAAACGACGTCGTGTGCGAGAGCCCCATCCCGTCCAATCCGCCGCCGCCACCCGCGAGCAAGCTGCCGAACCCCTGGACTCCACTCCCGCTGCCCAGGCCGCTCGTGCCGCCGATGCTGGCAGCATGCATCGCCGCGGAATGGCTGCCACCACCACCACCACCACCACTGCCGCCACCACCACCGCTGCCGCCGCCGCCACCGGCTGACGAACCCAGCGCCGCGGTGTGGTAGCCGTTGGCGCTTGACGCCGCCACCAATCCGGCGGCGCTGCCAAGGCCACCCGTGTGGCCGTTCGCGAGACCGTCGGCGCCGCCCAGGCCCGAGATGGCATTGCGGAAGTCTTCGAGACCGCCGAAGCCCGCTTGTCGCAGCCGCTGGTCCAGCGCGCTTTCACCGCTGGTTCCGCCCAGCAGGCCAGTCTGGCCAAATCCGCCCAGGCCCTGTGCCGCGGCGGCGCGGGCGGCCTCGGTGGCCGAAGAAAACAGGTGTCCGCCTTCGCGATCGGCCTCCGACATCGACTGCGAGACGGTATCCATCGTGATGCTTGCCAGGTTGAACGCCGCCGACAGGCGCCCAACCGCCGGCAGGATCTTCTGATCCATCGTGTCGAAGAAGGTCTCCGAGCCGAGGCCGATCCACCCGGATTTCAGCCGCTGGCACATCGACTCGACGTTGCGCTCGATGTTCGAAATCGCCTGCATCTGCTCCTCGAGCCGCCGGCAGAGGTCCTTTAATTCCTGTGGCCGGACCTGGATTACGTCACTCATATCGCACCCCCCTGATGCAAGATGCTTCCATTGCGTGCCGGGATCAATCCACCAGTTGGTGCTGCCTGCAGCGCCTGACGGAGTCGGTCGCGCAAGGCTTCGGCACCGATTGGGGTGGCGAGTGGCACCCCGTCGGTGCCCACCCGATCGGTCAACCACACGCCGCCGCGGGCGACCACCCACGAGATGACCTGGGCGGCCGCGTCCGGCTCCGCTGGCCGCGAGACCAACATGAGGACGGCCACGGCGTCGCTGTCGGGCAACAGCTTGTCGAGGGGTTCGGCCTGTGCATCGATCTCCTGCGTGCCATGGGCAGTCGCCGTCATCGCCTGCAGCAACTCGTCGAGCGTGTCGAACTCGGTGAACACATGGCGGCCGTCGGCACCCACCCGATTGTGCGCCATGCAGTCTGACGTCAGGCTGAAGTAGCTCACCTCTCGCAGGTCGGGCGCCCGGTCGACACGTAGCACGCCCAGCATGTCGGGCGAGAGCGTCGTGCTCAACAGTGTGGCGAGGTCTGAAGCGACACCCACCTCTTCTTCAAGCGGCGCCGACACCAGCAGCCCGCGCTCGCTCAACTGTTGTTCGGCCGCTTCGAGATCAGCTTCGGTGGTGCTCAGATCGGCGGCCGCGTTGGCGTCGAGTGGCATGGCCCCCCCGGTCATGTGCTGGACGAGGAGCGCGAGCTCCGGCGTGGAAAACTCGAACCTTTGCATCTGGTGCACCTCAGCCGTAGTGCCGCGTGCGGGCATACTTTGCAAAATCGTCCTGCCAGGTCCGCGGCTGGCCGGGGGCGAAGAGGGCCATCAGGCGCTCGATCCAGTCATGCATCAGCGCGGCCTCCCACGTGAAGTAGTCGACCTGGCCGCGCATCAGCTGGTCCATGAGCTTGCGCGTCATCAACTTTTTGCCGCTCAGGTATTCGATCAAGCCGATCGCGCTGTACCAGCCGTCCGCGCCATCCACGCCGGACCATCCGTTGTCAGGAAACACCGCGTCACTCTGGCTGATACCCGTTCCCTCAGCGGAATCGGCCAGGATGAACAGGAGCGCTGCCTGGCCGTTGCGGTACATCAGGGCACACTCGCGCCCGCCGCGGTCGGACGAGCAATCCACCGCTTCGAAGCCGTACCGCGTCAGCAGTGGCTGATAGGCGCGCCGCGCACTTTCAGCGAAGGGCGTGCAGTCGCCGCAGTCAGGAAGCACGGTCATGGCGTGGTGGCCGTCACAACTTCGCCTGCCGGGCCGATCCCGGCGCCGACCGCGCGACCCGTCGTCGTAGCTCGCCACGCCCCGGTTTTGACCCACGTCTCGCCAACCTGGCTGTACCCGTACTCGTAGGCGTAACGCTGCAGATAGTCGACCTCCATGCCTCTAAAAGAACGCGCCGCGACCGGGTTACTGAGGATTTCCTGGACTGTCGAGCCCCGCAATTCGATCGGGGCGCCGCGCTCGAGCGCCGATTGTAGGAACTGGCGGTTGACCGCCCAGCCCGCCTCGGTGCCGGCGCCGGCTGGCTTGAGCGCGTTCCAAACGGCATTGCCGGTATCGAAGACGGTTCCGCCGTGCGCCTGGGCTTCGCCAATGTAGCCGAGAAAGTTGGTCGCTGGATTCGGCTTGTAGGCACCCAGAATGATCCGCTCGGCGGCGCCGTAGGTCTGTGTCGACTGCTGAGCGACGTAGCGGGCGAGGCCTTCCTCGGCGGTGCCGAGTTTTGAGAGCTTGCCCAGTTCTGTCGCGGCGTTGACGGCCGAACCGGTGCGCGCCCCGCCTTCAGCGGCCGCGGCGCTCAG
>Ga0070730_10001590_pt1 | contig 21768 bp, 21 predicted proteins | sample Coa_R1_3_FD_66447 | JGI IMG/M metagenome (GOLD analysis project Ga0070730, IMG submission 66447) | Surface soil microbial communities from Centralia Pennsylvania, which are recovering from an underground coalmine fire - Coalmine... | ecosystem: Environmental > Terrestrial > Soil > Unclassified ... | reverse complement strand
CCCGAGACCCGCGCCTGCGCGGCGATGGCCCTCGGCAAGATCAGGACCCCCGAATCCCGGAACGTGCTGGAGCGCGCCAAGGATGACAAGGAAGCCCTCGTGCGCAACGCCGTGAGCCGGGCCCTCCGGGAGCTCGGCGCGTGACGGACCCCCGGACCCCTTCACCGGCCCCGCGCCGCGCCACGATTTCGGCGGAGAGCCAGGCTTCCGATGCGTTCCTCCGACACGCGGGCCGCGAGTTCCTGGTCGTCCTCTATACCGCGTTCCGGTCCCTGAAGCTGTATCCGATCGAAAACGCGCAAGTGCAGAAGGCGCTCGACGAGCTCGCGGCGTCCACCAAGGCCCTGCTGAACGTCGAGAACGAGCTCGAAGTCCGCCTGCAGGGCGAGTTCATTTTCGTGAACTCGACCCGGCTGCGCCTCGACCTCGACAACTACGCCTCGTTCTCCCACATCCTGGGCGTCTTCCGCCAGAGCGGCATCGGCGCCGTCCGCGTGCTGCCGGGTGTGGACCGCAAGCAGCTGCAGATCTTTGTTTCCCTGCTGCTCGCCTACGCGGCGCGTGACGCGGACGCGAACAAGGTCCACGAGCTCAGCCAGAAGCTCGACGAATCGGGCGTGAACCAGATCGACGTCGAGCCGCCGCTGGACACCGACGACGACGCCGAGGATGTCGAGAAACAGAAGGAAGCGGCCAAGCGGACGTACGCCCGGTCGGTGGCCGTGACCAAGGAAGTGATCAACAGCATCCGGATGGGCCGGACCGCCAACGTGAAGAAGGTGAAACGGGCGGTGCAGGCCATCGTCGATCAGGTGCTGAACAACGAATCGTCCCTGATGGGGCTGACCACGCTCCGGGACTATGACGAGTACACGTTCACGCACTCGGTGAACGTCTGCATCTTCTCCGTCGCGCTGGGCCGGAAGCTCGGGCTCAGCAAGGTCCAGCTCTACGACGTGGGGATGTCCGCGCTCTTCCACGACGTCGGGAAGTCGCGGGTGCCCCTCGAGGTGCTCAACAAAGAAGGGGGACTCACCGACGACGAGTGGCGTATCATGCAGGCCCACCCGTGGCTCGGTGTGCTGACCCTCTTCGGACTCCGTGGCTACGGCGAAATCCCCTACCGCGGCATGATCGCGGCGTACGAGCACCACATGAAGAACGACCTGACCGGCTATCCGAAGTCGATCAGGCCCCGCACGCTTTCCATCTATTCGAAGATCGTCGCCGTCGCGGACGGCTTCGACGCGGCCACCAGCCGCCGCGCGTACCAGACCACGCCGATTCAGCCCGACCAGGTGCTGAAGGAAATGTGGGAGAACCCGCGGCGGGGGTACGACCCCACGGTGGTGAAGGCGTTCATCAACCTCATCGGCATCTACCCGGTGGGGACCTGCGTCATACTCGACACGTACGAGGTGGCGGTCGTTCACGCCGCCAACGCGGACACGGCGTCGGTCCACCGGCCCATCGTCCGCATCGTCACCTCCCCTGATGGTGGGCTCCTGCATCCGGGATTTCTCGCGGACCTCGCCCTCCAGGAGAACGGTGCGTACCCGCGTTCCATCATCAAAGTCACCGACCCGCTCAAGTACGGAATCAAGGTCCAGGACTACTTTGTCTGATTCGCGCTCCCGGCTCGCCGAGCGCTGGCGGATGGCCAAGGCCGACGGTCGAGCCGCGCTGATCACGTATCTCGCGGCGGGCTATCCCACCCCCAAGGACTTCGTCGCCGGGCTCCGTGCGGGCGCCAAGGCGGGGGCGGACATCGTCGAAGTCGGCGTCCCGTTTTCGGACCCACTGGCCGACGGCCCCGTCATTCAGCGCGCCACGCACGCCGCGTTGGGGCAGGGCGTCGGGGTTCGCCGGACGCTCGACCTCATCGCCGAGGCCCAGCTCGCTGTCCCGGTCATCGTGATGACCTACCTGAACCCCGTATTGGCCTACGGCGTCGACCGGTTCATCACGGATGCCGCACAGGCGGGCGTTGCCGGCGTGCTGTTGACGGACTTGCCCGCCGGCGCCGACCCCGACCTCGAAGCACGCGTCGCCGCGGGGCCGCTCGCGTTCGTCCGTCTCATCGCTCCCACCACGCCCCAGCAGCGAATCGCGCGGGCGGTCCAGGGGGCCTCCGGCTTCCTTTACCTGATCTCGCGGCTGGGCGTGACTGGAGCGCGGGACCGCATCCCCGTGGATCTGCCCGAGTACGTGAAGCGGGTGCGTGCGGCCACCGATCTGCCCCTCGCGGTGGGATTCGGCATCGGAACCGCGGCGCAGGCACGGGATGCCGCGAAGCTCGCGGACGGGGTGGTGGTGGGGAGTGCGTTGGTCGACGTGCTCGGGCGCGAGGGGGTCTCGGGCGTGGGCCGGCTGGTGCGGGAGTTGGCGGCGGGAGTGCGGGGACAGGCGGCGTGAGCGTCGAGACGCTGGTCCGTCTCTACGCGCGCGGCCTCCAGGTCGCCGGCGGTCTGCTCCTGCTGGTGGTCCTCGCCGCCGACCCTCGGTGGCTGCATCAGGCCGGGACCCTGCTGGTCATCATCGTGGCCTGCGTCGCGCTGCGCGCGCGCCCCATCGCGCTTTCGAAATACTCCTACCTGACGCAGACCGCCCTCGTGGCGCTCGCCGGCGCGCTGCTGGTCGGTGTGCCGGTCACCTGTCTGGGGCTCGTGCTGGGGGTCGTGATCGCCGACTGGGGGCTCCAGCGGAAGGCGATCCCGGTCGCGCTGGTGAACGCGGGCCGGGAAGTGATCGCCCTGGTGGCGTCGTACGGCGTGTACGCGGAAATCCGGCACCTGTCGGACAATGTCACGCCCGCGTTCTCGACCGCGAGCATTCCGCCGCTCTTCTTCTTCGCGCTGGCGTACTTCGCGATCAGTCGCGTCCTCTTCTACTTCACGCTCATCCTCCGGGCCAAGCTCGAGAAGGACGAGAAGCTGCTGATTGTCCGGTACGAGCTGATCGGGTACGGCGCGACGCTCTTCGCGACGACGACCGTGGTGGGCGTGGTGCGGGAATGGCCGCCCGTCTCCTGGCTCTTCGTCGCCGCCGTGCTGGGCGCCGTGGGCCTCCTCCTCAAGCGCATGCTGGAGGAAGCGATCTCCGCGGAGGAGCTCAACAAGATCCACGCGATGGAAGCGGTGATCACGTCCAACGTCAGCCTGGAGGACTCCTTCCGGCGCATCGAGGGCCTGGCGCACCGGCTGGTGGACTGGGGCGACTTCCGGATCTTCCGCCACGTGGATGCGCGCATGCAGCTCGCGTACCGGAGTGATCTGGGCCGGCCCGACCGGGGCGCCGGTGCTTCTGACGGCGGGGTCGCCGTCCTTCGGAACGAAGCGGTGGAAAAAGGAGAGCCGATCGTCGTCGATGACGTCGGCCGGGATCAGCGCCTCGTCAATCCGCCCGACCATGTCCGCTCCCTCGTCATCGTGCCGCTCAAATTCGGGGACCAGGTGATCGGGACGCTCGAGCTCGAGCACCACAAGCGGCGTGCCTACCGGGACACCGACGTCGTGACGATCTCGACTTTCGCGGCGCAGCTCGCGACGGCGATCCACATCACGGATCTGCGGCGCCCGCTGGCCGACACCGTGGAGCGCATGACGAGTGAGCTCGCGACCCTGGCGCGGACCGCGGTCGCCCTCCGCGAGGTCGCGCGCGGCGTGGCGTCGGCGACGCATGCCATCCGGTCGGGTGTGGTGAACGAAGAATCGGAAATCGCGCGCGGGCTGGAAGCGACGAAGAGCCTGTCCGAGGTGTCGGTCCGGGTGTCGTCCGACGGCGCGGCGGCGGCGAAGTCGTCGAGTGAAGCGAGTGAAACGGCCTCCCGGAACCGGCAGCGCATCCAGGACGCCGTCGAGCGGCTGGTGGCGCTGAAGACGTTCGTCGGCGAGAGCTCGGGCAAGGTGCAGGAGCTGGGGGTCGTGAGCCGGCGGATCACCGGCTTCATCGCGTCGATTCGCGAGCTGGCCGACATGACAAACCTCCTCGCGCTCAACGCCGCCATCGAGGCGGCGCGGGCGGGGAAGCACGGCAAGGGGTTCGCCGTCGTGGCCGAGGAGATCCGGCACTTGGCCGAGCAGAGCGGGGCGGCGGCGGCGGAAGCGGGCGGACTGGTGGACGACGTGCACCGGCAGGTGGGGGAAGTGGTCGAGCAGATGCGGCGCGGACAGGTCAACGTGGGTGGCGTCGAAGAGTTGTCGTCGGGCGCGCTGGACGCGCTCGACCGGATCGTCGCGACCACGGCGGATGCGACCGAGCATGCGCGGCGCATCGCGGGCGCGGCCGCCGAGCAGAACCAGGCCTTCGGGCGCCTGACCGAGCGCATGACCGCGGTGGCGGGGATCGCCTGGAAGAACCGCGAAGAGGCCGATGACGTCGCCACCCGCGCCACGCAGGCCGCCGACGGGCTCACCGATCTCGAGCGCGCCACCAAAGAGCTCGAGCTGGTGGCGACCAACCTGCGCGAATTGACGCGCGGCTTTGCGAACCTCGCCTAGGGCGGTACCATTCTGACCATGGCGCGCGGGGAACGGGTCTTCGTGGCGCTCGGATCGAATCTGGGAGACCGCGCGCGGTGGCTCGCGGAGGCCCGGGAACGCCTCGCGGCACTCCCCGAGACCCGGATGGTGCGCGCCTCGAGCGTGGAAGAAACGGCTCCCCTGGGGGACGTGCCGCAGGGACCGTACCTGAATCAGATGGTGGAACTCGACACGGGGCTCGAGCCGGAGGCGCTGCTGGACGCGTGCCTCGGAATCGAGGCGGCGCTGGGACGGGAGCGGACCGTGCGCTGGGGGCCGCGCCAGATCGATCTGGACATCGTGCGGTACGGCGCTCGTGCCGTGCACACGGTTACGCTCACGGTCCCCCATCCCGAATTGCCCAACCGGCCCTTCTGGCGCCGCGAGCTGGCCGAGCTGCAGGATCTCTCTGAGGATTCATGACCGACGCGCTGAAGCAGGTCACGACCTACGAACTGTTGAAGATGAAAGAGCGGCAGGAGCGGATCGTGATGCTCACCTGCTATGACGCGCTCTTCGCCAGGCTCCTCGACCCCTCCGTCGAGATCCTGCTGGTCGGCGACTCCGTGAATCAGGTGCTGGGCGGGCAGGACACCACGCTCTCCGCCACGCTCGATCAGATGATCTATCACACCAAGACCGTGCGGCGCGGGTCGTCCCACGCCCTGGTGATCTGCGATCTGCCGTTCCTCACCTATCAGGTGAGCCCGACCGAAGCGATGCGGAACGCGGGTCGCGTCATGCAGGAGACCCTGTGCCACGGCGTGAAGCTCGAAGGCGGACGCAGCATGGCGCCCACCGTGAAAGCCCTGGTCGACATCGGCATTCCCGTGATGGGGCATCTCGGGCTCACGCCTCAGTCCGTGAACGCCCTCGGTGGGTACCGGGTGCAGGGGCGGGACGACGTCACCGCGCAGCGGCTGAAAGACGACGCGAAGGCCCTCGAGGACGCGGGCGCGTTCGCGATCGTGCTCGAGCTGGTGCCGACCCCGCTCTCCGCGGAGATCTCGAAGTCACTGTCCATCCCGACCATCGGCATCGGTGCGGGTCCGTCGTGCGACGGCCAGGTCCTCGTCCTGCACGACATGTTGGGCTTGAACGACCGCTTCTCGGCCAAGTTTGTGAAGAAATACGCGACGCTGGCCGACGATGTCCGGAAGGCGGCCGAGGCGTTCAAGGCCGAGGTCCGTTCGGGGCGGTACCCGGACGCTGACCACTCCTTCGCGAAGTAGGATCGGCGAGCGGCCCGATGCAGGACCTCACCGGGCTCCCCGAGATGCGCGCCTGGACCCGCGCTCAGCGCGCGCGGGGGAAGCGCATCGCGTTCGTGCCGACCATGGGCGCGTTGCATGAGGGCCACCTGCGCCTGATCGATCGGGCGCGGGAAGCGGCGGACCTCGTGGTGATGTCGGTGTTCGTGAACCCCCTCCAGTTCGGCCCCACGGAAGATTTCTCCCGCTATCCACGCGACCTCGATCGCGACCGCGTCCTCGCGGCTGAGCGGGGCGTCGATTGCCTCTTCGCACCCGACCGTGCGGCGATGTACCCCGCGGAGCCGCTCGTCCGGATGGATCCGGGGCCGCTGGCGCTCCGCTTCGAAGGCGCGGTTCGCCCGGGCCACTTCGCGGGGGTCCTCACGGTGGTGGCGAAGCTCTTCCATCTCGTCGAGCCCGATGTCGCGGTGTTCGGCCGGAAGGACTTTCAGCAGGCGATGCTCATCCGCCGGATGGCGCGGGATCTCGATTTTCCGCTCGAGATCGTGATCGCCCCGACCGTTCGCGAGCTGGACGGACTGGCGCTCTCGTCGCGCAACGCCTACCTGAACAGTGATCAACGCCGGTCGGCCCTCGGCCTCTCGCGAACCCTGCGCACGGTCGAGCAGCTGTGGCGGGGCGGGGACGCCGATCCCGTGTCCATCCGGACGCAGGGACTCCTGGTCCTGTCGGCGGCCGGGGTCGTTCCGGACTATCTGGCCCTCGTGGATGAAGGTCTCCATGACGTCGATCGCGTCACCGCCGCGGCGATCGCCATCGTGGCCGGCAAGGTCGGCAACACCCGACTCCTCGACAACGTGATCCTGGGCGAGGGCGTGAGCGGAGACCCTTCGATCCGCAAACCGTGACGCTGCCGGGCTGGGCGGTGGCCGGTCCGGAACGACGTGCCCACGTGGAGCGCGTCGCGGCGTTGATTGATCAGTGGGCCGTCGTGATGCGGGTGCCGGATCGGGAACGAAGCCGGTGGGCCAAGGCGGCCTGGCTCCATGACGCCCTCCGTGACGCCCCGGCCCCGGACGAGCTGGCCCACGGCCCCGCCAGTGCGGACCGCGCGGCCAGGGAGGGCGAGTCGGACCGCGGCGTCCTGGAGGCGGTCCGGTATCATTCGCTCGGCTTCGCCGGCTGGGATGACGTCGGGAAGATGCTGTATCTCGCGGACTATCTCGAGCCGGGCCGCCGGTTCGAGCGCGAGGCCCGGGCGGCGCTGGCCGCGCGCGTGCCGCTGGAACGGGACGCGGTCCTGCTCGAGGTTACGCGCCGGCGCATCGAGTGGACCGTACGGTCCGGCTGGCCTCTCTCTCCGGAAACGGTGGAATTCTGGAACTCCCTCGTCGCCCCCTGATCGCGCCGCTCGCCCGTTGGGGCGTCGTGACCGCATTGGCCGTCCTGGGCGGATGCCGGAACGCCAGCCCGCGGATGTCGGGTGACGTCGTGCCCGGCGACGGCGCCGCCGCGCCACGCGTGATGGTCGCCGTCCTGAACGCGAGCGGTCGCCCGGGCCTCGCGCGCCTGGGAACGCGGGTGCTGCGCGATGCCGGGATTGATGTGTTGTCGTTCGGGAACAGCGGTGACGCGAAGCACCCGCTCGACTCGACGAGAATCCTGGTGCGTCGGGGCCCCGCTGCGGTTGGAGAACGGATCCGGCGTGCGCTGAAGGTGGGAAAGGTGGTGATGGACCCCGACTCGACCCTGCTACTCGACGCCAGCGTGCTCCTGGGCGCGGACTTTTCCCCCCGTCTCCCGCTCCACCCGTAGCTGGCCGCACGCGGCGGCGATGTCGAGCCCTCGGCTCCTCCGCAGGACCGCTTCAATACCACGTTCCTTCAATCGCCGTTCGAACGCGATCATGTGCGTGCGCGGGCTGGGGGTGAGGCCAGGGGCGCCACCCGGGTGCAGCGGCAGGAGGTTTACCAGGGCCGCGAGCGGGCTCGCCACCTTCGCCAGTACCTCAGCGGCTTCCAGCGAATCGTTCTTGCCCGCGATCAGCACGTACTCGAGCGTGACCCGCCGCTCGAATCCCTTCAGCGCCTCCAACAGCTCGGGGAGGGAATATTTCTTCTCCACCGGCATCAGCTCCTTGCGCAGGGCGGGCGTGGGCGCGTGCAACGACACGGCGAGCCGGAACTGCTCGGGACGTTTGGCGAAGAGCGCGAGCTTGGGGAGAATGCCGACGGTCGAGAGTGTGATGTGCCGCGCGCCGATGCCCAGGCCTTCCGGGTGATTCAGGATCGTCAGCGCGACGTCCACGCTCTCCCAATTGAGCAAGGGTTCCCCCATGCCCATGAACACGACGTTCGTGGGGGACAGCGCGGGGTTCTTCAGCTTGATTTCCCGGACCTGGCCGGCGATTTCCGCGGGACTCAGGTTGCGGCTCCAGCCCATCGTGCCGGTGGCGCAGAACACGCAACCGAGCGCGCACCCAACCTGAGACGAGATGCACAACGTCCGGCGCTTGCCCTCGGGGATCAATACCGATTCGATCGCCTGACCGTCCGCGAGGGTCCAGAGGAACTTCTCGGTGCCGTCGGACGACACCTGGTGTGCGGCGACCGTCAATCTGCCGAGCGGGAAATCCTGATCGAGCGCCTCGCGGAGCGGAGCCGGGAGGTCCGTCGCGTCGGCCCATCGCGCGACGGGGCGCTCCCAGAGTCGAGGGAGGATCTGCCGGAGGCGGTACGCCGGCTCCCCGCGGGTCGCCAGCCATTCGCCCAGCGCGGTGCGCGCGCCGTCGGGCGTGAGGGAGAGCAAGTCGCTCATTTGAACCGGGCCTCGAGTCCCACCCGGTAGGACGATCCCAGCCCGCTCACGCCGGCGTCTCGCGCGAAGGCAATGCCGTAGTGCCCGATATGGACGCGCAGCCCCGCCACACCGCGCCACGCGGTGTTCCCAAAAGTGCTCTCACGGACCAGCAGGCCGTCGATCGCGAAAGGTGCGCCGACGTCGACACCCACTCCGATGGCGTGATCGGTCCCCACGCCGTGGGCGAGTGTCGCGCCGTACCGAAGCCGCAAGGCGACCTCACCTGAGCCGGTCCACAGCGGGCCATGCGCGGCGCGCCACTCGACGCCCGCGTAGAGATCCTGACTTGGGTCGCTGGTCGCGAAGCGATAGAAGAAGTGGGTCGCGGCCGCGAGGGTCAGGGCGTCGCCGAAGTGCTGGATGACGCCGACATCGCCGGTCCAATGCTGCAGGTCGGTCTGGTCGAGCCGCGAGTCGTGCGTGCCGAGCGTGGCGCCGACCGTGGTCGAGCCCCAGGCCTTCGCCCAGGTGACTCCCACGTCTCGCGTGTACACCTGGATCGTGCCTTGCGGGTCGGGGGTGAACGTGGTGTGCGTGATGTCCCCGATGTCGACTTGTCCCAGGATCAGCCCCCAGGAGCCGAGTCTGCCGGACCCGGTGCGGATCACGGCCAGGATCCCGGTTGCGGAGATCGCTTCCGGAGTCTGCACGATGTCGCCCCCCACACCGGCGACGCTGACCGTTTGCGCGGGATTCCAAAAGGCGGCCGCCGTCCCTTGGGCCAGGGCGAAGGGGACGGCCACGGTCGTTCCCACCACCCGCCACAACTCGGCCCCGACGGGGTCCCCCTGCGCCTGAGTGACCCGAGGGGTCCCCAGGGCCAGGACCCCAGCCAGCCCGAATCGCCAAGTGGCATTCACGACTCAACTTAACTAGATTCAAGCGCTTACACCACTTGAGCTCACGTGCGCCTATCGGAACTGTTGTCCCCGAGCCGCATCCGGGTCCCCCTCAAGTCCCACGACAAGGATGGGATACTTGGGGAGCTCGTGGAGCTGCTCCTGCCGGGTGCGGGTGGCTCCGGGGGCCCAGGTGGGGGTGACCGCCAGGAAGTCCTCGAGGCGATCCTGGAGCGGGAGCGGCAGTTCCCGACCGGAATCGGGTTCGGCGTCGCGGTGCCACACGGCAAAACGCCCGCCCTTTCCAGCCTCGGCGTGGTGGCCGGGACCGCGACGGAACCGGTGCCATACGAAACGGTGGATGGAGAGCCGGTCCGGTTGTTCTTCCTGATGGCGGGACCCGAGACCGCGGCGGGGACCCACGTCAAGGCGATTTCCCGCATCGCTCGATTGGTCCGACATGAAGCGGTCCGCAGCCGCCTGCTCGCGGCCCGGGACCCGGACGAGTTCTATCGCGTGCTCTGCGAAGCCGAAGAAGGGGGAGGGGCGTGACGGATCTGGAGAAGACCACTTGGCGGTCGACCTACTGCGGCGCGTTGCGCGCGGAGCATGTGGGCCGGAACGTGACGCTGGGTGGCTGGGTGCATCGCCGCCGCGATCTGGGGGGCATCGTGTTCCTCGACCTCCGCGACCGCGCCGGCCTGGTACAGGTCGCCGTGGGACCCGCGTGGGCCGGGGCCGACGTGGTGACGCGGGCTGGCGGCTTGGGCGCCGAGACGGTCGTGGTGGTCGAGGGCGAGGTCGTGGCACGCCCCGCGAACATGAAGAATGCGGAGCTCGCGACCGGGGATGTCGAGGTGCATGCGACGTCGCTCCGGGTCGTGGGACCAGCCGAGACACCGGCCATTCCGGTGGCGCGCGGCAAGGGTGAGGAGCTCGCCTCCGAGGAGGCGCGGCTGACGCACCGTCACCTCGATCTGCGCCGTCCCGAGATGCAGGCGAACCTCATTCTCCGGCACCGCTTGCTGCAGCGCGCGCGCCGGACCATGTCGGAGCTCGGCTTCCTGGAGATCGAGACGCCGATTCTCACCAAGCCCACGCCCGAGGGCGCCCGCGACTATCTGGTGCCGTCGCGGGTTCACCCGGGCGAGTTCTACGCACTGCCGCAGTCGCCCCAGATCTACAAACAGCTGCTGATGATCTCGGGGTTCGATCGCTACTTCCAGATCGCGCGCTGCTTCCGGGACGAGGACCTGCGCTTCGACCGGCAGCCGGAGTTCACGCAGATCGACATCGAGGCGTCATTCGTCGGCCCCGAAGACGTGCAGCGGTTCGTCGAAGCGGTGCTCGCGGCCTGCTGGGCCGAAGCGGGGCAGTCCGTGCCGTCACCCTTTCCGACGCTGACGTGGAAGGACGCGATGGCCCGGTACGGGACCGACAAGCCCGACCTTCGCTACGACATCCGGTTGGGAGACTGGACCCGGGAGTTCGCGAGCTGGACCGACCTGCCGCTCGCGGGGGCGCTGGCGTCGGACCCGAAGAACCGGCTCGAGGGGTTCGTGGTGCCGGGTGGTGCCGCGCTGTCGCGGAAGGAAATCGACGCGCTCTCCGAAATCGCGAAGAAGGCGATCGGGAAGACGGTGGTCTGGGTCAAGCGTCAGGCGGACCAGATCGCCGGATCGGTGAAGCTCACGGCGGAGCGCGCCGCCGCGCTCGGCGTGGCGGACGGCGCGATGGCGATCATGCTCTTCGGCGCGCCCTCGGAGATCCGTCCGGCGCTCGGGACCTTGCGCGCCGAGGCGATCAAGCGGCTGAAGCTCGCGCCCAGCGCGACGCACGCGTTCTGCTGGGTGGTGGATTTCCCGCTCTTCGAACCCGACCCCGAAACGGGGAAGCCGGTGTTCGCGCATCACCCCTTCACGTCGCCGCATCCGGACGACGTCGCGAAGCTCGACGCCGATCCCTTCGCGTGCCGGGCCCTGCACTACGACGCCGTCTACAACGGCAACGAGCTCGGCTCCGGCTCGATCCGGATCACGGACCCCGCGGTCCAGCGAACGGTGTTCCGTCATCTGGGCCTCACGCCCGCGGAGATCGACGCCCGGTTCGGATTTCTGCTCAAGGCGCTCGCGGCGGGCGCGCCGCCGCACGGCGGATTCGCGGTCGGCTTCGACCGCGTGACGATGTTGCTCGCGCAGGCCACTTCGCTGCGTGATGTGATCGCCTTTCCGAAGACGACGGCGGCCCGTGCGCTGTTCGAGGGGGCGCCGTCGCCGGCGAACCCCGCGGACATCGCGGCGCTGCATCTCGAGGTGACTCGATGAGTGACGATGTCATTCGCCGGTTGTCGGTGGAGGGAGTGGATCCCCTGACCCTGGCCGGCGTGAACGATGCGAATCTGATCGAGCTGTCGAAGCGGCTGGGCGTCCGCGTTTCCCTCCGCGGGGACACGCTCACGCTGCAGGGCAAGCCCGAAGCCGTCGACCACGCCGTCCCCATCACCCAGGCGCTGGTCGATCTGGCGCGGGTCGGGGACCCGGTGGACGTGCACGACGTCGAGCGGATCGTGCTCGAGGACGGCGCGCCGCCGGCGGCGGGCGAAGGCGGAGAATACAAGATCATTCTGCCGGGACTGCGCCGGGTCATCCAGGCGAAGACGGCGGGCCAGCGGGAATACCTGCAGGCCATTCAGCAGAAGGAAATCGTCGTCGGCATCGGACCGGCGGGGACCGGGAAGACCTACCTCGCGGTCGCCGCGGCGGTGGATGCGCTGGCCCGGCACCGGGTACGCCGGATCATTCTCGCGCGCCCGGCGGTGGAAGCGGGAGAGAACCTGGGGTTCCTGCCCGGCGATCTGCAGCAGAAAGTCGATCCCTACCTGCGTCCGCTCTACGACGCGCTCGAGGACATGATGCCTCGGGACCGGGTCGAGAAGGCCCTCGAAACGCGGGTGATCGAGATCGCACCGCTCGCGTACATGCGCGGGCGCACGCTCTCGGACGCGTTCGTGATCCTGGACGAGGCGCAGAACGCCACGGGCATGCAGATGAAGATGTTTCTCACCCGGCTCGGCGTGAATTCACGCGCCGTGATCACGGGTGACAAGACCCAGATCGACCTTGCCAACCGCGAGGACTCGGGGCTCCTGCAGGTGGAGCGGATTCTGCCGGGCATTGACGGGATCGCGTTCTGCTACCTGACCGACACCGACGTGGTGCGGCACCGGCTGGTGCGGGAGATCATCAAGGCCTATGCGGAAGACAGTCAAGGCTGACCCGGTCCCCCGTGAAGAGCGCATCCGCTACCACCTGATCCGGTGGTGGTGGGTGATCGGGCTCGCGGTGCTGGCCGAGACGGCGTTTTCGTTCGGCGCGGGGGGCGCGGTCGACGTCGAGACCATGCTCGGCGTCATGATCGAGAACGCGCTCATCCTCTGCGTGTTCTGGGTGCTGCTCTTCTACTACCGCCGGGAGACGTACCGGGACAACCGTCAGGTCGCCATGATCGGCGGTCTGTTCGCGTTCATGATCATCGTCGCCGCCCTCATCGGAGGCCTGGCCCCTCAGCACCCCGAGCTGGTTCCGCTGCCCCTCTTCGCGATGATTCTCACGGCGCAGTTCAACGGCCGGGTCTCGATGATCGGCGCCATGATCCTCGCGGTGCTGGTGGACATTCAGCCGGTCTTCCACAGCGGACCCGCGTTGTTCGTCTGTCTCGCCGGCGGGATCACCGCGGCGCTGTCCGTGCGCACCCTCAGGCGCCGCAGCCATCTCTACCTCGCGGTCCTCATCACGGCGATCGGCTATCTGGACGCCGCGATCGCGCTCGGCCTGGTGGGACACTGGCCGATCGCGCAGATCGGGTGGATGACGCTCCTCGGCGCCGCGAACGCCCTCGTCTCGGCGTCGCTCACGATCCTCCTCCTGCCGCTCATCGAAGGCGTCACGACCGTCACGACCGACCTCACGCTCCTCGAGCTCTCGGATCCCGGGCGGCCGCTGCTCCGGCGGCTCTCACTCGAGGCGCCCGGCACCTACGCGCACAGCGTGGCGATGGCCAACCTCGTCGAAGCGGCGTGCGACGCGATCGGAGCGAACGGATTGTTGGGACGCGTCGGCTGCTACTACCACGACGTGGGCAAGCTCGGCAACCCGGGATTCTTCGTCGAAAACCAGAATCGCGGGAGCAGCAATCCCCACGACCGGATCACGGCGCAGCAGTCCGCGAAGATCATTCGGCAACACGTGGTGGATGGCGTGCGGCTGGCGCAGGAAGCGCGCCTGCCGGAAATCATCACCGCGTTCATTCCGGAGCATCACGGCACGTCCGAGATCAACTATTTCCTCGACAAGGCGAAGAAGTCCCGGGACGGCGTCGTGAATCCGGCGGACTACCGCTATCCCGGCCCCCGGCCGCGCTCGATCGAGACGGCGATCGCCATGCTGGCCGATTCGGTGGAGGCGTCCTTGCGCGTGCTCGACGATCTCACGCCCGGCCGCATCGAGGGCGTGATCGACCACCTCGTGAAGAACAAGCTCGCGGCGGGCCAGCTCGACGAGGCCCCCATTACGCTTCAGCAGATCGACGACGTGAAAGCGGAGTTCGTTCGCGTCCTGTCGGGGATGTACCACAACCGCATTGACTACCCGGAAGATCGTGGCGGCATCTCGGCGGGCTGGCAGGGCTCGCAGCCGTCGGCGCCCGCCGCCGGCGCCTGAGCGCCTCCTCTTGACCGCGGTGCGTCGGGTGCTGGCCTGGGAAGGCGCGCCCGGTGCGCGCGTTTCCGTGACCCTGCTTCCCCCGGCCCGGATGAAAGCCCTCAACCGGCGCACCTTCGGACACCGGGGCCTCACGGACGTGATTTCCTTCCCCCTGCCACAACCTGACGGCACGCTCCACGGCGACGTGTACGTGTGTCCGGCGGCGGCGCGAGCCTGGGTCAAGGACGCGGGGCCCGGCGCGCTGCGGGAGGAGATGGTCCGGCTGGTGGTGCACGGGACCCTGCATGTGCTCGGCTACGACCATCCGTCGGGGCCGGGGCGGACGCGCTCCCGGATGTGGCGGACGCAGGAGCGGTATGTGCGCCGGCTGGTGGGGGCGGGGAAGTGACCGGGGGCGGGGGCGCGCTGCTGCTCGTCGAGGCGCTCATCGCGCTCGGCGCCGCGCTCTGGGCCGGGCTCCTGTCCCTCGGCGAGGAGGCCGCGGTCGGCGAGACGGCGCATACCATGGCGGACGCGCCCCCCGTCGCGCGGGTTCCGCTGCACCGGGGACTCCACGTCGCGCGGCTCGCGCTGCTGGTGCTGGCGGCGGTCGCGGGGGCCAGCGCCCTCAGCTGGTGGACCCGGGGACCGATGGGCGGGCTGGTCTCCGTCGCCGTCGCAACGGGGTTCCTGTTCGTGGTCGGCGATGCGCTGCCGCGGAGCCTGGCGAGTCTCGCGCCCGAGCTCGCGGCCGCCATCCTGCCTCTCGCGCACCGCTCGCTCGCGGTCTTCGACTTCCTGCTGGCCTTTCTCGGGTGGGCCGACCGCGGCCTGCACGGCCTCGTGCACTTGCCGCGGCCCGCGTCTCCCGTGCTCGGGGGCGCCCAGCGCGACATGCTGCTCGGCGTGTTCATGATGGCGGACACGACCGTGGACGAAGTGATGACGCCGCGACTCGACCTGGTGGGGATCGATGTGTCGGCCTCCTACGACGAACTGCTGCGCGTCTTCAAGGAGAGCGGACACACCCGCCTGCCGGTGTTCGACGGGAGCCCCGACGCCGTGCTTGGCGTCGTGTTCGCCAAGGATCTGGTGCCGATCGCGCTCGGCTTGAAGCCGCGCCCCGATGAATGGCGGGAGCTGGTGCGCTCGGTGGCGTACGTGCCGGAGGCGAAAGTGCTCGACGCGCAGCTGCACGATTTCCAGCGCGGCCGCGCACACATCGCCATCGTCGTGGACGAGTTCGGCGGCACGTCCGGCATTGTCACGCTCGAAGACATTCTCGAAGAGATCGTCGGGGAGATCCGCGACGACCCCGCGACGGAGCCACCGTCCATCGAGCAGGATGGCGACCGCTACTGGGTGCATGGGGGCGTCGGGCTCGACCAGCTCTCGCAGACGCTGGGCGCGGATTTCCACAATGCCGAGGTGTCGACCGTCGGCGGCCTCATCTACTCCGTGCTGGGCCGCGTACCGCGCTCGGGGGAGGAACTGCACCTCGACGGATTTCGGGTCGTCGTGGAGCGCGTGGATCGCCGCCGGGTCACCCGCGTCTACTTCGAGCGCGAATGACCGCCGGCCTGTTGCTCCTCGCTCTGGCGCTGCTCGTCGCGGCGACGTCCGCCACCATCGGCGTCGCCGCCGCGTCCGTGAGTCAGGCGGAGTTGGGACGCTGGGTGAGCTTGCGGCTCCGGGGCTCGGGGTCGACATCCGCGCTGGTGGAGAACCCGGGGCGGGTCCTCGCGACCGCGAACGCGCTCACGACCCTGGGCGTGCTGGCGGCGGGAGCGGCGGTGCCCGCGCTCTTCCTGGAGCTGACGCCGACGTTTCTGGGCATCGTCACGTTCGCCGTGGTCGTCCCCGTGTTCGTGGTGGCGTCGTACGTCGTCCCGCGCGTGTTGGGCCGGCGGTGGGCCGAGCGGATCGTCTCGCGGACCCTCCCCGCGATCAACTGGTTGAGCAGTGCACTCGGTCCCTTCCTGCCGCGCCGGGACCCGTCGACGCGTCACGCGCTCGCGGCCATGCTCACCGGGGCGGGGTCCGACGCCCTCGCTGGTGTGGACGAGCTCGAAGTGGTCTCCGGGGTTCTGGCGTTCGCCGACCGCCCGGTGCGGGACGTGATGACGCCCCGCACCGCCATCGTCGCGCTTCCGGGGGGCACGGCCGCGGGGGAGGCGGCACACGTCTTTCTGCAGTCGGGCTATTCGCGGTATCCGGTCCTGGGCAAGTCACTCGACGACATCGTCGGCGTCACGTACTCGAAAGATCTGCTCTGGCTCGATCCCAACGCGCCCATCCCGGTCCGGCCGATCCTCACCGTGCTCTCCGGACGTCCCGCGGCAGACCTCCTGCTCGAGATGCAACGCGGGGGCGCCCGCCTGGCCGTCGTCGTCGACGAGTTCGGGGGGACGGCCGGCGTCGTGACCTTCGAGGATCTGTTGACCACCCTCATGCGCGACCTGTTCCCGCTGGAGCCGAAGGCACCGGAAAAGGAGACTCCCATCCTCGAAATCGAGGGCGGGGCTCCGGTGGAGCGGTTGCTGGAGCGCTTCGGCCATCCGCGTGAGACCCGCGGGGCGCAGACGGTCGGCGGGTACCTCACGCAGCTCCTGGGCCGCATCCCCAAGGCCGGTGAGCGGATTGCCGTCGAAGGCCTCGAGTTCGACGTCGTGGCGGCCTCCACCGTCCGGATTGAGCGAGTGCTCGTGCGTTCCAGCCCCGTGCGCGTCACCGTGCTCGATTCCAGGGCTGACGCGACCCCCGGAAGCGTTTAGCTTCCATGGAGATGGGGACCGAGAGCTTGCTCGAGGGGCTGGAACGGCGGGATCCTGCCGCCTTGGCGCGCGCCATCAGCCTGGTGGAGAGCCGCCGCCCCGGCTACGAAGGGGTGCTCTCGCACGTCCATGGCCGGGTGGGCGCCAAGGGAGCCAGGCGCATCGGGATAACCGGACCCCCGGGGGCGGGCAAGAGCACGCTCACCGAGCGGCTGGTGCAGCATTTCCGGGGCGCCGGACTCAAGGTCGCCGTGGTGGCCGTGGATCCGACCAGTCCGTTCACGGGCGGCGCGCTGCTCGGGGACCGCATTCGGATGGAATCGGTGAGCCTGGATCCGGATGTCTTCATCCGTTCCATGGCGACCCGGGGCTCCCTCGGCGGGCTCGCGATGGCGACCGAGGAGGTTGCCGACGTTCTGGACGCCTTCGGGTTCGAGCGGATTCTCATCGAGACGGTGGGGGTGGGGCAGACGGAACTGGACATTGCGCGGACGGCGGAGAGCACCGTGCTGGTGCTCGTCCCGGAGTCCGGCGACGCCATCCAGACCTTGAAGGCCGGCGTGATGGAGATCGCGGATATCTACGCGGTCAACAAGAGTGACCGGCCGGGTGCCGACCGGCTGCGGCAGGAGATCGAAGTGATGCTCGGGATCAGGCGGGGCAATGCGTTCCGCCACGTCTCCGCGCACCACAAGCCCGACCCGAAAGGATCGGGCGCCCGGGCTCGCAAGGCCGTGCAACAGCCCGCGGCCGCCGCCGAGTGGGAGCCACCGGTGCTCGCGACCGTCGCATCGCAGGGAGAAGGCATCGGCGACGTGGTGGCGGCGCTCGACCGGCACCGGATGTACCTGGAATCGAGCGGCAAGCTCCTGGAGCGGCGCCGCCGTCGCCTGACGGAACGGACGCGCTCACTGGTGGAGCGGCATCTCGCGGAATGGCTGTGGGACGAGTCGGCGGCGGGAGAGGTACTCGAGCGCCGGCTGGACGCGATGGTGGAGGGAGACCGCAACCCGTACGAGGTGGCGGCGGAGATCCTGGACCAGGTGAAGGGCGGAGTGACCCCATGAGCATCGAACGCAAACCGGTCTACACCCCCGATGACCTCGCGGAGTTCGACGCCGCGAAACAGCTCGGCAAGGCGGGGAGCTTTCCCTTCACCCGCGGCATCCACGACACGATGTACCGGGGCCGGCTCTGGACCATGCGGCAGTTCGCCGGGTTCGGAACCGCCGAGGATACCAATCAACGGTACAAGTTCCTCCTCGAGCACGGACAGACCGGGCTGTCCGTGGCGTTCGATTTCCCGACGCTGATGGGCTACGACTCCGATCACCCCCGGTCGGAGGGCGAAGTCGGGAAGTGCGGCGTCGCGATCTCGTCGCTCGCGGACATGGAGACGCTGTTCGACGGCATTCCGCTCGATCAGGTCTCGACCTCGATGACGATCAACGGTCCGGCGGCCATGCTCTTCTGCTTCTACGTCGCGGCGGCGGAGCGGCAGGGCGTGTCCATCGAGAAGCTCCGTGGCACCGTGCAGAACGACATCCTGAAGGAGTACATGGCGCAGCATGCGTGGGTGTATCCGGCCGAGCCCGCGTTGAAGATCATCGTCGACATGTTCGAGTGGTGCGCCGAGCACACGCCCCAGTGGAATACGATCTCCATTTCGGGTTATCACATCCGCGAAGCGGGTGCGACGGCGGCGCAGGAGCTCGCGTTCACGCTCGCGAACGGATTCACCTATGTGGAGCGGGGGATCGCACGGGGCCTCGACGTCGACACCTTCGCATCGCGTCTCTCCTTCTTCTGGGACATCCATAACGACTTTTTCGAGGAGATCGCGAAACTGCGGGCCGCCCGCCGGATCTGGGCCCGTCACATGAAGGACCGGTACCGTGCCAAGAACCCGCGCTCGTGGATGATGCGATTCCATTCGCAGACCGCCGGTGTGACGCTCACGGCGCAGCAGCCGCTCAACAACATCGTGCGGGTCGCGTATCAGGCTCTCGCCGCGGTCCTGGGCGGCACCCAGTCCCTCCATACCAATTCACTCGACGAAACGCTGGCCCTCCCCACCGAACAGACGGTGCAGGTGGCCCTGCGGACCCAGCAGATTCTGGCCCACGAGACCGGCGTGCCGGAGGTGATCGATCCGCTGGGCGGCTCCTACTACATCGAGTCGCTCACGGATCAGCTCGAGCGCGAAGCGGAGGCCCTGTTCGCCGAGATCCAGTCGCTGGGGGGCGTGGTGCCGGGCATCGAGACCGGCTGGTTCCAGCGGCAGATCGCCCGGTCCGCGGCCGAACAGCAGCGGAACGTCGAGGACGGGAAGTCGGTGATCGTCGGGGTGAACGAGTTCGTCGCCTCCGAGGATCATCCCGTGGAGATCCTCAAGGTCTCGGGCGAAGCGGAAGACTCGCAGAAGGCGAAGATGGCCGCGCTCCGGGCCCGCCGGGACGACGCGCTGGTCAAGTCGCGCCTCGAAGCCCTGCGGGTGGCGGCGCAGACCGATCAGAACGTGATCGGACCCATGCTCGACTGCGCCCGCGCCTATTGCACGCTCTTCGAAATCCGGCACGCGCTCGAAACCGTGTACGGGGCCTACCGCGAGCCGGTGTTCTTCTAGAAATGGCGAACAGCAAGAAGCGCCCGATCCGCGTCCTCGTCGCCAAGCCCGGCCTCGATGGACATGACCGCGGGGCCAAGGTCGTCGCCGCCGCGCTGCGGGACGCCGGGATGGAAGTGATCTACACGGGTCTCCACCAGACACCGGAGATGATCGCCCGCGCCGCGGTCCAGGAGGACGTGGATGTGGTCGGGTTGTCGATCCTCTCGGGCGCGCACCTCACGCTTTTCCCGAGGGTGAAGCAGCTCCTCAAGGACGCGGGCCGCCACGATGTGCTCCTCACCGGCGGGGGCATCATTCCGCCGGAGGACGTCTCCCGCCTCGAGGCCGAAGGCGTCGGCAAACTCTTCGGCCCCGGCACTCCGACCTCCGAGCTCATCAAGTACATCGAGGAGTGGGCCGCTACGCATGTCGCCGCGTAGATGAGTCGCCTCCAAGCGCTGACCGCCGAATACCGCGAGCTCAAGTCCCGGATCGAAGCGGGCGGCGGCCCGGACAAGGTCGCCAAGCAGCACGACCAGGGGAAATTGACGGCTCGCGAGCGAGTCTCGGCCTTGCTCGACCCAGGCGGCCCCTGGCTCGAGATCGGCCTCCTCATGGCGTTCGATCAGTACGACGGACAGGCGCCGGCGGCCGGGGTAGTCACCGGCCTGGGCCGGGTGGGCGGCCGTCCGGTGGTCGTGGTCGCCAATGACGCGACCGTGAAGGCCGGCTCCTGGTGGCCCGAAACCATCAAGAAGATTCTGCGCGCGCAGGAAATCGCCATGCGGCAGCGCATCCCCATCATCTATCTGGTGGACTCGGCGGGCGTGAACCTCCCGTATCAGGGAGGCGTCTTTCCGGGGCAGTACGGCGCCGCGCGGATCTTCTATTACAACTCCATCATGCGGCACTATCTCCGGGTGCCCCAGATCTCCGCCGTCATGGGCCCGTGCATCGCCGGTGGCGCGTATCTGCCGGCGCTCTCCGACGTCATCTTCATGGTCGAGGGCACGTCGTTCATGGGCTTGGGGGGACCCAATCTCGTGAAAGGCGCGACCGGGCAGACGGTGGATGCCGAAACGCTCGGTGGCGCGAGTACGCACACGAGCGTATCCGCGGTGGCGCACTACAAGGCCAAGAACGATCAGGAGTGCCTCACCCGCATCCGCGAATACGTGGGCAGGCTGCCGCGGGCGACCCCGGCGGTATTGAACGGCTCGGCCCCCAAGAAAAACGGCAAAGCCCTGTACGACGCGCTGCCCGCCGACCACCGGATGAGCTACGACACGCATCTGGTGCTCGAGGGCCTGCTCGACGGCGGCGCCTTCGACCCCTTTCAGCCTGACGTGGCACCGGAGATCCTCTGCGGGCATGGCCGGATCGCCGGCCGTCCGGTGGCGGTCATCGCGAACGCGCGCCAGCTGATCAAGGGGAAGAAGGGGGAACCCCCCAAGATTGGCGGCATCATTTACACGCAGTCCGCCGAGAAGACCGCGTATTTCATCGAGAACGCGGACCGCGAACGCATCCCGCTCCTGTTCGTGCAGGACGTTTCCGGCTTCATGGTCGGGACTGACGCGGAGCATTCGGGCATCATCCGCGCCGGCGCGCATTTCGTCGAGGCCATGGCGACGGCCACCGTGCCGAAGATCGTGCTGACGCTGAACCACGCGTCAGGGGCCGGTTACTACGCGATGGCGGGGCAGGGCTTCGACCCGGACTTCATCCTCTCCTGGCCCACGGGCCGCATGGGAGTGATGGAAGGAGAGTCCGCGGTCCAGGCGGTGTTCGGCGCGGGGGCGGCGAAGCCCGAGAACGCCGGTGCCGTCGAAGCCATGCGGGCCGACTACGAGCATCAGCTCGACGCCAAGTATGCCGCGGCGCGCGGGTATGTCGACGGGATCATCACGCCCGAGGAGACCCGTGCCATGCTCGCCTTCCTCTTCGAAACCGCGGCCGAGTACGCGGGCCCCCATCTTGGGACATTCTCCCTGCCGGAGTCTCGTTGATGGTGCGGCGCCCCGTCGGGTGGGCCGCCGCGGGGCTGATGTTGTCCCTGGCCTGCGCCGGCGCCAAACCCACGTCAGACGTCACGCCGCGCAGCGCCCCGGCGCCATCGACCACCGCTCCCGTGGAAAGTCCGTCCCCTCCCGTTCCCGCACCGGTGGACGTCATGCCCGGCTTGCGTCCGGTCATGTCTCCCGCGGCTGCCTACCTCGCCGGGATGCTGTCGCTCCGGAGTGCCGGCGTGGAC
>Ga0070730_10001587_pt1 | contig 21782 bp, 22 predicted proteins | sample Coa_R1_3_FD_66447 | JGI IMG/M metagenome (GOLD analysis project Ga0070730, IMG submission 66447) | Surface soil microbial communities from Centralia Pennsylvania, which are recovering from an underground coalmine fire - Coalmine... | ecosystem: Environmental > Terrestrial > Soil > Unclassified ... | reverse complement strand
CATCACGATCAGCTCCGGCGGGCAGGCCACCTCGTACCGGCCGCGCACCTGGGTGCCCCACTCCATGGTGCAGGTGAAGTAGCCGTCGGCGATGGTGACCGGCACGCCGAGCCAGCGGGAGTAGACGGCGGGGTCGGTGAACGCGGTGAACGTGTCCGCCTGACTGACCGTGACGTCGGTGCTGGCCACGACGACACGCTTGGTGCGGACGTCGCAGAGAGCGCGTTCGGGCATGTCGTCGGCGTTGCTCCACTTGGCCGGGTCGCCGAGCGCGGCGTGCAGGCCGCGCAGGCTCTCCTGGCGGGCCTGGTAACGACGCGAGGTGCCGGCCACCCTGGCCGTGACCAGACCGGACTCGCGCAGCACGGCCAGGTGCTGCGAGATTGTCGGCTTGGTCACCGCGAACGCCTCGGCGATCCGGCCGGCGGGCAGCTCCCGGTCCCAGATGAGCGCGAGGATCTCCCGCCGGATGGGTGAGGTGAGAGCCGCCAGCACCTTCTGTATGTCGCGCACTCAACCTCCGGCCTGCGCTGTACGATTGCGGCTTATTCGGTAGTTACCTAATTTAGCCTTCACCGAACAACAGGAACCGGGCGGGAACATGGATATCTGGCCGACGATCCACGCCGAGCGCAAGGCTCTGGCCGATGACCTGGGAGAACTTCGCGGGGACCAGTGGTCCACGCGGTCGCTGTGCGATGCCTGGACGGTGCGTGACGTGCTGGCGCACATGACCGCCACGGCCAAGATCACGCCGCCGGCGTTCTTCACCAAGTTGCTCGCCTCGGGGCTCAGTTTCTCCCGGCTGCAGGCCAAGGACATCGCGGCGGAGAAGGGCGGCTCCCCCGCCGACAGCCTGGCCCGGTTCACCGGCGTCCTGACCTCCGTCAAGCACCCGCCTGGGCCGGCCGACACCATGCTCGGTGAGACGCTGATCCACTCCGAGGACATCCGCCGGCCGCTGGGGATCCAGCACGAGTACCCGGTCGAAGCCGCGGTGCGGGTGGCGGACTTCTTCAAGGGCTCGAACCTGCTCATCGGCGCCAAGCGGCGGATCGAGGGCCTGACGCTGCGGGCGACCGACACCGACTGGGTGCACGGCACCGGGCCCGAGGTGTCCGGGCCGATCATGATGCTGGTCATGGCCATGACCGGGCGCAAGCCCGTGCTCGACGAACTCAGCGGAGAAGGCGTAGCCACGCTGAGGTCGCGTTCGTAAGAGACCTTTCAAAACCCGGTCAGGCGAGCCCTAGCAACGACTCGATACCGACGGTCAGGCCGGGCGGCAGGGAGGCGATCCGGCGGACGGCGAGCAGGACGCCGGGCATGAACGACGCGCGGTCCAGCGAGTCGTGCCGGAGCGTCAGGATCTCGCCGTGCCCGCCGAGCAGCACCTCCTGGTGTGCCACCAGGCCGGCCAGCCGGACCGCGTGCACGTGAACCTCGTCCACCACGGCACCCCGGGCGCCCTCGACGGCGGTCTCGGTGGCGTCCGGAGGGGCGCCGAGGCCGGCCGAGGCACGGGCGGCGGCGATCATCGAGGCGGTCCGCAGCGCGGTGCCGGAGGGGGCGTCCGCCTTGGCCGGGTGGTGCAGCTCCACCACCTCGGCCGACTCGAAGAACCTGGCGGCCTGGGCGGCGAAGTGCATCATCAGCACCGCCCCGACCGAGAAGTTCGGCGCGATCAGTACCCGGGTCTGTGCGCCGCCGAGCCAGGAACGCACCTCACCGAGCCGGTGCTCGCCGAAGCCGGACGTTCCCACCACCGTGTTCAGGCCGTGATCGACGCACCAGCGGAGGTTGCCCATCACGGCTGCCGGGCTGGTGAAGTCCACCACCACGTCGCAGCCGGTCAGGGCGTCCCGGTCATCGCCCAGGTCGACGGTGGCCGCCACGGCCAGGTCACCGGCGCCCTCGATGGCGCGGACGGCCTGGGTGCCCATCCGTCCCTTGGCACCCAGTACGCCAACCCCGATCATGGCCTGAGGGCGGAGGTGAACGCGTCGCCGTCGTCGAACGGGCCGACGACGGACAGCACCCGGGGCCTGGACAGCACTTCGGCGGCGACGGCGCGCACGTCGTCGTGGGTCACCGACTCGATCGAGGCGAGGATTTCCTCCAGCGGTTCCAGCCTCGGGTAGACCAGCTCGGACTTGCCCAGCCTGCTCATCCGGGACGACGGGTCCTCCAGGCCCAGCACGATCGAGCCGCGGAGCTGGCCCTTGCCGCGGACGAGCTCGGCGTCGGTGAGGCCGCCGTCGAGCACCTTGGCGATCTCATCCCGGCAGATCGCGAGCACCTCGTCGGCCTTGGCAGGCAGGCAGCCGACGTAGATGCCCCACACGCCGGTGTCGGCGAGCTGGGAGTTGAAGCTGTACACCGAGTAGGCCAGGCCGCGCTTCTCCCGCACCTCCTGGAACAGCCGGGACGACATCCCGCCGCCGAGGGCCGCGTTCAGCACGCCGAGGGCGAACCTGCGGTCGTCGGTCCTGGACAGGCCGGTGCAGCCGAACACCAGGTTGGCCTGCTCGATGGCCCGTGAGACCAGCCGGATTCCGGCCGGGCCGTTACCGTTGCTCACCGGGGCGGCCGCCTGGTAGGTGCCGCCGACCCGGGGCGGCGCGGGCGCGTCGCCGCCGGTGACGGCCGCGAAGCCCTGGCTGACCAGGTCCACCACGGCGTCGTGCTGGAGGCTCCCGGCGGCCGCGACCACCAGGTGCGGCGGGGTGTACCTGGCCTTGTAGTGCTCGGCGATCTGGTCGCGGCTGATCGAGTTGATCGAGTTGACCGTGCCCAGGATCGGGCGGCCCAGCGGGCTGTCGCCGAACAGTTCGGCGGCGAACGCCTCGTGCGCGGTGTCCGAGGGATCGTCCTCGTTCATGGCGATCTCTTCGAGCACCACGCCCCGCTCGGCGTCCACGTCGCGCGGCGTGATCAGCGAATCCGCCACCATGTCGCACAGCACGTCGATCGCCAGCGGCAGGTCGGAGTCGAGCACCCGCGCGTAGTAGCAGGTGAACTCCTTGCCGGTGAAGGCGTTCAGCTCGCCGCCGACCGCGTCCATGACCGATGAGATGTCCAGAGCGGTGCGCTTGCTGGTGCCCTTGAACAGCAGGTGCTCCAGGTAGTGGGTGGCGCCGGCGTGTGCGGTGTCCTCATCGCGCGACCCGACGCCGACCCAGATCCCGCACGCCGCCGACCGGACGGCCGGCAGCGCTTCGGTTATCACCCGCAGACCGCCGGGGAGCACGGTGCGGGCCACCGTGCTGTCGGTGGGCGAAACCCGCCCGTTGCTGCCGTTGGAGTTAGCGGGGGTGTTCACGACTCGCGTGGCCCCCGGTGACGGTGGCGGGTCCGGTGATGGCCGTCTCTGCCGCCCTCCCGTTCACCACGGTCGCCCCGATCACCCCGGTCGCCGTCGCGGCGCTCCCGGTGGCCGTCCCGCGAGCCTTCGCGGTGGCTGTCCGCCGCGGGCTCGCCCCCGGCCGCGGCCTCGGCGGCCTCGCGCTCGGCCACCTCGACCGGGATCAGCGAGAGCTTGCCGCGGTCGTCGACCTCGCGGATCTCGACCTGGATCTTCTCGCCGACCTTGATCACGTCGTCCACGTTCTCGATCCGGGCGCCGCCGTGCAGCTTGCGGATCTGGGTGATGTGCAGCAGGCCGTCCTTGCCGGGCAGCAGCGACACGAACGCGCCGAACGTGGTCGTCTTCACCACCGTGCCGAGGAACCGCTCCCCCACCTCCGGGATGTGCGGGTTGGCGATGGCGTTGATCGCGGTCCTGGCGGCCTCGGCGGACGGGCCGTCGGTGGCGCCGATGTAGATGGTGCCGTCGTCCTCGATGGTGATCTCGGCGCCGGTGTCCTCCTGGATCGAGTTGATCATCTTGCCCTTGGGGCCGATGACCTCGCCGATCTTGTCCACCGGAACCTTGACCGTGATGATCCGCGGCGCGTTCGGGCTCATCTCGCCCGGGGTCTGGATGGCCTCGCGCATCACGTCGAGGATGGTCAGCCGGGCGGCCCTGGCCTGGTTCAGCGCGGCGCCCAGCACCGAGGCCGGAATGCCGTCCAGCTTGGTGTCGAGCTGCAGGGCGGTGATGACGTCCCTGGTGCCGGCGACCTTGAAGTCCATGTCGCCAAACGCGTCCTCGGCGCCCAGGATGTCGGTGAGCGTGACGTACTGGTCGCCCTCGTTGATCAGGCCCATGGCGATGCCGGCCACCATGTCCTTCAGCGGCACACCGGCGTCGAGCAGGGCCATGGTGGAGGCGCAGACCGAGCCCATGGACGTCGACCCGTTGGAGCCGATCGCCTCGGAGACCTGCCGGATCGCGTAGGGGAACTCCTCGCGGGTGGGCAGCACGGGAATGAGCGCGCGCTCGGCCAGCGCCCCGTGGCCGATCTCCCGGCGCTTGGGCGAGCCGACCCGGCCGGTCTCGCCGGTCGAGTAGGGCGGCATGTTGTAGTTGTGCATGTAGCGCTTGGTGCGCTCCGGGTTGAGCGTGTCGATCATCTGCTCCATGCGGAGCATGTTCAGCGTGGTCACGCCCAGGATCTGGGTCTCGCCGCGCTCGAACAGGGCCGATCCGTGCACCCGGGGCAGCACGTGCACCTCGGCGGAGAGCTGGCGGATGTCGGCGAGCCCACGGCCGTCGATGCGGATGCCGTCGCGGATGATCCGCTCCCGGACCAGCTTCTTGGTCAGCGACCGGAACGCGGCGCTGATCTCCTTCTCCCGGTCCTCGAACTGGCTGGACAGCTTCTCGGTGGCCAGCGCCTTGATCCGGTCGGTCTCGGCCTCACGCTGCTGCTTGCCGGCGATGGTCAGCGCCTGGCCGAGTTCCTCGGAAACCGCGTCGGACAGCGCATCGTAGACGTCCTGCTGGTAGTCGGCGAAGACCGGGTACTCCGCGGTCTCCTTGGCGGCCTGCTCGGCGACCCTGAGCTGGGCCTCGCACAGCACCTTGATGAACGGCTTGGCCGCCTCCAGACCCTCGGCCACGGTCTGCTCGGTCGGCGCGACGGCGCCGCTGACGGCCGCGTCGGCCAGCAGGCGCAGGGTCTTGGGCGTGGACTCCGCCTCGACCATCATGATCGCAACGTCGCCGTCTTCGAGCACCCGGCCGGCCACGACCATGTCGAAGGTCGCCTCGTCAAGCTGCGGGTGGGTGGGGAAGCCGACCCACTGCCCCTTGATCAGGGCGACCCGGACACCGCCGATCGGCCCGGAGAACGGCAGCCCGGCGAGCTGGGTGGACAGCGATGCGGCGTTGATCGCCACCACGTCGTACAGGTGCTCGGGGTGCAGGGCCATGATCGTCTCGACGATCTGGATCTCGTTGCGCAGCCCCTTGACGAACGACGGCCGCAGCGGCCGGTCGATCAAGCGGCAGGTGAGGATGGCGTCCTCGGACGGCCGGCCCTCCCGGCGGAAGAACGAGCCGGGGATCCGGCCCGCCGCGTACATCCGCTCCTCCACATCGACGGTGAGCGGGAAGAAGTCGAGGCCCTCCTTGGGCGACTTGGATGCCGTCGTCGCGGACAGCACCATCGTCTCGTCGTCCAGGAAGACGGCGGCTGACCCGGCGGCCTGACGGGCCAGGCGCCCGGTTTCAAATCTGATCGTATGCGTGCCAAATTGACCGTTGTCGATGACGGCCTCGGCGCTGTGCACACCCTCCACGGGTGAGACCTCCTTGCGGGTACGTGCGGGTGACATCCCGCACTGTGCGTCCCGCCTGCCCGCTGCCGGGGTGTACTGCTATGGCCAGGCCGGCCATAACACCGGCCGGCCGGTCTTCGATCGAAGCCCTCGGCGCTGACAGCGGCCGCTCGCGCGGTTCGCCGTGGTCAGCGGATCCGGGGACCACTACCGAGGACCGGCCCAATTGCCGTGCGTTGCTCCGTGGCCCGGGCCGCGGGACGTCAATCCTTGGTCTATTCAGTTGTTCCCGGCTGGTGCTAACGCACCAGCCGGGCCAGCACTCTGGGCTCGGGCTTCGGCGAAGCTGATCGCAGACCAGCGAGCATCGTTCATCCCCCCGAGCCCGTAACTACCGGCGCAGGCCAAGCTTCTCGATCAGCGCACGGTAGCGGGTGATGTCGGTCTTGGCCAGGTACTTCAGCAGCCGGCGGCGCCTGCCCACAAGGAGCAGCAACCCGCGGCGGCTGTGGTGGTCATGCTTGTGCACCTTGAGGTGCTCGGTGAGATCGCTGATACGCCGGGTCAGCAGCGCGACTTGGACTTCCGGCGAACCGGTGTCACCCTCACTGGTCGCATGCTGGCCGATGATCTCCTTCTTGACGTCTGTGTCAAGCGGCACGTGACTCCTTCAAGATAATCGTCGTTACGCGTCCGGGCGGGCCTTGAACACGCATGGAAGCTGCATGAGGGCGCAGCAGAATAAGGCTATCCGCCGAACGGCTAGCAACTCACGGTACCACGTGCGGCACACCACGGACTCCAGGTTCAAGATCCGGGCGCATGACCCTAGCCGTGCGCCGTCAGCTCCCTGGCCTGCGCCACGTCGCGGTGCATCTGCTCGACCAGCTCTGGCACCGAGCCGAACCGCAGCGTCGCCCGCAGCCGCGCCGCGAAATCGACCGCCACGTGCGCTCCGTACAGGTCGAGGTCGTCGCGGTCGAGCGCGTAGGCCTCCACCGTTCGGTCCTCCCCGGTCCCGAACGTCGGGTTGGTGCCGATCGAGATCGCCGCCGGCCAGCGCTCCTGCGCGGAGCCGTCGAGGGCGAGGCTGGACAGCCACCCCGCGTACACGCCGTCGGCCGGGATGGCCGTGTGCGGCGGGGTCTCCAGGTTCGCCGTCGGGAAGCCGAGCTCGCGCCCGCGCCGGTGGCCGCGCACCACGACGCCCTCCACCCGGTGCGGCCGGCCCAGTGCCGAGGCCGCGGCGGCGACGTCACCGCCGGCCAGCCGCTCCCTGATGTAGCTGGATGAAATCGTGACGCCGCCGGACACCAGCAGCGGCACGCCATCGGCGGTGAAGTCGTACTTCTCGCCGAGCTGTTTGAGCAGCGCCACGTCCCCGGCCGCGCGGTGGCCGAAGGTGAAGTTCTCCCCCACCACCACCCGGGCGGCATGCAGCCGGTCAGCCAGCACCAGGCGGACGAACTCATCCGGGCCGAGCTGGGAGAACTCGTAGCTGAACGGCAGCATGCACACCGCGTCCACGCCCAGCCCGGCCAGCAACCCGGCCCGGCGGCGGGGCGTGCACAGGAACGGCGGATGGGTGCCGGGCCGCACCACCTCGTCCGGGTGCGGGTCGAAGGTGATCACCACCACGGGCAGTTCCAGGGCGGCGGCCGCCTCGCGGGCGTGGCTCACGATGAGCTGATGACCCCGGTGCACCCCGTCGAACACGCCGACCGTGACGACGCTGGCACCCCAGCCTGCGGGCACGTCCGCCAGCCCACGCCAGAGCCGCACCGCCACCTGCCTCCTCATGCCGTAGGGCGTCTTTCCGGCCAATAAAGCGCCGCCGGGGGTCTTCCGGCTCAGCAAAGCTCCGCCGGGGCGGCGCCGGCGCCGCACTCCCGTCCCCAAGCCTGCCATGGGATCACCGGCAGGCTGGCCGCGCCCCGCTGTCAGGCGAAGACCGCCAGCGGCCGGTACTGGCCCGATTCCCGGGTGACAAGGGCGATCAGCGCACCGTCAGGACCGAACGCGGCAACCGGATCGCCAGCCGCAGGGTGTCCTTCCGGCCAGGGATGTCTTTCCGGCCAGTGAAGCTCTGTGCCCTCCGGCCCGCCGTCCAGCTTTCCGCCGTGGGCCAGCTTGACCGCCTGCTCGCCGGTGAGGTCGAGGCGCGGGAAGGCGGCGGCCGCCGCGTCGGCCAGCGGCAGCACGGCCAGCCCGGCGGCCAGTTCGGCGAGCGTTCGCGCATCCGCGGCGCGGTACGGGCCGGCCCGGGTCCGGCGCAGCCGGGTGAGGTGCCCGCCGACGCCGAGCGCCGCGCCAAGGTCGCGGGCGAGGGCCCTGATGTAGGTGCCGCTGGAGCAGGTGACCGACACGTCGGCGTCGAGCAGGTCACCCTCGCGGCGCACGGCCCGCACGGTGAACTCGCGCACGGTCACGGTGCGCGGCTCCAGCTTGGGCCGCGCGCCCTGCCTGGCCAGCTTGTAGGCCCGTTCGCCGCTCACCTTGATCGCGCTCACCGACGGCGGGATCTGGCTGATCACGCCGCACAGCGGGGCAATGGCGGCGCCGAGTTGCGCCCGCGTGACATCGCCTGCCGGGGCCGCCGAGATGATCCGGCCCTCGGCGTCGTCGGTGTCGGTGGCCTGGCCGAGCCTGATGGTGGCGTCGTACTCCTTCTCGGTGAGCGCCAGGTGTCCCAGCAGCCTGGTCGCCTTCTCCACGCCGATCACCAGCACGCCGGTCGCCATCGGGTCCAGCGTGCCGGCGTGGCCGACCCGCCGGGTGCCCGCCAGCCTGCGGATCCGGGCGACCACGTCGTGCGACGTCATCCCGCCCGGCTTGTCGGCGATGACCAGCCCGCTCGGTGCGGTCACCGGCCGGTCTCGTCCATGCTCGGCGCCGCGGGCCGCCGGGCCGGCCCGGCACGGTCAAGCAGCTCCCTGAGCTGGCCCATGGTCTGCGCCACCGGCCCTTCGGTGGTGAACCCGGCCGCCTGGCTGTGCCCGCCGCCGCCGAGTTGCATGCACACCCAGCCGACGTCGACCCGGCCCTTGGACCGGGTCGAGACGTGCCACCGGCCGTCGTCGGATTCTTTCAGCACGACGGCGACGTCGGCCTCGGCGCTGCGCCGCAGCTCGCCGATCACCGGCTCGGCGGCCTCGGCGGGCAGCCCCCCGTGGGCCACCCGGTCCTGCCTGGTCACCGTCGTCCACACCAGCCCGTTCCGGCCGGCCGCCGCGGGTTCGAGCACGGCGCGGCCCAGCGCCGCCGACAGCACCTGCAGGTATCCGAACGGCGCGCTGTCCCACAGCCGTCCGGCGATCCGCTCCGGGTCGGCGCCCGCGGCGATCAGCCTGGCGGCCAGCTCGTGCACCTGCGGCGTGGTGGAGAACCGGAACGACCCGGTGTCGGTCACCAGGCCGGTGTAGAGCCCGCACGCGATCTCCGTGGTGAACCCGACGCCAAGTCCGGTGATCAGCCCGGCCGCCAGCACGGCCGTCGCGGCCGCCGCCGGGTCGATCAGGTTCACCGTGCCGAACCGGGGGTTGGAGGGATGGTGGTCGAGCACGATCAGCTCACCGGCGCGGCCGGCCTGGCCGGTCAGCAGCCCGAGCCGGTCCACCGATGAGACGTCGAAGGTGATCATGACCTCCGGGTCCGGCGGCGCCTGCTCCGGCGGGGTGAGCAGGTCGAGCCCGGGCAGGAACCGCAGCAGCGCGGGCACGCAGAACGGCTGGTCGCCGAACGATGCCACCACCCGCGCCCGGCCGCCGCGCGACCGCAGCGCCCAGGCGACGGCGAGCATGGACCCGAGCGCGTCACCGTCCGGCCGCACGTGGCAGGCCAGCAGGATCTCCTGCGCCGCTACGATCGCGCTGACCGCCCGCGCCCAGTCCTGCCCTGGAATATTGAGAGAGAATTTCTCCCTTACGGTGGGGGTGGCCGCCGGTGCATTGATCGCGAATCTGGCCGCGGCCTGGCCATCCGGGCACGAGCCGGCTGGTGCGCCCGTCATGCCAGTGGATCCGTGTCCTGCTCCGGGCCTGACGCGGGCTTGTAGGGGTCGGGGTCGCCGGCCGGCAGCGCTCCCTCCCGGGAGGCGGCGAGAGCCGCGTCCGCCTCGCGGGCACGGGCCACCAGGTCTTCGATGTGCTGTGAGGTCTCCGGCAAGGTATCCGGCACGAAGGCCAGCGACGGGGTGTGCCGCAGCCCGGTCTGGCGGCCCACCTCGGAGCGGATGAGGCCGGTGGCGCTGGCCAGCGCGGCCGCCGTTTCCGCGCGCTCCTGGGTGGATCCGTACACGGTGTAGAAGACCGTCGCCTCCCGCAGATCGTTGGTGATCCTGGCCTCGGTGACCGTGACGAATCCCAGCCTCGGGTCCTTGATCCGCCGCTCCAGCATCTCGGCCACGATCACCGCGATCCGGTCGGCCAGCTTGCGTGCCCTAGCCGCATCCATGGCCCGTCAGTCCTCCTCACTCGGCAGTCCCGGTTCAGCCACTGCCACGCCGGCTGCATACCCGCTTCCACTGCCGGGCCGCGGCCAGCGGCTCCACACGCCGCCGCGGCGGCGACGGCCAACATCCCCAGTAGCCGGCCACGCCGGCCGCTCACACCGTCGCCGCGGCGACGGCCAGCCCATTCAGGCAACGTCTCGGCCGCAGGGTGCGTTTCCGGTCACCTGCCCACGGCCGGTCCGCCGTTCCCCGTGACCCGTCAGTCCTCCTCACTCAGCAGCCGCTGCCGCGCCGACAGCAGCTCGATCTCCGGCCGGCCGGCGACCAGCCGCTCACACGCCGTCAGCACCTCGGCGCAGTGCCCCGGTGTCGAAGCTACGACCGCGACTCCGATCTCGGTGCGCCGGTGCACATCGAGATGGCCGGTTTCGGCCACCGCGGCACCGGGGAAGCTGCGGCGCAGGTCGGCGATGAGCGGCCGGACCACCGAACGCTTCTGCTTCAGCGAACGCACGTCGCCGAGCAGGACGTCGAGGGCCAGCGTGCCCGCGTACACGGTGCTCCTTCAGAAGTCCCGATCCGTCAAGAAACCCACTCCGCCTCCCACAGTGCCACCCACACCGGCACGAGGGCAGCCAAAAACCACCTGCCCTCCCCGGCCGGTCTCGACAATCCTCACGGCCCCTTCAGACTTCCGGATCCGTCAAGAAGCCCACTGCGCCTCCCACACCGGCACGAGGGCAGCCAAAACCACCTGCCCTCCCCGGCCGGCCCGCACGGCGCGGCGCGGTTTACCGGGCCGCGCCGCCCGTCTGAGCGGCCCGGGCCGGCGCCCGCGGCTTCTCCCGCATCTCGAAGGTCTCCAGCACGTCCTCGAGCTTGATGTCGTTGTAGCCGATGCCGATACCGCACTCGTAGCCCTCGCGGACCTCGGTCACGTCGTCCTTGAACCGGCGCAGCGACTCCACGGTGAGGTTGTCCGAGACGACCACGCCGTCGCGGATGAGACGTACCTTGCTGCCCCGGTTGATCGTGCCCGACCGGACGATGCAGCCGGCCACGCTGCCGATCCTCGGCACCCGGAAGACCTCCCTGACCTCGGCCGTGCCGAGCTGGACCTCTTCGAACTCGGGCTTGAGCATGCCCCGGAGCGCCGCCTCGACCTCCTCGATGGCCTGGTAGATGACCGAGTAGTACCGGATGTCCACACCCTCGCGCTGGGCCAGCTCGCCCGCCCGGCCGGCCGGCCTGACGTTGAAGCCGATGATCACCGCGTCCGAGGCGATGGCCAGGTTGACGTCGTCCTGGGTGATCGCACCGACACCGCGCCCGATCACCCGCAGGCCGACGTCCTCGCCGACATCCAGCTTGACCAGCGCGTCCTCGATCGCCTCGACCGAGCCGGACACGTCGCCCTTGATGATGAGCAGCAGCTCTTCCTTCTCGCCGGCCTTGAGCGCGGACTCCAGGTCCTCCAGCGTGACCCGGCGGCTGCGGCGGGCGAACTGGGCGCTGCGCTCCCTGGCCTCCCGGCGCTCGGCGATCTGCCTGGCCATCCGGTCGTCGGAGACGACGAGGAAGTTGTCGCCGGCACCCGGCACGGCGGTGAGGCCGAGCACCTGCACCGGCCGCGACGGCGGCGCCTCGGACACCGGGTCGTTGTTCTCGTCGAGCATGGCCCGCACCCGGCCGAACGCCTCGCCGGCCACGATCGAGTCGCCGACGTGCAGCGTGCCGCGCTGCACCAGCACGGTGGCGACCGGGCCGCGGCCGCGGTCCAGGTGTGCCTCGATGGCCACGCCCTGGGCGTCCTGGTGCGGGTTGGCCCGCAGGTCGAGCTCGGCGTCGGCGGTCAGGATGATCGCCTCCAGCAGCGCGTCGATGCCGATGCGCTCCCTGGCCGACACGTCGACGAACAGGGTCTGCCCGCCGAATTCCTCGGCCACCAGGCCGTACTCGGTGAGCTGTGCCCGCACCCGCTGCGGGTCGGCGCCCTCCTTGTCGATCTTGTTCACCGCCACGACGATCGGCACGCCGGCCGCCTGGGCATGGTTGAGCGCCTCGGTGGTCTGCGGCTTCACGCCGTCATCGGCCGCGACGACCAGCACGACCAGGTCGGTGGTCTCCGCGCCACGGGCCCGCATCGCGGTGAACGCCTCGTGGCCCGGGGTGTCGATGAAGGTGATCTTGCGCTCCTGCCCGTCCACCTGCGTGGTGGCCTGGTAGGCGCCGATGTGCTGGGTGATGCCGCCGGCCTCGCGGGCCACGATGTTGGTGTCCCTGATCGCGTCGAGCAGCTTGGTCTTGCCGTGGTCGACATGGCCCATCACGGTGACCACCGGCGGGCGCGGCGCCAGGTCGTCCTCGCCGCCCTCGTCCTCACCGAAGTCGATGTCGAACGACTCGAGCAGCTCCTTGTCCTCTTCCTCCGGGGACACGACCTGCACGTTGTAGTTCAGCTCGGCCCCGAGAAGCTGGAGCGTCTCGTCGTTCACCGACTGGGTCGCGGTGACCAGCTCGCCCAGGTGGAAGAGCACCTGCACCAGCGAGGCGGGGTTGGCGTTGATCTTGTCGGCGAAGTCGCTCAGCGAAGCGCCACGGGACAGCCGGATGACCTGCCCGTTGCCACGGGCGATCTGGACGCCGCCGATGGCCGGCGCCTGCAGGTTGTCGAACTCCTGGCGCCGCTGCTTCTTGGACTTCCGGCCGCGCGCCGGACGGCCGCCCGGCCGCCCGAACGCACCCTGCGTGCCGCTGCGGCCACGGCCGCCGGCACCGCCGGGACGCGCGCCGCCACCGCCGCCACCACCGGGGCCGCCGGGGCCGCCACCGCCGGGCCGGGCGCCGCCGCCGCCGCGGGGGCCGCCGCCACCCGCGGAGGTGCCGACACCACCGGGGCCACGGCCACCGGGCCGGGGACCGCCGCCGCCCGGGCCACCACGGCCACCGCCGCCGCCACCCGGGCCGCCCGGGCCACGACCGCCTGGGCCGGCGCCGGCCGGCCGGGAGCGCATGTTCATCGGGCTGGGCCGCGGGCCGCCAGGCCGTGGCATGTCAGCCGGGCTCGGCCGACCGGGACCCGAGCCGCCCGGGCGCGTGCCACCCGTGGGCTGACCCGGCCGGGCTCCTTGCTGGCCGGAACCAGCGGAACCAGCCGAGCCGGCCGGAGCCGGGCGGGCCTGGCCCGGGTGCGGGCCCGCGCCCATCCCGGTCGCGGTCGAGCTGAACGGGTTGTTACCTGGCCGCGGTCCCTGCCGGGGCATCCCGCGCGGCGAGGGCCGCGGCGAACCCGACGGGGCCGGGCGGCCTGACCCGGGCCTGGTGTCGCGCTGACCCTGGCCTGGACCACCGCTCCGCCCTGGCGGCGTGGGCCGGCCAGGGGCAGCACGGCCAGGCGGGGCCGGGGTGGGCCTGCCTGGCGCGGCCGGAACCGGCCGGGCCGGGGCGGCCGGGGTGCCTGCCGCCGGCGCGGGCGGGACCGGGGCAGCCGGAACCGGTGCCGGGGCACCCCCAGACCGTTCGGGCGCGGCCGGAGCCGGAGCCGGGGCCGGGGCCGGGGCTCCGGCCGCCGGGCTTGCTGGCCTGCGGTCACCGGGCTGGGCCGGTGCCTCAGCGGCCGGCGCCGCCGGAACCTGGGCCGCGGCCGGCCTCGGCGCCGCGGGCTTGGCTGCCCTGCCGTCCTGTCGCTGGCCGTCGGTGCCCGGTGCCGGCGGTGCGGCCGGGCGCGCGGGTGCTGCCGGTGGGGCCGACGGTGCGGCCTGTGCCGTGAATGACTCTTTGAGCCTCCGCACGACCGGCGCCTCGATTGTCGAGGACGCTGAGCGGACGAACTCACCCATCTCCTGGAGCTTGGCCATGACGGCCTTGCTCTCAACGCCAAATTCCTTCGCGAGTTCGTAAACCCGGACCTTCGCCACTACGCTCCTGCCTCGGTCCGGTTCTCCCGGACCAGCTTCCCGGACCTGTTAACCGGTCCGGGGGCAGTGGTTGCCCAGGACCGGCGCTAGCCTGCTGCGCTCATCGCCTTGTGCTCATCGGGCGCTCATCGCTGTCGTGACCCGCTTTCTGAGACGTTTCCGTCTATCAGCCCATCAGTCCTGAAAGATACTCGGCGAGCAATTGCTCGCCAAGCGGCCCCGGCACCCGAAGTGCACGGGGGAACGCCCGGCGGCGCCTTGCCCGTTCGAAGCACTCCTGACTGGGATGCAGATACGCACCCCGGCCAGGCAGCCGCGCACGTGGATCGGGAACAACCTCATTCCCGGCAACCACGATGCGAAGCAGCTCGGACTTGGCCGCGCGCTCCCTGCATCCCACACAGCTACGCACCGCAGGCGCGGAGCGCATGCGTAGCAAGGGCCGCTCGACCATGTACCGGTAAGTCTACCGTGCCCGGCCGTCCTGTGCGCCTGCCGCACCCCAGCCCACCCCACAGCGAAGCTGAAGCTGAACCAACTACCCCAGCCCGGCACAGAACCAGCCACCCCAGCCCGGCACAGAACCAGGCACCCCGGCCCGGCACCGTGGGGGTCCGGGGGGCTCGGCCCCCCAGTAGGCGCCCGCGAAACTCATCGCCGCAGGTCAGGGGTGCCTGATGGCTGACGGGGACGGGGGTGTACCCCAGATTTTCGCAATCTTTACCCCAAGAGCGAGCCGCTAGCAGCATCGCGCCGGGCGAGCCTGAGAACCGAATCCAGACTGCCCGGCGCGTCTACCGCTCATCACTGCCTGCCACTGCCACGATGGATTTGTCAGAACCCGCGTGGTGGCCCGCATGATGCCTGTCACCACGTTAGCGCCTTTCATGCCGTCGTCGGCAAGAGACGCGCCGGGTTGGCGTGGCTAACGTGGAAAGGACGAGCAGTATGGCCGAGGTTAACGAAGGCGCTGCCCAGCAGAACCCGCAGGTGGCAGAGGGGCAGCGCACGACGAGAGTGGAAAAGGCTCAGCGGAGTCAGCGTCCGGGGAGGGCTATCCCGCCTTCAATGGGACCGGCGGTTGATCCCCCGGCACCTGCCCCGACTCCCCAGGTGGTAGTAGTGCAGGCTCCTGCTTCGACTGCGCCGAGTCCTCCCGCCAGCGCTTCGGGAGGAAACGCCTCCACCAGTGCTTCGGACGGATCTGGGGCTCACCGTCGTAGAAAGTAAACAGGACTGCAATATTGCGGGCAGCCACGCTGGCCGCACTGGCCCGGTAGTCCCCCATCTCCTGCTTCCCTGGAGCCCGGTACCTTAATGGCCCATGTAGGAGCAGTTCCCGGTCCGGGGAGTCATCGGCCGAAGGGTTGAACGATCCGAACTTCCCCCGAACCGCCGAACCGTCGGTCAGGATGCAACAAACCTCGATGTCACGGCCTTTGCGCCACTTGTCAAAGAGCATCCACCACGCCGAGACGGTGGACTCGTGAGGATAGTCCCTGGCAGCTTCTGTCAAGGGAAGATGCTCGCGTACTCCTGGCATGGTCGCGAGGTAGGCACCGAGAACCGCAATCGCCAGCATCCCGAAACCCCATGCCGCCAGCGAGCGATAGTGAACGGCAGCGTAGGTGCTTCCATGGTGGATCAGCGCGCCGACATCAGGTGTCAGCGACGGCAGTAGCCACCGCAAGATCGCGAACACCGCAAGGACGGCCACCTCCGATGTGACGCTGGCGGCCACGATGGCTACGGTTTCCCGGAAGGGAGAGGTGTGCCGCTCGGTCCCGTTGCGCTCTTTGCCGACAAGGTAGGCGAATCCAGGTAGTAGCAGGGCCACAAAGAGCAGGAGCCCGGTAAGCGTCGTCGGCATCTGCGGTACGGCCTCTCATGGTCAGTCGCGTACATCACAAGGCTACGTGCGTCTTTACCGCGATACCGGCAGGCTGGGCCGTGTCCGGCCAGGGCTCTTACCCCGCCGCAGCAACGGCCCAGCGGGAACGCGCTCAGGCTGACGAGCGCGCGCAGTGCCTGAGGGATGCACATCCTGACGCCGGTCGCGGGCGATGTACCGGATGCCGTGATCAGCGGTGTGGCCGGTCGGGCGGACTACCCGTCCAGGGAAATGCTCACGCCGAACACCACCTCGAACAGGGGGTCGTTCGGCACGGTCGCCCAATCTACGTGAGATGCGGCGGTTAGCCGATGGTGGCCGGCGACTACCTCACCGTCCACGGCAACTGCAATCGGATGGGTCGACGTGTCCTGCCATTGGCCGACCTGCATCGCTTCGCGGTATTCCCGTACGTTCTCATCTATGAGAAAGCTCGGGCGACTGTACTTGCCGACGTAAGTGATCGCTCCCGTTCCCGCGTAGGCGGAGCGGATCGGGCTGTCGAGCCATCCTTGACTTGCGTACCACGCCGTGAAGTCGCATCCATCCTGCCACCCGGTGCGGGTTTGCAACTCGAAGATCGCCCGGTACAAGGCTTCGAGTTGACTACCTCGGTAAGCCTTGCGCGTCGTTTCGCTTGACTGCACTGCTGTCAGGTCAGGTCGTGCCGTCCGGCCTTCACGTCAGCGATGAAGTCCTGCCACTCGGCAGGGGCTACCGCCAAGACTGGCCCATGTGGGTCTTTGGAGTCGCGCACTGCCGCGATGCCGGTCAGGCTGGCAGCCTCGACGCAGTTCCCATCCTGGCTGCTGAAGCTGCTTTTTCTCCACACGGCGCGGGATAGGTCATGCTCGGTCATCCCGCGCACCCCCTTCATGTGCTTCTTGGGTCTAGCTCAAAGCTTCGGCTGTCTGCTCGATCAGCCGCACTGACTCGTCAGGGGGCAGGGCGGCTGCCAGCAGCCGGTCAAATGCAATGGTATAGCGCGTCACGTCCGGTCGCTCTTCGAGGTAGATGTCCCCGGCCAGTGTCTCGACGTACACCACGTCCTGGTAGACCTGTTCCGGAAAGCCGAGGATGACGAACGGGCCGGTTGTCCCGGCGTGTGCGCCTGCACTGAACGGGACGACCTGGATAGTCGTCTTGCCCTGCTGGGCACTGGCGGCCAGGTGGCGAAGCTGCTCACGCATGATCTCAGGGCCACCAACGACGCGGCGGATCACAGCCTCATCGAGTACGGCCCAGAGTCTTGGCCGGTCTGCCCTGGCCAGGATGCGCTGCCGTTCCATGCGGACTTCCAAGCGTCGTTCGACCTCTTCTTGATCCAGTTCACGCGGGCCGCTCCGCAGGGCGTTCCTGGCGTAATCCTCGGTCTGGAGCAAGCCCGGTACGACGATCGGCTCAAAGTTCCGGATGGAAGCCGCGCCTGCTTCCAAGCCGATGTAGACCTCATACGGATTGGGCAGCACGTCACGGAAGGAGTGCCACCAGCCGGGCTTGCGGGCATCGCGGGCGAGCTGGATGAGCCCATCACGCTCAGTGCCGGTGACTCCGTAGAGATCCAGCAAGACCCGGACGTTACCTGGTTGTGGTCTGCTCCTGCCGGTCTCGATGCGGAAGATCGTGGAGGTTGACCACTCCAGCCGGCGGGCGACTTCCTCTCGGCTGAGCCCGGACGTCTCGCGTCTGCGCATGAGTTCAAGAGCCAAGCGCCGACCGCGCAGGGTCGGGTTCTGGTCTTGGTTGCCACGCCTGGCCATCTTGAGACTCCTTCGTTGCGCTCGATCCCACTTGCACTATTGCATCTCATTGAATGCTGGTGCATTCTGTCCAAGACGAGGATGTCACGCACAGACGCAAGCCCACAGCCAAACGTGCCGACAGGCGGTGAAACAGGGTGACCAGTTACGGCGACACGTGGCTACCGCCGGGCCACCGTGCGCCCATGACCGGCGGTACCGGCACTGCGTCCGGACGGGCGACTGCTCATCACCGTCCCGGCCAAGGTCCCGGTGCCGGTACCGCCTTCCACCGTCAGACCGTCCTGGAACTCGCCCCACTGCCCACCGCGATCCCGTGCTTCCGCCTCCACACCGCCGCCGTGCTCACCGAATGGGGACTGCCCCGCGACCTGATCAGGGACGCCGAACTGCTGGTCAGCGAGCTAATGACCAATGCCTGCGACGCCTCGGCCGTGCTGCCCGAACGTCCCCCCATCGCCCTGCGGCTACTGGGCAGCGGGCGGTCCGTCGTGATCGAGGCATGGGATCAAAGCCCGCTGGACTTGGAACCGCGCGAGGCGGGCGACGATGACGAGTGCGGGCGCGGCCTGACCGTCATTGCCGCGCTCAGCACCCGGTGGGGATGCGAGCGCACTGGCTACCGGCGCAAGGTCGTGTGGGCTGAGATTGCTCTATGAGTGGACGTGAACTGCCGCTCTACCGGGTGCAGTTGCACGTTGACCTGACCATCCTGGCCGAGCTTGCCTCCGCGCTCGCGGCCACGCGGGACACCTGACACACCCTGACCGCCAACCCCGCCAGACGGCGGGGGCTTCGCCATGCCCGGAGCCAGAAAACAGGGCCGCGAGAGCCAGATCCGGGCCATCCGGGGCCGTTTCCGGCATCCTGAGAGGTAAATCCGCACGTAGAAAGGCCAGCAGGGGATGATCACAGAGCAAGATCAACTGTTTCGCTGGTCGTTTCGCGGGAGCCTACCAGGCAAACACCGCGGGCCCCGGCGAACTGACCGAAGATCAGTGACCAGGGCCGGCCGCCACGTGGGGGTCCGGGGGGCTCGGCCCCCCGGGCAAACACCGCGGGCCCCGGCGAACTGACCGAAGGTCAGTGAGCAGGGTCGGCCGCCACGGTATCGGGCACAATGTCGATCTTCCAGCCGGTGAGCTTGGCGGCCAGGCGGGCGTTCTGCCCCTCCTTGCCGATCGCAAGCGAGAGCTGGTAGTCGGGGACGGTCACCCGGGCGATCCTGGCAGCAGGATCGATGATTTCCACCTTGGAAACGCGGGCGGGCGACAGGGCATTCCCGACGAACTGGGCCGGGTCGTCCGCGTAGTCGACGATGTCGATCTTCTCGCCGTGCAGCTCGGTCATGACGTTGCGGACGCGGCTGCCCATCGGGCCGATGCAGGCGCCCTTGGCGTTCACGCCGGGCTGGTGCGATCTGACCGCGATCTTGGTTCGGTGGCCGGCCTCGCGGGCCAGCGCGGCGATCTCCACGACCCCGCTGGACATCTCCGGAACCTCGAGCATGAAGAGTTTCTTGACCAGGCTCGGGTGCGTACGGGACAGCGTGACCGATGGGCCGCGGTGCCCCTTGCGGACGTGCAGGACGAAGCAGCGCAGCCGCTCACCGTGCGCGTACCGCTCACCGGGGACCTGCTCGGCGGCCGGCAGGATCGCCTCGATCTTGCCGAGGTCGACCAGCACGGCCCGCGGATCCTTGCCCTGCTGGATCACTCCGGCCACCACGTCGCCCTCGCGGCCTGCGTACTCGCCGAAGGTGAGCTCGTCCTCGGCGTCGCGCAGCCGCTGCAGGATCACCTGGCGGGCCGTGGTCGCGGCGATCCGGCCGAACCCGTCCGGCGTGTCGTCGTATTCGCCGAGTACCTCGCCGTCGTCACCGGTCGTCGCCGCCCAGACGGTGACGTGACCGCTTCCCCGGTCGATCTGGACGCGGGCGTTCGGTGCCGCCCCCTCGGTCCGGTGATAGGCCACCAGGAGCGCGTCCTCGATCGCCTTGATGGCGAGTTCCATCGAGATGTCTTTCTCGCTCTCCAGGCTGCGCAGCACACCCAGGTCAATGTCCATCGGGCTCTACACCCCCTGCCAGGTCCGGGCCGCCCTGGTCCGACGTCTCCCCGTCGTCTTCGAGCTTGCCGAACTCCACCTGAACCTGCCCCGGCCCCAGTTCCGCGTAGCCGAACTCCCGGCGTTCCCCGTCGATCTCGATGAGTACCCCGGATGGGCCTGCTTCGATCACCCGGCCCTCGACAGCCTCAGCCTGGACCCGGACCCGGACGAGCCGCCCGGCCGCCCGCCGCCAGTGCCGCGGTTCGGTGAGCGGGCGGTCCACCCCGGGGGAAGAGACCTCGAGCGTGTACGAGCCGGGGCCCATCGCGTCGGCCGCGTCCACCTCGGCGGCGACGGCCCGGCTGACCACCGCTATGTCGTCCAGGCTCACACCGTGCTCGCCGTCCACCACCACGCGCAGCAGGCTGCGGCGGCCTGCCCGGCCGATCCGGACGGACTCGAGTTCGAGCCCGGCGGCGCTGATCACCGGCTCGATAAGGTCGGCCAGGTGTTCCGGACGTACCGCAACCTGACGGGAGCCAGTGCTCATCACGACCTCCTCGCCCGACGGCTGTGCTGTTGTCTCAAGAAACTTAGCCAAAACTCCCTCGCTGGCGACCGAGCGCGGCTGGAGCCCCCGGCTATCAAGATCGTCTAGGATTAGTTTTGGAATAAGCTTCCCTGCTAGCCTATCCGCGACATGGCGGGATCCTGACAGTCCGGCGCTGGTCGGCGCGTCCGTCAGGGTATCCGCGTATCGGTGCCGCTCGTGCCGCAGGAGGTTTGGTGTCTGCAGAGCCGACGCGGCGCCGGGTGCTGGCCGCCGCGGTGGCCGCGGTCACGGCTTCGGGCGCGGCCGGATGTGCTCCCGGGCGAGCGTGGCCGTGGGCCACGCCACCCACCCCGGCTCCCGATGTCGGGACGCTCAAGGACCTGATCGTCGCCGAGGACGCCCTGGTCGCCACATACGCGCGGGTGGTCTCCACCTTCCCCGCGCTGTCCGCGTCCACCGCGCCACTGCTGCGCCAGCACCAGGAGCACCTGGCCGCGCTGCGGGCCCGGCTGGTGATCCCGGCCGGAGCCGCCCCGCCGGCCTCGGCCATGCCCCGGGCCCACCCCGCCGCGGAGCCGTTCCCGGGCAGTGCGCACACCGCCGTCGCCTACCTGCGGGCGGCGGAGCACACCCAGGCGGCGGCCCTGACCGGCCGGCTCGCGACCGTGACGCCGTCGCTGGCCCAGCTCCTCGCAAGCATCGCAGCGTCCGAGGCTTCCCATGCCGCCCTCCTGACCAGGAACCCACGATGACCGGGAACCCAGTGGCCGGGGCGCTGCAGGTTGTGCTAGCGGCCGAGAATGCCGCTATTTTCGGCTACGGCGTGGCTGGTGCGTATCTGTCCGGAGCGCAGCGGGCGGCGGCGACGGCGTTCTGGAACGATCATCGCGTGGCCGGGGACACGCTGGCCGCGATGCTGCGGGCGCGGGGCGCCGAGCCGGGTGCGGCCGACGACGCCTACAGGCTGCCGTTTCCGGTGCACACGGCGCACGACGCGATCTCGCTGGCGATCTTCCTCGAAGACGGGGTTACGGCCGCATATCTGGGGCTGGTGGCGGGCGGCGGAACCGGGCTGCGCGGATTCGGGGCGCAGGGTATGCAGGATTCGGCTGTCCGCAGTTCATACTGGCGCGGATCGAGCCAGGCGTTCCCCGGTTTTCCAGCCGCTCCGCCGGGCACCACGCATGTGCGCCCCGTGCAATGATGCGCGGCGCCGCCCCTCCCGTGTACCCCGTGGGTGGCGCTTAGTCGTGCTGGGCCAGCACCCGGGCTATCCGGGTGGCCGCGCCGTCGAGGTCGTCGCTTTCGCCGATGCGCTCGGCCCAGGACCACCAGAACCACCACGTGCCGTCCTGGCCCCGGCCAGCATAGATGTCCTCAGCCAGCGCCGAGGCTAGCGGATTGACCACATGCAGGCTCGGGATCCGGCCTTGCGGGACCATCATCCTGGTCCGCAGCCCACGCTGGGCGAGCGCTTCGGCCAGCCCTTCGAGGTAGG
>Ga0070730_10001586_pt1 | contig 21786 bp, 10 predicted proteins | sample Coa_R1_3_FD_66447 | JGI IMG/M metagenome (GOLD analysis project Ga0070730, IMG submission 66447) | Surface soil microbial communities from Centralia Pennsylvania, which are recovering from an underground coalmine fire - Coalmine... | ecosystem: Environmental > Terrestrial > Soil > Unclassified ... | reverse complement strand
CTCGCGGATCGCCGCCATTTCCCGCTCCAGCGGCTTCATCATCCGCTCGGCGAACTCCCCCGCCCCCAGGCGCACGGCGATGACCAGGGTCCGCTCATGGCCCTTGGCGAGGTCGGCGTTGGTGGCCGAGCGCATGCCGCCGTCCATGTAGCGGCGCCCGCCGATGGTGATGGCCGGAAACACCCCGGGCACCGAGCAGCTGGAGGCCACGGCGCGGGACAGCGGGACATTGGCCGCCGCGTTCCACACCACGAACTCGCCGGTCTCGCAGTCGACGGCGGTGCAGGCGTAGCCGTGGGCGGGCCAGCTCCCCTCCCCCGAGCTCGCCAGCTGCTTGCCGAAGCCGGAGATGAAGGCGTCCTCGCTGACCGTCTGCGCGGCCAGGGAGAAAGCCCCGAGCTCGCGGCGGACCTCCTTGGGATCGCGCTGCCCGCTGGCGGCTTCCGCCATCTTCTGGAACAGAACCGTCATGTCGGGCGCGCCAGTCCGGTTCTCGGCCACGGCGCCGGGGATGGCGCGGGGCTTCTCCGCCTCGGCCATGATGGGCTTGGCGAGGTCGCCGGGCGCGCGGCCGAGCGCCAGGAGCGCGCCGACGACCGAGCCCGCCGAGGTGCCGACGATGAAGTCGGCGTCGGCGGCGACGATCCCGCCTTCGGCGAGGCCCGCCAGGAGGCCGGCCTCCCAGGCGATCCCCACCGGACCGCCGCCGCCTAGGACCAGGGCTCGTGACATGTCGGATCTCCTGCGGTGGCTTTGCCCGCACACTAGCCAAGGAGAGACGGCGTGCAAACAGCACGCGCCGCTACCTGGTGCGACGTGGCGCGTAGCGAGTCCACGTTCCTTGTTCGGCGCGCGCCCGTCTTTCAAAGGTAATCGGGGTGCCCTATGCTGTGCCTAGTAGCGCGTGATGAGATTATCCCATTGGGGGGGAATAACAATGATGAATGCTCTCTGGACCACCTACGAGCACCTGAGATCGCTTTGGAAAGAAATAAGACAGTTTGCTCATGACGTGCGAGGGGTCCCCTTTATTGTCATCTTTGTCGGTGTCGGTGAATTTGCCCTAGTCAGTACCGAACAAGGCGCCGACCTCTCGGTCACGAACGTCGACGATCCTCGGAAGATATTTGCTCTTTGTGTTGCAACATTTTATCTAGGCCTTTTAGCTTGGTTCTGGACTCGAACAATAATAGACGATGATCGTCGTACAAAGGGCATCGTCGCCCCCAATCCCACGGGGTTTCCGCTTTGGATCCCCCGCGCGCTCGGCGTATCTCCTTTTCTGTTCGCAGTAATTGCAATCCTTCGATCCCACGCAACTTCAACGATGTCGACTCCCTGGAATTCCGTGACCGCCGTTGGTGGCGTTGGCGCGGGCTTCTTGATCGTCCTGATCCTTCGACGGGGGCTCATCGAGCGTGCACAGCAAAGCGCTGCACGGAAGGGACGAGCGAGCGCCGTCGACCCCAACCGACTTTCCCTGTACCGACTCGTCTTTCAGATATTCGGGATCGTAGCGGCCGCTCTTGGCGTAATCATATTTACTATCTGGCAAATCGGCCCAGCTCGATTTGTTGGAGCGATCTCTGTATTCTATCTCGGTTTGGCGTGCATCATCGCCGTCTTGGCCGCGGCGCTCCATGGCAGTCGCGTTTCCCGGCTTCCTATTTTTGGCGCGCTGATCGTCAGCGGAGTCATCTTCAGCATTTGGGTTGACAATCATGAGGTCGGCCGTCGCGCTTTCACAGCCGACCCCGATTTTGGAGGGCCGACGCAGAAACACGATCTGAAAACGGAATTCGATACATGGCTCGCCACGGCGCCGCCGCCAGCGAAAGCCGATGACGGTATCCCAATCTTCTTTGTGTCTGCCGAGGGGGGCGCATCGCGCGCAGGCTACTGGACCGCGGAAATGCTAGGACGCATGCAGGAGATGGATCCATCGCTCTCGAAGCGACTGTTCGCCATCAGTTCCGTGTCCGGAGGCACGGTCGGCGCCCTAGCCTTCCTCTCGCAGATCCAAGACGACGGACTGGCCAGCAAGAACTTTCGCCAATCCATCAAAACGGTGACCGCCGATGATTTTCTGAGCCCAGCGGTGGCGAGTTTGCTATTTCCCGACTTGGTCCAGCGGTTCTTGCCTGTTGCGTTTCTCCCTGATCGTGGGGAGGCCCTCGAGCGCGCCTACGAGCATGGATGGTCCAGCCATTGCCAGGCCGCCGAGCATAGCGAGAGGACTCTCTGCCGCCATAGCGATCTGTGGCGGAAGCCCTTCTTGTCGCTATGGAACAGGGCGGAGTGGACACCAATTCTACTTATAAACGGGACTAGGCAGGAAGACGGCGCCAGGATAATCACGAGTAATATTCTAATAAATCCTGGTGATTTTCCGAACACGGCAGATTTTCACGTCATAACTGGCAGAGATATTCGGATATCGACAGCAATTTTGAACGGAGCCCGATTTCCGCTGATCAGCCCGAGCGGCACGCTACGCGGCAGCCAGGGTGAGACCAACGGTCATGAACTGGACGGCGGCTACTACGATGGCGGGGGCTCCGAGAGCTTGCGCGATATCGCCTTGGCCGTCCTCAAGATTGCGGAGTCTGAACACGTGAAACTCCACCCCATATTCATTGAGATATCAAATAATACGGACACGGACGGCAACCAGGTCGCGCTTGTTCGAAGTTGCTATGGTCCCATGGGTTCTTGTCATATGGCGACAAGCGGGACATCTGGATTTCCCTTCAATGACGCGGCGCCTCTCGAGGGCCTGTACAAGAGCCGGAATAGCCACGGCGTCACCGCGTCGATCTCGTTGGCGCACGAGGTAAACACGCAGGACAATCCATGCGACGGGGCGCAGGGTGTCTGTTCTCATCTCCCAGGCATCTCATCGTCGGCGCTCCCCGGCGGAAATACCGAGGGCATGCTCCGAGACCAGAGTCAGACCATAGAGCGATGGGGCCACCGTCCCGTCTACGTCCTCCTCCGGCTATGCAAGGTCGGCGGCAAGGGCCTTCCCCTGGACTGGGCGCTATCAGCGCAGGCGCGGGATCGATCATGCCTGGCGTCCGGTGACGCCCCTGATCATGACCGCTGCGGAAATATGGCCCGGCTGAAAGCCATCTTCTCCGCCTATGCCGTAGAACCCGCGAACGGCACAATTTGCGCAGTGGCCGGAGACGGCTCGAGCATCCCGGCCCGTAAAGGAGCAGCCCGCTCGTGAGCGGTGCGGAGTCCCTTTCTGACCACGGCGCGCCCCAGGTTACGCAGACGATGCTGCTTTCGGGAGCCACGCCCGTGTGTCACGATGCGCGGCGTTCCTGGGAGGACGGCATGGCCGCCGGCGAAAACCCTGACGAGAAACCTCCGTATGCTGACGACCCGCGACGCCGGCTTCGATGGTTCCGCGCCAGCCGCCGGCTTCCCGAGGGAAGGCTACCCAGCGGCCTGATCGGACGGGCGACGGCGCACTTCCGCGCGCGGAAGCGCGACATGGCGCTGGCGAGGGTCGCCGCGGACCAGAACATCGCCGTCCAGAACGTCGCAGTCCAGAACGAGGCCGAGAACCTGGCCGTGGCGCCGGCGCCGGCCTGGAAGCCCCTCGGTCCCTTTGGAATCGATGCAGAAGTGGCAGGGGCGAGATCGACCGTGAGCGGGCGGATCACGGCCCTGGCCGTCGGCCCGGGGGGCGTCGTGGTCTACGCCGGCTCGGCGAACGGGGGCGTCTGGCGCTCCGACAATGCCGGGGCGAGTTGGGCGGCGCTGGATGACATCGCCAGGTCTTCCGCGAACCTCGCGGGCTCGCTGGAGGCGGACACGCTTTCGGTCGGCGCGCTGCTGGTGCAATTCGGCGGCGGCGCGTCCCCCGCCGACGACCTCGTCATGATCGGCACGGGCGAGGCGAACAGCAACCTGGACGCCTATTTCGGCGTGGGGATAAAGACTTCGACCGACAGTGGCAGGACCTTCAACCTGGAGGCGAAGAATCTCGCATCGAGCGAGATCTACACCATCGTCAGAGACCCCAGTGACCCGGCCGTGTTCATCGCAGCCACGACGAGCGGTTTGTATCGTCGTCCGCGCATTGGCGACGTCTCCACTTGGGATTTCGTCAAGCATCCCGACCCCACTCTTGTCGACTCGAACGGGTACCCTGCGCTCGATATCACTGACCTGGCCGTCTCCGGGGTCGGTGCGGGCCGGGTCTACTATGCTGCGACCCGGGGTCAGGTATGGAGGAGCCCCGACATTTATTCAGCAGCGGCGAACGCAGTAACGTGGACACCTGTCCCCGGCATCCGTGCAACCACGCCGCTCTTCCGCAAGGCGCTGGCGGTAGCCGAAAGCGATCCGTCCGTGGTGTACTGTCTCTCGCAGTCGGGCGGATTGTTTCGCCTGGATAGCCACACGGGCGGCGGTTTCACCGTTGTCTCCGGTGTCCCCAAGGCCCTGTTCGCGGCAGCCGAAGGGGGACAGGGCTGGTACGACCTCTTCGTAGCGGTCGACCCGGCGGACGCCGACACCGTCTACCTGATGGGCGACCTCACGGCCGTGAGCCCGGACTGGGCGCTCTCATTCTACAAGGGCAAGCTGACCGGCGCGCCCGGCGCCTACGTCTTTCCGTTCAACAGAGCCAACGACCAGACGACCCCGGGCGACGCAAGCACCACCGATAGCGTGCCCCTCGATCCGACGTGGCTCGGCAGAGGCGTTCACCCCGACGGCCACTTCATCGCCTTCGCGTCTGGGGCCGGGGGCGGCCATGACGGGTCGATCGTGTGGATCGGCTGCGATGGCGGGGCCTATCGCTCCACGGACGCCGGCGCCCATTTCGTCTCCATGAACGCCGGCCTGGCCACGACGCAGTTCAACTACCTAGCCATGCCTCCCGAAACCGCGGACCGGCTATATGGCGGCTGCCAGGACAACGGCACGGTTGTCTACAGCAAGACCGAGCAGCCAAATTGGGTGCAGCGCGGCGACGGCGATGGCGGCGGCGTGGCAGTGGATCCCCTCAAAAGCAATCAAGTCATCAGGCAATATGTACACACGTCGCTTGAGACCAGCGCTGACTCCGGTGTTTCCTGGAAGTACAACGGCCCGGTACCTAACGTCCCGCACAAGACCTTCGCGGAATTGGAGATGGGTGGTTTCTACGCGCCCGTCCGCACGTGCGCCGCCAGCGGTAAGACCCTCGTGGCGTTCGGCGGCTACCGGCTCTGGTTCAGATCGGGCTGGGACGCCGAGTGGGTCACGCTGCCGACTGGGAGTAATCCCTATGCCGTTGATCCCGCGAATGATGATCAGGACGCCCTGGACAACCGCGCGCCCGTGAGCGCCCTGGCCTTCGTCTCCGCGACAACGATACTTGCGGCCACGGGTGGCTATGACCCGGTCCGGAAGTCGTACGTGGCAGGACAAATGCGGCGGTTCGACTTTGCCGCTGGTCGTTGGCGGCTCACGTCGATCCCGGCGATAGCGGGCTTGGCTACGCCGGCGTGGATCGAGATCACCGCCCTGGCGGTCGAGGACAACGCCAAGGGATCCTTCTACGCCGCGCTCGGTAGCGGCGGAGGCGAGCACATCGTTTATTTCGATGGCGCGGCCTGGCGCAGCGCCGGCCTGGCGGCGACGGTTCTCGACGTCCCTTCGCACGCCGTGGTCCTCGATCCACGCAACCCGAACATCGTTTTTCTCGGAACGGACATCGGCGTTTGGCGCGGCGAGAAGAGCGGCGGCGGTTGGAGTTGGACGCCCTTCTCGGACGGCCTGCCGGAGTCGGCCGTCACCGACCTGGTGATCCACCCGACCCAATATGTGCTCCGGGCCGCAACACACGGTCGCGGCGTGTGGGAATACCCACTGGGGTGAGGGTTCCTGTTCGACTATTGCCCAACCCAAACTACGGCGACGTCGAGCGCATATGAATTCGGCCCGTCTGTGAGTTTTGTCACAGACGGGCCATCCAGACGCTGTCAGTCCTAGTGGCAGGAATCAGACGATTAAAGCACCGCGACGCGGTCCATGGCGTAGGCGCAAGAGGTGTCCTATGCGCGCAAGTATGGATCATCGCCTGTAATACCTCGGACAACCGTTGCCCGCGTCGATGGGCAGCACCTTCAGGATTGGAGAAGGGGTAGCCAAATGACATTGGACACTGATATTTCCGACTCTGTCGATGCTGCTCTCCGCCACGACGGAAAGATACCAGACCCTGATCAGGTGATGCAGGAATCGCCATATAGTTATACAAATACCATCTTAATGAGAGATTTCTTGTTAGATGTGAATCACGAACTCAACAAACGAGACCGGAATCTAGACGTCGACTCTCTAGATCTCCCGACCTGCATGGGGGACACGGTGGACCAACTCTGTGGCGACATTCTCAACGCAATGAGTTCGTGAGGGTCGAGCGAATGCGCAAACGGATCCACGATCTGCGGCAAATTCTGGCGGCCCTTGCCGGCGCAGGCGCGCAAGTGTTCGCCTCGCACGCCACGGCGGCGTCAACGACCGATCCGACGGTCGATCCGATCCATGTCTGCAATCATGCCAAGAAAACGCTGAACACGGGTCCGCTGCTCCGGAGCCTGGCAAGGACCTACCACTCTTCCTTGACTGAGGACCAAATCGCGCGGATACTTTCGAATTCCACGGACATGAACGACCGAGAGATCCAAGACAATCCTGAAGTTCTGGATATTGCCGCTGACACAATGAGTATATTGACCAACAAATGGTCAAAATCATTCGTTTCCAAGGAAAAAATTACAACACAACAATATTATCAATACTATATTTCGCACGGCAGTCAGGACGGCTTTCCCGTACAATGCATCTTAGCGGAGCCGACGTCTCTTGGAAAACAACAGACAGGTTTTAGGTTGAGAGGAACCCCAGATGATCTGTCGATTAGCAAGACTGATAGCGGGTTCTCAGGAGCGTCCCAAGCGACAATCAGCTTTAGCGACGACCAGACAACAAAAATCAACACTACGCAGCTGGAAGGAGCAGTTGGCTACGCGTTTGCTACCGACGCACACGCGAACAATGTCATCGTGCCCTACGTGGCGGGTAATTATAATCTGAGCAAAACTGCTGGGAACCCCGCGACGTACTCGTCAGACACATTGGATTTCGGGGTGCAGGATGTGGCGCAAATCGCGCTAGGGACACACGGAGCCGCGACTTTGAGCGTCGCGCCTGACTATCTACACGACTTCCAAGACAATTCCTCTATATTGTCGATCCACCCAATTTTTGCGCCAACTCTCTTGGGGACTCCAATCAATACGCCGTTCGCGCTCGCCCTACTCTTCCCCGGAATCCTTCCGGCGGGCGACACGAGCACCCCAAAGGCGTCCACCTACGTGACACTGCTCTTCGACGTCCGCGGCGACTTCGGAGTATATACTGATCGAGGGGCCCCCGCGGTTGCTCCTGCCAACCGTGATTTCGCCCGGGTCGGCAGCAAGTTCGGCATAGACATCGCAAAGCTAAACTGGTTTGAGTTTACAGCGACGGACGTACAGCTCTATGGTCCACTAGGGTCCCGCCGGCACGTAAGTGATTTTGAATCGTCGTTCACGTTCTATTTTGGAACCCAAAACGTTCTTGGATTAACTGCCTCATACAAGAGCGGCCTTATCGAGCAGTCGCTGCAGAAGGAACAAATTTGGGCCTTGGGCCTTACGGCCAAGTACTAACGCGGTTCAAACGGCCCGCCCTCGAGACCGGCGGACGCCGCAACGACGACGAAAGGTCAACGTGGTCCCGCTACCCGCAGCTCGCCGACTGACCTGGGAGCTCGCCTTCGATCAGGTGAGCGCTATCGCCACCACCCTGGACGGCGCCCCCCGGCCCACAGGGTTCGCGCGCCTGCGCGGCGGCGGATGAGCCGGGAACAGGCGCCAGCTGACCTGGATCCCACGCGCAATCGGCCACCGCAGCGCCAAACGCAAGGTGACTTAGTTCCCGCTGCGAGTGTGAGTTTTACCACATTCGGCTGAAGAACGTTGGCCTAGTAGGATTTCCGTGGCAGCGTTGCTGTCTTCAACAGGTTCGTCGCGACGAGCGCGTAGCGGCGTTTGATTGAGGGTCCGCCGCGGGCGCCGCAACCGGCGACAGGCGTCGGCCCATGCCGGAACCTTCCTGGTTGGAGGGTTCCGGGGAAATTGACGCCGGATAATCACGCCAGACGGGAGGGATGACATTGAGGCGCGAGGTCACAAGCAAGTCGATCCAGGGGATTTCCGACCTGGTGGTGCGCGCTCCCATCAAGAAGGGCTTCATCAGCGCCTTTGAAAACGTGACCTACGAGACGCGATTGCGCCTGGCGACGCGGGCGTTCAACGACCTGCGCGTGGTTGCGCGCGAATATGAAACCATCAAGCCCTTCGCGGACGTCGCTGAACGCATCCAGACGTTGCTGGCGTTCCGCATCGGGGTTCTCGATACCCAGCCCCAGCCCAGCATGATCCTGGCGGCGACCTTCGATCATGCCTGGGAGCCCTACATCCGCTTCATCTGGAATCCACTCGGCGTCTTCCTCGATGTTCTGCTGTGCAACTGCGAAGGCTATGTCACCGCGCGGGATCACAGCTTCCCGGAATACGCCAAGTGGGTGCGTGATCATCAGGTCGACAGCGATATCTTCTACGCCACCACGCCGCTTACTGTTTCCGACCAACTTTACCTGATCAAACTGGAGCAGTTGCAGCGCGCCGGCCGTTCGGCGGGCGACGACCTTGCCCTCGCTCAGATGACGGCCGACGATCCGATTTTGCGCGCCAAGGACGTTCGCGACAGCGCGACCCTGACCCCGAATCCAGCGGGGCCGCCGACGCTGCCGGACCCGGTGATCCGGCAGAAATTCCTGACCCTGGCCGGGGAAGCCTTGGTCGTGCTCTACCGGCTGGCCGACTACTACCCGCCCGATCAGCCCGACGGTGACGGCAAGTATCTCCGTCGCGCGGCGCAGGATCTGTTCAAAGGATGGGTCACAACAGATCAGAATCAACTTCCGCTGGTGGCCAGGAGTCGATTCGACCCGATGTTCGACTGGCTCGAAACCGACGAGCCGCCGGCGCCGGCGATCCCGCCCGACCCGGTGTTCAAGCCCTGCGAGGTGCAGGGTGGCGTCCTGTCGAGCTACGATCGCAAAGGCGCCCAGATCAAGCACGGCTGTTTGCTGTTGTTCAGCGTCACCGACGCCGGTCAGGCGCGGGCCTTCATCGCTGGCGTCAGCAACCAGATCTCCTGGAGCACCGACGTGGCCCCGACGGGGGATCTCGGGGCCTTCGTCAACCTGGCGGTGACCTACAAAGGCCTCGGCCGTCTGGGCGTGCCGGAGGAAATCATCCAGACCTTCCCCAAGGAGTTCCACGACGGGCTCGACGCGCGCGCGACCCAGATGGGCGACACCGGTTTCAATCATCCCCGCTACTGGCCCCTGCCCGAGCGTTTCACCGCTGCGCCGGACGATTTCGCGCCGCGGGTGGAGCTCTCGGAAGTCGATTTCATCCTGCAATTGCGCACGACGGACGGCTGCTGGGACTTCATCGACCTGCCCAACGACGCGGCCGGATTGGCGGTGTCGAAGCATCCGCTGGCTGCGGCGGTTCGCAAACTACGGGACGCGGGAGAGGCGAGCGGAGCGAGGCTTGTCTCCGTCGAGCCCCTGCGCCGGATGAGGATTCCGGATCCGGACGGGGGACCAAGCGAGGCACGCGATCATTTCGGTTTCAACGATATGATCAGCCAGCCGATCCCGACCCTGCCGGCGCCAACGCAGGGTGGGACCACCCACCCACCACCTTCAGATCGAGATTTCGTCAAGCTTGGCGAACTGCTGCTGGGCTACGCCAATGACCGGGGCGATCCGCCCGGCCCGGTCAATCCGTTCCTGCGCGATGGCACTTTCCTGGTCATCCGCAAGATGAGCCAGGATGTCGGCGCCCTCAACGACTTCCTGTGCAGTCCGCCGGGAGACAACGTGACGCTGACGGGCGACGACCTGATCGCCAGGATGGCCGGCCGGACGCGCGGCGGCGTTCCGCTCATTCCCGTGCCACCGGGCGGCTATTTCGACTATTCGGGTGACCCGACGGGCAGCCAATGCCCCTTCCAGGCCCACATCCGCCGGGCCAATCCCCGCGTCCCCGTGCCCGCCGTCCCAGACGGCAATGACAGCACGTTCGGCAGGCCGACGCCGCGCCTGATGCGCCGCGGCATGTCCTATGGCCCGGATTTCAAGGACACGCCCGGCGCCAGGCGCGGCGTGGTTTTCATGGGCTATTGCGCCAGCATCGCCGAACAGTTCGAGACGATTCAGCGCTGGATCAACGGCGGCAACAGCACAGGGGTCTCCGCGTCGCAAAACGATCCGCTGATCGGCGTTCAGCCTCTCGCGGGCCCGAAGACCTTCCGCTTCGCCAACGGGGCCGGCGTCCAGCGGGTCGATATGGCCAAGCCATTCGTTGCGCACGAGTGGGGACTTTATCTCTTCGTCCCGTCCCGGACGGCGTTGACATTCCTCACCGACGGGCCGCCGCGGCTGGCCACGATCGGCGACCCCGAGCGCGGCGAGACGATCATCCAGAGCCTGTCCTGGCTGCCGCAGGACGAGGGGGCGCTGGCCTGGAAGACCTACCTCGAGGACTTCCTGGCCAAGGATCCCGCCGAAAGGGCCGACACCCCCGACATCTGGGCGGCCATACGGGAAAATCACCAGGGCGCGCTGCGCACCCCCCAGGGTGTGCTGGTCGCCAGCGAGCGCCTTATCGACGAGGTCTTCCTGGACCCGCATCGCCGCTACAGCGTCAGCGGCCAGGGCGAGCGGATGCGCCATTCTTTTGGTGAGATATTCATCGGCCTCGATCCCGGACCCCAATATTACGCCGAGTCCATGGGGACCAACGCCGCCATCATGGGGGTGACAAAGTCTGACGCGTTCAGTGTCGCCTACCAAAGCGCCGCAAGCGTGCTGAATACCCTTGCCCAAGGTGTGGCGCAGGTCTCGCACGAAATGGACGCCATCTATCCAGCGGAACTCGACCTTCGCCGCGATTTCATCACGCCGACCCTCGGCTTCATCTGCAACTACTGGTTCGGGTTGCCAGACCTCTTAACAGCGGACCCGACGCCCGGCGCCTATGTCCAGTTGGGGGATTGGAACTGGGAATCGCCTGCGCGACGCCTGCCCCAGTGCCCTGGGGACTACATGGCGCCGTCGCGCTATTGCTTCTACCCAGATCCGACGCCCGCGATCGCCGGCTATGGCAAGGTTCAGGGTCAGGCTCTGCGCGCCGCGGCTAAGCGCTACGTGGATGCCCTGCGTCCTCCGCCCGGCGCCCCTGTGAGCGCGAAGCCGCCGCCGGCGGCTCCGTTGACCCAGGCCATGCTGGACGCGATTCCAGACAACGACCTCGTGGCCCGCACCCTGATCGGGACCATGACCGGGGCCTTGCCGCCGATCGACGGCAACCTGAGGGCGGCCCTCTATGAGTGGCTCGAGGAAAAGACCTTGTGGCGGTTCCAGAGGACCCTGTTTCCACCGCCGGCGAATCCCTTCGACTGGGCCGTCGAGAACCTCGAATCGCCGATGAAGGCGGCGATGCAGAAGCGGCCGGCGCCTGACCTGCTCTGGCGCACGGCGGTCGAACCGCATTGGCTTGGCGAAGTCGACGTTCAACCTGGCGAAAAGGTGATCCTCAGCGTCGTGTCCGCCACCCTGGAAAACCAGAATACCGGGCTGGACGATATCTCGGCCGTGTTTGGCGGTCGGCGCAGCGACAACCCCCACCCGGTCCACGCCTGTCCCGCCTACGAAATGGCGATCGGGACAATGCTGGGCATACTGACCGCTCTGTTTCAGGCCGGCGAGATCCAGGCGCTGCCCCAGCCGTTCCTGATCAAGATCTCCAGGTTTGCCCCGCAGGCAGGATCCCCGCCTCCCCCAGCGCCGTCCCCGACTACGGCCCGCTCGCAAGGTCGCGCACGGCCCAGTCGGCGAAGCGCGCCAGATCCATCGCCGACAACTGGTCCAAAGCGCGTTGAAGCGCGACCGAATCGCCCCTGATCCGTGCGGCGCACACCGCGTTCTTGGCGGCTTCGTGGGCGGACATGCGCGCCTCGGCCGTCGCGATGGCTCGCCCCAACCAGCGCTCGGCCAGCCGCCGATCGCCGAGGCGGGCCGCGGCGCCGGCGAGGGTTCGGAAAGCCATGGCCTCGCCCAGCCGATCCCCTTGGCGCGATCGGCGCAGCGCCAGGCGCGCGTGGCGCCGGGCCCGCCGCATATCGCCGGTGACGACCATCGCTTCGGTCAGCCAGCCATGGTTGAGCGACACCCGCTGCTCGCTGTCGCTGTCCTCCAGCCAGGTCGTCGCCTCGACCAGGGTGTCGAGATCCTCGGAACGACCCTGATCTCTCCAGCGCGCGTAGGCGCCCAGCGCCCGCGCCATCCCGAAAAGGTAGCGCGCCTTGACGCGCCGGGCGATCCTTTCCGCCTCCGCGGCGTAAGCCGCCGCCGCCTCTGTCCGCCCTCGCCACAGGCAGGCGCAGCTACGCTGGGTGAGCACCGACGTGGTGACCTGGTGCAGCTCTCCGCCGACGAGCTCCATAGCCGCGTCGAATTCCGCGTCGGCCTCTTCGAACCGTCCCTGGTCGGCCCAGAGGTAGGCTCGGCACGAGATCGTGTACACCAGGGCCGAGTCGAGCCTTCGGTCGGGCCGCCGTCGCTTCGCCTCCAGCGCGGCGTCCAGCAGGGCGCCCGCAGCGCCACATTCGCTTGCGGCCAGGCGGGCGCGCCCGAGGGTCGCCTGGATCTCCACGGTCAACCTCTCGTCGCCGCAGGGTAGCGCCGTGGCCAGGGCGCGTTCGCAATGGGCAATCGCCGGTCGGCATTGGCCGAGACCATAGTTGACGACGCCCAGCCAGTATTCCGCCACGGCCAGGTCGCGGGGCGTCCCGCCGGCCGCGGCTCGGTCCCTGGCTTTCTCGAGCAGCGGCAGATGCTCGCGCGCGGGGTCGAACAGGCTCGATAGGGCATACTTGCGTCCGACTCTCTTCCAGGCGTCACGGGTCGCATCGGACTGTGGGAGCCGGTCCAGAGCCGCCAGGCAGGCTCTATATTGCGCCTGGGCCCGGTCGAGCGCCGACCCGGCCATGGCGGCGTCGCCGGCGCGTTCGGCGTAGGAAGAGGCCAGCTCCAGTTCGCCCGCCGCGCTGAGGTGATAGGACAACGCCTCCAACGGCTCCGGCTCCCCTAGATCCGCCGCGCGCCGCCGCAAGGCCCCTGCCACCGCCGTGTGAGCCGCCCGCCGCTCCGCCGGGCCGATCAGGGCGTAGATGACGTCCCTGGTGATCGAGTGCTTGAAGCGAAATACCCCCTGCGCGCTGTCGAGATGGATGAAGTCTTCGGCGGCGAGCTCCGCCAGCGTCTCGCCGTCGGGCGCCGCCGTGACGATCGTCTCGAAGAGCCAGGCGGGAATGATCGGCCCGATGACGGCCGCCCTCTTGACGAGGTCCGCGCGCGCCCGGGGCAATCGGGCGAAGCGGGACTCGATCAGCATGTCGAGCCAGGCACCCCCGACGCCATCCTTGGGCTTTCCAGGGTCGGGCTTGCGGGTATGGCAAAGCTCTTCGAGCAGAAGGGGGTTGCCGCCCGAGGCCGCGGCGATCAGTTCGGCCTGGAACGGCTCGACCCGACGCAGGAGCGCCCCCGCCGCCCTCTCCGCCTCGGCTGGCGAGAGCGGTGGCAGCTGGACGATCTCCGCGCCCGTCAGTCCTACGTCGATGGCGTCGAAGGGACGGCTCGCCAGCAGGATGAACAGCCCTCGTCCCCGCACGTCCCTCAGGCCATCCAACACGCTGCGGCTGGCGTCGTCCGCCCACTGCCAGTCGTCGATGAATAGCGCTACCGGCGCAGCCCGGGTGAGGGAATCGAAGAGCGCGCGAAATCCATCGCCAGGGTTGGCCAGGAGCGCCGCCGTGTCCACGCCGGCGCCGCCGACAAGCCCGACCTGGTCGAGAACCTGCAGAAACGGCTGTAGGGGACGGGCGCCCAGATAGGCTTCGCAATAGCCGCGATAGACCTCGAGCCCCGCTGTCGTCGTGCGATCCAGCAGTTCGTTGGCCAACCGGGTTTTTCCAAGGCCGGGGGGGCCGACGACCGCCACCATCCGGTTGTCGCCGGAGCACGCCTCGCGAAGACGGAGGCTCAGCCGATCCAGCGCCTCACGGCGGCCTGTGAAGGGCGCGACGCCTCGCCTCGCCCGGGTCGCGAACCGGTGCGCCATCGGCCCGCGCCCAGTGATCCAGTGCACGGCTAGCGGCTCCACGCGGCCGCGCAACGTCACCTCACGCGACTCGCCGACCTCGAAGAAGTGCATGTCGGCGCCCAGGGTGGCCTGGCTCGCCAGGATCTCGTCCGGACCGGCGAGACTCGAGAGACGCGAGGCGATGTTGGTGGCGTCCCCACGCATCTCGAAGCGCCCCCGCACCACGTCGCCGTCCTTGAGCAGCACGAGGCCGGCATGGATGCCGCTGTGGAGACGCACCTCCGGCGCTCCGATCGGCAGGTTGGTTGTCAACTCACGGACGCCGGCGTGAACATCGATCGCCAACTCCACGGCTCGGCGGCCGTCGTCCTCGTGGGCGCGCGGATAGCCGAAGATCACGACCGCCCCATCGCCGTCGATGCGTACCACCACGCCGTCGTGGCGGGCGGTGGCCTCGAAGAGGATGGCGCGCACCGACTCGATGAGCGCGTCGTACTCCTCGGCCTCGAGATAGGACGATATCCGCGTCGATTCCGAGAGATCGCAGAACAGGATCGTCAGGTAGTGCCGCTCGCCGGGGACGGGGATGGGCGACGCGCGCTCCTGCGGTTCCGGCTCCCATCGTCCTGGCATTTAGCCTTCACCCCCCGTCCGGCCGCCGATCCCCCCGCCGGCCATATTGGGCTGACTTCGCGCTGTCCGGGCAGCTGCCCAGGATTGATTAAAGGACCGATGGCCCTGGGTGGCAAGGCCGACGAAAAGAACCCCGCCGAGTGGAGCGCGCGCGCATTGTCGCACTGAGGAGACTATATCCTTGACGATCCTGAAGTTCCCCGAGTTATTCACTGTCGCGGCTTTGCGGCGCTAGCGCGGACGAACCGTCGCGGTGGCTCGCGAAGGGCGGCAAGGTCTTTGGAGCTATCGTGTCGGACGCGCTGATAAGATTTCCATTGGCTTTCAAGGCAATGCCGACAGAGTTGGTGGCCGCGTTGCGGCCGCACGCCTCGGTCCTCAAGGCGAGAGCCGGGCGAACACTCGTTTCGCCGGATTCGCGGTCGATGGATGTCTACTGGGTCGCGCAGGGGCGCGTGCAGGTCGCGCTGCTCTCGCCCGCCGGTCACGAGGTCATCCTCCGGGACCAGGGCGCGGGCGACATGTTCGGTGAAATGGCGCCGATCGACCAGCTGCCTCGATCGGCGACAATAATCGCGCTCGAAGACTGCGTGCTGATCAGCGTGCCTGGGCGTGCGTTCTGTGACGCGGTGTTCGGCCACCCGGCGGCGGCCGAGTGGCTGGCCAGGCTGCTGACCGTCCGCATCCGCGACCTGACCAACAAGGTCTTCGAGCTGAACGCCCTGCGCGTGCCGAGCCGGCTGCACTGTGAGCTGCTGCGGCTGTGCGGCGCGCACAAGGACGACCTGGATCTGGTGGTGATCGAGCCATCTCCAACTCACGCCCAGCTCGCCGCGCGCATCGGCACCCATCGAGAAGCGGTCACTCGCGAGATGGGTTTTCTGGTCGAGCAGGGAATCGTTCGCCAGGACCGGCGGAGGCTGACGATCATCGATCTCGCCGCGCTGGCCAGGCTGGTGCGGCTGGCGGCCGGGCAAGCAGGGGGGAACGTGGAGCTCTCGGCTTAGCCAGAGACTCGCGACTCATGCGGCGCGACTCGAAGACCGAACGTGCGCTTTCTCAAGCGTTTACTTGGTTCTCCAGCGTTTCACGTGCCCCATCCGATAGAGTGTGTACCGACATGTGTCGCGGTAGACCAGCAGTGGGGGGAGCGGGGTCGCCGATAGGCCCAAGATTTGGAGGGGGAGCTATCGGGTCTTTGTCGCCGCGGAACACCGCCAATCTGGAATAGACCCCGGCGAGAAAGGTTCCAACCATGGATATCATGGCGGCGGCCACGCAATCCCAAATGTCGAGAACCGGGTTGCCCAATGCCTGTTTCCATGGCCACCGATAAGCCGGACAACCGAACGGCCAGCGAAGGTGAAAGCCCGGGGACGGCGCTCCGGCAGCCCCACAATGGGCTATCAGAAACCCGAATAGCTGGGACGAAGCCCATCCCAAGACAACACCAGACGAAACAACCAACACTAGTCCAAGGGCAAACCAATACATCCACGCGTATAGCGATCGCCGCCGAAAGATTCGGTCGTTGTCGCTGAAGGTGTTAGGATTTTTCAGGACGGGCGTGGGGTCGCCGCACAGGAACCATCGCGCCACGCTTTCAGCGAGACGTCCTTTGCTGTTCCAGGTGAGATATCCCAGGTGGGACAGCAGGAACAGCCATGAGCCCGCGTAGCCAATATTCTTCGGCTCGGGGCAGATACTGTGGATATGGCCGCCATACGACTTCAAAGGGCCGGACACCGGATCTACCGGATCGAAGACGTTGATCCAGACGGCCCCATCGGGGAACGCCGGAATGCGTGAGATCGGCACGCGCGCGGGCCAGATCGCCGCGAAGGTCTCGAGAGGGGACCCGAGCGTCAATAGCCCGCCGAACCTTTCAAAGATTTTCGCGCGGTAGGCGATCTCGTTGGGCCCCGCCCAGGCTGGCCGACGGGGCATCGTGGACGCGGCGGAGCAGTTGACGGCGCCCGGGCCACCAAATCCTCTTGCGCAGAACTCTCGCCATCTGTTCTCCGCGAAGTAACCCGGCCACGCGAACGGTGTTTCCATCAAACCATTAAAGGCTGCGACCGTACCTTGACTATGAGCAACGATATACCATGCGTCGTACGAGGCCTGCGCCATATCCGCGATGCTGCGGACAACGCGACGCCGCACCGACACCCTGGGAGGTTCGTCGAGCGTATCGAGAAAGTCCGCGTTCGCCGAAAACCCTGGGCCAAATCGCACCCGCTGGTTGAAAATCTTCACGCCCGACAGGAAATTCGTCAAGGTTTCGAAAATCCGAATCCGCTGCAAGCTGAATACTCTCTGGATCAACAGGGCGCCAATGCCGAATGGGAAAAGGGATATTAAAAACAGAGAACAGATCGCCATCAAGAGCCCCCGCCTGAGGAGTTCTGGTGCTACAGTGCCTCCTTTCGGTTGCCGGGGTGAAGTGACGGCTGTGAATCCATGGAGACGGACGCCCCTGCCTTTTGGATAGGCCCATATTGCCAGCCCCCAAAGCCAGAAGCGGACTTGCTTCGCCAGGGAGTAGGTTTCATTGACGTCCGCCCACCAGACCTCATGGAATATGAATTCGTGAGTGATCTCACCGTTGCTCTTCCGCAGCGCTCTTACGCACCCCTTCGGTCCTACGCTCCAGCCATCCGCGTCGGCGTGGAACTGGGCGTAGGCGCTGGAGGCGATCTCGACAGTGAACTGGCTTTTATCTTCCTCGCAAACCTGTTGAAGGGCGCGGAGAATATCCCTGCCTTGCCAGTCCAGATGTTCGAACCGGCGTTGCTCTCCGATTCCGTGGACGAGAAGAATGCCTATACGCCTCGGCGACCTGGCCTGTTCGCTCGTGAAGTCCGTCATTGGAGGCGTCTCACGCTACAGCCTTCCTGGCCTTCGGGTGCTTGGCGCCATGGGCGGTCGGCGCGGGGGAGGCCGCCGACGATTTGACGCTTAGGGCGGCCAGAGTCTTTGCGTCAAAGGGGTCGCCGTTGATCGTGAGGCCCTTGGTCGCCGCCTGATAGGCTCTCAGCGCGATCGCAGCGGTCGAATCGAACACCCCGTCGGTTCTGACGATGTCGCAGCCGGTGCAGGATTGCTTCGCGAGAGCCACCTCCAGCGCCCTGATCGTCGGATCGCCGGAAACCTGGGGACCAGGCGTTAGTTGGCCCGCGGCCACTTCCGGATGGACTAACGACGAGTCCGTGGGTTGTTGCAGGGACACGAAAGTCCTCAAAGTCTGAAAAGACTCAAGTTGGCCGCACACGCTGCGCAACCAATCGTTCTGTTGATCTAGGTTGAACCTGGTACGATCATACTCATTGATGCAACTGACAATGATCGAACCGATTGGACCTTGGTTGAGGTAGTCTTCGTTCATCCGTGTCAAGGAGAGGGCCGCTGCGGTTGACACACCCACCCCCGATGCGGATTGGGGCTTGGCGGTCTGCGGGGAGGCCGCCGGGGTCGCAGAACCGCCCTGCGGCGTCGTACTGGTGTCCGTCGGGCTGGCGTCCGCCGCAGCCGCCGGTGGAGAACCAGCCCCACCCGGATTGGAAACGAGCAGCAGTTTGGGTTCAGTCTGTCCCGGCAAAGTCGTGTACGCCGCCGGCGTCGCCCCCTTCTTGCCGTTGCCCGGGCTCGATGGGGCCGGGCTCGTCGTGTTCGAGGAGGAATCAGCCGGCGCTCCCGGAGCCTGCAGAAGCCCACTGGTGAACGCAGCCTTGCCTTCGGCGCCCGCCGCGCCCGTGATGTCCTGGGCGAGAAACAGGGTCGTCATCAGTTGCGAATAGCGGCTGATGACCAGCCCATAGGCATTTTGGCCCAGCGCGCCGTTTTGATACGCCTCGCAAGCCCTGAAGAGACCATCCCTCAATCCCAGCAGGGCGGTCGATCGCCCGGCGAGTTCGGCGACCGCTTCGGCGGACGATGCGTTCGCGCCGAGACTGCCACTCCCCGCGCCGTATCCACCTTTGATAGAAGCGGCCAGGGCCGTCGAGAGGGCGTTGGCCACATCCGGGGCCGGTTCAGAACAGATGACCGGATTGTTCAGCTTCGGGTGGTTGCGCATTGTGATCGTGCGCACATCCGCAGTTGTGAACGTTGTTGAGTGTTTCATGTCGTGACCGACGGCGTACCCGCGGTCGACATTATTTTGAAACGTACCGCAACCTCCCAGAACCAGCAATAAGCTGGACGTCATCAGGTATTTCTTCATCACGCCGGAGCCGTCTTGGCGAGCCGTTTGCGGGAGCAACATGGTCATATCGGGCTACTCCTGTATTTGACCGCCGCGCACAATGCGGGCGACCGGAACCTTCGAAGGCCCCGCCTCAGGTTCCGACAGTTGTACAGGCGCGCGGGCGCCGCCGTGACCGGAGACACCGGCCGACTGTGAGAAATCTCACAGTAGCGTCGGATCGCTTTTGCAATGGACCACTTGGGAGATCCGTCTTCCCTGCACAACACGGCCTTGCCGACGCGCGCAACGTTCCAACGGGTTCAACTCGGCTGGAGTGCTGACCGTTCGGGCCCGCCCGCCAAAATACCGGCCGACTGTCTGTCGATCACGTTGAATACCACTTGCACACCTGAAGCATTCACCCGTCCTGCACTGTCGACACACTGCGATTGACGAACTACGGTGGTTCCAGTGCGCCGACTAACCATGGATCTCGCTCTCTCCGAGGTCGCCCGCATCGTCGCTCCCCTCGACGGCGCACCGCGAGCGGCCGCCTTCGCGCGTCTCCACGGCGGCAGCACCGTGGTCTACCGGATCGACCTCGCGGACCGCCCTGATCCGGTCGTGCTGAAGATCTACCGCGACGAGCCCGCCTGGGCGCCGGCCAAGGAGGCGCTGGTCGCCGCCTGGATCGACGGCCACGACCTCGGCGTCGCCATCCCGCGCTGGCTGCGCGTGGACGAGACTCGCACCCTCCTCCCCCTCCGCTACGCCCTGATCACCTGGCTGCCGGGCCGGACGGTGCGCAGCCTCGTCGGCGAGCCGGACATCGAGGCTGCCTACCGCCGCATGGGCGCGCTGCTGCGGCGCCTGCACGCCATTCCGATGACCGCCTACGGCTACATCCTCGCCGGCGGCGTCTTCGAGCCGCGGGCCGCCAACGCCGCCTACATGATCGGCGCCTTCGAGCGGGTGTTCCGCCGCTTCCGGCGGCAGGGCGGCGGCGAGGCGATGGCGGGGCGGCTCGAGGCCATGGCGCGGGAGCGGTACGGCCTGCTGGACCACTGCGCCGGGCCCGTGTTCTGCCACGACGACTTCCAGCCGGGGAACGTGCTGGCGGCGCGGGACGACGGGGGCGAGCTCGTCCCGACCGGTCTCGTCGACTTCGCCAACGCCCTCGCCGGCGATCCCCTGGCCGACCTTGCCAAGGCCCTGTTCTGCTGCGCCCACGAGGATCCCCGCAGCGTGGCGCCGCTGCGGGAGGGCTATGGGCCGCTGGACCACCCCGATCCGGAAGAGGCGCTGTGGCTCTATACGCTCTACCATCGGCTCACCATGTGGACCTTCCTCACGCGGCTGGGCGATGACGCGGCGTCCACCGGGCCGGCGGGGCTGATGGCCGACTTGGCCGCCATGGCGGGGCGCGCCCAATCGGCCACTTGACATCGACCTATGCATACTGCAAACTGCCCGGCAACCCCGATCTTTGCAATTGTGAATCTCCAATCTTGCGACGTTGCGCGAGCGGCGGCGCGTCGCGCGCCGCTGCCCGCATCGGGAAGCCGGCGCCGGCGACGTTCTCGCCCGGATCAGAATCGCGCGATTTGGCGCCGATAGGTCGCGGAAAATCGCTTTTTGATACGCGTTCGGATCGGAAAGGATCTTTTTGGTCGCCGAATGGACGTCCGCGCATCCCGCGAGGTGATCACCGTATCTACGGTCGTTTACGGGTAAGTTGCGGGCGTCCCGGGGCGGCCGCTGGCCGAAACGCTCCGACCCGCCTGGACCCGCGCGCGATTCCGGCTGCCCTTACGGGCGCAATCCTTGCATGATGGGCCGATGCCCACGGTTGCCGACGCTGTCCCCGGAAGACCCGCCCCGTCCGGCGGCGGGACCCTCATCGTCCGCCCTGCGCGGACCGACGACCTGGAGGGCCTCTATCGCCTGGCGCTGGCGGCCGGCAGCGGCATGACCAACCTGCAGCCTGACCGCGACCTCCTGGCCGACCGGCTGGCGGCCAGCGCGGCGGCCCTGGAGTCCGCCGCGGCGCGCGACGCCGGGGCGGCGATCTTCTTCGTGGTGGAGCGCTGCGAGGCGCAGGGCGAGGGGGCGGGCCCCCTCGTCGGCACCGCCTCCATATTCCCCCGCATCGGCGTCGAGTGGCCGTTCTACAGCTATCGCCGCACCCGCCAGGCCCAGACGCACAAGGCGCTCGGCAAGACCGTCGCCCACGAGATGCTGATCCTCGCCAACGACTTCGACGGCGGGGCGGAGGTGGGCGGGCTGTTCATCGACGCGGCGGCGCGCGGCGCGGCGGCCGGCAAGCTCACCGCCCGCAGCCGCTACCTCTTCGTCGCCGAGCACCGCGACTGGTTCGACCGGTCGGTGATCAGCGACCTGCGCGGCTACCAGGACGCTGGCGGCGCCTCGCCGTTCTGGGAGGCGCTGGGTCGTGAGTTCTACGACATGGATTTCGCCGAGGCGGACCGCATGAACGCCGTGGTCGGCAACCAGTTCATCGCCGATCTGTCGCCCAAGCATCCGATCTACGCCCGCCTCTTGCCGCCGGCGGCGCGCATGGCGCTCGGCCGGCCGCACGATCAGGGCCGCCGCGCGCTGGAGATGCTGCTCGAGGAGGGCTTCCGCGACGAGGGCTATGTGGACATCTTCGAC
>Ga0070730_10001585_pt1 | contig 21799 bp, 22 predicted proteins | sample Coa_R1_3_FD_66447 | JGI IMG/M metagenome (GOLD analysis project Ga0070730, IMG submission 66447) | Surface soil microbial communities from Centralia Pennsylvania, which are recovering from an underground coalmine fire - Coalmine... | ecosystem: Environmental > Terrestrial > Soil > Unclassified ... | reverse complement strand
GAGCCGAAACACGACTCCGAATACCTCGAAGTTGACCTTTCTCAGCTCCAAGCCACCGATTCCACCTACCCATACGACCGCGACGGGCGCAAGGGCTCAACAACCACGCCCGTCTACCTCACTACGCTCAGAAATCGAGTGTCGACCCCGTTAGCGAAAAATCCGGGTTAACTAACTCGTCGGTGGAGGCGGTGCGGTGATGGCGCTGCCGATCGAGTAAGTCCAGGGCCCGTGGTTCGAGCGGTGCCGGTACAGAACCCTGCCTACGAACGGCACGCTCACGTAAGCGTCGAGCTGATCGGATTGCCCGCCGTATATGCCCAGCGCCGCATAGCAGGGGTTGTTGTGCGCGGGGCGGGTGGCGCCCAGCTGAAGGTCGAGCTGCATCCGTCCATGGCAGTGCACCGTGGTGACTGAGAAGCCCGGTGCGTCGATCACGGCGCTGTCCCAGAACGTCTGAGCGCTGCTGCCGTCTGGTATCCAGCCTCCGATGCCGGCCTGGAGGCCGCGAACGTGATCGGCGACCTCCAACGAAAGGGTGGGATCAGGCTGGACCTCGATCCGGCGACCGCGGCGGACATCGTCTGGCTGCTCGGGCCGAGCGCCTATCACATGCTGGTCCATCGCCAGGGGTGGTCCCCCGATCGTTTCCGAGCCTGGCTGACGGAAACCTACATCAGCCAGCTGCTGCCACCAGAGCGGACACGCGCGCGTAAGTCTCGCAAGTAGCTCGACAGCGCGACAGTGTTGGGTCGCCCTGATCTGTAGTCACCATCAGCGCGCCGCGCGCACGAGAAAACCGAGCTGGTAAAGGCGCTTTGCCATGGCCAGGCCGGTGGCGGCGAGCGCGTTCGCATCACCCGCGTCCAGCCCGAGCTCCTGGCTGGTGTCGGCGATGGCCTGTCTCAGCGTCCGCTTCCCGTCGAGATGGATCAGCAGCTGCGCGGTGCTGACGTCCAGGCCGCCGCTGAAGGAGATGCCCTGGGTGAGGGTAAGCGTGGCCTCCTCCTGCCTCCATTCTCCCTGGCTCGATCGCAACCTCTGCTCCAGCCGGTGCTCGGGCACGAGATCGAACGTCTCAGCGAAAAGCATCCCTTCGTGGGCCAAGCTCCGCAGGAAGTCCTCGGCTTCGAAGACTCGCAGCAGCAGCCCGGCGGAGGAGCCCCGACCGGCTCGAAAGGAGTCGGCGCGCACCCAGTTGTCCGGGCCTGAGCGCCTTCGCAGCACCACCGCCCCGAATGCGATCTGGTCGATGCCCTCGCGCCGGTAGTAGTCGGTCCAGCGATCGAGAGCGGCGCCGTACGTCTTCAGGCTCTCGGCCGCCAGCGGCTGGTTCCACTTCCCGGCTTGCGTGAGCGGATCCTCGGTCAGGTAGTGGAGAAGCCAGGCGTCGCAGCCCAGGCCCGAGACCCAGTCGCGCAGTGGTGCGGACCACTCCTCGCCGTCACGCAGCGCCCAGCTGATCAGCACGTGGCCAAAGCCGCCCTCCTCGAGGTGCTCGGGTATCTCCCGCACGATGTGGCGGCAAAGGCTGTCGGCCTTCATGCCGCTGTCCCGATAAAGGAATGTCGAATCCGGCGACATCACGTAAGGCGGATTGGCGGTGACGATGTCGAACCGCTCGCCGGCCACGGGCTCGAACCAGCTGCCGAGGCGCAGCTCTATGTTGTCGATCCCATTCAGGTCGGCGTTCATCCGGGCGAACTCGAGCGCCCGCGGGTTCACGTCGACGGCGACGACGCGCTCGCAGTGCCGGGCCAGCAGCAGGGCCTGGATGCCTCCGCCAGTGCCGAGGTCGAGCGCGCTGTGCACCCCCTTGCGGACCGTCAGGTCGGCGAGCAGGATGGCCGGGTGGGTGACGCCACTCACCACCGCGGATCCGGGCGTGTCCGTGTCGGCGTAATAGGCACGATCGCAGGCGACGACGATGTCGCCGTGAGGAACCAGTCTCACGGTCGCTCGCAAGGCGCCGCCTTTCCTCTCGAGCAGTCCGGCGCCCTCCAGCGCGCGGAGGCTGCCCGCGCCGAGGCTCTTCTCCGCCTCTGAGCTGTCAACGGCCTGGCCGATCATGAAGAGCCTGATCAAGGTCTCCAGCCGCGAGCGGCCGGTGAGCCGGCGCTCGAAGATGAGGACCTCGCCCGGCTGGGCGGTCAGGCTCTGGTCGGATCGGAGGGCGGTGCGGACGGCGTCGCGCGTATAGCCGGCCGCGTCCAGGAAGGCTCGGACGCGCCGCAGGCCGGGCCCATTCTTCGGTGTTCGCCCACTTTTTATCGGATTCTTGCTGCGACTTGCGATGGCCGGATTATCCTTTGCGCGCAGGTCGTCGGTCGGATTTGTCAGGAGGGCACGTTGTCGGAGGAAGGTACTCGCGCAACCAGGCGCGCAATGCTGCGCAGCGGTTTGCTGGCGATCGGAGGCCTGGCCGGCCTCGTCGGCATGGCGGGCCTCGCGGAACGGGCCAAATCGGGCGCTGCGGTACCGGCGAATCCCGCCGGAACCACGCTCACGGTGTACGGGAGCGAGTGGCGGCTGGCCGCTCCGGGCCTGCGCCGCGGTGACCTGCCCCAGCGCGGAGACCTCGTCTCGGTCACGGGCGCCCTTCGTATGGCGACGTCGGCCCAGCCGATCGGAGACTTCCTGGGGTCATCTCTTCATCTGGCCGGCACCGCAGGCCACGGCCCGTACTCGTCCGCGCAGCAGGAGACCCACACGTTCCGCCTGCCGGGCGGCACCATCCTCGGCATGGGCACCAACCCGGCCGGTGGCGAAAGTGTTTACGCGATCGTGGGTGGCACGGGCCAGTTCAGCGGCGTGACCGGCAGCTACGTCGGCACGCAGAGCCCGCTCGACACGGGTGGGGACGGCACAGCCGAGTTCACGTTCAAATTCAACTCCGGGAGATGAGCAATGGCCGTTGACATGTTCCTCAAGATCGATGGCATCCCGGGCGAGTCGACAGACGCGAAGTTCGACAAGCAGTTGGTCCTCGAGTCGTTCAGTTGGGGCGAGACCAACACCGGTGCGCACGCCGCCGGAGGCGGTGCGGGCGCCGGCAAGGTGTCGATGCAGGACTTCCACTTCACCGCCAGGGTTAGCATTGCGACCCCGAAGCTCATGTTCGCCTGCGCGACCGGACAGCACATCAAGGATGCGGTGATGAGCGTGCGCCGCGCCACCGAGCAGAAGGAGGGGGGTCTGGTCTTCCTGACCTACAGCTTCCAGGGTGTCGTCATCACCTCTGTCCAGGAAGCCGGCGACACCAGCGACATCCCACTCGACGCGGTCAGCTTCGCCTTTGAGAAGATCGACGTCATGTACAAGGAGCAGGCGGCGACCGGCGCTGTCGGAGCCACGTCCGAATTCGCCTGGGACCTGAGGGCGAACCAGAAGATCTAGCGGTCGCTCCGCGCTAGGCCATTTGCCGGCGGCCCTGCCGGACCGCTTCGCGATGGCGGTGGCCGACCATGTCGTCGAGGACGCTGCGATAGTCGAGCATCGCCTGGCGCAGAAGCTCGGTCCGGCCACGGCCCTCGTCCAGCGAAAGCTTGCGGCGCGCGTCCCGGGCCCGTCGCGGCAGGGAGTCGTAATCGGTGGGATGCCGCCTGTCGCGCAGCGCCGACATCACCAGCCCGTCCGCGTCCCGCACCGCCTCCTGGGGCGCGTACAGGAACCGGGCTTCGACGCGGTCCCACGCCAGCACGTACCGATCACGCGCCTTCTTGGTAAGCGGTATCAATCGGGCCTGCCAGGCTCGGACGATCGCGATCAAAACGGCGATCACCCACAGCCCGACCAGGATGTCGACCAAGAGCGTTGCCCTATCCATCAGCGCACCTCCATCTGAGAGAAACGCCAGACGCGCCCGAGTGACCCGACGAAATCGGTACCCAAGCGAACTTTTCCTTCTCAAACGTTTACACGGCATGGGACAGATATCAGCGGCGCGTTCGCGCCAGGTCGCGGAGGACGCGCGCCAGCGAGAGTGGGCGCTGCCGAGCTTCGCCAAAGAACTCTTCTTGGGCCGCCTGCGCCTGGACCTCGTTCACCCTTTCCCCAGGCCCAAGCCCGAGGACGTCGAGAAGGGAGAGCGCTTTCTGGCCCGGCTGCGGCTGTTCCTGACCAGCCAGGTCGACCCTTTGCAGATCGAGCGCGACGCCCGCATCCCCCAGCCGGTGCTCGAAGGCCTGGCCGGCCTCGGCGCGTTCGGCATGAACATCTCGGAGGAGTACGGAGGGCTCGGGTTGAGCCAGGTCTACTACAACCGGGCCCTGGAGCTGGCCAACTCGGCGCATTCGGCCCTGGGCGCACTGCTCAGCGCGCACCAGTCGATCGGAGTCCCCAAGCCCATCAAGCTTTTCGGCACCGACGAGCAAAAGCACCGCTTCCTGCCCCGGCTCGCGCGAGGCGAGGTCTCGGCCTTCGCGCTGACCGAGCCAGACGTCGGTTCCGACCCGGCCAGGCTTCAGACCTCCGCGGTACCCACGAACGACGGCGCCGCCTACATCCTCAACGGCACGAAGCTCTGGACCACCAACGGAACCATCGCCAAGCTCCTGATCGTCATGGCCGTGGTCCCCGAGGGGGACGGCCATCGCGGCGGGATAACCGCTTTCGTGGTCGAGAGCTCGACGCCGGGGTTCAAGGTGGAGCACCGCAACTCGTTCATGGGGGTGCGCGGCATCGAGAACGCCGTGCTCGGCCTGCACGACGTGCGCGTGCCCAAAGAGAACGTCATCGGCCAAGAGGGCGAGGGGCTGAAGATCGCGCTGGTGACCCTCAACACCGGCAGGCTCAGCCTGCCCGCGACCAACCTGACGGCCGCCCAGGCCGGACTGCGCATCGTTCGCGCGTGGGCCAACGAGCGAGTGCAGTGGGGCCGCCCGATCGGCCGCCACGACGCGATCGCGCAGATGATCGCCGACATGACCGGCTCGGCCTTCGCCATGGAGGCCGTCGTCGAGCTGTCGGGCGCGCTCGCGGACCAGGAGAGGTTCGACATCCGGCTCGAGGCCGCGCTGGCCAAGCTCTGGGTGTCCGAAACCGCGTGGCGGAACGCCGACCAGATGATCCAGATTCGCGGTGGGCGCGGGTATGAGACGGCGGAGTCGCTCAAGGCTCGAGGCGAGGCGCCCGTGCCGGCGGAGCAGATCCTTCGCGACCTGCGCGTGGCGCGGATCTTCGAAGGCTCGACCGAGATCATGCGTCTGTTCATCGCCCGGGAGGCGGTCGACCGCCATCTGCAGGCGGCAGGCGCGCTGCTCGAGGCGCGCGGCGGGCTGAAGTCGCGATCGCGCGCGGCTGGATCGGCGGCGTCCTTCTACGCGCGCTGGCTCCCGAGCCTCACCGTGGGCAAGGGCAGGGTGCCTTTCAGCTACCCGGAGTTCGGCCGCCTGGGCCCGCACATGCGCTACGCCGAGCGGACGGCGCGCAGGATGGCCCGCTCGCTGTTCTACGGCATGTCGCGATACGGCGCCGGCCTCGAGCGAAGGCAGATGTTCCTCGGCCGCATCGTCGACATCGGGGCCGAGCTCTACGCGATCACGGCCGCTTGCGTCTACGCGCGCATGCTGGCCGAGCACCAGGATCGGGCGGACGCGATCGAGCTGGCGGACCTGTTCGGCCGCCAGGCGCGGCTGCGGATCGACCAGCTCTTCGGCGCCCTGTGGCGCAACGAAGACTCGCGCAACTACAAGGCTGCCCAGCAGATGCTCGAGGGACGCTACAGCTGGCTCGAAGAAGGCCTGGTCGGCACATGGGATCCGGCCCACCGTCCTGACGCGGAGACGCTGCCCAAAGCCGTCTGACCTTCGGCGGTATTGCGCCGCCGCCTTGGTGCCATCATCCTTCCGGCAATGAAGATCGCGGCGGGAGTCCAGATCGGCCCCTACGAGGTCCTCGAGCAGATCGGTCGAGGGGGCATGGCGACCGTTTTCAAGGCCTATCAACCAGCGCTGGAGCGCAACGTCGCGATCAAGGTTCTGCCCGAATTCCTGGCCGACGACCCCCAGTTCCGCGAGCGCTTCCGCCGCGAGGCCGTCGCCGTCGCGAAGCTCCGGCATCCCGGGATCCTTGCCGTCTTCGACCACGGCGAGTTCGAAGGCCAGCCCTACATCGTCACCGAGTTCATCGAGGGCGGCACCTTCGCCGACGAGCTGGGTAAGCCCATCGCCATGGGGCGAGCCCTGGACGTGCTCGGCTCGGTGGCGTCCGCTCTCGACTACGCGCACCAGAGCGGCATCCTCCACCGCGACGTAAAGCCCTCGAACATCCTGATCGGCAAGGATGGAAAGGCCGTCCTCGGCGACTTCGGCCTGGCCAGGATGATGGCCACCAACGAGCGCTTGACGCGCCTGGACATGGTGGTCGGCACGCCGGAGTACATGTCGCCGGAGCAGTGCGCGGGTCGCGAGACCGGTCCCGCCTCCGACCAGTACTCCCTGGGGGTGGTGGCCTTCGAAGCCTTGACGGGCCATGTCCCGTATCACGCCGAGACGCCGGCCGCCGTGATGCTGGCGCAGATGCAGTCCCCACTCCCGGCGGCCCGGAGCGTCAACCCATCCGTGCCGGCCTCCGTGGAGGGCGCCCTGGAGCGGGCGCTGGCCAAGGATGCCGCCGACCGATTCCCCGACTGTGGCTCGTTCGTCAAAGCGCTCGAGGCCACCACCAGCGAGCTGCCGGTCGCGGCCGCCACCGTTTCCGCGCCGGCCGAGCGACCCAAGCCGGCTCGCGCACGGCGGGGCGCGTCTGTTCGCGGGAACCTACGGCTCCTGGTGGCGGCCGCGGCCCTGATCGCGCTGCTGGCCCTGGCGGGGGTGCTGTATGCGGCTTCGCGGACGCCGAATCAACCGACCCAAGCAACTCTGGTGCACGGAAGCCTGATCTACGACGCGAGCCTCACCAAGACGACGTGGTCGTCGGGAGGCGAGCCGTCGCCGGATCCCGCGGGCTCGGCGACCTTTGGCTACGGCAAGGCGATCGACATCCACATCGTCCAGGACGGCGCCGGGCTCAGCGGCGAGTTCGACGGGCCGTCGCTCAAGAACTACGTTTCCGAGCTCGCGTTACGCGTGGACCCGGGCAGCGACTTCGAGATCAACTGGCGCGTGCGCGGCTCGGGCCCGAACGAGCATGCCGAGGTAGGACTGAACATCCAGGTGGCCCAGGAGTCGATGACGCTTTTCCTCTCGCCTGACGTGGGCAACAACCAGGGCTTGACGGCCGCCATCCCGGTCCCGGGCATCCAAAGCGGCCAGCTCGTTCGTTTCGGCATGCTCGTCAACGGGCCGAACATCTCGCTTTTCCTCGACGGCAAGCGGGTCGCCGAGGTGCACGAGACGAGCTCGACCGGGGCGACCACGCCCGCCTTCGAAATGGATGGGAAGTCAGGGACCCTGCACATCGTCTCGCTGCGCTACTACGCCGTCGCCTGAACCCGGTTGCGCGCCAGAAGGACGGTCAGCAGCAGTGGGCTGGCGGCGAAGATCCACAGCGCCTCTCCGAGGCCGTACCGCGCCGCCGCCAGGCCGATGAGCAACGGGATGGGCGCGGCCGCGATGCGGAATACGTTTCCGATGGCGAGCTGCGCTCCGCTCTGCCCCGGCAGCGATTCGTAGAGGCGCGCCTGGAGCACCGGGTACCAGCCGGCGGTGAGCAGGCTGACCAGGGCCAGCAGCACCAGCTTCGGCCCGGCGCCGGGCACGACCAGGAAAAGCGGATACGCGAGCAGCGCCGCAGCGGCCGTCGCCCGGACGTATGCGAGGCCGGCGACCCGCTCGAGCAGATGGACCGTCGCGACGTCCCCAACGAGGCCGGATGCGATCCGGACGGCGACGACCAGCGCGCCTACCCAGGGCGGTTCGCCCAGGACGTCGACGAAGTAAAGGGCGAGGTAGCCGGTGAGCACGTCGAGCATGAGGTCCGAGACCTCGAGTACCAGCAGGTTGCGCAGCACCTGGCCGCGGGCCAGCGATCGCAGCGCCGCCCGGACCGCGTGGACGAGGCCTGCGGGCGGCGGGCGGTCGGTTGCACGGGTCGCCGCCGTCAGCATCAGGGCGCCGAGCGCCACGGCCGCCACCGCCGCCATCGCGGCGTAGGCGCCGCGCCAACCAGCGCCGGCGAGCACAGCCGCGATGAGCAGGCCGGGACCGGCCAGCGCGCCCAGCGAGCCGGCAAGGTTCCAGCGGGCCATGTTGTGCTCCCGCCTGGTCGGGTCGGCGTCCATCAGGTCTGCCTGGGACACGGCGACGAACGCGCCCGAAGCGGGATAAAGGACGGCCAGCGCGGCCAGGAGGAAGCCGAACGCCGGCGCCAGCGCGACACCAACCAGCGCCGCTGTGAACAGAACGCCGCCGGCCTGCACCAGCGTCCGGCGCCGCGGGCTGTCCGCGAGCAGGCCGATGGGGATCTCGACGAGGTTGGCGGCCAGCGCCGGCGCCGACAGCAAAAGGCCGATGGCGGCGTAGCTCAGCTTGAGGTCGCCGCGGATCAGCGGCAGCGCCGAATCCTGCACTCCGAAGACCAGCTCGTCGACGAACTCGATCGCGAGCCAGATGACGAGCAGGCGGCGGAGGTGGTGGTGGATGCGGCCGGTGCCGCGGCGTCAAAGCACGGCGCTATCCTACGGCGTCTTAACCGGTCCGCCATAGTCGCTGATCGAGACCTCGACCCAGAAAAGCTGCTCGAACACCGAGGCACTCCACCTGCCGGCAGCAGTGCTCTTCTCGAACAGCTCGAAGTGCGGATCCGTGCCCGGCGCCACCGCCGCCCACCCGTGCGCCGCGAGGTAGTGGTTGAAGTCCTCGTAGACGGCGTGGTTGTCGGTGCCGATCAGGTACACGTCGATGTTGGTGTCGGTGCACACGAGCCAGCCGTTGTCCGGCTGGTCGATCTCGAAGTCGAGCGCGACGGCGGCCGGCCGCTCGTGGACGGCAGGGTCGCGCTGCATTGCGGTGAAGCGGACGAGCTGCGGGTCGCAATTGTTGCTCCAGTGTGTCCTGGCCAGCTGGAACCCGACCAGCGAGATGAGCGCGACCATCGTGAGCAGGATCCAGAGCCGCAACCGGACCGCTGAAATCGCGATGACTGTATAGAGGATCGGCCGGCCAGGCCGGCCGATCCAGAGAGGACGATTGAGTTGCTAGGAGGCGATCTCCCGGCGGCGTTCGCGTTCCGCGCGATCGTCTGCCGGGCGGGCGTACTCCTCGATCACGCCGCGGTACATGAGCATGCCCTGACGCATGCCCTCTGTCCCGCCCTTGCCCTCGCGCCCCGTGGCGAGGCGGCGAGCCTTCTGCATGTCCGAGGGAAGCTTCTCCTCGGCGAGCGGATGCTCTCTCTCCCCGAGCAGCGCCAGCGCGAGCGCGTCGGCCTCCTTCACCGCATCCTCCGGAGCGTCCACGAAGTGGGTTTCGATCCGATCCCACTGCGCGGCGTAGCGATCGCGAGATTCGGGCGCGAGCGGCTTCAAGGCCGGCTTGCCCAGCTTGCCTGAGCGGCTCATCGCGAAGATCGCAACCAAGATCCCTGCCAGCACGATGACGCCCAAGATCACAAGAGTCGTCGTAGTCATGAGTTCATCACCTCCTCCTAGAGAAACGCCAAGCAACGGAGGAGGCACCAGAAGAGATGCGTTTGAGGGTTCCGAGTCCAGGCGCGGCTCTGAGGGCCTCCAGCTCGGTTATCGACTGGCCGTGGTGCATCCGGATGTGCGACATGGACGGGCGCACCAGGGACTGCCATTTAGGGATGCCGTGCAGGTCTGAGATCTCAGGCCAAACGGGATCCGTCGTGGATTCAGGCCTGGACGAGGCCATGATCCGGGCGGCGTGCCAGGACGTATAGCCGATCAGGTTGGCGCCCGGGAAGGCTCTGGACGTCCATTTGTCATCGGTGGGCGCGGCGATTTCTGCCTTGATGAGGTTGAACGACGCCGCCAGCTGGGACTTCAGCAGGGATTTCGTGCCCTCGGGATCTGACAGGGCTCGGAATCCACGAGGGCCGGCGGCGGTTACCGCTTCAATGAGCTCATTCGGCGACTTCAACCGAAACCTGATCGCGGATCTGCGGGCGAACCACGGCAAAGCCACCTCCGGGCCGTTCATGGGCCGGGAGGTGTTGATCCTGACCACGAAGGGCGCCAAGTCTGGCGAGCACCGCGAGAACCCTCTCGTCTACACGCGCGACGGGGATCACTACGTGATCGTCGCGTCCAAGGGAGGCGCTCCCACGAACCCTTCCTGGTACCACAACCTGCGGACTCATCCGGAGGTGACTGTGGAGATCGGCGACGTGAAGTTCAAGGCCCGCGCCAGAGTCGTGGAGAGTGAAGCCGATTACGAGCGGCTGTACCACCATCACGCGACCATCAACCCGGGCTTCCGCGAGTACCGTGCCAAGACCACGCGGAAGATCCCGGTGATCGTCCTGGAGCGCCTGAAGAGCTAGAGCTCTTCGCCCTCGCGTAGCAGTCCGGCCAGGTCCAGGCGCCGGTTGCCGAACGTGAGGTGGCCCTCTGCGTCCCGCGCCCACTCCTCGGGCGGGCGATCCCAGCACAGCTCGAGTCCATTCTCCTCCGGGTCGCGGAGATAGATCGCTTCGTGCGTGCCGTGGTCGTTGAAGCCGTCGATCGGCCAGGCGGAGTCGCGCAGCCGCCTGAGCGCATCGCCCAGCGCCGCCCGGGTCGGGTAGCGGATGGCCACGTGGTACAGCCCGGTCGTGCCCGGAGGTGGCGGGGTTCCGCCCTTCGACTCCCACGTGTTGAAGCCGAGGGTGTGGTGGTAGCCGCCGGCGGCGATGAACAAAGCGCCGTGGCCCTCGATGACGACATCGAAGCCGAGGATCCCGACGTAGAAGGCCTTGATCTTCTCGAGGTCCGAGGCCTTGAGGTGGACGTGCCCGATGTCGACGCCTGCGTCGGTGGGCCGCGGCGCCCTCTCGACCGGCTTGATGCCGGCCTCGACGCCGGGGTTTCCCACGTACGATCCACTGCCCTTCTCAGTCAGCCCTTTCACTTCCATAGCCATACCTCTCTAACGGTGTGGATGCGGGGGAGATTCCTTTCGCTGGCCGGCCTCTCGCGCTCGAGACCCAAAGGATCCAGCCCGCCGTCAGGCCGAGCATCACGAACATGCCCGCGCCCTCGAGCTGCACGAGCCTGGTGGCCAGGCCCTGCTCCGGACCCACCTCGGCCACCATGCCGAAGACCGAGATCGCCAGCGGCACGAAGACTAGCCGTACGATCCCGTCGGCCGGCTTCCAGCGGCCGAATGCCCACACCGTGCCGAAGACGAAGACCTCGAACAGGTAGTAGGGCCAGACCGTCTTGGCCAGCATCGCGAAGCTCGCTGACGAAAGCGTCATCGCGGCGAAGAGCCGCGAGCGGTCCAGGCCGCCGGGCCGCGCAGCCAGCCACAGGTTCGCCGCCAGCCCGACCGCGACGACGGCGGCGATGTCCCAGTGCTGGACCACGGCCTCCAGACCGCTCCCGTAGGAGAGGCTCCATATCGACCCCGCGCCCACGACCAGGCCGCCGCGGTAGGTGAAGAGGGAATGGATCACGTCCGACGGGTCCGCGAGCAGGAACGGCAGCAAACCCGCGACCCCGGTGATGCCGCCGGCGATCAGGAGCCTGAGCGCGGCGGTGGGATGCTTCTGCCATGCGGCAAGCCCGAGCGGCAGCGCGAGCAGGCCGGCTGAGCTCCGGCTCAGGACGGCGAGTGCGAAGGCGATGCCGGCGCGTCCGGCGCGGTCGCGGTCGAGCAGCCTCGCCGCCAGCAGGAGCATCCAGATCTCGATGGGCTGCTCGATGTGGCCGTAGCCGGCGACTGATTGCCATGCCTGCGGGCCCAGGGCGATCACCGCACAAGCGAAAAGACGTGGGTACGCGGCCAGGGGGCGGCCGCGGACGCGCTCGATCGCGGCCACGGCCTCGCGTGTCATCAGCAGAAGGAACACGCTGAAAACCAGCAGCGCCGCGGCTCGACGCTGCGTGGTCGCGTCCAGCCAGCCGAACGCGTTCACGAAGAGGCCGACCAACGACAGGGGCACCAAGGCGAGGGGGCCATTGGCGTTCGGGTAGGGGTTGTGGCCGGCCGCCGCATAGACGAGCAGCGGGTGCCCGGTGACCGCCAGCTTGGCCGAAGGCCAAAAGAAGATGTCGAGGTCGGTCGGCTGGATCGGCAGCAGCCCGACCGCGAACCAGAGCGCCATGTACGGGGCGACCCAGGTGCTGGGCCTCAGCAGCACGGCGGAGATGTTCGGGCGCTTCATCGATGCTGAGGATTGTCGCCCCAGCGTCCGCAGCGTCGCCGGAGTCTTACACGGCCGGCCCCGTGGTCAAGGTGACGGTGGCGGTGCGCGTCGCCGACTGGGTCACCCAGGTGACCTTGACCTGGTCGCCGGGCTTGAATTGCTGCAGCGCCTGGCCGAGGGCCGCCGCCGAGTCGATGGCCGTCGAGTTGATCGCCGTGATCGCCGAGTTCGGGGTGATGCCCGCGCTCGCCGCGGGGGAACCCGCCTGCACCGAGCGGACGAGGGCTCCGGAGGTAACGGCGAGCCCGAGTTGGGCGGCCGTGTCCGGGTCAAGCGTCTCGACTCCGACGCCGAGGTGGCCGACTGGCCCGATCAGCACGCCGCCGCCCGCCTGCCCGGCGAGGATCTGGTTGGCGACCCGAACCGCCGTGTTGGAAGGGATCGCGTAGGCGACGGTCGAGGTGGTGGTCCGGAAGCTGGTCGCCTCGCCGGCGGTGATGATGCCGATCACCTGCCCCGCCGTGTTGACGAGGGCGCCGCCCGAGTCGCCGGGGCTGATCTCGGCGTCGGACTGGATCATCCCGTTCAGGGTTTCGGAGTTGGAACCGTTCTCGCTGGCGGTGATGCTCTGGTCGAGCGCGGTGATGAAGCCTTCGGTGACGCGGGGCGCCCCGCCCAGCCCGAGGGCGTTGCCGATCGCGAGCACGCTGTCGCCGACCGTGAGGGCGGACGAGTTCGCAAGCTTCACGGTCGGAAGGCCGGACACGTTGTCGACGTGAATCACGGCGAGGTCCTCGGTCGGGTCGACTCCAAGCACGGTGGCGGGGTAGGTGCCGCTGTGGCCCTGGATGGTGACCCGGAGGCTGATCGAGCCGTCGACGACGTGGTTGTTGGTGAGGATGTCGCCGGTCGGGTCGAGGATCAAACCGGTGCCTGCCGCGGGCTCGGTGACGCTGGCGGTCTGAATGGTGGAATTGATGTCGACGACTGCGGGACTGACCTTGGCCGCCGCCGAGCCGGCGTTCGCCGTGCCGCCGCCCTGAGCAGGGCTGACGGTCTGGATCGGCGACTGCGCCGTGGAGTGGCTGTTGATGAGGCGGGCGAGGTTCCAGCCGACGCCGATCCCGCCGCCGGTGGCGAGCACGATCGCGGCGACGATGGCGACGGCAAGGCCGCTCGTGATGCCGCGCCGGTGCACAGGGGGCGGCTGCGGTGCCGGCGCCACGAGCGGCGGGGCGAGCAGGTACTGGGTTTCCGCGTTCGGGTCTTCGGGTCGTCCGGCCTCCACTTCTGACATGGTCCCAGACTGCCGCCGCCGGCTGTGAGAAATGTCAGGGGATGCTTAGAGTTTGCTGAGAAGTCCGCAATTTGAGTTCGGGAGCCGGCACTCGGCTCGAGCTAGCGGGCGGCCTGGACCCTTGCTGCTCCGCCGCCGCCGGTCAGGCGGGCTGCGATCACGACCGGGATGATCGTGACCAGGATCACGAACGACACCACGACGTTGACCTCGGGCAGCCGCTGGCCCAGGCGGATGGCGCCGAAGATCCACAGCGGAAGCGTGTTCTGGGCGCCCGCGGTGAACGTCGTCACGATCACCTCGTCGAACGACAGCGCGAAGGCGAGCATGGCGCCCGCGACGATGGCCGTGGAGATGAGCGGCAGCGTGACGTCGCGGAACGTCTGGAAACCGTTGGCGCCAAGGTCCATGGCCGCCTCGATCAGCGAACCTTGAGTCCGGCGCAGCCGGGCGAGCACGTTGTTGTAGACCACGACTATGCAGAAGGTGGCGTGGCCGATGACGATGGTCCAGATCGACAGGTCCACGCTGTTGAAGTTGTAGAAGCTGCGCAGGGCCATCCCGGTGATGATCCCCGGCAGCGCGAGCGGCAGCACGAACAGCAGGCTCACCGCGTCGCGCCCGAAAAAGGTGAGGCGATGGATCGCGAACGCGGCGCATGAGCCGAGCACGAGGGCGATCGCCGTCGCGCCGAGACCGGCCTGTATCGACAGCACCAGCGCGGTCCGCACCTCGGGGTCGTTCCACGTCGAGCTGAACCACTTGAGCGTCAGTCCCTGGATCGGCCAGCTCTCGATGTTCGACGTGTTGAACGCGTAGTAGAAGATCAGGAGGATGGGGATGAACAGGAACAGGAGGATGAGCACTGCCCACAGCCTCAGCGCCATCCGCGTCCAGAAGCCTTCGACCATTTACAGGGCCTCGAACGCTCCGAGCCGCTTCGCCGCCAGCAGGTACACGGCCATGATCGCCACGGGGATCATCGCGAGGGCAGCCGCGAATGGCACGTTGTTGGCGATGCCCACGTTCGTGTACACGACGTTGCCGATGAAGCTCGAGCCCGCGCCGCCCACGAGGATCGGCGTGATGTAGTCGCCCAGCGTCAGCGAGAAGGTGAAGATCGACCCTGCGGCCACGCCCGGAAGAGCGAGCGGCAGGACGACGTCGCGCACCGCCCGCCATCGCCGCGCGCCGAGATCGGCCGCGGCCTCGAGCAGCGAGTCAGGGACGCGCTCGAGCGCCGCATAGCAGGGAATGATCATGAACGGCAGCCAGATGTAGGAGAAGACGACCCACATCGCCACGTTGGTGTAACCGATGTTGGCCGGCGGCAGCCCGATGGACTGGAGGCTCCAGTTCAGAACGCCGCTGTGGTTGAGGATCAGGATCCACGCGTACACGCGTGCCAGGTAGGAGGCCCAAAGGGGCAGCAGCACAGCCGCGAACAGGATCGTCTGCACCCGGCGCGTGGCGACGCGCGCCATGTAGTAGGCGAAGGGAAACGCGATGACCGCGTCGGTGAGCGTCACCAGCGCGGCGAGGACCACGGTCCGGCCGATGATCAGCCGGTACGCCGGATCCGTAAGGATGACCCGGAAGTTGTCGAGGTTCCAGACCTGGACGATCTGGGTCGTGAACGTGTCGATAGTCCAGAACGCGGTGATCAGCAGCAGGACGAGCGACGCCAGGTAGATGAGGACGAACCACGCTAGCGGCGGCACGAGGAGCAGGGCCGGGCGCAACCAGGGCACGCGCCACAGCAGCGCTTGAAGAGGGAAGGCCCCGCCACTCTTTCCGCGGGGCCTTCCAAGTGTGTCGACGGTCATCGAGCTAGGCGGTGATCGAGGTCCAGGCCGTCACCCACTGCGCGTACGGGACGCATTTCTGGCTGCCGTCGGGGCAGGTCGCGATCGGCGTCTTCCAGAACTTGATGGTCTGGAAGTAGGAGCCCGGAGCGTCGGCGTGGTACTGCGCGCATGAGCCCGCCTGCAGCGATTCCATCTCGGCGCAGGCCTTGGTGTTCACGGGCGTCTCGCCGAACGAGATGGCCTGCTGGGCCTGAACGTGCGGCGTGCTGACGTACTTGGTCCAGAGGTACGCACAGTTCGGATGCGGGGCCTTGGTCGCGAGCATCCAAGTGTCGCCCCATCCGGTCGCGCCCTCGGACGGAATCGTGTCAGCGACCTGGACCTTGCCGTCCGCCTGGAGCGTGTTGGTCTGGTACGGCCACGCCGCGCCGACCATGGCATCGCCGTTCTCGAAGAGGCTGATCTCGTCGGAGGCGAGGTCCCAGTACTTCTTGACCAACGGCCTCTGCTGCTTCAGCAGAGCGACCGTCGCGTCGAACTGGGCCTGCGTCAGCTCGTACGGGTCGGTGATCTTCAGGCTGGGGTTCTTCTTGCTCAGGTAGAGCGCCGCGTCGGCGATCTGGATCGGGTTGTTGGGAACGGTGACAAGGCCTTTGTACTGCGGGTCGTACAGCACGCTCCAGCTCGTCGGGGCGGTGGTGAACTTGGCCTTGTTGTACAGCAGCGTGTTCGGGCCCCACTGCAGTGAGATGCCGTAGTGGATGCCGTTGATGGTGTTGTACGGGGGCGTTTGAAAGTAGGTCTGGAAGTTCTTGAAGTCGGGGATGAGGTCTGGGTTCATCGGCTTCACATCGCCGCCGTAGATGAGGCGCAGGTCGGCGTCACCCGAGGCCGACACCATGTCCCACTGGCCTCCGCCGCCGTCCGCCATCAGGGTCACCATCTCATCGGACGAGCCGGCGTACTTGGCGTTGACGATGCAGCCGGTGTCTTTCTGGAACTGGTCCTTCCAGGAGGGGTCGACGTAGCCCTCCCACGCGATCAGGTTGAGGGCGCCTTCGCCGTTGCCGATGGTGGCTTGCGGCTTCATGGTTGCCGTGGGCGGCTGTTGAGTCGTCACGCCGGCCGTGCTCGTCGAGCCGCAGGCGGTGACCACGATCAGTGCGGCCGCCGCGGTCGTCGCCAACCGCATCCAGCGCACACGTTCCGTGTCGTGTTCTTTCATGTCTCCTTCTCTCCCGTCTTCGTGCGTTGCAGGACGTATGTGTGGTCCGGGGCCCACGCGACGCTGACTCGGCGGCCGACGTAGCTCTCGGCGCCGCCCGGGGCGTCCATATTCTGCCGTACCGCGACCAGTGACTCCCCGTGGTCGAGCCGGACGGCATACCGGCTCGTCATGCCGACGTAGACCACCTGCTCGACGGCGCCCGACTCGACGGACATCCCGGCCGGCGCTTTCTCGTCCGCCTCGAGCAGGCGCAGCTTCTCCGGCCGGATCACGAAGCGGACGCCATCGCGCTCGAGCACGTTCGAGATGCCAATGAACCCGGCCACGAACTCGGTGGCGGGCCGCTCGTAGACCTCCACCGGCGGCCCGATCTGCTGGATCTGGCCGTTGGCCATGACGGCCATGCGGTCGCTCATGGTCAGCGCCTCCTCCTGGTCGTGCGTGACATAGACGAAGGTGATGCCGACCTCCTTCTGGATGCGCTTCAGCTCCAGCTGCATCTCCTGGCGCAGCTTGAGGTCGAGCGCGCCCAGGGGCTCGTCCAACAGCAGGACCTCGGGCTCGTTGATGACGGCGCGCGCGAGCGCGACCCGCTGGCGCTGGCCGCCTGACAGCTGGTTGGGCCGGCGGCCTTCGAGGCCGACCAGCCGGACCATGCGCAGGGCGCGCTGGACGCGCTCGCGCCGCTCCGCCCGCGGGACGCCCTTGACCCGCAGGCCGTAGCCGATGTTGTCGCCTACGGTCATGTGAGGAAAGAGCGCGTAGTCCTGGAACACGGTGTTCGTCTCGCGTGCGTACGGCGGCACCGAGGTGACGTCGCGACCGCCCAGCTCGATGCGCCCCGAGTCGGCGCGCTCGAATCCGGCGATCAGCCGGAGGAGTGTGGTCTTGCCAGACCCGGACGGCCCGAGCAGGGTGAAGAACTCGCCTTCGCCGACCTCGAGGTCGATGCCGTCGACGGCGATCACCGGCCCGTAGTTCTTGCGAATGCCCTGAAGCCTCAGGGCTGGAACCGGCGGCCGGGCTTCCGTCAATCCAGGGAGGCCATGACGTGCTTGATCTGCGTGTACTCCTCGAGCGAATAGATCGACATGTCCTTCCCGTAGCCGCTCTGCTTGTAGCCGCCGTGGGGCATCTCGTTGACCAGCGGGATGTGCGTGTTGATCCACACGGTGCCGAACTGCAGGCGGCGCGCCATGCGCAGCGCGCGGCCGACGTCGCGCGTCCAGACCGAGGCCGCGAGGCCGTAGTCGACGCTGTTGGCCCAGGCCAGCGCCTGCTCCTCGTCGCTGAAGCGCTGGACGGTGACGACCGGGCCGAAGACCTCCTTCCTCACGATCTCCGCTTCCGGCCCCTTGGGCACGACCACCGTGGGCTCGTACCACGAGCCGGCCTTCTGGATGCGCGCACCGCCGGTCAGCACCTCGGCACCATCTTTGCGCGCGCGGTCGACGAAGCCGCTGACGCGCTCGAGCTGCTCGTCCGAGACGAGCGGGCCCATCTCCGTGTCGCCGGCGAGCGGGTCGCCGACCCTGAGCGCCTTGATCGCAGGCACGAGGTCGGCCAGCAGCTTTTCCTCGATCTGCGGGCCGGCGATGATGCGGGTGGCCGCGGTGCAGTCCTGGCCGGCGTTGAAGAAGCCGCCGATCTTGATCCACTCGACCGCCTTCTCCAGGTCGGCGTCGTCGAACACCACCACCGGCGCCTTGCCGCCGAGCTCGAGGTGAACTCGCTTGAGCGTCGACGCCGCGGCGCGCGCGACCTCTTTGCCTGTCGCCACGTCGCCGGTGAGCGAGACCATCGCGACTCCGGCGTGTCTGACCAGGCCGGCGCCGACTGGCTCCCCATCGCCGGTGATCACGTTGAGCACGCCGTCGGGCAGGATGTCGGCGGCCAGCTCGGCGAAGCGGAGCGCCGTGAGCGGCGTCCATTCCGACGGTTTGAGGATGACTGCGTTGCCGGCGGCGAGCGCCGGACCGAGCTTCCAGGCGGCCATCATCAGCGGGTAGTTCCAGGGCGCGATCGAGCCGACGACGCCCAGCGACTCGCGGCGGATGAAGCTCGTGAAGCCCTTCATGTACTCGCCCGCCGCCCGGCCCTCGAGCGCGCGCACCGCGCCGGCGAAGAACCGGAAGCAGTCGACGATCGGCGGAATCTCTTCGGAGATCGTGGTCGCCAGGGGCTTGCCTACGTTCTCCGACTCGATGCGCGCGAGCTCCTCGCCGTGCGCCTCGATCGTGTCGGCGAGCTTGAGCAGCTGCTCACTGCGCTCCCGAGGCGTGCTCTCGAACCAGACCTCGTCGTACGCCTTACGGGCGGCGGCGACGGCGCGGTCGACGTCCTCGACGGTGCCCTTGGGCACGGTGGCGATCGGCTCGCCGGTCGCCGGGTTCTTGACCTCCTGCACCTCGCCGCCCGTGCTGTCGACCCAGCGGCCGCCGATGAACATCTGATGGCGCTTCAGGGCGGTCTTCATGCGGTTCTCCTTTTAAAGAGGAACAGCGGCGGCAACTTCAGCGAGCGCCGCACCGATGATGTCGAGCCCCTCGTCGAGCTGCTCATCGGGGATGGTGAGCGGCATCAGCGTGCGGATGACGTTGTGATGTACGCCGGAGCGAAGAAGGATGAGGCCGCGCTCGCGCGCGAGCGCCAACAGCCGCGCGGTCTCCGTGTCGGCGGGCTCCTTGGTCTTGCGGTCGCGCACCAGCTCCATGCCGGCCATCGCGCCCATCACGCGCACGTCGCCGACGATGTCGTGCTCCGCCTCCCAGCTCCGCATCCGCTCCTCGACGACCGAGCCGATGCGGGCGGCGCGCTCGGGCAGCCGCTCGTCGCGCATCACGTCGAGGACCGCCAGCCCGGCCGCGCAGGCGATGGGATTGCCGCCGTACGTGCCGCCGAGCCCGCCCGGGGTGGGCGCGTCCATCACGTCCGCCCGGCCAACGACGCCGGACAGCGGGAAGCCGGCAGCGAGGCTCTTGGCCACGGTGATCAGGTCGGGCTTGACGCCCGAGTGCTCGATGGCGAAGAACCGGCCGGTCCGGCCAAACCCGCTCTGGATCTCGTCGGCGATCAGCAGGATCCCGTGCTTCGCGGTGAGTGCCCGGAGGCCCTGGAGGAACTCCCGCGGCGCGGGTACGAAGCCGCCCTCGCCCAGCACCGGCTCGATGATCACGGCGGCCACGCGCTGCGGCGAGACGTCGGATTCGAGCAGCTCCTCAAGCGAAGCGAGCGCACGCTCGCTGCTCCAGCCGCGGTACTCGTAGGGGAACGGCGCCTGGTACACCTCGGCGGCGTAGGGGCCGAAGTTCTGCTTGTACGGCTGCACCGAGCCGGTGAGGCTGAGGGCGAGCAGCGTGCGGCCGTGGAAGCCGCCGCGGAAGCTGATCACGGCCGGCCGGCCCGTGAACGCGCGGGCGATCTTGACCGCATTCTCGACGGCCTCGGCGCCGGTGCTGAAGAAGATCGCCTTGTGGGGGCCGTCGCCGGGGGCGAGCTCGCTCAGGCGCTGGGCCAGACGCAGGTAGGACTCGTACATCACGACCTGGAACGAGGTGTGGGTCACCCGCTCCAGCTGGCTGCGCACGGCCTCCATGACGCGCGGGTGGTTGTGGCCGACGTTCATGACACCGATGCCCCCGACGAAGTCGATGTAGCGGCGCCCGTCCGCGTCCCACAGCTCCGAGCCCTGCGCATGGTCGACGACCACCGGGTGGGCGGTCGTGATTCCGCGCGGGACATAGCGTTCGCGCAGCGACTTCAGCGCGGCCGAGCCGTCACCCTTCCCCAAGGTAGGGTCATTCTAAGATCCGGACGAAGATGGACCCGTCCGCCGCGGTGGAGCGGCTGTGGCCCGGCCAGAGGGCGAAGGTGACGGCGCTCTCGGGCGGCATCACGAACCACAACTTTCGAGTCGACGTCGACGGCGCGTCCTTCGTGCTCCGGATGGGCGGAGCCGACACCCACCTGCTGGGCATCGACCGGCAGGTCGAGCGCGGGGCCAACGCGCGGGCGGCCGAGGTCGGCGTTGGGCCCGCGGTCGAGCGGTTCGTCGAGCCCGAGGGATGGCTCGTGACGCGCTTCATCGACGGCCGGCCGATCGCGGTCGAGGAGATGCGCGAGCCGCGGACCATCCGCCGTGTGGCCTCGGCGCTGCGCAGGTTTCACGAGGCGAACCCGATCGCTGGGCGGTTCGACGCGCACGCGGTGGTCGAGGAGTACGCGCGCGAGGCCGCCGAGCGCGGGGTCGAGATCCCGGAGGCTTATGCCGCCGCGCACGAGATGTCAGAGCGCATTCGCGCGACGCGCGGACCGCAGGCTCTGGTGCCTTGCCACAACGACCTGCTGAACGCCAACTTTCTGGATGACGGCGACATCCGGATCGTCGACTGGGAGTACGCGGGCATGGGCGATCGGTTCTTCGACCTGGCGAACCTTTCGGTGAACCACGAGTTCAATGACGGCCAGGACCGCGCGCTCCTGGAGGCCTATTTCGGCGAGGCGGCGGAGGCGGCGCTTGGCGACCTGCGCCGGATGAAGTTCATGTCCGACTTCCGCGAGGCGATGTGGGGCGTCCTGCAGAGCGGCATCTCAGAGCTGGACTTCGACTTCAAAACATACGCAGCCAAACACTTCAAGCGCATGTGGCTGCATTCCCCCTCCCGCGCAGCGGGTGAGGGCTAGGGTGAGGGCCTTTCAGGCGCGGATGCGCGTCCCTTTCGGGTCGTAAAGGGGCTCGGCGGCGACTCGGCCTGGCACCCACGTGCCGAAGATCTCCACCTCCACCGCGTCGCCGGTGGCGACTGTCGCCGGAACGAACGCGTACGCGATCGAGCCGCCGACCGAGTAGCCGTAGCCCCCGCTGGTGACCCGGCCCGTGATGCGCCCGCCGATCCGCACCGGCTCCGAGCCCAGCGCCACCGAGTGCGGCTCGTCCAGCACGAGGCATGCCAGCCGCGTGTCGGCCGGCGCCTCACGCTTGGCGAGCAGCGCCTTGCGGCCCTTGAACTCGCCCTTGTCGAGCTTCACGCAGAAGCCGAGAGCCGCCTGGTATGGGTCGACCTCCGGCCCGATGTCCGACCCCCACACGCGGTAGCCCTTCTCCAGTCGCAGCGAGTCGACGGCCTTGTACCCGCCGGCGACGAGCGAATGGGCGCCCGACTCCCAGATCGTGTCCCACAGGCGCAGGCCGAACTCCGCGGGGCAGTACAGCTCCCA
>Ga0070730_10001583_pt1 | contig 21817 bp, 22 predicted proteins | sample Coa_R1_3_FD_66447 | JGI IMG/M metagenome (GOLD analysis project Ga0070730, IMG submission 66447) | Surface soil microbial communities from Centralia Pennsylvania, which are recovering from an underground coalmine fire - Coalmine... | ecosystem: Environmental > Terrestrial > Soil > Unclassified ... | reverse complement strand
CGAAGGGGGCGCTGCATATAGAGAGCTCTCTTCTCTGAAACTCCACAGCGCGGGATCAACCTTGATGCCAGCAGATTGCACTACCACGACACCTTCCTTGCGAAGGCGGGGGTTTTGGCTCAAACGGGAAAACGGCCTGCCGTTCCCCTATGACGCCGGAACCGGCGTCGAATGCGCCGAGTGCGTTGCCCATCCACCGCCATTCGACCGGGCGCGCGCCGTCTTCGCCTATGACGATCATTCGCGCCGGCTGATCCTGGCGTTCAAACATGCCGACCGGCTGCACGGCATGCCGGCCTTCGGCCAATGGCTGGCGCGCAGCGGTGCCGAACTGCTGGCCGACGCCGACCTGGTCGCCCCGGTGCCGCTGCACTGGACGCGGCTGTTCCGCCGCCGCTTCAACCAGTCGGCGCTGCTGGCCCAGGCGGCGGTCGCGGCCTGGGCATCCCGGGCGTCGTCGGCCCCGCGCTTCGCCCCGGACCTGCTGATCCGCCGCCGGCGCACCCGCAGCCAGGGGCACCTATCGCGCCTGCAGCGCGCGGACAACGTCCGCGGCGCCTTCGCGGTGAGGCCGGGCGCCGATATCGCGGACAAGCGCGTGCTGCTGGTCGACGACGTGCTGACCACCGGCGCCACCATCGAGGCCTGCACGCGCATGTTGAAGCGGGCGGGCGCCGCCCGGGTCGACGTGCTGACGCTGGCGCGCGCCATGCGGCTGCCGGGCGGCGGCGCGGTCCCGTGATCTCATTCGGCCACCGAGGGTGTGAGCCGTAACCATTGCAAAGCTGCCCGATCTGGCAACCGGAACCATTCTCGCCTATATCGCTACCTTGAGCTTTATTTCCTTGCGGAGTGTTGTTCGTGGCCCAGGTGGAAGTCTATTCGACGTTGTTCTGCCCCTATTGCGCGCGCGCCAAGTCGCTGCTCGGCAAGAAGGGCATCGATTTCGTGAATATTGACGTGATGGAAGAGCCCGCGCGGCGCGACGAGATGGTGAGCCGCGCCGGTGGCCGCACCTCGGTGCCGCAAATCTTCATCAATGGCGAGCATATCGGCGGCTGCGACGACCTGCATGCGCTCGACCGCGCCGGGCAGCTCGACGCCAAGCTCGCCTCCTGACCTGAAACCGGACGGAGATCTCCATGGCCGATCGTATCACCGTCGCCTGCCTGCAGATCTCCGCCGGCCGCGAGGTCGATCCCAATCTCCAGGCGATCGGCGACATGGCCCGCCGCGCCCGCGATGCCGGCGCCGGCTTCATCCTGACGCCGGAAGTGGCGGTCATGCTGGAGCCGAAGCGCGAGCCGAAGTTCGCCAAGGCCGAGGACGAGGCGCATCCCCATGCGCTGCCGTTCTTCGCCGAATTGGCGCGCGAGACCGGGGCCTGGCTACTCGCCGGCTCGATGGCGGTCAAGCTCGCGGACGACGCGCGGCTCGCCAACCGGTCCTACCTGTTCGCCCCGGACGGCGGCATCGCCGCGCGCTACGACAAGATCCATATGTTCGACGTCGACCTGGCCGGCGGCGAATCCTATCGGGAATCCTCGCAGTTCCGCCCGGGCGAAGCGACCGTCGTCGTCGAGACGCCGTTCGCCCGCGTGGGCTTGACCGTCTGCTACGACCTGCGCTTCCCGGCGCTCTATCGCGCGCTGGCCCAGGCCGGCGCCGAGATCCTGACCGTTCCATCGGCCTTCGCGGTCGCGACCGGCCGGGCCCATTGGCACACGCTGCTTCGGGCCCGCGCGATCGAGACCGGCTGCTTCGTGCTCGCCCCGGCCCAGACCGGCACCCATGCCGAAGGCCGCAAGACCTACGGCCATTCGCTGATCGTCGATCCCTGGGGCGAGGTGCTGGCCGACGCCGGCGAAGAGATCGGCTTCGTCACCGCCGAACTCGACCTCGCCCGCGTCGCCGAGGCGCGCCAAATGGTGCCGTCGCTGCAGCACGACCGGTCGTTTGCGGCCCCGCGCCTGGTCAAGCCCGGATCGGCGGCAGCGGCCGATTGATCATGTCAGAGCGGTACGAGATCCCGCCCCTTGACCGCCGCCAGGCGCTGCACCGCCTTGGGGCCGGGCGCATAATCGATGCCGTGCTCGAAGCCGACGATGGTGAGCCTGTCCGCGTAGGCGCGGATCAGCTCGTTCGGCCGCAGCAGGTAATTCTCCGAGCTGGGCCGGCCGAACTCGCCCTGGCCGACCGCGAAGGTCTCGTAGATCAGCACGCCGCCCGGCGCCAAGGCATCCGCCAAGAGCGGCAGCAGCGGCCGGTGCAGGTAGTTGGTGACGATGATGCCGGCAAACTGCCGCGTGCCCAGCGGCCAGGGGCTGCCGTCCTCCAGATCGGCCCGGATCCGCTCGATCGGGCCGGCGGCATCCAGGTCCGCCATGCCGTCGAGGTTGCGGTCGACCGCCGCGACCGGGTGGCCGCGCCCGGCGAAGAAGCGCGCGTGGCGCCCGGCACCGGCCGCCAGGTCCAGCACCGCACCGCCCTTCTCGACCAGATGCGCGAAACGGCGTACCCATGGAGAAGGAATTCCCAACGCATCGCTCATCGCTTCAACCCCATGCCGCTGACCAACAAATGATCCTCTACGAACTGCGCTGCCCATCCGACCATAGATTCGAAGGCTGGTTCCGCAACAGCGATGCGTTCGAGGCCCAGCAGGCAGCCCATGAGATCGCCTGCCCCGTCTGCGGCGACACTGGCGTCGACCGCGCCGTGATGGCGCCGGCGGTCGGGCGCAAGTCGAACAGCCTGCCCGATCCGGCCCAGGCGATCACCCTGCTGCGCACGCTTCGCAAAGTGATCGAGGAAAGCCACGAGAATGTCGGCGACCGCTTCGCCGAGGAAGCGCGCAAGATCCATTACGGCGAGAGCGACGCGCGCGGCATCTACGGCCAGGCGACCGACGAAGAAGCCGAGCAACTGGCCGACGAAGGGATCGAGGTCGGCCGGCTGCCCTGGGTACCGCTCGCCGATTCGTAAGGCCGGCGCGAGCAAAGCGTAGCGCCGCTGCATCGAGAGGACAGCGGCGCTCAATGTTCAGTACGGCTTGGTCGGCAGGTACTTGCCGTCGAGCGTGATCACCGCGCGGTGGCCGCCCTCGGGGTCTTCGACCTTCTTCACATCCAGCTTGAAATTGATCGCGCTGATGATGCCGTCGCCGAACTGCTCGTGGACGAGCGCCTTCAGCGTGGTGCCGTAGACCTGGATCATTTCATAGAAGCGATAGATCGTCGGGTCGGTCGGGACGCCGCCCGGGATGCTGCCGCGCACCGGAACGGCCTGCAGCAGGCGGCATGCCGCCTCGTCGAGATCCAGCTTTGCCGAGACCTTGCGCGCGGCCTCGGCCGGCAGCGGATGCTGGCCGAGCAGCGCCGCGGTCACGAAGGCGACGCTGAGGCCGGTGCCATCGGCAATCGCCTGCCAGGTGAGATCCTTCTCGGCCTTGCGGGTGACGACGGTCTCGGCGAGCTCCTCGCGTGCGTTCGGGTTGGCCTGGGACTGCAGCATGATGAAACTCCTTCTATCGGGCTTGGAAGCGGGTTGATGTTGGGGGCGGAAGCGTTCAGGCCGCGGCGGCGTCCAGTTGGACACCCTCGGCGCGGACGTAGGGATGAGTGGCGAGCGGCTCGAACTTCTGACGGGTGCCGTCGAGCGCCTCGATCTGGCCGCTCTCGATGTCGAAGACCCAGCCGTGCAGGTTCAGCCGGCCCTGCTTGAGGGCCAGGGCGACGGACGGGTGGGTGCGCAGATTGGCGAGCTGGGTGATGACGTTCTCATGCACCAGCGCGTCCAGATGCTCGTGCTCGGAGTGGTGATGCTGCGCGGCGCTGATCGCCTTGGCGGCGTCCGCATGGCGCAGCCAGGCGGCGACGGCGGGCAGATGATCGAGGTTCTTGTCCTTCGCGATCGCCGTCATGGCGCCGCAGTCCGAATGGCCGCACAGCACGATGTCGGTCACGCCCAGGACGGCGACGGCATATTCGATCGTCGCCGAGACGCCGCCCGGATCGGGGGTGTGCGACGGCACGATATTGCCGGCATTGCGGATCACGAACATCTCGCCCGGCTCGCTTTGGGTGACGAGTTCCGGGACGACCCGGCTGTCCGAACAGGCGATGAACAGCGTGCGCGGTTGCTGGGTATTGGCAAGGCGCTTGAAGAGGCCGGCACGCGTGGGGAACGCCTCGCGTTGGAACTTGAGAAAGCCGGCGATGATGTCCTGCATGGTGGGTACCTCCTCGATTGCTTGGAGGTGATGTAGGCCAGCCGATCCATAGTTTCTAAGACTGGTTTCCTATAGAGTTCATTGGCATTTCCTATAGGAGGCCGAGATGCTGCTGCGCCATCTCCGCTATCTGCTGGCGGTCGTCGAACAGGGCGGATTCACCCGGGCGGCAGAGGCGCTCCACCTCTCCCAGCCGACGCTGTCCCAGCAAGTGCGCCAGTTGGAGGAGCGGCTGGGCTTCGACCTTCTGGATCGCTCCGGCCGGTCCGTGCGCGCGACCGATGAAGGCGAAGTCTATCTGCAGCACGTCCGGCGCGCCTTCGCCGAATTGGCGGCGGCCGAGCAGGCGGTCGCCGACGTGCGCGGCCTCGGCCGGGGGCTGCTGCGCCTGGGCATCACCCCAACCTTCACCTCCTATCTGGTCGGACCGCTGATGGAAGCGTTCGGCGCGCGCCACCCCGGCATCCGGACGATGCTCCAGGTCATGACCCAGGACGGCATGGAGACGGCGCTGGAGGCCGATCGCCTCGATCTCGGCATCGCCTTCGGCCAGGTGCGCTCCGCCGAGATCGAAGTGACACCGCTGTTCGATGAGCGGCTGCGCCTCGTCGTCGCCGAAGCGCACGCGCTCGATGAGCGCGAGATGCCGGCCACGCGGCTGTCGACAGCCGTCGCCTTCGCGCTCCTGAGCGAAGATTTCGCGACGCGGCGCCACATCGACCGCTATTTCAGCGAACAGGAGATCCGCCCCACGGTGCTGTTCGAGGGCAATTCGGTCGATGCGATCATCGAGGTCGTACGCCGCGGCCGCCTGGCGACGATCCTGCCCGAAGCCGTCGCGCGCGAGCAGCCGGGGCTGCGCGCCATCGCCCTCTCACCCGCGATCGCCCCGCGCGCGGTCGGCCTGCTGCAACACCGGGGCGCCTACCGCAGCGCCGCGGTCCGCGCGTTCATCGCCACGGCCAGAGACGTCCTGGCCGAAAATGCGGCGATGCCCTCACCCTCCCGCTGACGCGGGCCCCTCCCTCTCCCGCAAGCGGGCGAGGGAATTCGTTCTCTATCCCTCGCCCGCTTGCGGGAGAGGGTGCCGAGCGCGAGCGAGGCGGGTGAGGGTGTCGCCGACGCTCTCACCCGTGCCCACGCGAGCCGAGAACGATGGCGCGATCCTCCAGCGCCTGACGAATGACCTCCAAGACCCCGTCCGGGTTGGCCAGGACCTCGTTGTTCCAGAACCGCAGCACGCGCCAGCCAAGCGCCTCTAGCCTCTCGATCCGAATCTGGTCATTCGGGTCATCTGCGTGGTGCCCTCCGTCCGCCTCGACGATCAGGCATCGCTCGATGCAGGCGAAATCGGCGATGTAACCACCGACCGGATGCTGGCGTCGGAACTTGCAGTCCCCGATCTGGCGCCGTCGCAGCCGCGACCAGAGTTTCCGTTCGGCATCAGTCGAGGCCTGGCGAAGTTCGCGCGGCCTGGCGACGAACATGATCCTTCCTCAAAGGCGGCGATACCCTCATTCTTTCGCCAGCGAGGCGGATGAGGGTGTCGCCGGCGTCAGGTCGGCTTCTTCGCCACCATCAGGTAGTTCACGCCGGTATCCGGCCCGAGGCTCCATTTGTCGGCGATCGGGTTGTAGCTGACGCCGGTCAGGTCCTCGAGCACCAGGCCGGCGCGGCGCAAGCCGCCGGCGACCTCGGACGGCTTCAGGAACTTCGACCAGGTGTGGGTGCCGCGCGGCAGCCAGCCGAGCAGATATTCGGCGCCGACGATGGCGAGGCCGAACGCCTTGGCGGTCCGGTTGAGCGTTGCAACCACGACAGCCCCGCCCGGCTTTACCAGGCGGCCGACCGAGGTGAGGAATTCGCCCGGATCGGCGACATGCTCGATCACCTCGAGCGCCAGCACGACATCGAAGCGCTGGCCCTCGGCGACCAGATCCTCGGCAGCGGCGAAGCGATAGTCGATCGCCAGTTCCTGCTCGGCGGCATGGGCGGATGCCACGCCGATGTTGCGCTCGGTCGCGTCCACGCCGGTCACCTCGAAGCCCAGCCGCGCCATCGGCTCCGCGACCAGCCCGCCGCCGCAGCCGATGTCGAGGAGCCTGAGGCCGGCGAACGGCGCGCGCACGGTGATGTCGCGGCCGAAATGGGCGGCCAGGTGGTCACGGACATAGCCGAGGCGGATCGGATTGAACTTGTGCAGCGGCCGGAATTTGCCGTTCGGGTCCCACCAGGCCTCGGCGATCGCCGCGAATCGGGCGACCTCGTCGGGATCGATGCTGGAGGTTGGATTGGGGCTCAAGGGTTCGGCTCTCGATTTCATAGGTTGCGGGTCTGCCTTACGGCGGCGCAGGCTTGCTTCGGCAGTGCGGCACCGAGTATGAATACGCGCCATCCGGCGGGCAACCGGAGGCGAGCGGCAGTTTTTCCGGGTGCGCGGGTAATACCGCGCCCGACGCAGGTAAGATAGAGCATGGCGCGCCTCGTGCAAAAATTCGGTGGAACGTCGGTAGCCGACGTCGACCGCATCAAGATCGTAGCCCAACGGGTCAAGCGGGAAGTGGATGCCGGCCACGAGGTGATCGTGGTCGTGTCCGCCATGTCCGGCACGACCAACCAGCTGGTGGCCTGGACCAACCAGACGTCCGAACTGGCCGACCCGGCCGAATATGACGTCGTCGTCTCCTCGGGCGAGCAGGTGACCGCCGGCCTGCTGGCGATCGCGCTGCAGGGCCTCGGCGTCCCCGCGCGGTCCTGGATGGGCTGGCAGATTCCGCTGAAGACCGACGAGGCGCACGCCAAGGCGCGCATCCAGCACATCGATCTCGAAGAGATCAAGGCGCGGGCGGCCAAGGGCGAGGTCGCGGTGGTCGCGGGCTTCCAGGGCGCGACCGAGGAGCGGCGGGTCACGACGCTCGGCCGCGGCGGCTCCGACACTTCGGCGGTGGCGCTCGCCGCCGCGTTCGACGCGGAGCGCTGCGACATCTTCACGGATGTGGACGGCGTCTATACGACCGATCCGAGGATCGTGGCGCGCGCGCGCAAACTCGATAAGATCACCTACGAAGAGATGCTGGAAATGGCATCGCAAGGTGCGAAGGTATTGCAGACCCGGTCGGTCGAAATGGCCATGAACCACCGGGTTCGGGTGCAGGTGCTGTCGAGCTTCGTCGACAGGCCGGGTACCATGGTCGTGGACGAGGACGAGATCTTGGAAAAGCAAGTCGTCAGCGGAATCGCTTATAGCCGGGACGAGGCGAAGATCACGGTCGCTGGCGTGTCGGATCGTCCCGGCGTCGCGGCCGCCATCTTCGGCCCGCTCGCCGACGCCGGCATCAATGTCGACATGATCGTGCAGAACGTGTCGCATGACGGTCAGACGACCGACATGACCTTCACCGTCGGCAAGGCGGATATCGCCCGCGCCGTCAAAGTGCTGGAGACGAACCGCGACCATGTCCGCTACGACCGGATCCTGTCGTCGGCCGACGTGGTGAAGATCTCGGTCATCGGCGTCGGCATGCGCAGCCACGCGGGCGTCGCGCAGAAGATGTTCCAGACGCTGGCCGACAAGGGCATCAACATCCAGGTCATCTCGACGTCGGAGATCAAGGTCGCCGTGCTGGTCGCCGAGGAATATCTGGAACTCGCGCTGCGCGCGCTGCACTCCGCCTACGGGCTGGACGCGGTCGACGCGGCCTGAGACCCTGACCGCATGAATTCAGCGATCGCCACTCCGGATCCGATCCGAGAGGCAGCGCCTCAGCGGGCGGCGCTCGACCGGCTGTGGCGGCGGGGCCGTGCCTTCCTCGGCACCGAGCTCGCCGTGATGGGCGGCGCCATGACCTGGGTCAGCGAGCGCAACCTGGTCGCCGCCATCTCGAACGGCGGCGGCTTCGGCGTGCTCGCCTCCGGCTCGATGAAGCCGGAGCAGCTCTCGGCCGAGATCCTGGGCACCAAGGCGCTGACGGCCAAGCCGTTCGGCGTCAATCTCATCACCATGCACCCGCAGCTCTCGGAGCTGATCCAGGTCTGCGCGGATCATCAGGTCGGCCATGTCGTGCTTGCCGGCGGCCTGCCGCCCGCCTCGGCGATCCAGCAGGTCAAGGATTCCGGCGCCAAGGTCATCTGCTTCGCCCCGGCGCTGGTGCTGGCCAAGAAGCTGGTGCGCATGGGCGTCGACGCGCTGGTGATCGAGGGCATGGAGGCCGGCGGCCATATCGGCCCGGTCGCGACCTCGGTCCTGACCCAGGAAATTCTGCCGCATATCACCGAAGTGCCGATCTTCATCGCCGGCGGCATCGGCCGCGGCGAGGCGATCCTCGCGTGCCTGGAGATGGGTGCCGCCGGCGTGCAGCTCGGCACCCGCTTCGTCTGCGCCACCGAATCGATCGCGCACGACCGCTTCAAGCAGGCCTTCATCCGGGCCGCGGCCCGCGATGCGGTGCCCTCGGTCCAGCTCGACCCGCGCTTTCCGGTGATCCCGGTCCGCGCGCTCGCGAACGAGGGATCGCGCCGCTTCGTCGAGGTGCAGCGCGACCTGATCGAACGGTTCAACCGCGGCGAGATCGCCCAGAAGGACGCCCAGCTCGAGATCGAGCATTTCTGGGCCGGTGCGCTGCGCCGGGCGGTCATCGACGGCGATGTCGAGCAGGGGTCGGTCATGGCCGGCCAGAGCGTCGGCATGGTGACGCGCGAGCAAGCGACGGCCGAGATCCTGGCCGAGCTGGTCGAGCAGGCGCTGGCGGCGATGACGGCGCGCAGCCTGGCCGGCCGGCCGGCACAATGGAGCGAGGCCGGCTCCTGATGGAGGGGCGCGTCGGCGTCACCGGCGCGCGGCGCCTGCTTGGCAGGCTGCGCGATGTCATGGCCGGCACCGGCAATGCGCAGGAGCGGCTCGACCAGATCGTGCAGCTGATCGCCGCCGATATGGAGGCCGAAGTCTGCTCGGCCTATATCATGCGCGCCGGCGACATCCTCGAGCTCTGCGCCACCGAGGGCCTGTTTCCCGAATCGGTCCACCGCACGCGGCTGCGCGTCGGCGAAGGCCTGGTCGGCGTCATCGCCGCCACCGCCCGGCCGCTGGCCTTGAGCGACGCCCAGGCCCATCCCGCCTTCGCCTATCGCCCGGAAACCGGCGAGGAGATCTATCATTCGCTGATGGGCGTGCCGATCCTGCGCTCCGGCCGGGTATCGGGCGTGCTGGCGGTGCAGAACCGCTCGCAGCGCCACTACACCGACGAAGAGATCGAGGCGCTGCAGACCGTCGCCATGGTGCTGGCCGAACTGGTCGCCGCCGGCGCGCTGGTCGATATCGAGGAGCAGCACCCGACCGACGGCATCGGCACCCTGCCCCATCGCCTGGACGGCATCCGGCTCAATCCGGGCCTGGCCATGGGCACGGCCGTGCTGCATCAGCCCTCGATCGTCATCCGGCAATTGGTCGCCGAGGATCCGGAGGCCGAGAGCCAGCGCCTTGACCTCGCGATCTGCGACATGCAGCGCGCGATCGACCGCATGCTGTCGGCAAGCGATATCGCGCACCACGGCGAGCATCGCGACATTCTCGAGACCTATCGCATGTTCGCCGAGGATCGGGGCTGGCTCGGCCGCATCCGCGAGGCGGTCGAGAGCGGCCTCACGGCCGAGGCGGCAGTGCAGAAGGTGCGCGACGACACGCGCGCGCGCATGAAGCAGATCAGCGACCCCTATATCCGCGAGCGCCTGACCGATCTGGAAGATCTGGCGAACCGGCTGCAGCATCACCTGTCGGGCGGCGCCACCACGTCGGCGACCGAGACCGAGGCCGAGGACGTCGTGCTGGTCGCGCGCAGCATGGGCCCAGCCGAGCTGATGGATTACGACCGCAGGCGCCTGCGCGCGCTGGTGCTGGAGGAAGGCTCGCCGACCGCCCATGTCGCCGTAGTCGCCCGCGCGCTCGACATTCCGGTGGTCGGCCGGGTCAAGGGCGCCCTCGCGCAGATCGAGCCCGGCGATCAGCTCGTGGTCGACGGCGACAATGCCCAGGTCCTCATTCGTCCGAGCGAGGACGTGCTGGCCGCGGTCGAGAACCGCCTGGCCGAGCGCCGGTCGCGCAAGGCGGCCTATCTGGCGCTTCGCGAGCTGCCGGCGGTGACGCTCGACGGCGTCGCGATCCACCTGTTCATGAACGCCGGCCTGCTGATCGACTTGCCGGAACTGGAGGCAACCCGCGCGGACGGCATCGGGCTCTATCGCACCGAACTGCCGTTCATGGCCCGCCAGGACTTCCCGGATGTCCCCGACCAGATGCAGCTCTATGCCCGCGTGCTGGAGCAGGCGCAGGACAAGCCGGTCATATTCCGCACGCTCGACATCGGCGGCGACAAGCTGCTGCCCTACCTGCCGGAGACGGTCGAAGAGAACCCGGCCATGGGCTGGCGCGCGATCCGCATCTCGCTCGACCGCCCGGGCATGCTGCGCCAGCAACTGCGGGCCCTGCTGCTGGCGGCGGACGGCCGACCGCTGTCGATCATGTTCCCCATGATCGCCGAGGTCGCCGAATTCTCGGCCGCGCGCCGGATCCTAGACATGGAGGTTCAGCGCCTGGGTCAGCGCGGTCTGCTGCTGCCATCGAGCCTCAAGGTCGGCGCCATGCTGGAAGTGCCGGCGCTGATCTGGCAGCTCGAGGGACTGTGCCGTGAGGTCGACTTCATCTCGGTCGGCTCGAACGACCTGATGCAGTTCCTCTATGCCAAGGATCGCGGCAACGCGCGCCTCGCCGAACGCTACGACGTGCTGGCGCCGGGTGCGCTCACCTGCCTCGCCGAGATCGTGCGTGTCGCCGACCGCTGCGGCGTCAGCCTGTCGCTGTGCGGCGAGATGGCCGGCAACCCGCTGGAGGCAATGGCGCTGATCGGCCTGGGGTTCCGCAATCTATCGATGTCGCCGTCGGCCATCGGACCCGTAAAAGCCATGGTTCGGAGCCTCGACGTCGGCCCCTTGCGGCAATATCTGACCGACGCTTCGCAGCTCACCAACCATAGTCTGCGGGAGAAGCTGCGTGAATTCGCCCGCGATCACGGTGTCTCCATCTGAAACGCCGACCGCATCCGACGCTGGGCACTTGGCGGTAGAACTGCTAAAACACGAGTCAACTCAGGGACTCGCGCCCTCGCTTCTATAGTTATCTTGCATTCGACGGAATTGCAGCATGTCGATGTTTCAGCGCAAAGCCCACGACGACCGGGAAGACCAGACCTTCGAAGAGGATACGACGGTGCCGCATCCGGCCAGCGTCGGTCATCTGCTGCGCACGACCCGTGAAGGCCTGGGCTGGGATCTGCGCGATGTCGCGGCGGCCCTGCGCATCCGCACCGAGTATCTGGCGGCACTCGAGCGCAACACGGTCGAGGGCCTGCCGGGCGTCGCCTATGCCATGGGCTTCCTGCGCGCCTATGCCGATTATCTGGGTCTCGACGGCAACGAGGTCGTCAGTCGCTTCAAGAGCGAGAAGAAGACCCTCGCCGCGCGCCCAGAGCTGAGCTTTCCGGTGCCGTTGACCGACCGCGGCATTCCCGGCAGCGGTCTGTTCCTGATCGCGGGACTGCTGATCGTGCTGGCCTACGGCACCTGGCATTACATGTCGTCGAGCGATCATCCGGCGCCGTCGGAGGTCGAGCCCGTGCCGGCCCGTCTGCTGCCCCCGCCGCCGCAGGCCGAAGCACCGATTCCGGCCCCCCCGCAGACAGCCGACGCCGCGAAGCCCGCGGCCGAGCCCGCGCCCGCCCCGACCACACCCGCCATCGCCCCCGGGGTAACGCCCGTGCCGGCCCCCGTCGCGGTCGCCCCAGCAGCCGCTCCGGCCGCGACGGCCCCGGCCCCGGCCGCACCGGTCCAGCCGTCGATCGGCGCACCGCAGCTTGCCGCCGGCACGCCGCCCGTCCCCGGCAAGCCGGCGCCCGGCACGCCCGTGGCCACGCCGCCGAATGCAAACGGCGCGCTGCCGGCGGTCCCGCCCGAGTCCGCCGCCCCGGCGGCCGATTCCAAGGACGCCAAGGTCTACGGCTCCTTCGCCGAGCCGGGCCGTATCCTGGTCAAGGCCAAGGGTTATGCCTGGGTCCAGGTCTATGACGGCAAGGAGGTGATCCTCACCCGCACGCTGCATCCGGGCGACAGCTATTACGCGCCGAACAAGCCGGGCCTGATCATGCGCACGGGCAACGCCGGCGGCCTCGCCTTCGTGGTCGACGGCAAGGAGCTGCCGGCCCTCGGGCCGACCGGCATGGTGAAGAAGAAGATCCCGCTCGATCCGCAGCGGCTGCTGTCGGGTGACCTGGGCGAGGACGTGCCGTCCGCGCCGAAGCCCGCAGCACCGTCGGCCGCGAAGCCTGCGGCGGCGCCGGTCACCGCAGCCCCGGCGGCGGCCCACCCGGCCGAGGATACGCCGGAATAATCGCCATCGCCCGCGAGCGCGCCGGGCGCGCGGCTGCAATGCGCCGGCCGGCTGGCAAGCCGGCCGGGCTTTTGCCGCAGCGCCAAACGCGCTATATCAGGGGCCGCATTCAGGTCACTTCGAGGAAGTTACGCTCATGAGCGTCCGCCCGTACCGGGACATCATCCGACGCAAGAGCCGTCAGATCCGTGTCGGCAACGTGCTGGTCGGCGGCGATGCCCCGATCTCCGTGCAGACCATGACGAACACGCTGACGCCGGACGTCGAAGGCACGCTCGCCCAGATCAGGGCAGCGGCCGAGGCCGGCGCCGACATCGTGCGCGTCTCCTGCCCCGACGAGGAATCGACGGCCGCCCTCAAGGACATCGTCAAGGGCTCGCCCGTGCCGATCGTGGCCGACATCCATTTCCACTACAAGCGCGCGATCGAGGCCGCCGAGGCCGGTGCCGCGTGCCTGCGCATCAACCCGGGCAACATCGGCTCGGCCGAGCGCGTGCGCGAGGTCGTGAAGGCCGCCAAGGATCATGGCTGCTCCATGCGCATCGGCGTCAACGCCGGCTCGCTCGAGCGCGAACTGCTCGAGCGCTACGGCGAGCCGTGCCCGGAAGCGATGGTCGAGTCCGCGCTCAACCACGCCAAGATCCTCGAGGACAACGACTTCTTCGAGTTCAAGATCTCGTGCAAGGCCTCGGACGTGTTCCTGGCAGTCGCCGCCTATAACGCATTGGCCGAAGCCTGCGACTATCCGCTGCACCTGGGCGTGACCGAGGCCGGCGGCCTGCGCATGGGCACGATCAAGTCCTCGATCGGGCTCGGCTCGCTGCTGTGGGCCGGCATCGGCGACACGGTCCGCGTCTCGCTCTCGGCCGAGCCGGTGGAAGAGGTCAAGGTCGGCTACGACATCCTGAAGTCGCTCGGCCTGCGCCGCCGCGGCGTCACCGTCATCTCGTGCCCGTCCTGCGCACGCCAGAACTTCCAGGTCATCAAGACCGTCGAAGTGCTGGAAGAGCGCCTGTCGCACATCACCACGCCCATGACCGTGTCGGTGATCGGCTGCGTCGTGAACGGCCCGGGCGAAGCGCGCGAGACCGACATCGGCCTGACCGGCGGCGGCAACAACACCCACCAGATCTATATCGCGGGTCAGCCGGACCATCGCCTGAAGGACAAGGACATCGTCGACCATCTGGTCCATCTGGTCGAGCAGAAGGCCGCCCAGATCGAGGCGGAGAAGACGGCGGAAGCAGCGGAATAGCGCTTCCACCCGGTTCATAAAAGGGGCCGGACGCCTGTACGTCCGGCCCCTTTCTCTATTTCAGCGTCGTTCTATTCGAAGGATCGAATCCATGGCCCAGCTTCAGGCGGTGCGCGGCACCCAAGACCTGCTGCCCGCCGAAGCCCGCCGCCACCGCGCCGTGATCGACACCGCGCGCGCCGTGTCCGAGCGCTACGGCTTCGCCGAGATCGCGACGCCGATCTTCGAGTTCACCGAAGTGTTCTCGCGCCCGATCGGCGAGACGACCGACGTGGTCTCGAAGGAGATGTACACGTTCAAGGATCGCGGCGGCGAAGAGATCACGCTCCGGCCGGAATACACGGCCGGCATCGCGCGCGCCGTGCTGTCGAACGGGCTGACCCAGTCGACGCCGCTCAAGTTCTTCGGCGCCGGGCCGATGTTCCGCTACGAGCGGCCGCAGAAGGGCCGCTACCGCCAGTTCCACCAGATCGACGCCGAACTGATCGGACCGGCACAGCCGCAGGCCGACGTCGAGATCATCGCCATGGGTGCCGCGATCCTCGACGAGCTGGGCGTGCTCAAATCCTGCCGGCTCGAGCTCAACACGCTCGGCGATACGCCGAGCCGCACCGCCTATCGCGCCGCGCTCGTCGAGTATTTCTCGGCGCACCTGGATGGGCTGTCGGACGACAGCCGCGACCGCCTGGGCCGCAATCCGCTGCGCATCCTCGACAGCAAGGACGAGGGCGACAAGGCGATCGTCGCCGGCGCGCCGGCCTTCGGCGATTATCTGACCGACGAGGCCAAGGCTTTCTTCGACGAGGTGAAGCGCGGTCTCGACGCGCTCGACATCGCCTATGAGCTGAACCCGCGCCTGGTGCGCGGCCTCGACTATTATTGCCACACCGCCTTCGAGTTCATCACGACCGAGTTGGGATCCCAGGGCACCGTGCTCGGCGGCGGCCGCTACGACGGGCTCATGGGCATGATGGGCGGGCCGGAGCTGCCGGCCGTCGGCTGGGCCGGCGGCATCGAGCGCCTGTCCATGCTGATCGCCGAACCCAAGGCGCCGGCGCGGCCGATCGCGGTCATCCCCGTGGGCGAGGCGGCCGAGCTCGAGGCGCTGAAGCTCACCCAGCGCCTGCGCGGCGCCGGGCATGTGGTCGATCTCGGCTATGGCGGCAATGTCGGCAAGCGCATGAAGCGCGCCAACAAGATCGAGGCGCGCGTGGCGCTGGTGCTGGGCGAAGACGAACTGGCGCGCGGCGCCGTCACCTTCCGCGACCTGGATGCCGGCAGCCAGGAAGAAGTGCCGCTCGACGGGCTCGACGCGCGGCTGAAGGGCCTCGCCTGATCGCCATGGACCGCTCCTCGCTCGACCATAAGCTCCACCGCCTGACCGTCCGCTACGACGAGCTGCGCGACCAGCTGGCCGGCAATGTCGATGCCGGCAGCTTCGCCAAGCTCTCGAAGGAGTTCAGCGACCTGGAGCCGATCGTGGCCGCGATCGGCGAGCTGAATGCCGCACGCGACGAGATCGCGAACCTTGCCCAGATGGTCGCCGACAATTCCGATCCGGAGTTGAAGGCGATGGCCGAGGAGGAATTCCTGGCGCTGAAGGAGCGGATTCCGCTGCTGGAACGCCAGGTCCAGGTCATGCTGCTGCCGAAGGACGCGGCCGACGACAAGAACGCCATCCTGGAAGTGCGCGCCGGCACCGGCGGCGAGGAGGCGGCCCTGTTCGCCGCCGACCTCTACCGCATGTACCAGCGCTACGCCGACCAGCACGGCTGGCGGTTCGAGACCATGAGCATTTCCGAAGGCACCGCCGGCGGCTTCAAGGAGGCGACCGCGGAGATCTCCGGCCGCTCGGTGTTCTCGCGGCTGAAGTTCGAGTCCGGCGTCCATCGGGTGCAGCGCGTGCCGGCGACCGAGACACAGGGCCGTATCCACACCTCGGCCGCGACCGTCGCGGTCCTGCCCGAGGCCGAGGAAGTCGATATCCAGATCGAGGACAAGGATCTGCGGATCGACGTCTACCGGTCGAGCGGCCCCGGCGGCCAGTCGGTCAACACGACCGACAGCGCCGTGCGCATCACCCATCTGCCGACCGGCCTGGTCGTGATCCAGCAGGACGAGAAATCCCAGCACAAGAACCGGGCGAAGGCGCTCAAGGTGCTGCGCGCCCGGCTCTACGACCGGGAACGCCAGGCGCTCGACGACGCCCGCGCCGCCGATCGCAAGAGCCAGGTCGGCACCGGCGACCGGTCGGAGCGGATCCGCACCTATAATTTTCCGCAAGGGCGCGTGACGGATCACCGCATCAACCTGACCCTCTACAAGATCGAGAAGGTCATGGCCGGCGAGGCGCTCGACGAGGTGATCGAGGCGCTGATCGCCGAGGACCAGGCGGCGAAACTCGCCGAGATCGAGTGAGAATGCCATGACCGGGAGCGAGATCGGCGCGCTCATCCGCGCGGCCTCGTCCCGGCTCGCGGCCGCCGGCATCGAGGCGCCGGCCCGCGACGCGCGGCTGCTGCTCAGCCATGCGACCGGCCTCACCGCCACCCGAATCATGGCCTATCCGGAACGGGCGATCGAGCCGCCGGCGGCCGCGGCATTCGAGCGGCTGGTCGACCGGCGGGCGGCGCGGGAGCCCGTCGCCCGCATCCTCGGCACCCGGGAATTCTGGTCGCTGCCCTTCGCCGTGACGCCGGCGACGCTCGATCCGCGCCCGGACAGCGAGACCATCGTCGAGGCGGCGCTCGACCGGATTTCCGACCGGAATGCCGCGCTCAGCATCATCGATTTCGGTACCGGAACGGGTTGCCTGCTGCTGGCGCTGCTGAGCGAGCTGCCGCACGCCCTCGGCCTGGGCGTCGATCGCTCGGAGGATGCGGCCCGGGTCGCCGCCGGCAATGCCCGCCAGTTGGGCTTCGCCGACCGGGCCCGGTTCCTGGTCGCCGATTGGGCCGACGCGCTCGCCGGGCCGATCGATCTCATCGTCGCGAACCCGCCCTATATCCCGGCCGGCGAGATTGCCGGGCTGGAGCCGGAAGTCCGCGAGCATGACCCGCTGACGGCGCTGGTCGGCGGGACCGACGGGCTCGATCCCTATCGCCTGCTGGCCCCCGCGGCGGCGCGGTTGCTGCGGCCCGGTGGCCATGTCGTGTTCGAGGTCGGCCAGGGTCAGGCCGATGCGGTCGCGGGCCTCGGTGCCGCGGCCGGTCTCGTTCCGGTTGAACAGCGCGCCGATCTCGCCGGAATAGCGCGCGCGGTCGTGCTCGGTAAAGCGGAGGGTTAGGCGAAAATAATGGTTGGAATGCGCCCCGTCACCGTCTAGGGTCGACTCCGACGGGCACAATTCCGCGGCTGACGGTGCCAGGATTGCCCCAGCCCAAATCGCTTCGATGAACCCGCTGCGCCAGATAGCGCGGCCATGTTCCGGCGAGCCCGTCATCCGCTCAATGGATGTTTGCCACTAGCCGTATCCAGGTGCCATGAGATCAGGTCCCAACAAACGGTCGCGCGGCCGCAGTAACAATAATCCCAATAACATGAACGGCGGCGGCGGCGGCGGCGGCGGTAACGGAGGCGGAAGGCCCCGTCCCCCCCATCGCTCACAAACCTTCGACAGCAACGGCCCGGGCCTCAAGATCCGCGGGAATGCCTATCAGGTGTTCGAGCGGTATGTTGCCCTCGCCCGCGAGGCTGCGTCAGCCGGCGATCGGATCGCGGCTGAGAACCTGTACCAGCACGCGGAGCATTATTTCCGGGTCATGAATGCGAACGGCGAAGGCCCGCAGCATTTCCGCCCGACCACTCCGGCCGATACCGGCGACGGCGAGCAGCCCGAGACGGCCGAGGCGAGCGTGCAGCATATCCAGCAGCCGCAGCAGCATGCCGAGCACCAGGGCAGCGACCATGGTGACCGTCGCGAGCGGCACGAGCCGGAAGCGGAAGCCCAGCCGGCCGAGTAATCCCCATACCGGATGGCCGTCGCGCCCCTATGGGGCCGGCGTCATCCGATAATGGTAGCGGTAGAGCTCTCGATAACCGAGGCGCTCGTAAAGGGCGACGGCCGGCGCATTGGTCGCCACGACGAAGATCGCGCCCGACACCGCCCTGGCATCCACGGCCCATCGGGTCAGATGGCCGAGCAGCGCCCGCATCAGCCCGCGCCGCCGGGCCGCTGGCGCCGTCACCACGTCATAGGTCCCCATCAGTCCGCCCTGCACGACCACGAAGGCCGCGGCGAGCGGACGGCCACCTTCGTGCAGCCAGCCGAAGCGGGCCTGCGGCACGATGAGATCCAGCATGCGTGCCAGCGCCGCCACCTTGCGCGCCTCGAGCGGCGCCAGCGCCAGATAGGCGTCGAGCCAGCCGTCGTCCGGCGTCGGATCGAGGCGGAGCGTCACGCCTGCGGGCAGATCCGACGGCGCTATGCCGCGCAGATCCGGGTTGTGGAGCGCGCGGGTGGTCTCGACCACGCCATAGCCGCGCGCGGCCAGCCGATCGTCGAGATCGGCCGGTTCGGCGAGCGGCGTCACGCGAAAGATGGTCGGCTGCCCCTTCCCGCGAAACCAGCCTTCGGCGCGGACGATCTTGGCCTCGACGTCCCCGAAGCTCGGATAAGTCGGATTGACCGAATTGGCGCGCTTCGTGTGCCCATCGGCGAAGCGCAGCACCCAGCCGTCGTCGAGCACCTGGGCCAGCGCCGGCCAGGCGCCGAACGAGGCTTCCTCGATGGTGCGGATCAGAACGCGGTCGACCATGGGCGGAGCGGCTCCTCACGGTAAAGTGCGGCCGCGGCATGCTTGATTGGCTGCCGATTTCGGCCTTTCCTCATGCTATAAGCCGGTAAACGACGATCGTTAGGAAATAAGTCACCGCCCTATGGCGTTGTACGCCCGAACGATGCCACGCCTGCTTCTCGAGCGGCCGGATGAAATGAAGAAACTGACAGCGCGGAGCAAGCTTGACGTGACCGGAACAGACGCACCTTTCACGCCCCACGCCTTCGATCGAGACGTGGCAAGGTGACGGCCATTGATTTCAGCCGCGTCCCCAGCCGCCGGCGCCGCTTTGCGCCGAGCTGGGATCTGGCTACGCTGGTTCTGGTGCTGGGCGCCATCGGCCTGGTGATCGGCACGTTCCACGACTACGGCATTACCTGGGACGAGGACGTCCATAATTGGTATGGCGTGTTCGTGCTCGACTACTACCTGTCCTGGTTCAAGGACAGCCGGTCGCTCCACTGGCTGAACCTTTACAATTACGGCGCCGCGTTCGACATGACGGCGGCGCTCGTCAACCGGGTCTCGCCGTTCGGCACCTATGAGACGCGCCACCTGCTGAACGGCCTGGTCGGCGTGCTGGGCGTCATCGGCGCCTGGAAGCTCGGCCGCTTCATGGCCGGCCCGCGCGCCGGCTTCTTCTCGGCGCTGCTGCTGCTGACCATTCCGAACTATTACGGCCAGATGTTCAACAACCCGAAGGACATCCCCTTCGCGGTCGCCGGCATCTGGTCGATCTACTACATGGCGCGCATCGTGCCGACCCTGCCGCGGCCGAGCTGGAGCCTGGTCTTCAAGCTGGGCGTCGTCATCGGCCTGTCCTTGGGCGTGCGCGTCGGCGGCCTGCTGTTCTTCGGCTATGCCGGCCTCGCCGGCCTGCTCTTTTGCGCCTGGCGCGCGGCCGAGACCCGTGACCTGCTCCTGGTGCTGCGCGAGCTTTGGGGTGCCAGCTGGCGCGTGCTGGTGCCGATGCTGGTCATCTCCTATGCGGTCATGCTGGTGTTCTGGCCCTGGGCGCAGCAGAGCCCGATCGAGCATCCGCTGACGGCGCTCGATTATTTCTCCCATGTCACCTTCCCGTTCACGACCCTTTTTGCGGGCCAATATTTCCCGGCGACCGATCTGCCGTGGGAATATCTGCCGACTCATGTCGTACTGGCGCTGCCGGAGCTGACCCTGGTGCTGGCACTCGCCGCCGTCCCGGCCGCGATCTTCGAACAGGCGCGCCGCCACGCTGGCCCCGATCGGACGCGCAGCCTGCAATATGGCGTGATCGCCATCGCCACCCTATTCCCGATCGCCTATGCGGTCGCGATCAAGGCCGTGCTGTTCGACGGCATGCGCCACTTCATCTTCGTGCTGCCGCCGCTCGCGGTCGCGGCGGCGCTCGTCGCCGACCATGTCGCCGCACGGCTCACGGATTTCCGCTGGCGCCATCTGCTGGTCGGCATGCTGTCGCTCTACGGCCTCGGCCATGTCGCGATCATGGTCGTGCTGCATCCGGACCAGTATGTCTACTATAACGGCCTGGTCGGCGGCGTGGACGGGGCCCAGAGCCTGTTCAAAACCGACTATTGGGGCAATTCCTACGCCGAGGCGGTCAAGGGCCTGACCAACTATCTCGAAACCGAATACGGCGCCGAGTTCGAGGACCATGATTTCACGGTCGCGGTCTGCGGCCCGCCCATCTCGGCCGACTATTTCTTCCCGGACAATTTCGTGTTCACGGACGACCGGAACAAGGCTGATTTCTTCATCGCCTTCACCAAGGACAATTGCAACAACGCGCTCCCCGGCAAGGAAGTGTTCCGGGTCGAACGGCTGGGGGCGCTGCTGTCGATCGTGCTCGACCGGCGCGAGATCGTGCTGGCGGCCGAGAGGGCGAGCGAGGCGGCCCAGCGCGGCAACGGCTCGCCGCAGTGAGGAACTGCCTCACCGGTCATCCCCGCACCGCTCGATAACCCGTGCCGCCGCAGACGCGGCGCTTGGCCGGACTCCCGCCGCCGCGGGAATGACGGCGTCTAGATAGGCCTCACGCTCGCCCATGGATCGCGTCGAATACGAGAAGATGCATGCCGTAGAAGAACGGATGTGGTGGTTTCACGGGATCCACGCCAACCTGCTGACCGCCTTCGCGCGCACCGGCCGGGCCCGCCCGGGGCTGCGGGTGCTGGATGCCGGCTGCGGCACCGGCGGGTTCCTGGCCAAGCTCGGCCGGGCCATGCCGGGCTTGGAGCGGATCGGCATGGATTTCGCCCCGGTCGCGGCGGAGCTGACGGCGGCCCGTGCGCAGGTGCCGGTCTGCGTCGCGTCCATCAACGAACTGCCATTTGCCGCCTCGAGCCTGGGCGCCATCTTCAGCGCCGACGTGCTGTGCCATCGCTCGGTCGACCAGGCGCAGGCGCTGGCCGACCTGCATCGCTGCCTCATGCCGGGCGGCGTGCTGGTGCTGAACCTGCCGGCCTATGATTGGATGTTCTCGGCCCATGACCGGGCGGTACATACGGCGCGGCGCTATACCCGCACCCGCCTTGCGGCCCTGCTCAGGGCCGCCGGCTTCGCCGAGGTCCGCACCAGCTATTGGAACAGCCTGCTCTTTCCGCTCATGGTGCTGCGCCGTAAGCTGATGAAGACGGAAGGGGCGGCGAGCGACGTGATGCCGTTCCCGGCCCCCATTGAATTCCTGTTCCGGTCCGCGATGCGGATCGAGAATTTCCTCTTGCGATGCGGGGTCGCGCTGCCGTTCGGCGGCTCGGTGCTCGCGGTGGCGATCAAGCATGGCTGACGAACAGAACGACATGATCCGGAGCGACGACGGCCCCGCGCTCAGCATCGTGGTCCCCGTCTATAACGGCGCCGATTCGGTCGGCCGCCTGGTGGCGGCGCTGGAGGGGCTCGACGTACCGGGCGGTCTTGAAATCGTGCTGGTGGTCGACGGCAGCCCGGACGACAGCCTGGCCGTCTGCCGCGACCTGCTGGCGGCCGCGCGCGTGCCGCTCACCGTGGTCGATCTCGCGCGGAATTTCGGCGAGCATAATGCGGTGATGGCCGGCCTGCACCAGGCCCGCGGCCGCCACATCATCACCATGGACGACGACCTGCAGAACCCGCCCTCGGAG
>Ga0070730_10001582_pt1 | contig 21841 bp, 17 predicted proteins | sample Coa_R1_3_FD_66447 | JGI IMG/M metagenome (GOLD analysis project Ga0070730, IMG submission 66447) | Surface soil microbial communities from Centralia Pennsylvania, which are recovering from an underground coalmine fire - Coalmine... | ecosystem: Environmental > Terrestrial > Soil > Unclassified ... | reverse complement strand
GGGCCCGGTTCCAATCAGCCATTCGAGCGGGCCCCGATTGGAGAAGTATTTCAGGGCGCCGATAACTTTCGCGCCGCGGATGATCAGGCTCAGGTCGTAGGTCGCGCCGCTTTGCATCAGGATCTCGTATGCTTCGGTTTCGTCGACATACTGATCGCGGGGTTCGGTCGATCTCCATACGTCGTCGATCGCGGCCCCGTAGTCCGTCGTCAGCAGCGGCGCGACGCGTCTGACTAGGGACGAGTTCGCCAACTCGTCAGCGGCGCCCCATCCTGCTCCGGCCAGGATGACGACAGTGGCGGCGATCGCGATCAATCCTCCGCGGTTGGTCAGATGCTTCCGTGTCAGGTAAAGCAGAACCAGGGCCAAACAGCTTACCGCCGGGGTCCTGGACCCGACGATAAATAAAGCCGCCATTGTGATGAGCATGTGCGGCAGGACCATCCTGCGCTGCGGGAAGCCGCCGAACGCCAGGGTCGCGATGCAGATGTTCAGGAGGAGGCCGATCTCCCAGTTGCCGGAACCGATGCCGATCGGCACGCCAACCTTATATTCCCCTAGCGGGAAGGAGCCGATGACGCGGATAGCCTGAAGAAAAATCAGAACGAAATTTAGATACAAAAACGCCAGGACAATGGAGCGTAACGAGAGCCAGCGCCGCGCGTGCAGGCCGACGTAAAACAGTGTGAAATATTCCAGTAACCTAAGAGCATAGAGAATTGAAGTGCCGTTGAATATAGCGCTCACGGCGCCTAGGCCCATGAACAGGGTCAGAAATATTTCCTGCTTGGTGATCCAGGCGCGACGGCAAAGCAGGAATGATGCGATGACGGTGCAAAGGGCGATCGCCAGCACGAAATCGTCTATACGAAGTCCCGCGTTTTCACCGGCCACTGCGACGAGGTTGATCTTCGGCAAAAACAGCAGCGGGACGACGAGCAGCGTGAGGAAGGAACCGACCTGCCAGGAGATATATCCGGCTCGCTGGCCGGGATAGCGCTCCATGTTAGCGGCGAGGGCTCGGAGATCGGGAAAATGCAATGCCGGCACCAGTGGCTAGACCGAGGAAGACACCCGCGATCACGAACAGGATGAACGACGGCGAGTGCGGGTTGATCGGGCTATGAGCCGGGTCCACGATTCTGGCGGCATAGGGGCCCTTAGATTCGGCCATGATTTGATCATTGATCGCGTCGGACATCGACTGCGTCAGCACCTGGCGCTGATCGTTGAACGTGATGTCCGAAATTTTGGCCTGGATGAAATCTATCCGGCTTCGCGCGAGTTCGCCTGCGCCCGTGCGGAGAGCCGTGTCGGCCTCATGCACGATCGACGAAAGAAGCTTCTCAGCCGCATCCCGATCCGGCATGTCGAACGAAAGCTCGTAGATGTCGTTGAGGACCTTGGTTTTGGTGAGCTTGGCTCCGATCAAGGCGGCGACCTCGTCTCGGGCCGGCGGGTGCCATCCGGGGCGTCCGGAAATGCTGGAAATCCACCCGGACAGAGAGGCGCGGAAGCCGGTCGGCCGCGCCCACTCGCCGTTTTTCCACTGACTGCTGAATGCGGCATGCAGGAGTTCGGGCTGTGCTGCTATTCTGCCCGCCACCTCGTTCGACGTAAGCGCCTCGACCAACTGCTGGAAATTTGCCTGCGTCGTAGAACTGGAAAGGCCGGCAAGGGTGGCGACCACCGATCCGGCAGGTCTGGAACCTGCTGGGGCCGGCATCGCTGCGATCGTCATCGTCGCGCGATAAACCGGCTTCATCCAACTGCAGACCAAAACGCCTGCGGCAAGGCCCGCTATCCCGCAGCTGATGATCAGGAGCTTTCGCCTCCAGAGTGCGGAAACCAAATCGGAAAGAGAGATCCCCGAGTCTGCTTCGCGAGGCATCAGGTCGGGTTGTCCGGCAAAGTCCATGAGGCAGCAATCTGTTCCGATTTGGCGATGCGCTTGTCTAGAGCGGTGCAGGGTAGGGCGTCAATCGCTGGGCGCGCATCGGTTCCGCCACGGTTGACTCCGTCACATGCTAGACTTCGCACTATGGACGCGCCGCAGCACGTTCTTCGCTAGTTCCTTTACTCGGACCTTCATGGGCGGAATGAATCGATCGCCACAGTAGGCCGTGCTGGCAGGCATACCCGTCACAATGTTGAGCGGGCTCCGGTAGTAGATCTTGTTGATGGCTGGGTCCGACCAGATCGGCGAGTAGTAGACGCAATCATCGAAATAATAATGGGTGACTTGGCTGTGCCGGGTGCGCCCTGGTTGGCGGATCGGGCTGCCGCCATGGAGCAGGTTCGCCGCCCAGACCAGCGCTTGGCCCCGTTTCAGATAAGCTTCGACGCAGTTCAGGCCGCGGGTTTCGACGACCTGCTTGATCATTGGCTCATAGTGCCTTTCGTAATAGTCGTAGCTTCCAGTCTTGTCAGAGCCGCGGATGCCGGCGTCGGCAAGCGTTAGGACCGGGAGCTTCTGGCTTCCAGGATAATAGTGCAGAGGGCCGTTGTTTTCGTCGGTGTCCTCTAGCGCCGTCCAGACACCGCACATGAAATGATGCGGGAAAGCGTGGAAATGGATCGTATCGCTGTGCGTCGCTTGCTGCGTCCCAACGTCGAAATTCAGCGTCTGAAACGGGAACGCCTTCCGGCCGTAGAGCAGTTCGAGCACCTGAAGGACACGCTGGTTGCAGGCCAGGCGCTTAACCTCCTCGGAGATCCGCCACGCGTCCTGAATGCGATGGCCGGCCGCATAAACCGGTGCCAACTTCTCGATGATGGTGTCGGAAAGAGCCTCGAAATCGGGGATCTTGAGATCGATGACGACGTAGCCGTCGCGCGCAAAATCGGTGACGATTCGCTTATCTTCTGCCGAAAGGGATGCTGCGGATAAGAGCGTTGGAAGGTTCGGGCGGTCGGCGAATGGCATCGTTTCAAGCATCTTCGCCCTCTCGGAACTGGCACCCCACCGTCTAACCCAGCTCTGATTTCTGCGCTAGCTGCGATTGGGCATTGTGGGGGCGGCATCCGGCACGCATGCCGATCCGCCAAACCCGGCATCCCCGGATGCCGGCGTAGCAGCGGGCTGTTACCTGCGGCCGCAGGTGCCGTGAGACCATCGGCCAAGAGAACGACCATAGAATTTCCGGGAGGGATGGCCGCGCCAGGAAGACTTTCTTTGTGGCCCCATCATCCCGGGAGAATGCTCGTGTTCCTTAGAGAGCAAATGATTTGGTTCTGGCTGGGCCAGTTCTGCCGGTATTGGGAGCAGCAATGCCGGTTCCTGAACCAGATACATGAGGCGGATCCTTCCGGTCGGCAGGCGAGGCGGGCGGGTTCTTCGCCGGGCTACATGCGCCTCGTCATCGACAATCGGGGCAATTGATCATGTCCGCGGGCGATCCGGTGATCGAAGCCCTGGACGCGGTCCTGTCCCTGGCACTCGAGCGCTCGGGAACGGTGAGCCATCTCTTCATCCGGAACGTCCGCCAGGCCATCGATACCTATCTCGCGGACAGTCACGATGGGATGCCGGCGGCGCCGGGTGCGAAGCAGCAGAGCCTCACCCTTTGGCAGGAGCGTCGGGCCAAGGAATTCCTGGCGGCGAATGCCGGCCGGTGCCTCTCGATCGGCGAAGTCGCGGCGGTGTGCAATCTCTCGCAGAGCCACTTCATCAGGGCGTTCAGGAACGCGACCGGCGACACGCCGCATCGGTGGCTGCGCCGATATCGGGTGGATCGGGCCAAGCGGCTCCTTGAGGGGCCGCTGTCGATCGCGGAAATTGCGCTCGAATGCGGCTTCTCGGATCAGAGTCACTTGACCCGGGTGTTCGCCGCCGTCGTCGGCATGCCGCCGGGCGCCTGGCGCAGGACCCGCGGGTTGGAGCACCTGCGCCATCGATGACCGCCGCCCGCCCGAAGCGGCGGATAGAGTCTGGGCCGGCGAATTGGCCCGTCTCTTGCTTGACCCGCTGGTCATGAACTGCCCCCTGCCGCAACCGACACCGGGGACGTGGTGAAGGTCCTGCTGGCTGACGCCAATCTCGACCGGGCCGACTCGCTTGCCAGCCGTCTGGCCGGCTCCGGCGCGGACGAGGTCTTGCGCCTGGCACCGGGCGAGAGCCTGGCCCAGGCGGTGAGCCGCTATCGGCCGGACGTGGTCATCGTCGATATGGCGCGGCCGGACCGCGACCAGCTCGACTCGATCCGCGAGGTCGCCTCACGCCATCCGAGTCCGATCGTGCTGTTCGTCGATCACGACGATCCGGCCTTCATGGAGGCGGCGATCGATGCTGGGGTCAGTTCCTATAACGTCGTTGGCGCGGCGCTGCCCGATGTGAAGCCGATCGTCCAGACCGCGCTCATGATGTTCCGGCGCTATCGCCAGGTCGAGACCGAGCTCAAGAAGGCCGAGGCTTCGCTCAAGGAACGGGCACTGATCGACCGGGCCAAGGCAAAATTGATGCAGGAGCGCCGCATGAGCGAGCCCGACGCCTATCGCTGGCTGCGGCGCCAGGCGATGGATCGCGGCCGGCGGATCGCCGACGTGGCGGCGGACCTGCTCGACGGCGGCCTGGCACCGCCGATGGACAGGAGGGGCGGCCATGGCGCTCGATGAGGTGACGCGGATCCGGATCGGCCTGGTGCGCCTCACCGACATGGCGCCGGTATTCGTGGCCGAGGCGAAGGGTTTCTTCGCGGCGGAAGGCATCGCCGCCAGCCTGTCGATCGAGCCGTCCTGGGCCAATATCGCCGACAAGCTGACCTACCGGGCGCTCGATGCGGCGGTCATGCTGCCGCCGCTGGCCTTCGCGGTGGCTTTGGGGTTGCGCGGCGCCGGCACCCCGCTGGTGGTACCCCTGTCGATCAGCCAGAACGGCAATGCCTTCACCGTGTCGTCGGCGCTGGCCGATGTGATCGGGCCTGCCACGACTGACGGCTTGGCGATCGGACCTGCGTCCGACGCCTTGGCCATCGGCCGACGCCTGGCGCAGATCGTCGCTACGCGCGGGCCGGGGGCGGGGCGGCTGCGCTTCGCCGTCGTCCATGCCCATTCCTCCCACGATCTGCTGCTGCGCTACTGGCTGGCCGCCGCCGGCATCGATCCGATCGAGGATGTCGAGCTGGTGGTCGTGCCGCCGGTCGACATGGTGGCGGCCCTGGCCGCGGGCGAGATCGACGGCTTCTGCGCCGGCGCACCCTGGGGTGCGGTCGCGACCGAGGAAGCGGTCGGCCGATCGATCGTGCCGAGTTCGGCGATCTGGCGAAACCATCCCGAGAAATGCTTCGGGGTCGCCGCCGACTGGGCCGAGCGCCATCCGGCCGCGCTCAGGGCGGTGCTGCGGGCACTGCTGCGCGCCCAGCAATTCTGCGACGATCCCGCTCATGCCGGCGAAATCGCCGAGCTGCTGGCGGCGCCCGAGCGCCTGGGCGTGCCGGTTGCGGCCGTGCGGGCCTCCCTGCCGGGGGCGGCGCCCGGCGGCGGTGTCGATATCTCGCGCTTCCATGCCGAGGGAACGAGCGTGCCGCGCCTCGCCCATGCCGCCTGGTTCCTCGACCAGATGGCCCGCTGGGGCCGGATCGGTGCCGAGGTCGACCGGACGGCGCTCGCCCGCTCGGTCTACCGGCCGGATCTCTACGAGCAGGCGGCGGGGGTGGCGATCGAGATGCCCTGGGGGCCGGAGCGGCTGTTCGACGAGGACTGAGGTCAGCGGTACTTGAGCGCCGCCAGCAGCAGCGCGAACAAGGCGGCCGCTATGCCCTGCCAGACCCGAACCGGATTGCGCTCGTAGAGCGAGCGCCGGCGCGGCATGGGCGGACGGGCGCGGCCGTGGCCCTGTTCCAGCTCCAGTGCCAGCTCGAGCGCGTCCCCGATCCGGCGGGCGGGATCGACCGCCAGCGCCCGGGCGAGAAGCTCGTCGAGCCATGGTGGCAGATCCGGCCGATGGCGGCTGAGCGGCTGCGGCCGGCCGAAGCGCGGGTGGGAGAAAGGCTCGATCTCGCCATAGGGATAGGCGCCGCCGCTGAACAGCCGGTAGAGCGTGACGCCGAGCGCGAACAGGTCGCTCCGCTCGGTGCCGGCGCCGCCGGCGATCTGCTCCGGCGCCATGTAGCTGGCGGTGCCGGGAATGTCGGCGGTCGGAAACTCCGGCAGATGGGGCAGGTGGGCGACGCCCAGGTCGATGAGCTTCAGCCCGCCGCCCCATTCCAGGATGACATTGTCCGGCTTGATGTCGCGATGGACGATGCCGGCGCGGTGCAGCGCCGCCACCGCCTTGGCGAGCTTGCCGGCGATCGCCAGGCCCTCGCCCAGGCTGGCCGGCGGCAGGCGGGCGAGCCGCTGCTCCAGGGTTTCGCCGTCATAGTGCGGCATGACCGAATAGAGCCGGGTGCGGCGCTCCGGCGGCGGCTCGATCACTTCGCCGACCCAGGGGCTGCGCACCCGCGCCGCGACCCAGGTCTCGCGCACGAAGGCGAGCCGGAACGAGGCATCCGCGGCGATCCGCGGCTTCGGGAACTTGAGCACGACTGGCCGCCCGTCGCTCTCGTCGGTCGAGCGGAACAGGCGGCTGTAGCGCCCGTCGGACAGGAGTGGGCCGATCGTGTAGCCGTCGATCCGCTCGCCGGGCCGCGGCGGTTCCAGGATCGGCAATGCCGCAATGGCCAGTTCGAGCTCGGTCGGGTCGGCCGGCGGCAGGGCCAGGATCTCGACCACGATGGCGCTGACGTTGTCCAGCGAGCCGGCATCGAGCGCCGCCGCGACCAGCGTGTCGGCTGCGGCCTCCGGTGTCGGCGCATCGCCGAGCAGGCGGGCGATCCGGCGATCGTCGAGGCTGCCGTGCAGCCCGTCGGTCGCCAGCAGATAGCGATCGTCGGCGCGGGCCGCTTCGATCGCGTAGTCGGCCCGCACGCTTTCGTCGCCGCCGATGGCGCGCAGCAGGATATGGCTGAGGCCCGGCCGGGGCGAGACATGGTCCACGGTCAGGCAGGCGAGCCGGCCGGCACGCAGCCGATAGATCCGCGTGTCGCCGACCGACAGCCAATGCGCCTGCCGGCCGCGCAGGATCAGGATGGCGATGGTCGAACCCATGTCTTCGAGCGCCGGATCGGCACGGCCCTGGGCATGGATCCAGCGGTTGACCGCATCGAGCGACACGGCGGCCGCGCGACGCACGCCCAAGGTCTCGCTCTGGCCCAGATAGCCGTCGGCGAAGCCGCGTGCGGCGAGCTCGGCGGCGATGTCGCCGGCCTTGGCGCCGCCGATCCCGTCGGCCAGCACGGCGAGCGCGCCGTGGCGGACGCGCTGGGTCCGGTCGCCCAGCCACAGCCCGCCCCAATCCTCGTTGCGCCCGCGCCGCCCCTGCGCGCTCGCGAAGCCGGCGCGCAGGTCGAGCTGGGCGCGCGTGCCGATATCCGCCGTGCTTTCAGCCATCCTGCCTCGCTACTCCCTTCCGCTGCCGGGGCGCAAGCCATATTGCTCAAAATTTGCTCTTTTGATGTGGGCCGCAGCAACGGTGATGAAATTTTCATCATTCGGTCATGCCGGGCGCCGCGGAAATCCTCGAGCCGTCGCTGGCCTGCCGTTTGCAGTGCAGCATAAGCCCGCTGAGGTCGCCTTGGCGATCCCGGGCCGAGTGGCCTCAATGGCGAGACCGTCTCGATAAAGGAGCCGCGGATCCCGATCCGACGCGTTCCGCTTCCGCTTCAGCGGTGGATCAACGGCGATCCATCACCGGACGGGTGGGCCAACCCCGCCGTTCCGTCGGGAGAGTGCCGTGAAGACCAGTTTCCTCAAGGCCGGCCATACGCCGTCGCTCATCGCCGCGTTTCTCTATTTCGACGTCAGCTTCATGGTCTGGGTGCTGATGGGACCGCTCGCCGTCCAGATGTCCAAGGATCTGGGGCTCGATGCTGGCCAGAAGGGCCTGATGGTCGCGATCCCGGTGCTGGCGGGCGCGATCCTGCGCGTCATCAATGGCGTCGCGGTCGATTACCTGAAGCCGAAGCTGACCGGGATCATCTGCCAGGTCATCGTCATCCTCGGCCTGCTCGCCGCCTGGCATTTCGGCATCCATGCCTATTCCCAGACGATGTTGGTCGGGATCGTGCTGGGCCTGGCCGGCGCCTCCTTCGCGATCGCGCTGCCGCTCGCCTCGCGCTGGTATCCGCCGGAGCACCAGGGCACGGCGCTCGGCATCGCCGGTGCCGGCAACTCGGGCACGGTGTTCGCGGCACTGTTCGCGCCCAGCCTCGCCGTCGCCTTCGGCTGGAACAATGTGTTCGGCCTGGTCGTGATCCCGCTGGTCATCGTGCTGGCTGCCTATAGCGTGCTGGCCAAGGACAGCCCGAGCTGCCCGCCGCCCAAGTCGCTGGCCGCCTATTTCTCGGTGCTGAAGATCGGCGACGCCTGGTGGTTCATGTTCTTCTACAGCGTGACCTTCGGCGGCTTCGTCGGCCTCGCCTCGTCGCTCAGCATCTATTTCAACGACCAGTACGGCCTGTCACCGGTCGTCGCCGGCTATTGCACGGCGGCCTGTGTGTTCGCCGGGTCGCTGGTGCGGCCGGTCGGCGGCGCGGTGGCCGACCGGGTCGGCGGCATCAAGGCCCTGAGCGTGATGTACGCGGTCGCGACCTGCGCCTTCGCACTGGTCAGCTTCGGCCTGCCGGCCGCCTGGATGGCGCTCGCCGTGTTTGTGGTCGGCATGCTGGCGCTCGGCATGGGCAACGGCGCGGTGTTCCAGCTGGTGCCGCAGCGCTTCCGGATGGAGATCGGCGTCATGACCGGCATCGTCGGCATGACCGGCGGACTGGGCGGTTTCTATCTCGCCTCCAGCCTCGGCTACTCCAAGCAGCTGACCGGCAGCTACCAGACCGGCTTCCTGGTGTTCGCCGGCCTGGCCTTCGTCGCCCTGCTCGGTCTCAGCGCCGTGAAGAAGCGCTGGCGCACGACCTGGGGCGCCGCCTCGCTCAGCGCCGCCCGCGTCTGATCCCAAAGGAGAGCCTCATCATGAATATGCTGACTCCCCGCAAGCAGCGCCTGATCCTGGTCGGCAACGGCATGGCCGGAATGCGCACGGTCGAGGAGATCCTCGCCCGCGCGCCCAATCGGTTCGAGATCACGGTGTTCGGCGCCGAGCCGCACGTGAACTACAACCGCATCATGCTGTCGCCGGTCCTGGCCGGCGAGAAATGCTTCGACGACATCGTCATCAACGATCGCGCCTGGTACGAGGCGAACGACATCGAGCTGATCAGTGGCGAGAAGGTCATCGCCGTCGACCGTGCCGCCCGCCAGGTCCATGGCGAGAACGGCACGGTGCGGCCCTATGACGTGCTGCTGCTGGCGACCGGATCGAACCCGTTCGTGATCCCGGTGCCGGGTGCGGCGCTGCCCGGCGTCATCACCTTCCGCGACATGGCCGATGTCGACGCCATGCTGGCGGCGGCCAAGACCCATCGCCACGCGGTCGTGATCGGCGGCGGACTGTTGGGGCTGGAGGCCGCCAACGGCCTGGCACTCAACGGCATGGACGTGACGGTCGTCCATCTGATGCCGACCTTGATGGAGCGGCAGCTCGACGTCGCCGCCGGCACCCTGCTGGCGGGCGATCTCGAACGGCGCGGCATCAAGGTGCTGACGGCGGCCAATACCACGGCGCTGCTGGGCGAGGGCCGCGTCCGGGCGGTGCAACTGGCCGACGGCACGGAGATCCCGGCCGATCTGGTCGTCATGGCGGTCGGGATCCGCCCGAACGGCGAACTGGGCAAAGCGGTCGGGCTTGAGACCCGACGCGGCATCGTCGTCGACGACGGCATGTGCACCTCCGACCCGGCGATCTTCGCCATCGGCGAATGCGTCGAGCATCGCGGGCAGACCTTCGGCCTGGTGGCACCGCTCTGGGACATGGCCAAGGTGTGTGCCGACCGGATCACCGAGACGGCGGAAACGGAATATCGGAGCAGCGTGACAGGCACGCGGCTGAAGGTGACTGGCGTCGACATGTTCTCCGCCGGCGATATCGAGGGCGGTGGCGACGCCGAGGACATCGTGCTGCGCGATCCGGCGCGCGGCGTCTACAAGCGGCTGATCCTCAAGGACGATCGGCTGGTCGGCGTCGTGCTCTACGGTGATGCGACCGAGGGCAACTGGTATTTCCAGCTGCTGAAGGACGCCACGCCGATCGGTGCCTTGCGCGACAACCTGATCTTCGGCCAGGCCTTCACCATGGGCGGCGGGGCGGCGGCCGATCCGTCGGCCGCGGTCGCGGCGATGGCGGACGACGCCGAGGTCTGCGGCTGCAACGGCGTGTGCAAGGGCAAGATCACCGGCGCGATCGCCGCCCAGGGGCTGACCAGCCTCGACGCGGTCCGCGCCCATACCAAGGCCTCGGCCTCCTGCGGCAGCTGCACGCCCCTGGTTGAGCAGATCCTGGCCCTGTCGCTCGGCGGCGAATACCGGAAATCGACGGCGGCGAAGCCGATGTGCAAATGCACGAGCCATCCGCACGAGGAGGTGCGCGCCCGCATCGTCGCCGATGGGTTGAAATCCATTCCCGAGGTCATTGCGGCCCTCGGCTGGACCACGCCCGACGGCTGCTCGAGCTGCCGGCCGGCGCTCAATTTCTATCTGCTGGCGGCATGGCCGGGCGAATATGTCGACGACGCCCAGTCGCGCTTCATCAACGAGCGGGCGCACGCGAACATCCAGAAGGACGGCACCTTCTCGGTCGTGCCGCGCATGTGGGGCGGCGTCACCAACGCCCGGGAACTGCGCGCGATCGCCGATGTGGTCGACAAGTACGAGATCCCGGCGGTCAAGGTGACCGGCGGCCAGCGCATCGATCTGCTGGGCGTCAAGAAGGAGCAGCTGCCGGAGGTCTGGCGCGACCTCAACGCCGCCGGCATGGTCTCGGGCCATGCCTATGGCAAAGCGCTCAGGACGGTGAAGACCTGCGTCGGCTCGGAATGGTGCCGGTTCGGGACCCAGGATTCGACCGGCATGGGCATCGCGCTCGAACGGATGACCTGGGGCTCGATGCATCCGCACAAGGTGAAGCTCGCCGTGTCCGGCTGCCCGCGCAATTGCGCCGAAGCCACCATCAAGGATTTCGGCGTGATCGCAGTCGACAGCGGCTGGGAGCTGCATATCGGCGGCAACGGCGGCATCAAGCTGAGGGGCACGGATTTCCTGTGCAAGGTCGCGACCGAGGCGGAGGTCCTGGAATATTGCGGCGCCTTCCTCGAACTCTATCGGCAGCAGGCGCGCTACCTCGAACGCACTGCGCCCTGGGTCGAGCGTGTCGGGCTCGACTATGTGAAGCGGCGCATCGTCGAGGACGCGGCCGGGCGCGCCCGGCTCCATGCGGCCTTCCTCCATGCCCAGAGCTTCGCCCAGGTCGATCCCTGGGCCGAACGGGTCGCGGCGGATGCGGCGATGCGGCACGAGTATCGCCCGCTGGCGCTGGTGGAGTAGGGCCATGAGCGCAATCGATGTGATGGGCGGCTGGACCGACGTCGGCACACTCGCCGACGTGCCGCGCCTGGGCGCGCGGATCGTCGCCAGCGTGATCGGCAATATTGCGCTGTTCCGGACCGCGACCGACGAGCTGTTCGCGCTCGAGGATCGCTGTCCGCACAAGGGCGGCCCCTTGTCCCAGGGCATCGTCCATGGCCGGGGCGTCAGCTGCCCGCTGCACAACTGGCTGATCGACCTCGCCACGGGCGAGGCCTGCGCGCCGGACCACGGCTGCACCAAGGTGATTGACGTGAAGCGCGACGGCGACCGGGTGCTGCTGAGGATTCCCCGCGGATGAGCGGGGTTCGCTCGACCTGCCCCTATTGCGGCGTCGGCTGCGGCGTCACCGTGAATGCGACGGAGCAGGGCCGGCAGGTGCGGGGCGATCCCGAGCATCCGTCCAATTTCGGCCGGCTCTGCTCCAAGGGCGCGGCGCTGGCCGAGACGCTGATCGACGACGGTCGCCTGCTGGCACCGCTCGTCGACGGCCGGCCGGCCGGCTGGGACGAGGCGCTCGATCGGGTCGCCGACGGCTTCGCCCGGGCCATCGCCGAGCATGGGCCGGATTCGGTCGCCTTCTACGTCTCCGGCCAATGCCTGACCGAGGACTATTACGTTGCCAACAAGCTGATGAAGGGCTTCATCGGCAGCGGCAACATCGATACGAACTCGCGCCTGTGTATGGCCTCTTCGGTCGCGGGCCATGTCCGAGCGTTTGGTGGCGATGTGGTGCCGGGCAGTTACGAGGATCTGGAAGAAGCCGATCTCGTGGTGCTGGTCGGTAGCAACCTCGCCTGGTGCCATCCGGTGCTGTTCCAGCGCCTGGCGGATGCCCGCGCCGCGCGCGGCACCAAGGTGGTGGTGGTCGACCCGCGCCGCACGGCCAGTTGCGAGATCGCCGACCTGCATCTGGCGCTGGCGCCGGGCAGCGACGTCGCCCTGTTCCAGGGCCTGCTGGTCCATCTGGCGGAAGCGGGCCACGTCGCCTCCGACTGGGTCGCGGCCCATGCGCGCGGGCTGGAGGCGGCGCTGATCGCGGCCGCGCGCGACGCCGGCGAGATCGCCGAAGTCGCGCGGCTGACCGGCCTCGCCCCCGACGAGATCGCGGACTTCTATCGCCTGGTGGCCCGGACCGAGCGCACGGTCACGGTCTATTCCCAGGGCGTCAACCAATCCTCCGCCGGCACCGACAAGGTGAATGCGATCATCAATTGCCATCTGGCGACGGCGCGCATCGGCCGGCCGGGCATGGGGCCGTTCTCGGTCACCGGCCAGCCCAACGCCATGGGCGGACGCGAGGTCGGCGGCCTTGCCAACCAGCTGGCGGCCCACATGGGTTTCGACGATCCGGCCGCGCTCGACCGGGTCCGGCGCTTCTGGGATGCGCCGCGGCTCGCGACCCGACCGGGCCTGAAGGCGATCGAGCTGTTCGAGGCCGTGGCCGACGGGCGGATCAAGGCGCTCTGGATCATGGCGACCAACCCGGCCGCCAGCTTGCCGCGCGCCGACCGGGTGCGCGCGGCGCTCGCCCGATGCCCGTTCGTGGTCGTGTCCGACTGCTGGCCGACCGACACGACCCGCTTCGCCCATGTCACCCTGCCGGCCGCCGGCTGGGGCGAGAAGGACGGGACGGTCACCAATTCGGAACGGCGGATCTCGCGGCAGCGGCCATTTCGCCCGGCGCCCGGCGAGGCGAGGCCGGACTGGTGGATGCTGGCCGAGGTCGGCCGGCGCCTCGGCTGGGAACGGGCGTTCTCCTATGCCGGCCCGGCCGCGATCTTCCGCGAGCATGCCGCCCTGTCGGGCTTCGAAAATCACGGCACCCGCGGCTTCGATATCGGCGGCTTGGCCGCGCTTGCCGACGAGGCCTATGACGCGCTCACCCCGACGACCTGGCCGGTACCGGCGCAGGGGCGGGCAGGCGGGCGGCTGTTTGCCGAGGGCGGCTTCTTTACCGCCGACGGCAAGGCGCGGCTTCAGCCGGTGCGCTTCCGGCCGCCGCAAGCTGGGCCCAACGAGGATTTTCCGTTCCTTCTCAACACCGGCCGTATCCGCGATCAGTGGCACACCATGACCCGGACCGGCCTGGTTGCCCGCCTGATGAGCCATATCGACGAGCCGCGGCTGACGCTGCATCCGGATGATGCGGCGCGGCTCAACCTCGGCCCGGGCGACCTTGTCCGGGTGACGACCGCCGACGGCGAGACCGTGCTGCGGGCGGAGCCGAGCGAAGCGCAGCGGCCGGGCGACCTGTTCGCTGCCATGCATTGGACCGACGATTTCGCTGCGGGTGGCCCGATCGACCGCCTCGTCGGCGGTGCCACCGATCCGATCTCGGGTCAGCCGGAACTGAAGGCGACGGCGGCGGCGCTGCGGCCGTTGCCGACGCAGTGGCGCGGCCTGCTGCTGCGGCGTGAAGCGCGTGCCTTGCCCGGGGATATGTATTGGGCGCGCGTGCCGGTCGAGCGCGGCCAGGCCTATCACCTGGCCGGCTGGGACGCGCTGCCGGACGGGGCGGATCTGGAGGCATTTGCCGCGACGCTCTTGGCGGCCCCGGCCGCGGCGGAGCGGCTCGAGGCGGTCGATCGCCGAGGCGGCACCTATCGCTATGCGGTGCTGGTCGAGGGGCGGCTCGATGCCTGGCTGCTCCTGTCGAGGGCTGGCGGCGCGGCCGTGCCGGCGCCGGCCACGCTCGCGGGGCTGCTGGGCGAGTATGTCGCGGACGGTGGCCGGCTCGGCGTGCTGGCCGGCACCGTCCGCAGCGAATCGCCGGCCGGCCGCATCGTCTGCTCCTGCTACTCGGTCGGGCTCGATACCCTGTGCCGAGCGATCGAGGCCGAGGGCCTAGCTTCGATCGCCGACATCGGCCTGGCGCTCAAGGCCGGCACTAATTGCGGCTCCTGCATCCCGGAGCTCAAGGGCCTGCTGCGCGCCGCGGAGGCCGCGGCCTGACTTGCGCTACATCGTCAACGGGCAGGCCGGGAGTTGCATCAGCCGCCTGCGGCAGGGCCCTTCTTCGATCGCGCCCCGGCAATCGCGTGATTGGTGCCGGCACCCCACAGGAAGACGGCAAGGTAGTCTGAGAACTGGCCGAACGGCTTGCCGATATAGAGCAGGGTCAAGCCGCTTGCGCTCGCCAGTACCGCGGTCGTGAGCCACACCGCCCATTCAGCGCGTTCGCGGTTCCGCCCGGCGGTATTCGCGGCCGCGTCCGCCGGATCCGCCGCGACATCGATGTGGACGCCGAATTCCTTGAACGTGTCGTCCCTCAGCGTGACGAGGGCCTCGACGTCGAACGAACCGGCGTCGCGGAAGCTATGGGCGATGTGATTTTCCGATTTTCCGAGCTCGGGCGCGGTACCGTCAGCGAACGACCAGGCGACGGTGGCGCCCGTCGGCAGGGTCAGCGGCAGCCGGAAGTGCGCAGGGGTGCCGGCCCTGATGCCCTGGGCGGGGAAGACGTCGATGGTTTGGGCGGGGGCGCGGCCGGCAGGGCGGCGGAGTAACGCCTGGAGCGCCCTGCCGTCATCACCCATGCCGGTGACCGCGGCTTGCAACGGTTGCAGCTTCTCGTTTGCCTCCCGGGGCTTATGCCCGGCGAGCAGCCGCTTGGCATCGGCGAGGATCCGCTTCTGTTGCGCCGTGGCGTTCTCGCCGAGGGCGGTCTCGATTTCCTGGATGATCGCGCCATACCAGTCTTCGGCAATTTGGCCGATCAGCCGCTCGGCGACGGCCGCCGCCTCGGCCATGCCGGTGAGCTTGTCGGCCGACTGCATCAATTCGGCTCGGGCGATGGCGGCGTCGACGCCGTGGCGGAGGTCCTGGGCGATGTGGTCGCCGGCCTGCCCCTCGATCTCGGCCAGGGACGCGCGCGCCTTGACCAGACGTTCGCGCAGCGCGGTGCTTCGCTTGGCCCGTGCCTCCCGGGTTTTCTTTACGATCGCACCGATGCGGGCGAGTTCCTTCTTGCCGTCGCCGTCGCCGGAAGTGCCCGCAATCAGGGCGGCCAGATCGGCGAGCGTGGTCGCAAGGGACATGGCCTCCTTTTCGTCGGCGGCATCGCCCGACCATCTCTCCAGTTCGGCGCGCAGCGGCAGCGCGGATCTCAGCAATTGCTGCCTCGGGATGTAGCGCGCCGTGGCATCGCGCAGGCCGGCGCTGGCGAGCACGCCGAGCAGGATCGTCACGAAAGGAACGAATGCCCCGTCCTTGACGTCGATATGGACCATGATGTCGCCTGCAGGGCCTGGGGTGCCGGCGACGGAGATCGGCAGTTCGAAGCTGCCGGAGGGTAGCCCGGAAATCGTGAGGGTCACGCCGCCGCCGTCCGACGCGCGTTCGATCTTCGTTTGGGCGCCCTCGACGAGCTGGTTTCCCCCACGGTGCACGAGATTTCCGATCGACGGAAGCGCATCGGGGTCGATGCTCTGGAGCCTGATCGGTTGCGAGATGCTGGCCGAGCAGAACGGGAAGGCCTTCGTCACGGCGATGGCGAACGCGGCCGTATCCCGGGCTTGGGCAGCCTTCGGTTCTTCCGCGGGACTGGGCGGAGCGGCCACCGACAGGCTCGCGACGAGCACGCCCGTAGCCACGGCAACGCGGGCGAGGCGGATCATGGCCCGACGGTATATCCGGGCTTGGCCGGGACGAGCGCGTTGAGTCGGCCGCGGACGTCGTCGAGGAAATGCGTGGAATCGATCGTGACGTATCCTGGATCGTCCGCAGGGCGTTCGAACCGCGGGACATACGCCTCGAAGATCGGCGAGGTCGGGCAGACCGCGTGGATTCTCAGTTCCGGAAAGATCAGGATTTCCAGGGGGAAGCGGCCTCCGGGCGCCCCATGCATCAGCCGGCCCAGCGACGTGACCGCGTCGTAGAGGACTCTAGGATACCGACCGAAGGTTACCGCGGAAAGGACATAGTTGGGCAGGTTCGGGGTGCCTGCGTCGATGACGTCGCCGGCGGCGATGGCTTTCCGGTCGCGCACGAGAAAGTATTTCCAGCCGCTGATATCGAGCTTTTCGAGACTGCTGGCGGACAGATAGCCGAGATCCGGGTCGGTCGTGGTGACGACGCGGAATGGCACTGCGATCGGAATCGCCGGGTTGCGCGCATCGAAGGCCGCGCGTGCCTGGCTTGGATCCAGGAAATGGCCGAGATTGGCCTCGAAGACCTGATTGGCTTCGGTCGGCGGTTGGATCGTTCCGGCGTTGACCATCTTGTGCCGCCTCTCGAGCCGGCTGGGTGACCTATTTCGTCAGATATGCGTTGGACCAGGTTCCGGAGAGATGAAGCGGCGGTGTCGAGCCATAGAGGCCGCGATGCGTCGTCCGCGAATAGGCGGGGTCCGGATCACCGATTTCCACGAGCAAGTTGCTGCTCGTCCAGGCGAAGCCGATCAGGGCGATGGCGTGTCCGCGGGTAGCCGAATAGGCGATGCGGGCGCCGACCGGCCGATTGGCGGAAATTTCGCCGCTCACGATGGCCTCGGCCGCACGGCCGGCGATCGTGCCGGCGTAATGATTCACGGCGATGAGGCCGACATCGAGCGCTTGGTCGACGTCGTGCGGACCGCCCGACACGGGCGGGCAGCAAGCGGCGTGCAGGACCGTACTTGCGATTGCGCATTGCGATGCGGCGGCATGTCCGGCGTAGAAGCCGTCGACCGCGCCCAATACGGCGGCCCAACACCAATTATTCGCGTCTTGTTGTGCCAATGGGTACGGACCGCCGTTGGAAATCACGGTCCAGGTCGGGGCGGGAGGAACGGGATGATGGGCCATCGGCCACTCCGGCTCGCGTTCGTCCTGCAAGGTTACCGCGAATCGGCTGGATCTGCACGCCAATCCTGGCCGCAGCCGCGCCGGCGAGGCTCGATGCTCGCGTGGTGTCTGCACCATGCGGAGCCCCGATCCGGGGCTCCGCATCCATTCGCCGCCCGGATCGGTCTCTAGGCGCCGACCAGCGGGCCCGAGCCGGTCGCCACACGGGCGCGGCGCGAAGGTGCGGTCTCTTCAGCCATCAGGGCATCGACCTTGGGCGAGCGCACGACGATCCCGTCATTGGTGAAGGCCTCGTGGTTGGCCTCGATCGTTTCCGGATCGTAGAGATAGTTCACCATGATGCCGTAGGATTCCTTGATGCCCCGCGGTGCCACGTTGCCGAGCCAGTTGATCCGCTCGAGCCGGGCGCCGTTGCCCAGGTGGAAGCGCGCGACCGGATCGCCCGGCGCCTTCGGCCCGGAGCGGCTGGTCAGATAGGTGGCGCACAGGCGCAGGAGCGGCCGGCGCAGGGCCTCGGCCTGGGCCGCGTCCTGCCACAAGGCGTCCGTCTTCAGCTGGGGCAGCAGGGCCGCATCCGGCTCGTCGGCCGCGGCGAGCCGCTTCTCCAGCCAGCGGCGGAAACCCGGTATCGGCGACAGCGTCGAGAAGCGGGTGATGTGCGGCAGCTCCGCCTTCAGCTCCTCGACCACCTGCTTGATCAGGAAATTGCCGAACGAGACGCCACGCAGGCCGTCCTGGCAATTCGAGATGGAATAGAAGATCGCCGTGTCCGCGCGGGCGGCCCGGTCGCGGGCTGCGCTCTCGTCGCGTTCCTCGTCGTGCGCCAGCAGCGGCTGCACCGCGGTGGCTAGCCCTTCGACCAGTGCCACCTCGACGAAGATCAGCGGCTCGCCCGGCAGCGCCGGATGGAAGAAGCCGAAGCAGCGGCGGTCGGGCGCGAGCCGACGCCGGAGGTCGTCCCAACCCTGGATCTCGTGCACCGCCTCATAGGCGATCAGTTTGTCGAGCACCGCGGCCGGCGACTGCCAGTCGATGCGCCGCAGCTCGAGGAAGCCGCGGTTGAACCAGGACGCGAACAGGTGCTTGAGGTCGGCATCGAGCAGCTTCAATAGCGGCTCGTCGCGCAGGTGGCCGAGCAGCTCCTTGCGCATCGCCACCAGCGCGGCCGTGCCGCCAGGCGACATGTTCATGCGCCGCAGCAGCTCCTGGCGCACCGGATCGGCGGCCTCGGCGAGCCGCGCCGCCCCTTCGGCGGACGGGTCCGCGAGATAGGCCTCGGCCGCCGTGCGCAGCCGCTTCACGTCGGGCTGGAAGCCCGTGGCGAGGAAGCGATAGAACGCCAGCCGATCCTCGGCGCCGAGGGTGCGCAGGCAGTCGTGCAGCTCGCGGGCAACGACCGCGCCCGACGCTTCGCCGCGCTCGGACAGCAGCGCTTCGGCGAGGCGTTTCGCCCGGTCGAGCGGCGGCACCAGGGCGCCGGGCTGTGTCGTATCCGTGCCGCCGCGCAGCGCGAGCGAGGCCCAGAGACGCTCCAGCCAGGAGCGCGGATCGGAGGGCTTCGCAGAGCGGGCTTTTCGGGGCGATAGGGTCATGTTTGGTTCCTTTGCAACGAGCCGCAACGCCGGCTGGCATGGTCTCGGGGGCGAGCACCGCGGATCATGGCCTGAACGTTTGAACTAGAGCAGGAATCGCGTTTCCGATCGATTTGATCTGATGCGACCCTGCCCTACCGAAATCGAGCGGGCGGCTCGTAGAGGCCGCCGGAGCTCTGAACGAGATCGCCGATCGTCTGGGCGGCGAGCAGGTCGCGGGTCGCGGCCCGCGGATCGAGGCCGAGGTCGGCCGGCCGCATCACGATGCCGCGCCGGCGCAGTCCCTCGGTTACGCCGGCCGGCAGGGCGCGGCCGAAGTCGGTATCGCCGGCGATGGCGCGCAGGGCGGCGGCGCGCTCCTCGGCCGAGCGGCAGAGCAGCAGGTTGGCAACGCCTTCCTCGGTGATGACGTGGGTGACGTCGTTGCCGTGGACCATCACCGGCGGCAGCTCGAAGCCAGCCGTCTCGGCGAGATCGAACGCATCGAGCCGGTCGACGAAGCTCGGCGTGCCGTCGGGCTGGCGGGTCTCGACCATCTGCACGACCAGCTTGCGCCCGCGCAGGGTTTCGCCGGCTTGCCGGCCGGCACGCAGCCAGGCCGGGCTCGGGTGCCGGCGGCCGCGGGTGTCGGCCCCATGTTGGGTGCACCGCCGAACCCGGCAATGCGTCCCTTGGTGGCCGTCGAGCTGTTGCCTTCGGCATCGATCTGCAGGGTGGCGCCGATGAACAGGTCGCAGGCATATTGCCCCGCCACCTGCGCCAGCGCCCGGTTCGAGCGCAGGCTGCCGTCCCGGCCGATAGGGAAAATGTCCGGGTGGGCCGCCAGATAGCGTTCCATGCCGAGCTCCGAACCGAAGCAATAGACGTTCTCGACGAACCCGGCCTCGATTGCCGGGATCAAGGTCGGATGCGGGTTCAGCACGAAATGCGTGGCGATCTTGCCCTTGAGCCCGCGCGCGGCGCCGAAGGTCGGCAGGATGAGCTCGATCGCCGCGGTCGCATAGCCGATGCCGTGATTGAGCCGCCGGATCTCGTAGGGTTCGTAGATTGCCGCGATGGCCATCATCGCCATCAGGATCTTGTCTTCGCGGACCTTGGCCGGATCGCGCGTGAACAGCGGCTCGATCGCATAGGGCTGCCGCGTCGGCACGACGAAATCGACCCAGTCGCCGGGGATGTCGATGCGGGGCAGGTGCTCGACGATCTCGTTTACCTGCACCACGACGATGCCGTCGCGGAAGGCAGCTGCCTCGACCAGCGTCGGCGTATCCTCGGTGTTCGGGCCGGTATAGAGGTTGCCGTGCCGATCGGCCTTATCCGCGACCACGAGGACGACGCGCGGCGTCAAGTCGACCATCATGCGGGCGTAAAGCTCGAGATATGTGTGGATCGCGCCGATCTGGAGCCGGCCGCCTTCGACCAGTTGGGCGAGCTTGCGGCTCTGCGTGCCGGCGAAGGCGAAATCGAGCCGGGTCGCGATGCCCCGCTCGAACACGGCGAGATGGTCGGGCAGGGCCAGCACCGACTGGACCATGTGGAGATCATGCACGCGCGCCGGATCCACCTGGGCGAGGGCGGCGGCGAGCAGGTCCGCCTGCTTCTGGTTGTCGCCTTCGATCGTGACGCGGTCGCCCGGCTCGATGATGGCCTCGAGCAGCGCCGTCGCCTGCTCGGGAGAACAGATTTTCGTGCCTGCCGCGCAGACGGATCCGGCCCGCGCCAGGCGGATCGGCCCGGTTCGCTGCCTGGTTCGAATTGCTGTGCATCGTCGTTCCTCTCGATCCCGCGATGACAAGAGGATGGGGTGGCGATATTGATCCGTGAAACGATAGTTGGTAATTTCACTGATCGTTTCTTGCGATCAATGGGCCATGCTTGAATTCGACCTGCTCCGTGCGTTCGTGGCGGTCGCCGAGTGCGGCGGCTTCCGGCGTGCGGCCGAGCGGCTGCATCTCACCCAGTCGACGGTGAGCCAGCAGATCAAGCGCCTGGAGCAGGAGACGGGGCGGCCGCTGTTCCGCCGCACCACGCGGGCGGTGGCGCTCACGGACGATGGCGAGGTGCTGCTGGGCGATGCCCGTCGCCTGCTGCAGCTCGAGGAGGCGGCGCGCCGCCGGCTGTGGGCGCCGCTGCTCTCCGGCGTGGTGCGTCTGGGCGCCGTCGAGGAGGTTGCCGGCGGCTCGCTGCCGCCGGCGCTCGGTCGCTTCGCCCGCCTGCATTCGAATGTCCGGCTCGAGGTGCAGGTCGGCGTCAGCGCCGAGCTGATCGAGCAACTCGATGCGGGCGAACTCGACGTGGTGCTCGCCAAGCGCCCGTGGGGTTCGTCGCGCGGCCGGCTCGCCTGGCGGGAGCCGCTGGTCTGGGCCGCGGCCGAGACCTTCGATCTGGCGCCTGACGCCACTGTGCCGGCGGCCTTGTTCCGCGAGCATTCGGTCTCGCGTGAGGCGGCGCTCGATGCGTTCCGCAACAGCGAGCGGCCATGGCGCATCGTCTACACCAGCCCGAGCCTGACCGGCGTTCGCGCCGCGGCGCTCGCGGGGCTCGCCGTGACGCCGTTGCCGATGAGCGCGGTCGGCGCCGGCCTCCGGATCCTGGGCGAGGCGGACGGCCTGCCGCCGCTGCCCGACCTGGAATTCGCGATCTTCGAGCCGCCTCGGCCCAGTCCGGCCGCCGCGGCACTGGCCACGGTCCTTGCCTCGCTGGGCCAGGCTCCCGACCGGAGCTAGGGTAGGGCGCCGGACGGTGGCCTTCGGTAATGAAAAAAGGGGGAGAGCGGCGAACCGCTCTCCCCCCAGTCTTCCGTCCGATCGAACCGATTAGAAGCGGATCGACGTCTCGAAGATCACCGCGGTCGAGTCGAAACCCTTCGCGAAGACGTTGTTGTTGGCGGCGACGCCCGTGCCGGCCGGCGCAAGGCCGCTCGTCAGCGGGACGTACTTGCCGTTCGCGTCGTAG
>Ga0070730_10001580_pt1 | contig 21849 bp, 28 predicted proteins | sample Coa_R1_3_FD_66447 | JGI IMG/M metagenome (GOLD analysis project Ga0070730, IMG submission 66447) | Surface soil microbial communities from Centralia Pennsylvania, which are recovering from an underground coalmine fire - Coalmine... | ecosystem: Environmental > Terrestrial > Soil > Unclassified ... | reverse complement strand
GGGTTGTACGGGTCCTCGGCGAGGTCGTCGGTCTGCTGGCGTCGCGGATTCGCGCGTTGCGAGTAGAGCGGGTTGTCGAACGGCGACTCGTGCGGCTCGTAGTGCGTCGGCAGCGGTCCGTCCTCGAGGCCCTGGGGGACGTAGAGCCAGGCGCGGCCGTCCGCCTGCATGATGAACGGGTGGCCGCCGGCGATCGCGTCCTCGGCCTTCGCGTCGTCGGGCGGCACGTAGCCGGGCTCCTTGTCGGCCTGGAAGTCGGGCACGTCGAGCCCCGTCCACTCGCCGTGGCTCGCGTCCCACCAGACGTAGCGCTTGCGCTCGGACCACGGGTTCCCGTCCGGGTCGGCGGAGGCGCGGTTGTAGATGAGCCGCCGGTTCGCCGGCCAGGCCCACGCCCACTCGGGGGCGACCCGGGTCTCCTGCTCCCAGTGCGGCTTCCTGCGCGCGGTCTGGTTGACGCCGTCCTTGAAGCAGCCGCAGTAGATCCAGCAGCCGCAGAGCGTCGAACCGTCGTCGCGCAGCTCGGGATAGCCGGAGAGGAACTTCCCGCTCCCGATCTCCCAGCCGTTGACCTCCTGCAGCACTGCCTCGGCGCTCGGCTCCTGGATCGCCGAGTGCGTCGGATAGTCCCAGCGCAGGGCCTTGATCAGCCTGTCCCGCTCGGCATCGGAGTCCTCGAGCTTCTGCTTGATCAGCCGGCCGAGGTGGAAGTAGAACCAGAGCTCCGAGCGGGCGTCCTCTTTCGGCTCGACCGCCTGCCAGTGCCATTGCAGCAGCCGCTGCGTATTCGTGAAGGAGCCGTCCTTCTCGGTGTGGGTCGACGCCGGGAGGAAGAAGATCTCGGTCGCGATCTCCTCCGTCTTCAGCTCTCCCGAGTCGATCTCCGGGCCGTCGTACCAGAAGGAGGCGGATTCGATCTCCACGACGTCGCGGACGACGAGCCACTCGAGGCGGGAGAGCCCGAGCCGGTTCGCTTTGCCGTTCGCGTGGCCGACGGCCGGGTTCTCGCCCGCGACGATGTAGCCCTTCACCCTCCCCTCGAGCATCCGCTCGAGCGTCCAGTAGACGGAGTTGTCGTCGTCGATCCGCGGCAGCGCCCCGAACAGGAACTCGTTCTCGGCGTTCGCGTTCTCGCCGAAGTAGGCCTTCATGAGGCTGACGAAGTAGGCGCGGAAGTGGCCCCACCAGCCGGTCGGCGAGGTGTTGGACTCGATGTAGCGCTCGAGGTCGCCGTACGACTCCGTGTGCGGCATCGGGATGTACCCGGGGAGGATGTTGTAGAGCGTCGGGATGTCGGTCGAGCCCTGGATCGACGCGTGCCCGCGCAGGGCCAGGATCCCGCCGCCGGGCCGGCCGATGTTGCCGAGCAATTGCTGGACGACCGCGGCCGAGCGGATCGTCTGGACGCCGACCGTGTGCTGCGTCCAGCCGACCGCGTAACAGAACGCGCTCGTCCGCTCGCGGCCCGAGTTGGCGGTGAGCGTCTCGCACACCTCGACGAAGTCGGAGACCGAGCAGCCGCACGTCTCGGCGACGAACTCGGGCGTGTAGCGAGCGTAGTGGTGCTTGAGCAGCTGGAGGACGCAGCGCGGGTGCTCCATCGACCTGTCCTCGGCCGGCGGCTCGCCGTGGCGGAGGCCGCCGCCGTGGCCACCGTGCGAGGCCTCGCCCTTCGTCGGCCTGAAGCCCTGCTCGCGCTGGCCGGCCGCTCCGTGCAGCTCCATGCCCTCGTACATCCAGCTCTCGACGTCGTATTCGCGCTTCTCCGGATCCCAGCCGGAGAAGAGGCCGTCGAGCTCCTCGGTGTCGGCGAACTCGTCGTCGATGATCACCGGCCCGTTCGTGTAGTGCTCCACGTACTCCCGGAACCAGAGGTCGTGCTCGAGGATGTAGTTGGCGACGCCGCCGAGGAAGGCGATGTCGCTACCGGCGCGGATGCCGACGTGCTTCGTCGCCATCGCGCTCGTGCGGGTGAAGCGCGGGTCGACGTGGATCACCTTCGCGCCGCGCTCCCGGGCCTCCATCACCCACTGGAAGCCCACCGGGTGGTTCTCGGCCATGTTCGAGCCCATGATCACGATGCAGTCCGAGTCCTGCAGGTCCTGCTGGAAGGTCGTGGCCCCGCCTCGTCCGAACGAGGTGCCCAGACCGGGCACCGTGGAGCTGTGTCATATCCGGGCCTGGTTCTCGACCTGGACGATGCCGAGCGCCGTCATCAGCTTCTTGATGAGGTAGTTCTCCTCGTTGTCCAGCGTCGCGCCGCCGAGGTTGCCGATCGCCATCGTCCGGTTCGCGGGCTTGCCGTCGTCGGTCCTCGTCTCCCACGTGTCGGCGCGGGTGCGGATGATGCGGTCGGCGATCATCTCCATCGCGTCGTCGAGCGCCAGCTCCTCCCACTCGGCGCCGTACGGCCGCCGGTACTTGACGCGGTACTCGCGCAGCGGGCTCTGCGCGTAGCTCTTCGAGGCCTGGCCCTTCGGGCAGAGACGCCCGCGTGAGATCGGGGACGCCGGGTCGCCTTCGATGTGCTGGACGTCGCCGTCCTTGACGTAGACCAGCTGCCCACAGCCGACCGCGCAGTAGGGGCAGATGGACGGAACGACGTGGTCGGCGTCGTCGATCCGCGGCCTGAGCCGTTGCGAGCGCGGCGACTGCGCCGCCTTGCCGAGCCCGAGGAGGTCTCCCTCTCGCAGCTGGCGCAGTGCCGGCCATGACTCGAGCAACTTGGAAAGCGGCATCGCTTGCTCTTTCCGGGGCGCGGAGAGGAGTAAACGGGAGGGACACATCGACGCTCGAAGCGGTCGAGCTCCCGTGGGCGGAGCCGGGCGTCGAGCGCGGCCCGTGCGCAGTCAGGCAATTTCCGGGTCGAGATTCGCGCTGTCGCCAAGCGGGGATACGCGCTCGCGTGAGGCACGTCGTCGCCTGGATCGCCTGGTGGGTTGCTCTCTTCTGGCTCTGGATGCTGCTGGCGGGTGAGTGGAACCACATTCAGTGGATCGCGGCCGCTTCCGCGGCGGCAGTGGCCGCGACGATCGGCGAGATCGCGCGCTCACGAGCGGACGTCGCTCCACGCCTGCCGGTGCGCTGGCTCGCCCGCTTCGGTTCGGTGCCCCATCAGATCGTCATCGACTTCGGGATCATCACGATGGCCCTCTGGCGCAGCCTGCTCCACCGCAGCGTCGTGCGCGGCGAGTATCGGGCCCATCGTTCCCCCGCTGCCGAGGGGCAGAGCGCCCGGGCGTGGGCGGCTTGGGCGGCCCAGTTCAGCCCGAACGCGTACGTGGTCGAGATCGACGCGGAACGCGAGCTCGTTCTCGTCCACGACCTCGTCCCGAACCGGCCGTCCGAGGAGCCGGTCTGAACGCGTTCCTGATCGCCGGCACCGTCCTCCTCGCCGGCTTCGCGCCACTCCTCGTGTGCGCCTGTACGCGCCGCGCGATCGACGGACTCGTCGCCCTCGAGCTGACCGGCTCCCTCACCGTCCTCGTGCTCCTCTGCTTCGCCGAGGGCTTCCACCGCTCGTTCGAGTACGGAGTCGCTCCGGTCGCCGCCGTCACCGCTTGGGCGGGAGGGCTCGTCTTCGCACGCTTCCTGGGACGATGGTTGTAGCGGTCGACGGCCAGGGTTGGGCGGTTTACGTCCTTCTCTCGCTCGGCGTGGCGTGCGCGTTCGTCTGCATCGCCGGAGTCGTCGTCATGCGGACGACCGAGGACCGCCTCCACTACGCCGCCGCGGGCACGACGCTGCCGGCGTTCTTCGTCCTCGCCGCCGTGATCGTGCGGGAGCACGTGTCGTCGGCGGGTCTGGAGGCAATCGCCGCCGTCAGCCTCATGTTGCTGCTCAATCCCGTCCTTCTGTCGGCCACCGCGCGGGCGATCCGCAGGATCGACTACGGCGATCTCACAGCCGAGCAGGACGAGATCGAGGCTGCAGAGGAGTGACCCTCGCGACGCTGCTCCCGGTGCAGTCCGTGGCGCTCGCGCTCGTTGCGCTCGGCGCGCCGGCTGTCGTGCTCAGCCGCGACCCCCTGAAGATGATCGTCGTCAACGGCTTCTACGGTCTGACGCTCGTCCTGCTGTTCGTGATCTACGGCGCGCCGGACGTCGGGCTCTCGATGCTCGTCGTCGGCACCGTCGCCTATCCGCTCGTCGTCCTCGTCGCGATTGCGCGCGTGCGCGCTCCGAAGGACGGCGAGGAGGACGAGAAGTGACCCGCCGAGTTCGCATCGGGCTCTTCCTGCCCGCGCTCGCGGGGTTCGGCGCCCTGCTCGTCTGGGCGTACACCGGGATTCCCTCCTTCGGCGACTACCAGGGCCCGTACGGCTTCGTGCTGGAAAAGATCTCGGCGCCGCTTCGGCACATGGACAACGTCGTCAACGCGACGACCTACGACATCCGCGGCATCGACACGATGGGGGAGGAGTTCATCCTGTTCGCGGCGGTGATCGGCGTCGTGCTTCTGCTGCGCGACGATGCCGGGCGAAGCCAAGACGTCGAGGACGACATCGGCAGTGACGTCGTCCGCGTCTTCGGCACGCTGGCGATCGGAGCCGCCATCCTCGTGGGGCTCTGGCTCGTGGCCAACGGCTTCGTGACGCCCGGCGGCGGCTTCCAGGGCGGCGTCGCGATCGCGAGCGGGGGTCTGCTCCTCTATCTCGTCGCCGGGTATCGGGAATGGTCGGCGTTCGGCAACGAGACTGTGCTCGACCCGATCAAGGCGATCGGCGCCGGGGGCTACGTCGTGATCGGACTCGCCGCACTTGTCGGCGGGCTGCCGTTCCTGACGAACTTCTTCGGCGGCGGAGACATCGGCACCGTCTGGTCCGGCGGCAGCGCCGGCTTCGTGAACTGGTCCGCCGGAATCGAGGTGGCTGCGGCCAACGTGCTGCTCTTCTCGGAATTCCTCGAGGAGTACATCGTGCCGATCGCGAGGGGCTCGTGAGCTTCCTTCCGTACGCGGTGGCGGCGTGGGTCTGCATCGTCGGGATCTACGGGATCGTGACGAGCCGCAACCTGATCCACCTCGCGCTCTGCCTGACCGTGATGCAGTCGTCGACGTACCTCCTGCTGCTTGCCATCGGGTACGTCAAGGGCGGCGGGCCGCCGATCTACAAGGGGGTCAAGCTCGGGACGAAGTCGGTCGACCCAGTCGTCCAGGCGCTCACGCTGACGGACATCGTCGTCAGCGTCACCGTGATCGCGCTCATCCTCGCGCTCGCCCTCGACGTCCACAAGCAGGCGGGGACGGTCGACCCGGACGAGATCCGGGAGATGCGCGGATGACCTGGGCGCTGCCTCTGCCGGTCGTGGTCCCGCTGGTCGCCGCGGCGCTCGCCACGGCCGGCGACCACCTTTTGCCGCGACGGCTCGGCGACGCGATCGGCGTCGCGGGAGCCGCCGGCGGATTCGCGTTCTCGCTCGTCATCCTGCTCGCGAGCGAGAAGCACACCCAGCTCACGTGGTTCGGCGGCTGGAAACCGCGAGGAGGCGCTGCGATCGGTGTCGCCTTCGTCGCCGATCCGCTCGGCGCTGGGCTCGCGGCGCTTGCGAGCGGCCTCGTCCTCGCCTCGATCCTCTACTCGTGGTCGTTCCTGCGCGACGCCGGGCGTCCCTACGACGTGCTGATGCTGCTCTTCGGCGGCGCGATGGCCGGGTTTGCCCTCACCGGCGACATCTTCAACATGTTCGTCTGGTTCGAGCTGATGGGAGTCGCGGCGTATGCGCTCGCGGGCTTCGAGGTCAGCCAGGTCGGCCCGCTCCAAGGCGCGATCAACTTCGCGGTTTCCAACACCGTCGGCGCGTACTTCATCCTGACGGGGATCGCCCTTCTCTACGCGCGCACCGGGGCGCTGAACCTCGCCGACATCGGGCACTCGCTCGCGGGTCATCGGCCCGACGGGCTGATCATCGTCGCGCTCACGCTGCTCGTCTGCGGGTTCCTGATCAAGGCCGCCGTCGCGCCCTTCCACCTCTGGCTCGCGGACGCTCACGCGGTCGCCCCGGCGCCGGTCTGCGTTCTCTTCTCCGGCGTGATGGTCGTGGTCGGGCTGCTCGGCGTGACTCGCTGCTACTGGACGGTGTTCGACGCGTCACTCGCGCCGCAGGCGCACGACGTTCGCTCGGTGCTCGTCGCGCTCGGGATCTTCACCGCGCTCCTCGGGGCAGTGATGGCGTTCCTGCAACGGCACCTGAAGCGGCTGCTCGCCTATTCGACGATCAGCCACATGGGTATCGCGCTCGTCGGGGTTGCCCTGCTCGACGAGCGCTCGCTCGGCGGCGCGGCCGACCTCCTGCTCGCCCACGGGCTGCTCAAAGCCTCGCTCTTCCTCTGCTGCGGGATCCTGCTCGTACGCTTCGAGGACATCGACGAGTTGCGTCTGCACGGGAAGGGACGGGCGCTGCCCGTGCTCGGCGTGATGTTCGGGCTCGGTGCGGTCGCCCTCTCCGGATTGCCGTATGTCGGGACGTATCTCGGTCACGCGCAGATCGACGAAGGGGCGGCGCTCGACGGGATCGATTGGGTGCAGCCGCTGCTGATGATCGCCGCCGGCGTCTCGTCGGCAGCGATCCTCCGCGCCGGTGCGCGCGTGTTCCTCGGCTGGGGACCCACGAGCGATCCGCTCCTTTCGCCGGAGCCGTCCGAGTCTCCGCCCGAGCGATCGGCATCGATGCCGGCGCTCCTCGGCGTAACCGCCGTCGTCCTTGTGCTCGGCCTCGCCGTGAGCGTCGCGCCGGGGCTTGGACAGCGCGTCGAGCAGGCTGCCGGTCGCGCCCGCGACCGGATCGCGTACGTCGATCGGGTCCTCCGTTCCCGCGAGACACCGTCGCCGCGGCCGCCGGTGGCGATCGAAGCGACGACGACGGACAGCGTGCTCTACGGGATCGGGGGCGTCGTGATCGCGCTCGGGCTCGCACTCGTGGGTCTCTACCGCCGCCGCCTGCCAGAACTCGTGCTCGGGCCGCTGCGCGCCGCACTTGGGCCACCGATCGCCCTGCTTCGGGCCGCCCACAGCGGCGTGATCGGCGACTACGTCGCCTGGATCACGGTCGGCACCGCCGTCGTCGGTGGTGTCTGGGCCTTGCTCCTCCGTAGGTAGCAAGCTGTCGCTACCTTTGCGCGGTGGAGCGTGGGGAGATCCACACGGGCCGAGGCGGGCTCGTGGAGCACGGCATTCCCGAGGAGGCCGAGGAGCTCTGGACGGAGGACGGCGCCGAGCACGTCGGCTGGTTCTGCGTGCGCACCGACCCTTTCCCGTGTCCGGCGCCCGGCTGCGATTTCGTCGCGGTCTTCATGACTGCGGCGCACCTCGTGCTCGTCTGGGAGGAGCAGGACGACCCGAACCTCCTCCGCCACGCGCAGCGTGCGATGGAGGTCGGCCGCAACCCGCGGATCATCAACTACGAGAGCGACTTCGGTCCGAGCGCCTCGTACTACGCCTGGGAGGCTGCCGGGCGGCCGGTGCACGGCGTCCGCGGCAAGTAGGCCCGTGGACCTGAGCCGCTTCGGCTCGGCGCCGGCGTGGTCGCTCGGGATCGAGGAGGAGCTGATGCTCGTCGATGCCGAGACGCTCGAGCCCGCCCGAGACGGCTTCTCGCGCGTGTTCGGCGAGGCGACGGAGCGGATCAAGCCCGAGCTCTTCGAGTCGTTCGTCGAGATCACGACGACCGTGGTCGAGACCCCCGAGGAGGCCGGGGCGGAGCTGCGGGAGCTGCGGCGCGAGGTGGCCGGGCGCGCTGCCGGGCACGGGCTTGCGCTGCTCGCGACCGGGTCGCACCCGACCGCTCGGGGACGGGTCCCCATCGTCCCGGTGGAGCGCTACCGCCGGATGAAGGAGAAGCTCGGGCCGCGCCTCAACCGCCAGCTCGTGTGCGGGATTCATGTCCACGTCGCCGTGCCGGATCCGGACACGTGCCTGCGGGCGTTCGAGGGCGTCGTGCCGAGGCTTCCGGAGCTCCTCGCCGCCTCTGCGAACTCTCCGTACTGGGACGGTGCGGACAGCGGCTGGCGCTCGATTCGCTCCGAGCGCTTGCTCGAGATGCCGACGGGCGGAACGCCGCCGGTGCTCGGGAGCTGGGACGACTGGCGCGCTGCGAGCCGCGACGACAGCACGCGCCGCCACTGGGACGCGTGGCCACGGCCGGAGTACGGGACGCTCGAGGTCAGGGTCATGGACCAGCCGACCTCGCTGCGCCGCACGGTCGAGCTCGCCGCCGAGGTGCAGCGGCTCGTGCGCGAGGCGGCGGAGTTCGACAGCGAGCCGTTCGACCGCGCCGCGTACGCGACGCTGCGCGAGCGAGCCGGGCGGGAAGGAGGCGGACCGGAGGCCGAGCGCCAGGTCGAGCTCGGCCCGGAGGCAGCCGTGCGGGAGATCGCAGCTCGGACGGTAGGCTGATCGCGTGGCGACCCAGACGGACACGATCCAGGTCGGCGGCGTCCGTTGCGAGCGGTGCGTGATGCGGCTCGCCCGCGCGCTCGAAGGTCACGAGGGCCTCGAGAGCGGGAATGCGAACCTCATGGGCCAGGTCTCGCTTGCGTGGGACGACGAGCAGACGAGCCGCGAAGCCATCGTCGAGCGTCTGACGAAGTCCGGCTTTCCCGAGCTCGCTGCCGTCTAGCGCGGAATAGCAACGCCGAAAACTCCGTTCCGAGAGGGCATGGCAGCCGCTGGTACGGTTGATTGCATGGAGGCGGAGCCGGAGGAAGCGCAGCGGCTCGCAACCGAAGCCCGCGACCGAGTTCGGTTCGAGGAGGACGCGCTTGCGCTCTCCGACCAGGTCTATCGCGTCGCACGACACCTCGCCAACTCGCGCGAGGAGGCCGACGACCTCGTGCAGGAGACGTACGCGCGGGCGTTCCGCAGCTGGCGCTCGTTCCAGCCCGGCACGAACATGCGCGCCTGGCTGCTCCGCATCCTCACCAACCTCAACATCGACCGCGGGCGACGGCAGCAGCGGGCTCCGCAGATGCAGCCGCTCGAAGCGAACGACTACTACCTCTACGACCGGCTCTCGGAGGACGGCGACGGCGTCACCGACGAGGAGCGAGTCGTGGAGCGACTCTCGCAGGACGACATCGTGACGGCGCTCTCCGCGGTGCCGCACGACTTTCGCGACGTGCTCGTGCTCGTCGATCTCGGCGACTTCAGCTACGCGGACGCGGCCCAGATCCTCGACATCCCGGTGGGCACGGTGATGTCGAGATTGCACCGGGGGCGCCGCATCCTCAAGCGCGAGCTTGCCGAGGCGGCTCTGGAGGAGGCGACATGAACGACCCGTGCGCGCACTGCGAGGAGATGATGCAGCCGTACCTCGACCACGTCCTCACCGACGAGGAGATGGCCGCGGCGGAGGCACATCTCGCCGAGTGCGAAAAGTGTCGTAGGCGCTACCGCTTCGAGGAGAGCTTGCGCATCTACGTTCGCAAGGCGGCGGACGAGCAGATGCCGGTTGAGCTCCGGCAGAAGCTCGCAGCGCTCAGGATCCCGCTCGAGTAGCGACGTCGACGTCGCCGGGCGGTCTCAGGTCGTCGCAGGCGACGAGCCTCGCGGGCAGCGACTTCGCGCCCTCGTCGGGGACGTCGGCCCAGATCGTGCGCGCGAGCAGGACGGGGTGGAGGCGGACGGCGTCGTAGGTCGCGGCGACCGCGTCACCGCCGTTCGCGCGCCAGTCCTCGATCACGCGGTCGACCGCGCGCGGGTCGAGGCCGGGGCCGTCGGCGAGGACGACGACGGCGGCCTCGGCGTCACTCGGAAGCGCCGCGAGGCCGCAGCGAAGGGACGCGCCGGGTCCGCGCTCCCAGTCGTGGCACGGGACGCTCCGCACCGGCAGCGCATGCGCCCCACGCACGACGACGACCCCGTCGACGGAGCTCTGCTCCAGTGCAGCGAGCACCTTCGGCAGTAGCACAACCTGCTTGGGCGGATCGGCGCCGTAGCGCGACGAGGCGCCTGCCGCGAGGACGATGGCAAGAACGGACACGTCCGGAACCTGGTACCGGACATGTCCGGCGGAAGCAAGTCCGCTCCGCGATTCTCCTACAGAGGGACTTCAATGTCCTCCGCTGCTACGTCGGACGAAGACACGGCCGGTACCAGGTTCCGGCCGTGTTCGAACCGGACGACGCTGCGGGTCTCGGCTCGGCCTGCTGCCGGTACAGGCTCAGCCGAGAGCGGACAGCGCGCGGCGCACGAGCGCGCGGGCGAGCGGGACCTTCCACTCCGCCCGCGGGAGCGGCGTTGCCCTGTCGAGCTCGTCCACGCTCTCGAGTCGCCACGGGATCGGCGCGACGCCGGCCAGCGCGATCCGGGTTTCGCCGCCGACCCTCGCGGCCGCGACGCCGACCTGCGGGAACGACCACCGCCTGCGGTCCATCGCCTTGAGGTACGCGCTCGCCTCGACCGGCGGCAGCGCGGCCTCGAGGATCAGCTCGCCGTCCTCGAGTGTCGTCGTGCGCCGGTCGGCCCCGTCCGGGAGCCGGTAGAGCTCCTCGAGCGGAAGCTCGCGGCGGTTCGTCCGCAGCGTGGCGCCGAGCGCGACGAGCGCGGCTGCGACGTCGGACGGATGCGCCGAGGCGCAGAAGTCGTTGGCGAAGATCGCGTGCTCGCGGTGCTCGCCGTCCCGTGCGTGGCAGCGGTCGCCGCCGTGGAGCCGGCACGGGTAGTCGAGCCGCCAGTACCAGCAGCGCGTCGCCTGGAGGAGGTTGCCGCCGAGAGAGCCCATGTTCCGGAGCTGGGGCGACGCTGCGAGCCGGCATGCCTCGCGCAGCGCCTCGGGAATCGAGGAATCCGCCTCGAGCTCCGCGAGCGTCGTCCCCGCGCCGATCACGCCGTTGCGAACGCCGCGCGGCACGACGCCGCGCACGTCGACGAGCTGTTCCGCAACCAGCAACCCCTCGCGCAGTAGCGGTACCACCTCGGTTCCGCCATGGACGAAAACCCCGCCGTCGAGCTCTTCGAGGCTAGACGGCCGCAGGAGCTCCACGCCGGCCCTTCGCATTCGCGGCCTCGAGCGCGCGGAGCATCTCCTCCCGGGAGATCGGCAACTCGTGCACCTCTGCGCCCGTCGCATCGCGGATCGCGTTCGCGATCGCGGCGGCGATGGGCACGATCGGCGGCTCGCCGAGACCCTTCGAGCCGAGATTCGTCAGGTGCTCGTCGGGCTTGTCGACGAACTCGCACACGATCTCCGGCACGTCGGCAATCGTCGGCATGCGGTAGGCGTCGAGCGAGGTCGTGAGGACGCGGCCCGTCTCGGGATCGAGCAGCCGGTTCTCGGAGAACGTGTGGCCGATGCCCTGGATGACTCCGCCCTCGACCTGGCTCGACGCGCCGAGCGGGTTGATGATCCTGCCGACGTCGTGGATCGCCGCGACGCGCTCGACCCGAACCTCTCCTGTCTCGACGTCGACAGCGACCTCGACGACGTGGACGCCGAACGTGAGGACGCTCATGCCCGTCGGATTGGGTCCGCGCGCGCCCCTGCCGAGGATCTGCGCCTCCTCGAGCAGGCCGACGACCTCGGCGACAGGCGTGTCCCGCGGCAGGCCGCGCTGCTCGGCGATGTCCTCGATCTGCTCTCGCGCGTCGGCCGCCGCCGCACGCACCGCCGGCCCCATCGACGGCGTCGTCGACGAGCCCGCCGAGATCGAGGCGTACGGCCCGCGGGCCGAATCCCCGAGCACGACGTCGACACTCTCGAGCGGGATGCGGAGCTCCTCCGCTGCGATCTGCGCCATCGCCGTGCGGGTGCCGGTGCCGATGTCCTGCATCGCGGTGACGACGGTCGCGCGACCGTCCGAGCCGAGCCGGATCCAGGCGTAGGACGGCGGCCCGCCGCCGCCGTACCAGATCTGGCTCGCCATGCCGACGCCGCGCTTCCAGACCGTGCCGGACCGCGCTCGCACCTCGTGACGCCGCTCCCAGTGCGGCTCGGCGAGGCGATAGCACTTCTCGAGGTTCTTCGACGAGTACGGCGTGCCCTCGTTCGACTCCGCGTAGTTCGACCGCCGCAGCTCGAGCGGGTCGATCTCGAGTCGCGCGGCCAGGTCCTCGATCAGGCACTCGAGCCCGAACGTCCCTTCGGCGAAGCCCGGCGCGCGGAACGCCTTCATCGGCGGCGTGTTGAGCTGCGCTGCATGGGTGACCGTGCGGACGTTCTCGCACGCGTAGAGCGCGCGCATCGGGCCCTCCGTGGGAGAGCTCCAGCCCGACCACCCGACGGAGTTGATGAACTCGCCCTCGAGCGCGACGATCGTCCCGTCGCTGCGCGCGGCGGCGCGGAGTCGCTGGATCGTGGAGTTGCGGTTGCCGGCGGACGTGTGCTCCTCGCGGCGCGTGAGCGCGCAGCGCACCGGGCATCCAGTCCGCTTCGCGAGCTCGGCTGCGACGAACGTGTACTCGTCGGGCCCGTTCTTCGCTCCGAAGCCGCCGCCCATGAACTCGCAGATCACGCGGACCTTGTCCTCGGGCAGGCCGAGCGTCTCCGCGACTTCCTGTCGGATGCCCCAGATGTACTGTGTCGAGATGTAGACGTGGAGCGCGTCGCCCTGCCACTCGCAGATCGCCTGGTGGGTCTCGAGCGAGTTGTGGAGGACGGTCTGCGTGCGGTACGTCCCCTCGACGACCACGTCGGCCTCGGCGAACGCCCGGTCGACGTCGCCACGCTCGGAGCGGCGCGCCTCGCCGGTGAGATGGCCGCGCCGGATGGCCTCCTCCGGATCGAGCACGACCTCGAGCTCGCCCCATTCGACGTCGATCGCCTCAACCGCGGCTCGCGCCTGCGCGAAGGTGTCGGCCGCGACGGCGGCGACGGGCGCGCCAGCCCACCCCGCTTCCTCCTCCAGCCCGTGCGCCTCGCCCGGGCCGAGCGCTGCCCGCACGCCCGGCACCGCCAGCGCCGGCGCGAGGTCGATCCGCCGCACCTTCGCGTGGGCGTGCGGTGAGCGGAGCACCGCGGCGTGCAGCATCCCCGGCAGCTTGATGTCGGCCGTGTAGCGCGCCTCGCCGCGAACGCGGAGCGGGCCGTCCTGGCGCGGCGCGGGCCGGCCGACGACCGAGCGGGCCCCTTCCGGCCACTGCTCGAGTGGATCCTCCTCGACGACGATCCACACCTCCTCGAAGCGTCCCTCGACCTCCTTCTCGGTGCGGATCAGCCTTGCCAACTGAGAATCGCCTCCTCGATCTTCGGGTACGTGCCGCAGCGGCAGATGTTCCCGGCCATCGCGTGACGGATCTCGTCGCGGGTCGGCTCGGGGTTCGCGGCCACGAGCGCCGCGGCCGAGACGACCTGGCCCGGAGTGCAGAAGCCGCACTGGACGGCATCCGCGCGAACGAACGCCTCGACGAGCGGGTGCTCGCGGAGCCCTTCGATCGTCGTCACCTCTCCCTCGACCGTGTGTGCGAGCGTGATGCACGAGAGCTGCGGCTCGCCGTCTACCTGCACGGTGCAGGCGCCGCAGTGCCCCTCGTTGCAGGCGATCTTCGTCCCGGTCAGGCCGAGCTCCTCGCGCAGGACGTGAGCGAGGCTCGTCCCCACGGGAGCATCGAGGACGTGCTCGCCGCCGTTCACCGTGAGGCGCAGCTCGCTCATCCCGAGGTCACTGCCACCGTGTCGGCAATCTGAATCAAGCGGACCGCCGTGCGCGCGACGAGGCGTCGCTCGTCGTCGTCCTCCTGCTCGGGCAGCGTCCGCCAGAGGTCGCGCGCCGCCTCGAGCAACTCGCGGATCCGATCCAGCTCGTCGCCGTGCGAGCCGTTCGGCTCCTCGGTGGCGTTGAGCGCCAGCCCGAGCGCGCCGAACGCGTCCGGCTGCCGGATGAAGAGGAGCGGCATCGCCATCGAGAGGTACTGGTGGATGCGCGCTTGCGCGAGCGGCTGCTCCAGAACATGCGGGCCGACCGGTCGCGACGGTTCGAGCGGCTCGTCGCCCGCCGCGATCCGGGCCGCGTTGCCTGCGAACATCGCGCGCAGCTGGGTCTCGTCGAAGCCGGAGACGCGGGCGACGCGCATGGCCATCAGCAATGACCCGGGCCAGCTGCCGTACGGGTAGTCAGACGCGTAGACGACCTGTTCCGGCGGGACGAGCCGCAGGAGGCCGAGCAGGTCGATCGCGCTCCAGACCGAGGTGTCGAAGAACACGCCGCGCTTCCCCGAGAAGCGGTTGGCGAGGTTGGCGAGATCGGCGATTCCGGCGTGGGCCAGGATCAGCTGTGCGCCGGGATGCGAGTCGACGAGGTGTTCGAGCCCCGCCGCGATCGGCGGCAGGCCGCGGCCCGCGTGGATGAGGATCGGGACGCCGCGCTCGGCGGCGAGCGCGAACACGGGTGCGAGCCGCTCGTCGTTGAGCAGGAATTTCTGCGCGCGCGGGTGGAGCTTGATGCCGCGCGCGCCGAGATCGAGGCAGCGCTCGGCCTCCTCGATCGGCCCCTCCCCGAGATCGAGTCGTACGAACGGGATGAGCCGGCCCTCCGAGCGGGCGGCGAACTCCAGGGTCCGATCGTTGCCCGCGCGGAAGCTGGGGTGCCGGTCGGGCTCGTCCAGGCAGAACATGTTCGCACGCGAGATCCCATAGCGATCCATCCCGCCGAGGAGCTCCTCGGGACGTCCGATCATCCCGTCGATGTCCGTGCCGAGATGCGTATGGGCGTCGAAGACGTCGAGGTCCGGCGGGAGGGCAGCCGATATCCGCTCGTCCCACTCCGCGACAACCTGGCCGGCTCGCTCGAGCGCCTCCACCCCTCGAATCTACAGAGCGCCGTATCGACTCTGTGCCAACTCCGCAAAGGACACTGTCGGCTGCCCGCCGATGCGGATAGCAAGGGAGCCGTCATGTCGTCCCTGAACGGAGGCTCCATGAAACGGATCCACCTGCTCGTCCTGCTCTCCGCCCTCGCCCTGCCTTTCGCCGCAGCGCCGGCGAGCGGGAGCGGCTCGGGCAGCATCGTCGTCGGCGCGCTCTACGCGTCGGGCGGTAACACCGGCGCGGCGTACGCGAACGACTACGTCGAGCTGTTCAACCGCGGCGCCGCCGCCGTCGCGATCGACGGCTGGACGATCCAGTACGCCTCGGCTGCCAGCACGTCGTGGTCGACGACGGCGCTCAGCGGCAGCATCCCGGCCGGCGGCCGCTACCTCGTCCAGCTCGCCTCGGGCGGAGCGAACGGCGCGGCGCTGCCGGCGGCCGACGCGACCGGCACCTCGAACCTCGCCGCGACCGGCGGCAAGGTCGCGGTCGTCGACAACGCGACCGCGCTCACGTGCGGCGCCTCCGCGGGGAGTTGCTCGACCGCAAGCTCGATCGAGGACCTCGTCGGCTACGGCGGTGCGGCCGACTACGAGGGAAGCGCTGCAGCGCCGGCGCCGAGCGCCACGAACGAGATCTCCCGCGCGGGCGGCGGATGCACGGACAGCGACGACAACTCGTCCGACCTCGCCGCGGCGGCGGCGAATCCGCTCAACTCCTCGGCGCCGGCAGCAGCTTGCTCGGGATCCGCCGGAGGCGGCGGCCCCGGCGCTGCCGACGTCGACGTCGACGTCCAGCCCGTGCTCTCGATCGCGCTCGACCAGGCGACCCTGAGCTTCCCCGCGGCTGTGCCCGGAGCGACGCCTGCGCCGCTACCGGAGAACGTCACGGTCACGAGCAACGACGCGAGCGGCTACACGCTCACGGTTCATCGGGCGGCGTTCTCGCCGCACGATCTCCCCCTCGGCATCGGCGTCGGCGGCGGGAGTCTGGCGGCGGTGCCGATTGCCCCCGCGCCGGATCTTCTCCTGGCGACGACGAGCGGCGCGAGCGCGCCGGCCGGAGACGTATGGAACACGAGCGTCGGCTTCGTCTCGCCGTTGCCTGTCGTTCCGGCCGGCCACTACACGGCGACGCTGACCTACACGGTGATCGGCCGGTGAGACGCGCACTCACCGCGGCGATCCTCGTGGCGGCCGCGGCATCCATTCCGGGTGCCGCGGCCGGTCGCGGCATCGGGCTCAGCGCAAGCCCGCTCCGGCTGACCCTGCGCGGCTCGTCCGCCGCCGTCGTCACCGTGCGGAACCCAGGTCGCGAGACCTTGCGCGTCGACATCTCACGCGCAGGCTTCGCGCGCTCGCTGAGTGGGCGGCCGCGAGTGCGCCGCGAAGGCGTGACGTGGCTTCGGCTGCGGCCGCGGCGATTCCGAATCGCGCCGGGCGCGAAGGTCACGCTCCACGTTGCCGCCAGGCCTCCGCGGAACGCGACACCGGGAGACCACCCCGCGCTCGCTCTCTTGACGACGCGACCGCTCGGAGTTCACCGCGTCAGGTTGCGGTTGCGGGTCGGCGTCATCGTCGTCCTCCGCATCCGCGGGCGGATCGTGCGACGCGTCGAAGCCCGCTCGCTCGCCGTGCGCCACGTGGGGCCCGAGCGCATGCTCGAGCTGCTCCTCGTCAACCGCGGCAACGTGACGGAGCGCCTCGGCGACGACAGGCTCCGACTCGTGCTCGCTCGTGGTGGGCGCGTCTTCGCGACGTTACGGCCGCGTGGGCGGGAGCTGCTTCCACACAGCGCGGGCATCGCCGAGTTCGCCTATCGCGGACGCATCCGAGGCGATGTCTTCGCCCGCATCGAGGTGCGACCGGCGGTGCACGGGCCGAAGCGCGTATTCCACGTACGCCTGTGAGGGATCCAGACAGGGACGGTGGGAGCCGATAAGGGCGGCATGGACAAACGCGTTGTCTGGCTCTTCATCGCAGTCGGCTCCACCGTCGGTGGGCTGCTCCCGGAAGCGTGGGGCGCGAGCGCCTTCGGCCTCTCGTCACTGGCGCTCGGCACGATCGGCGGCATCGCCGGGATCTGGGCAGCCTTCCGGCTGACGGGCTAGCCGCTCAGGATCCGCCGCAGGAACTCGGCCTCCGGCACCGACCCGTCCCAGCGGGGCTCGCCGTCGACGACGATCCGCGGCACGGCCCACACGCCCAGCTCCTGCGAGAGCCGCGGGAACTCGTTCGCCTCGATCGCGGTTGCGGTCACCCGTTCCGAGGCGAAGGCGAGCTTGTACGCCAGCAGCACGGCCGGCGGGCAATGCGGTCAGGTAGGCGTGACGAAGACGTCGAGTGTGAGATCGCGGTCGAGCTCCTCGAGCGCCGCGCGCGACTCCGCGCGCAGCGACGGCTCGTCGCGTCCAGCCTCGACGATCGCACCGATGAGCGAGCTGAGCTCGTAGCCCCACGGCAGGCCGTCGTAACGGACTCCGGCGTCGCGGCCCTCGGGGCGGATCGAGACCGAGGGGAAGCGCGGGAAGCCCTGCGGCTCGTCCTCCACCCTGCAGCTCACGTCGTCCCCGAGCTCCATGAGCCCTTCGCAGACCCGCACCATCTCCGCGCCGAAATCCACGTCGCCGGCGCCCGCCAGGGGTGTCTCCTCGGGCCCGAGCGCCATGAAGAGCTCCACCGGACGCCGAAGCTCGGCGAACCACGCGCGAACCTTCGTCTCCTCTTCGGCGCGCAGGAGCGCCACGGCGGTCAGCGTCGGCCGTAGAGGTTGTCGATCGCCTGTTCGAGCTCGTCGAGGCGGGCGGCGCCGAACGCGCGAATCGTTCCGTCCGAGTCGACGATGACGTTCGTCGGCACCCCGCGGACGTCGAGCGCGCCGGCCAGCTCGCCGTCCGGGTCGAGCAGGATCGGCCCCTTGACGCCCCACATGCCGCAGAAGCGCTCGACCTCAGGGCGCGGCTCCGTCCCTTCCCAGATGTCGACGAGGATCACTTCGAGGCCCGACCGGGCCGCCTCACGGACGCGCAGCTCCTCGAGGAACGGCGCCTCCGCGTTGCACGGTCCTCACCAGGACGCGAAGAAGTTGAGGATGTACTTCTTCTCGGCCCAGTCGCGGTTCGTCTTGCGCTCCCCGGTCCAATAGTCCTCGAGCGCGAACTCCGGGAGCTTGCCGCCGATGAACGGGCTCGGCTGCTCGAATACGGGAGCCGGCGGCCGCGCAGCCAGCAGGTCCTCGACGATCGACATCGTCTGGCTGCCCGCGTTCGCGACCAGGATGCGGCCGTCGTGCGGATCGACGACGACGCCGCCCGGGCCGTGGCCGACCGGGATCTGCGACCACTCCGTGCCGTCGACGACGCCGAGCACGCTCACCGAGCCGGCGCCGCGGTTCGTCACGTAGACGCGGTCATGCGCCGGCGCGACGGTCAGCCCCACGGGGGCCTGGCCGGTGCGGATCTCCTCCTTGACCTCGATCGCGTCGAGGTCGACGCGCGAGACCGTCCCGGCGATCGAGTTGACGATGAAGGCCTCGCCGCGCTCCGGGACGATCCCGATCGCGCACGTGCCGATGCCGAGCTCGAGCCGCCCGACCTCCTCGAACGAGTTCGCGTCGTAGAAGTTCGCGGACGCGGCGACGAAGTTGACGCAGATCGCGAGGCGGCGGGTCGGGTCGACGCCGATCGCGCCCGCGCCGGCCTCCGCATCGACCGTCGCCACGGTCTCGAGCGTGTCGAGATCGATCACGCTCATCGTCGAGCCGAGCGAGTTGCCGACGTAGAGGCGGCGGAACTCCGGGACGTGTGTGAGGCCGGAGGGATAGCCGCCCACCGGGATCGCGGTCTCGACCTCGAGCGCCGCCGAGTCGATGATCGTCACCTGGTCGGAGTGCGCGTCGGCGCTGAAGACGCGCCCCGTTTGCTCGTCGAGACCGATGTCGATCGGCTCCGCGCCGGTCGTGATCTCCGCGATCACCTCATGCGACTCGAGGTCGACGACCGAGACGAAGTCGCTGCGGGAGCAGGCGACGAACGCGCGTCGTCGCACGTTGTCGACCGCGATTCCCTCGGGATCGAGGCCGACCGAGATCTCGGCGATCTCCCGCCACGGAGAGCGTGAGTCGATCCTGCACGCGGCTCCGACGGGGAAGCCCGGATCCTCTCTCTCGTCCGTCGCGACCATGTGAGCCGCGAGTATCGCCGGTCCAACCGACGGAGCGAAAGGGAACCCGCCCACGCGATCGATAGGATCGGTCCGCTTTGGCCGACGGCGTGCTCATCTACGGCGACTCCTTCCGCTCTGCGGACATGCGCCATGCGGTGCCGCTCGGAGTGCCGGATCCGTTCCTCTACGCCGAGCGGAGCGGGAACCGATACGTGTTCGCCAATTCGATGGAGGCCGGCCGGATCGACGAGCTCGGTCTCTTCGAGATCCACGTGCACGAGGAATTCGGCGTCGACGAGCTGATCGAGTCCGGCGCGCCGCGGCGCGAGATCGTGGCCCAGCTGGCCGTCCGCGCGGTGCAAAGCCTCGGCCCGAAGAGCTTCACGGTGCCCGAGGCGTTTCCGGTGTGGCTCGCCGACCGTCTTCGCGCGGAAGGCTTCGAGCTCGAGGTCGACCAGGAGCATTTCGACGAGCGCCGCCGCTCGAAGACCGACGCGCAGATCGCCGGAATGAGACGCGCTCAGCGCGGGGCGGAGGCCGCGATGGATGCGTGCCGTGCGCTTCTCCGGCGAGCCGAGGTCCACGGCGACCAGCTGCTGCTCGATGGTGAGCCGCTCACCGTGGAGCGGATCAAGGCCGACATGAACGGTGTCTTCGCCGCGCACGACACGACGCCGGACGAGTACATCGTCGCCCCCGGCGCGCAGGGCGCGATGGGCCACGACATGGGATCGGGTCCGATCCCGCCGAACACGACGATCGTCGTGGACATCTTCCCGCGCGACAACAGCTCCGGCGTCTACACGGACATGACGCGCACCTTCGTCGTCGGCGAGGTGCCGGGCGATGTCCGGGAATGGCACCGCCTCGTCAAGGAGGCGCTCGACCGGGCGATCTCGGAGACGAGGCCCGGCGCCGACGGGCGGGCCCTCTTCGACGGCACTTGCGAGATCTTCGAGGCGGCGGGTGAGCCGACCATGCGGACGAAGCCGCCGGGCGAGCCGCTCGTCGACGGGTTCTTCCACGGTCTCGGACATGGCGTCGGCCTCGAGGTTCACGAGCAGCCGGGCCTCGGCCTGGTCTCCGACAAGGTGCTCGTGGTCGGCGACGTCGTCACGATCGAGCCGGGTCTGTACCGCGCGGGCTACGGCGGCGTGCGCCTCGAGGACATCGTCCTCGTGACCGAGGACGGCGCCGAGAATCTCACGCAGTACCCGTACGACCTCGAACCCTGACTACTTCGCCCGAATTCGAGTAGAGGCTGCCCAAATAGATCGGATCTGGTCGGGTTCGCGCTGTTCTACGGTGGGATGGGGGAGTTCCGGAACCGGAACGTCTTCGGCGCCACGGCATTCTCGACGTACGGCGGGTTCTGGATGGGGATCGACGTACATGCTCATCGGGAGCATGTGCGTGAACACGGCCGTGTTCATTGTCTTCCTCACGCTGGAGATCACGGAGATCCCGCTCGTGATCGGCAACTTCCTCGTCGCGCACGGCGGCTCGCGGTGGATCCTCCACGCGGGCGGCTGGGCCGGCATCGTCACGGCGGGCGTCGCGTGGTACACGTCGGCGGCCGGCGTCTGGAACGGCGTCGCCGAACGGTCGGTGCTCCCGGTGGGATGGCCGATCGTGACGGAATCCCGGACGGCGGCAGTGGCCTAGGATCATCAGCTAGTGGCCCTTGCGGTTAGGTCGGACCCGTAATGTCATGCGGCGATGCGGTGTCGGGCTTCTGCGGCGGCGATGCGTTGGTCGCGGTGGTCGCTGTTGCGGTAGCGGACGTGGCGGGCGAGGGCGTAGCCGAATGCGTCCCAGTCGAGGTAGTCGGCGTTGCAGACGACGAACTGGCTGAGCGCGGAGAAGTGGCACTCGACCGGGTTGAGGTAGCTGGCGTAGGTCGGTGTCGCGACGAGCTCGATTCGGTTGCCGGCGGCGAAGGAGCGGATCTCAGGCACCCAGTTGGCCGACAGGTTGTCCTGGATCCAGTAGATGCGCTGCCGGGCGGGGTAGGCGAGCCGGATCTGACGCATGAAGGTGAGCACGTCGCTACCAGCGCGCTTGGGGCGCAACCGGACGCGAAGCCGGTCGGCGTGTACGTCGTAGGCGCCGAAGACGTAGCGGATGCCAGCACGACGGTTGTAATCGGCCCGCTGCCGCTCCGGCCGCCCGATCGACGCCCAGCCGGAGCCGGCGGTCGGGCGCAGGCTGACCGGCCCCATCTGATCGAAGCTGAGCACCGGCCCGTCGGGCGGCGGCGCCTCGCACAGCTCGAGGATCCGGGCCGCCCTCGCCTCGTAGTCCGGGTCGGGACTCGCCTTCCAGGTGCGCGTGCGCTGGAAGGACAACCCGGCCTCGGCCAGCAGCGTGCCGAGGTGACGGGGCGAGACCTCGATCCCTTCGCCGGCCAGATGGCGCGCGAGCCGCGGCAGCGACCAGCGCGTCAGTGGCACCCCCTGACTGTCGGGACGGGCACCGGCCACGCTGACGATCCGCTGACGCTGCTCAGTCGTGATCCGGCGGGGACGCCCGCCCCGGTAGCGAGGGCGCAAGCTGTCCATCCCGCCCTCGTTGAACTCGTGAATCACCTTCCGCACCCAGGACGGATCGGTGTGCCACATCTCCGCGATCCGCGGCACCGGCATGCGCACATTCGAGGCCAGAAGCACCGCCGCCCGCTGCCGCGTGCACTCATGCTTGGCGCGCCGCGACAGACGCTTCAACCTGACCGCTTCCTCGTGCAGCAGCGGCCGCACAAACACCGACGGGGGACGCATCACCACCTCCACGGTCGAGATGCATCCCGATTCGACAGCCAGCGCCCCGGTCCCTGCCGGTTTCAGGCGCAACGATTCCTCAAGGGCCACTAGCGACCAGGAAGGAGGTCGTATTGGCCACAGAGGCGGGCCATCACGCGATCGACACGATGCACTCCGGTCGGGATCTAC
>Ga0070730_10001579_pt1 | contig 21852 bp, 18 predicted proteins | sample Coa_R1_3_FD_66447 | JGI IMG/M metagenome (GOLD analysis project Ga0070730, IMG submission 66447) | Surface soil microbial communities from Centralia Pennsylvania, which are recovering from an underground coalmine fire - Coalmine... | ecosystem: Environmental > Terrestrial > Soil > Unclassified ... | reverse complement strand
CTCTTCGCCGCCGGAGACTGCTGCCATCGACGGGCTCATCGGGGCGCGGATGACGCCGGGCGCCACGTTGTTGACCCGGATCCCCCGCCCGGCCAGCTCCACCGCCAGGTAGGCGGTGTAGGCGGCGACGCCGGCTTTTGTCGCTCCGTACACCGAGCCCCCGACGAACCGGCCGATATGGCCCGTGAGTGAGCCTATGTTGACGATCGCTGACCTATCAGCGAGCTGCGGCGCGAGCACGTCTGTGACGCGCGCCATTCCGGCAACATTCACCTGGAACATATGGTCCATCGCGGCATCGCCGACCCGGCCGAGGAAGGTATCACGCAGCACTCCCGCGCAGTTGACGAGTCCGGCCAGCGGCTCATCCCCGAGCGCGGCAGCGGCCGCCTCGATGCTGGCACGGGCCGTCACGTCACCCTCGACCGAAGCGATACCACGGTTGCGATCCTCGTCCCAGCCGACTGAACGAATCTGCGCGCCCAGGTCGAGGGCGACCGGCGCCCATCCGGAGTCCCGCAGCCGTCGGCAGATCGCCAGGCCGATGCAGCCGGCGCCGCCCGTTACCACTACCTGTCCCGTCAAGGTCACCTCTCTTGCGTTACCGAGGCGGGTGAGTCACGCCGCGGCCGGGGCGGCCGAACGCAAGGCATGCTACCGCTGGCAGTTACAATGGTCAACAAAGTAGACCTATTGACCCTTAGCGGCGCCTGGCGAGGCTCCGTTGGGGCGGTCACGAATTCAGCGGTAGCGCAGTACGAGCCGGCCAACCCGGGTGCCGAGGATGTACTTGCTGGCGGTAAACGGCCACTGGGACACGATGCGCCCACTGCCAGCCCGGAAGTAGCTGTTGGCGTGCACCCACACGGTCCGCTGCAGCGCCGATTGCAGCCAGCGGTCGTAGGTTTCAGCCGCAACACCGGATACTTCCACCGCGCGGGCACCGTGGGATCCCAGCTGTGCGATGGCACGGGCGGCGAAGCGCCCCTGGGCCTCGTAGAACGAAACCAGCGGGACACTGTTGGTGTTCGGGCCGTACATCATAAAGAAGTTGGGGAACCCCGGCACCATCATCCCCAGGAAGGCCCGGGGCTCGCCCGCCCAGACCTCATGCAGTTCTTTGCCCTCTCGCCCGGTGACCTTCAGGCTGGCCAGGTAGTTGGCAGCATCGAAACCGGTGGCGAGGACGACCACATCCAAGTTGTGCCGGTCGCCGTTCTCATCCACCACTCCTGTTGCAGTGATCCCCTTCACCCCGTGCGGGACGAGCGTGACGTGCGGCCGCAAGAGCGCCTGGTAGTAGTGGTCGCTGAGGACGGTGCGCTTGGCCTCGAACGGGAACGAGGGGGTGAGCAGCGCCCGCAGCTCCGGGCGCCCGGCGATGGAGGAGGACAGAAACGCCTCCGCGTTGCGCCGGCGCCGACGGTTGGCCCAGCCGCGGCTTCGGACGTGGCCCATCCGGATCTGGCGCAGGTCATAGCGGACGTAGAGGGCCAGCCGATGCCAGCGGCGCACCAGCGGATGACGATTCAGCCTCCGTTCGGCCGGGGTGAAGTCGCGGCTTCCCTTGGGCAGCAGCCAGTTGGGCTCGCGCTGGAAGACCTTGACCTCCGCCGCACAAGTGGCAGCCTGCGCGACCACCTGGACCCCTGAAGAGCCTGTGCCCAGCACGCCCACGCTCTTGCCCGCCAGTTCCAGGCCGTCGGGCCACTGCGCGGTGTGGCAGATCACGCCGGTGAAGCCGTTCTCCTCCGGCATCAGGCGGGGAACGCGCGGGACGCTCAGGAAACCGACCGCGCTGATCACTGCGTGAAACGGCAAATAGGGCGTGCCCGAGGAAGTGCTGATTACGTACTCCCCCCGGTCCTGCCAGGTGATGCTCTCCACCTTCTCGTTCAGCACCAGGTGGGTGCGCAGGCCAAAGGTGTCGGTGACACGCTCCAGGTAGCGCAACAGCTCGTGCTGGCTGGCGTGGGTGCGGCTCCAGTCAGCGGGCGCGTAGGAGAACGAGTAAATGTGCGACTCTAGATCCACCTCAGCACCGGGATACCGGTTGTGCCACCACGTTCCGCCGACGCCCGGGGCGGCCTCGAAAATGGTGAAGTCGGTGATGCCTTCCCGCTGCAAGGCGATTGCGGCAGCGATACCGCTGAAGCCCGCCCCGATCACAGCTACCCGGACCGGCGTCCGTCCCGGCCGGGGTGGCGGCCTTCTCATCCGGCGTGCGTCCTCCGGTCTCCTGCCGGAACCCCGAGCGCCGCAGCCGGCAGTCGGCCGATCGAGCAGTCCCGCAGTTCTCGGTTCTTAGGTCTACAGAATAGACCTAAGGCGACCAAGGGTCAATGGTGCCCCTGCGGCCGCCTGCGTGCCGACGGACTACGGGCGCCGGATCACTGGGCGAGGCCGGCCGCGATCGCGGCCGCCACCTCAGCCAGTGCTTCCACCGCTGCCGAGAGCCGCCCCGCGAACAGGAGAAAGCCGTGCGGCATGTCCGGGTACTCGCGGCGGCGCACTGGCACGCCGGACTGACGCAGCGACTCGGCGAACGCGAGCCCTTCGTCGTGCAGTGGATCCAGCCCGGCGACGAGCAGGTAAGTGGGCGGAAGGCGGCGCAGGTCGGACAACGTGCTGAGCGCGGCGAGAGGGTCGTCCGGCACCTTCCCGCCCCCGTAGCGGGACCAGTACCAGGCCATCTCGTCGGCGGACAGGAAGGGGTCGTCGGCGTGTTCCCGGTAGGACGCCGAGCTCATGGACGGGTCTGTGGCCGGGTACAGCAGCGCCTGGAACCTCACTGGCGAGTTTCCTTCGTCCCGCAGCAGTACGGAGGTCGCGGCGGCGAGGCTGGCGCCGGAACTGTCGCCGGCAACGGCGAGAGGCCCCGCTGCGCCGATTTCCTCTCCGTGACCGGCCAGCCAGCGGACCACATCAGCGGCGTCCTCCAGCCCAGCGGGGAAGGGATGCTCGGGGGCGCGCCGGTAGTCCACGGCCACCGTCGTCACCCCCGAGCCGCGGGTGAGGGACCGGCAGATGCCATCGTGCGACTCCAGGTCCCCGAACACCCAGCCTCCGCCGTGCAGGAAGACCACCGCCCCCGCCCGGGGCACCCCCGCCGGGCGGTAGATGCGGACGGGCACATCGCGATCGGCGGCTGGGATCCTCCGGTCCACCACCTCTGCCACATCGGGACGGTCGGTCAGCGGAGCGATGAGCTCGCCAAAGTTCCTGCGGCCATGGGGCAGCGGCAGGGTGCGGCTCGACGGCCGGCCGGAAGCGATCAACTCATCGAGCAGTGCCGCGACCTCGGGACTGGGGGCTTGGGATGGTGCGCTGTCAGCCATAGTCTCTTCTCATAGACCTATGAGCCATTAACAGTCAACCGGCGAGGAAGGTGACGCCCCGTGGGGCCACGGCCGCAAACCGAGTCGACCTACGCGCTGGCACGCCGCGCGATCGACGTCGGCGACGCCGGTGAGGCAGTGCGGCGTATCCGCCAGCTGCTCGATGAGGCGGCTGAGGGCCGCGAACTGTTCCCGCGATTCATCGAGCGGGCCCGGCGGTTCCTGGTCGGCCGCGGCGTGCCCCGCGCCGCGGTGGCGGCCGAGGAGTACCGGGTTCTTTCCTTGCTCGGCGCGGTGTCGGTGGACGCGCTGGACATGGACCGGCAGTGGGCGGGCGTGCAGGAGCTGGCCGCGCGCGCGGAGCATGCCTGCCTGGCTGGCGACACCGACGCGGCGGCCAGCCTGGCCGAAGACCTCCGCGGCACGTGGATGACGGTGCACGACCGGTTCTGCGACGTTACCTGTGCCCTGTTCACGGTGGCGGCCAGGGAACTGGGTGAACCGGTGGTGGGCGCCATGTGGGACGAGGTGATCGGGGACATGTACCCCAGCCGTGACGCCTACAGCACCGCACAGCGCCGCTGGGCAGAGTCAGTGGCGCTGCTGCTCGCCGATGCAGCCATTTCGCTGCGGGGACACCTGTCCGGTCCGGGACGGACCGGACAGGTGTCCCTGACCGAAGAGAAAGACCGGTGGGTCTTCCGGTTCGACCCGTGCGGGTCTGGTGGCCGCACACTGAGATCCGACGCCAACGCCGACAGCACCGCCCGGGTCGGCGCGCCGTTTGGCTTCGGCGTCACCACGGGCCGCCACGACTGGGCCTGGCGTACCGAGGGGGTCTGTTACTACTGTGTGCACTGCTGCCAGCTCCAGGAACGGGTACCGATCGCCCGGCTGGGCTACCCGCTCAGGGTAGTGGAGCCACCGGTATGGGGCACGGCGCAGCCGCGGGAGTACTGCACCTGGAGCGTCTACAAGGACCCCCGGCTCGTCCCGGCGGAGGCATACCGGCGGGTAGGCGCGGCCAAGCCCCCGGCGCCGGCGCACGGGCAGGACGGGGCCGCCGGGGCTGCGGCAGGGCACGATGGCTGAGATCGAGACGGTAGACCTGGTCGCCACCCATCGGCTTGTGATCGACCGGCTGCGACACGCCATCCATATCGGCACTTACCTGCCCGGCGACAAGCTGCCGCCGCAGCGGATGCTCGCGCAGCAGCTGGGGGTGTCGCGAACGACCGTCCGGGACGCCGTCCGGGTGCTGGAGGCAGAGGGTTACGTCGTTAGCAGGAGAGGTGCCGCAGGCGGGATTACCGTGCTGGACCAGGGCCAAGACGAAAAGCGGCTCCGGCCGATGCTGCAGAGCCGGATGGCCGAGCTGGACGAGGCCTTTGAAATCCGGATAGCGGTGGAAGGGGCCGCCGCCAGGCTTGCCGCGCAGCGGCGCACCGACGATGATCTGGCCCAGCTACGCCAGGCGTACGTCGGCCTGGAACAAGGGCGGGAAACTGCCCGGTTCCGGGCCGCCGACAACGTCTTCCACCTGGCCGTGGCTGACGCTGCCCGGAATCGGTATATGCGCCAGGCGGTCGAGGCCGCGCGCGCGACCACCTGGGTGCCGGTCGACCAGCTGATCTCCCTGGTCTTCACCTCAGCACACGAGCACCACGCGCAGATCCTGCGCGCCATTGAGCAGGCCGACCCCGAGGCCGCCGAACAGGCGGCCGTTGCCCACATACAGCGGGCACAGCGGGACCTGCACCGGGCGGCCCAGGCGGCGGAGTAACTGCCGTCGGCGACAGGAACGGCAGGCACGCTGTGCTCTGGCACTCTGCCCGCATGGCGTGGTGCCCGGGACCCCGGTGCTGCGGCGCCGCGGTTGCCGCCAGAGCGCTAAAGGTCTAGGTTATAGCCCACAAGCGACGGCGGACAGCAGGTATTGGGAGACGAACAGGTGAGCGCCGACGTGCTGGCGGCCAGGAGATGAGCATGCCCGGCGTGCCAGGTTTGCTCACCGGCCGGACCGCAGTGGTCACTGGCGGCACCCGCGGCATCGGGCGCGGTGTGGCTGAGGTCCTGTGCGGCTCCGCTGCGCGGGTGGTCATCAGCGGGCGCGACGCCGTCCGGGGGAAACAGGCAGCGGCGGATATATCGGCCATCGGCGCACCATGCCACTTCTACCAGGCCGATGTCCGCAGCCGGGAAGACCTCGCAGCGCTGGCCGGCTACGCCCATGACCAGTTCGGCTCGCTGGACATCCTCGTGCACAACGCGGGCGTCTACCCTGAGGTCCTCCTGGCCGAGATGACCGAGGACGACTGGGACCTCGTCCACGACACGAACCTAAAGAGCACATTTTTTGCGTTCCGGGCCTGCCTGCCGTTCCTCAAGCGGAGCCCGGCCGGCCGGATCGTGTTGATCTCGTCCATCACCGGCCCGATCACCGGCTACCCCGGGCTGGCGGCTTATGGCGCGTCCAAGGCCGGGATGAACGGGTTCATGCGGACCGCCGCCATCGAGGTCGCGCCCTTCGGGATCACGGTCAACGCCGTTGAACCCGGCAGCATCCGCACCGAAGGACTCGCCGACCTCGGCGCGCAGGCGATCCAGTCGATGGAGGCGCTCATCCCCCTCCACCGGCTCGGCAACCCTCACGACGTTGCCAATGCGGTGCTGTACCTGGCCTCGGACTTGGCGTCGTTCGTCACCGGGCAAAGCGTGGTGGTGGACGGCGGCCAAATCCTGCCGGAGATCCCCAGCTGAGCATGGAGCCGCGGTGGGCGTTCGACGGTCGGGTGGCGTTTGTCACCGGGGCGGCCGGCGGCATGGGCAGCCGTATCGCCGCCGACCTTGCCGAGGCCGGTGCGCGGGTGTTCGCCGTGGACCTCAAGGAGCCGCCAGCGCGCCCCCTCACCGGGCCCTCCGGCGCTTGCATTTACTGGCAGCTCGACATCACCGAAGAGGCACAGGTCGCTCGCGCGCTGGGTGAGGTGTTCACGACGTGTGGCCGGCTCGACTACGTGGTCAACGGCGCCGGCGTGGGCTGGTTTGACCGGGACGGTTCGGTCGCCACCATTGATCGCACCGTGTGGGAGCGGGTGATGGACGTCAATCTCACCGCCGCGATGCTGGTCTGCCGCCACGCCCTGCCGCTGGCGCTGCGCACCGGTGGCGGCGCGTTCGTTCATCTGGCGAGCGTGGCCGGTCTCCGCACCGCCGACGGCCCGATGGATGCGTACCAGGTGTCCAAGGCGGGCCTGATCTCGCTGTCCCGGGCTCTTGCCTTGCAGTACGGCCCCGCGGGAATCCGCTCGAACACGATCTGCCCGGGTGCGGTCCTCACTCCGATGATCCAGCCGCTGTACGACGCCGACCCCGCCCGGGCCGAGCGGATGGCCAACCGGACGCCGCTACGCCGGCTCGGCACCCCCGCGGATATCTCCGCGGCGTGCCGGTTCCTGCTGTCCGATGAGGCGTCCTTTGTGACCGGGATCGACCTGGTGGTCGATGGTGGATGGACGCTGGGGCTGACGTGACCGGCAGGGATAAGGAATCGCGCACGTCCCCGGCGGAACGGGCCACATGGGGACGCAAGCCCGCGAAAGGGGATCGGGCCGGCCTAACCGGGCGAGAAGCGGCGACGCTGCTGGAGCGGGCGCGGGTCGTCCAACTGGAGGCCCCCGACCTCGACGGGGGCCTGAGGGCGAAGCTGGTCGCGGCGCCGAAGGCCATGTCACCGGCCGGCATCGCGATATGCACGATCATGTTCGGGCTCACGGTGGCCGATGACGTCTACGAGAGCCCAGCGTCGTCTGCGGACAACGGTTACCCCGACCTCGTGATGGGCCCGGATATGGCCACGCTACGGTCGCTGCCGTGGGCGGAGGAGACCGTCGCGGTGCTGTGCGACCTCTTTGGCCGTGACGGTGCCCCGTTTCCGCTCGCCCCGCGCACCGTCTTGCGGGCGGTGGTCGGGCGGTGCGCCGAACTCGGGTATGAGCCCCGTTTCGCGGCCGAATGGGAGTGCTGCGTGGTCCACCCCGGTGGCGAGGATGGGCGGCCTGCCCCGCTGGGCCGCACCGTCAACGCCTATAGCTTGCTGCGGCTGCGTGAGCTGCGGCCCCTCGCCCAGGCCTTCTTCCACCGGATGGACGCGGTGGGAATCAGCGTCGAGTCGGTGCACACTGAACTCGGCCCGGGGATGATTGAGTTCGCGCTCTCTCACGCGCCGGCGATGGAAGCGGCCGACCACGCCGCCCGCGCCAAGGCATACCTGAAGGAGCTTTGCGGCGAGCAGGGACTGGTGGCCACATTCATGCCCAAGTGGCGGAGCGGCGCGCCGACCTCGGGCTGCCACTTCCACCAGAGCCTGTGGCGGGACGGGGAGAACGCCTTCGCCGCGCCGGACGGCGGGCTGTCCCCGCTGGCCAGCCACTACCTGGCCGGCCTGCTGGCGACGATGACCGACTTCAGTGTCTTGTTCAACCCCTCAGTCAACGCCTACCGGCGGCTACAGCCCGGAACATGGACCCCGGCGACTGCCTCATGGGGAATGGACAACCGGACCGCCGCTATCCGGGCGATCACCGGGCCTGCCAAGGGCGTCCGGCTCGAGCACCGCCGCCCAGGCGCGGACGTCAACCCCTATCTGGCGATCGCAGCCATGCTGGCGGGCGGGCTGCATGGCATCGCTGAGAAGCTGGAGCCTCCCGAACCCGCCACCGCCGATGCCTGCGCCGACGGCCGGTTCCCGCGCCTGCCGTCGGCGCTCGACACCGCGATCGCCGCGCTGCGGGGCTCCGCCCTGGCCCCTTGCCTTCTCGGCCACGAGTTCGTCAGCCACTACCTGCTCTCCCGCGAGGTGGAGCTACGGCTGTGGCGGGAGTGGGAGTCCCAGCAGGTGACCGAGTGGGAGCACAGCCGTTACTTCGAGACGTCCTGACGGAGGGCATCACACCCGCAGCACAGCCACCCCGGAGGTAACGCGGCGATGCAGCGCGGCTGACCGGGAACGAGCGAGACAAGGACTGCCATGCATGAGGACCAGCGCGCAGCGGTGGAGAAGCGGCTGCGCGACGAGGACATCGAGACCGTGCTGTGCGTGGTGCCCGACCTGTGGGGCCGGCTCATGGGCAAGCGGGTACGAACCGAGAACTTTCTCAGGACCGCCCTGGGCCCAGAGGGTGTGCACGCTTCGCTGTACCTCTTCGTCGTCGACATTGACATGGACCCGCGCCCCGGCTACCAAGTGAGCAGCTGGCAGACCGGTTTCTCCGACTTCCGCATGGTTCCCGACCTGTCCACCTTCCGGGTCGTTCCCTGGCTCAGCTCAACCGCGCTGGTCATCTGCGACGCTTATGAAGAGGAAGGCGAGCAACTGGTCGAGGTGGCGCCGCGCACCGTCCTGCGGCGCCAGGCGGAGCGGGCGGCCGCCGCCGGCCTCCAGTTCAAGATTGCGGGCGAGCTGGAGTTCTACCTCTACCGGACTCCCCCGGAGCAGGCTTGGGCGCGCCGCTACCTCGACCTTGAGCCGGTCTCGTACTACCGGGCCGACTACCACATCCTTGCCTCCACCCGGAACGAAGCCTTCATCGAGACGGTCCGGCGGCAGATGAACGAGGCGGGGATCGAGGTGGAGTTCTCCAAGTCGGAATGGGGGCTCGGGCAGCAGGAGATCAATCTCCGGTATACCGACGCGCTGGAGATGGCAGACCGCCATGCGCTGTACAAGAACGGCCTCAAGGAGATGGCCCAGCGCGATGAGATGAGCGTCACGTTCATGGCCAAGCCCGATATGAGCGACATCGGGTCGTCGTGCCACCTCCACGCCAGCGTGTGGGGCACCGACGAGACCGCGAAGATGGCCGATCCCGCGTCACCGCACGATCTTTCCCGCACCGGCCGGTTGTTCCTCGGCGGGCTGCTGGCGCACACAGCGGAGCTGATGTGGCTGTTCGCACCGAACGTCAACTCCTACAAGCGCTTCCAGAGCGCGTCTTTCGCCCCCACTGTTGTCTCCTGGGGACGTGACAACCGGACATCCGGCTACCGCGTGGTCGGGGAGGGCGTGTCGCTGCGGGTGGAGAACCGGATCCCGGGCGCCGATGTCAACCCCTACCTTGCGTGCGCGGCCACGGTGGCTGCCGGTCTCGACGGGATCGAGCGAGAGCTTGACTGCGGTGATCCCTACGACGGGGACGCCTACCAGGCCAAGGGCCTGCCGACTATCCCAACGACGCTACGGGACGGGCTGCAGCTGTTCGCTGGCAGCCCGCTGGCCGTGGCAGCGTTCGGCGGCGCGGTGCACGAGCACCTGGTCAACTTCGGCCGGCAGGAACTGGAGGCGTTCGACCATGAGTGTGTGACGGACTGGGAGCGGATCCGCTACTTCGAGCGTATTTAAACGCTGGCGGCGAACTCCATGACCGCCCGGTTGACCGAGCCGCTTTCCTCCCGGTCGAAGCCGGCCTGGGCGGCCAGGCCATGTGGTCGTCGTCGTAAACCGCACGGGCTCCTCTCCTTCCTGGCTTCTCAGGCGAGCCAGGCCGGAACGGTGAACGATCCGGTTGCGAGGTGTGAAGGCGCCAGGCAGACCGGGCGGGCGCCGGAGAACTGAAACCAGCGCATCGGGACGGCGTCGGCAGCACACCTGGCGAGGTGTGTCCGCGGGTCAAAGCTCAGCGTGCCCTCGGCCATATCTTTCTTGGCCAGCCCGAGGCAGGTACCCACACTGAGGTGGTCATCTGGGCTACCGGCAATCGTCATCGCCTCAGCGCACAGGTGGACCTCCTGGTAGACGTCAATGCCGTAGCGGTTCGGCTCAAGCCCGTATGCCGACGAGAACTGCCTCGCGATGGCGCCGGTCGCTGACAGTTCGGGGATCGGCCCACCCAGCACGTTGAAAATCACGCCGTCTGCCAAGTCACCGGTCTCAGCCCGGTACTCCGGATATCTCGGGCCGTACTGGATGAACAGCAGCGAGCGGAGCGGGCTAACGGCGAAGTGCCGGGTGAGCGCGGCCGCGTTGCCTGGCAGGTAGTCCGTGCTCGCAAGTAGATCCGGTTCTGCGTATTTGGCGGCAGAGAGAATCTCATGCCAGTCCGATCGCGGACCAAAAGGCACGGTGCAGCCCCCGGCGATCTCCCAGTCAAGCTTGGAGAAGCCAATGGCCAGCCCTTCAGCGCAGCTGTTTGCGTAGTCATTGTCCGAGGTGATCAGGAAGACCCGGCGCCGGCAGCCGGGCACGGAGCGCTCGGCGAGCGAGGCGAGACGCTCGGCTGACGCGATGCCGTAGGGGTCATAGGACGGCAGGAGGCACCAGGTCAGCGCATACCGGCCGGGATCTGCGGCTATCCGGCGCTGAAGCTCCAGTGAGTGCTCGGCCAACAGGTAGGGGATTCCCGCATCGGCGAACAGTTCCACCTCGAAGGCGGTGCGGCTAGCGTATCCGGTCACCGCGGCGGCGACGCTTGACTGGCCCAGCAGATTGGTGATGGCCCGGACTACAGTGGCCGGGCTCTGGTCGCTGGTATCGGTGATCACCAGGGCAACCTGCCTGCCGTCGATGCCGCCGGCCGAGTTGATCTCTGCAACCGCCAGCTCTGCTCCGAGCACCATCTGCCGCCCGTCCTCAGCCGTCTCACTGCCCGACAGCGGGGCCAGCAATGCGATCCTCACCGGGTCACCGCACCCGGCCACGGCAGCGCCCATCCGGCCTCCTTCCGCACAGGCCCGGCCTGGGGTGCTACACGCACCTCCGTACTACATTGACCCTCTACTTACTACAGATATATAATAACATCATGACCTTTCCGGCTAACCCGGCCACGGTCGATCACGCCAGCGGTCACGTCGGTGCCGTCTCCCGCCGTCTCCCGTCCCCCTTGTACCGGCAGATGGCGGACCATATGCGGGAACGGATCCTGGCCGGCCAGTGGGCATCGGGCAGCCGCATACCTAACGAGGCTGAGCTGTCCGCGGCCTATCAGGCCAGCCGGATAACGGTGCGCCGGGCGGTCGGGATCCTGGCCCGGGAAGGGCTGCTGTCTCCCCAGGCAGGGCGCGGGACATTCGTCCTGAAGCCGGTGATCGCCACCGGCCCGCGCCTGCTGACGTCCTTTACGCAGGAGATGCGCCAGCTGGGGATGCGGCCAAGTACCCGGGTTCTCGAGCAGAAGCCAGAGGAGGCAAGCGAAGACGTGCGGCTGCGCCTCGGGCTGCCCGCCGGCGCGCGGGTGGTCCGGCTGCGGCGGCTGCGCTTGGCCGACGGCGAGCCGGTGGGCTACCAGACCGCCTGGCTGCCACTGCGGCTGTTTCCCGGGCTTGAAAGCGTCGATCTGACCAACCGGTCGCTGTATGTCGTTCTCCGCGAGGCCTACGGCGTGGCGCCGACTGATGCCGAGGAGGACTTCCACGCGCTCTTGATCGGTGCCGAGGAAGCGCGGCTTCTCGAAGTGCCGGTGGGCTCCTGCGCGCTAGGCGTCGAGCGGCTCACCTATGTCAACGGTGAGCCATTCGAGTACGTGCTTGGCGTGCTTCGCGGTGACCGGTACCGCGTTCAGATCAGACTGCGTGGTGGCGAGCCGTCCCACGGGTAATTCGTGGTTCTCCTGAGCTGCTCCGAGGAAAGGACCCGACATTGGCTGCAGGCGAAGCGTTGGACAAGGCCGGCGGGGCGGGCGGCGGCCTCTTCGTCCGGAACGCGACAGGACTCGTCCGCCAGGTCTCGCTGTCCGACATGCTGATCATGAATACGATCGGTATGAACCTGGGCATCGGCGTGATCTTCTTGATCTTGCAAGCGCAGTCATTCTTCCCGGCCGGCAACATGATTGTCGCGGTTGTCATCGGAACCTTGCTGATGGGATTTACTATCACCTGGGTCTACTCCGAGTTTTCCAGCTCGATGCCGCGATCCGGCGGGGATTACGTTTATGTGTCACGGGTCCTGCACCCGGTGCTGGGCTGGGTGCTGGGCTGGAACCAGGCGGTGTGGCTTATCTTCTTCTGGATCGGCTTTAATGCCTGGTTCGTTATGACCTTCGCGGTTCCGACCACACTGCAGGTTCTCGGCTATTCGACGGGCCATCTTGGCCTGGTGTCGGTGGCGGAAACCATCAGCAAGCCCGTCTGGATCTTCATATTCGGAACGGTAATCAATCTGTTCTTCGCCGCTGTCCTCATCTTTCGCAGGGCGTACTGGCGATACCAGCGGTTCGCCTTCCTGCTGGCGGCACTGGGCCTTGTCATCACGGTGGCCCTGGTCATGCTCCGCGCGGGCCACTTCCCCGCTGCATGGAATTCCTTCGCCAGCAAGCAGCATGGCCTGCGCTATGGACAGATCCTCCCGGCGGCCGCTCGGGCTGGGTATCACCCGGCGTCAGGTTTCAGTTTCGGCGCCTCGCTCCTCATGCTCCCGTGGGTGTTTTTCGTCGTCGGCTACGGTGTCGCGCCGGCCCAGATCAGCGGCGAGGTCAAGCGTGCGTCCAAGAGCATGTTCTGGGGCCTGTCCGGTGCCGTCCTGATCAACGGCGCTGTACTGGCCGTCATCACCTTGATCGTGACGCTCGCGCTCGGTACTGGCTGGCTCGGAGCCGTCGGGGCTGTGCCTTCGGCGGGACTCGGCTTGGCGGTGCAGCCGGGCCTGAACCTCTTTGGCAGCATCCTCACCCGCAACCCGATTCTGCTGATTCTGATGGGCCTTGGGTTTGTCCTTTGGGCTCTCAACCCTTCGGCCGTCTCCGAGCTGATGGCGAGCAGGTACATGATCGCGGCCGGGATGGACCGGGTGGCGCCCCGCTGGCTGAGCAAGGTCAGCGACCGGTTCAACACTCCGGTCAACGCCATCATCGTCTGCACGATCGGCGGTGAGCTCGCGATCCTGGCGCTGATTAACTTCCCTGAGGCAAGCTTGCTGGGCGCGCTGCTGTCGCAGATGGTTGCCTACATTCTCGTGGGGCTGGCGGGTGTGGCGTTCCCCTACCGGCTTCCCCAGGTCTGGGAGTCCGGTGGCGGCAGGCGCCTGTTGGGCATCCCGCGGATCGCTGTCGCTGGAGCCGCGAGCGTCATCGTGATCGCCTGGATGCTCATAAGCTTCGCGGTGAACCCGACCATCAACGGCACTTTCGGCGTCACGCGCACCCTGTCGCTCGTGGTCACGCTCACCGTGCTGATCGTCGGGCTGATCTGGTACGCGGTTTCCTTCTACTTCAATCGCTCCCGCGGCATCGATCTGCGAGACACCTATCGCGAGGTCCCGCCTGAATGACGCATACCGCGAGGTCTGGAGGCGTCAGGAGCACAGTGAGTTGGAGGCGTTCATGGAGGCCTGGATCGAGTCCCTGCCCCGTCCGGTGCGGGAGCCAGTGCTGGCATTCGCCGACCCGCACCCACATGGTGCCCGGGCACGGGCGATGTATGCCGGCACCGCCCTAGCCGAGCTGGCGGCAGGCTGGCCGCCAGGACGCGATGGGCTGGTAGCAGCCCTGGGCGATCTCGCTGCTCACCTCCGGTCCGTTGGCCAGGGCACCGCCCATCAGCCGGGCGTCAACAACATGATCGCATTTATGCTCGCTGCGGCAGCTCCGGTGCCTGCCGTGCAGGTCGCGGAGGCACTGCGATCCCGGCTGGAGACTGCTAGGGAGAGTTTTGCGACTGCCTCTGACACCATGGCCAGGGTCGGCGCCGACCTGCTGTGCGATGGCAGCACTGTGCTTGTCCACGATTTCGCCGACCGGTCGACCCAGGCGGTGATCACCCTGGCCGGAGTGCAAGGTAAACGATTGCACGTGGTAGCCACGGCCTGCCGGAGCCGGCGGGCGGATGGGCTGCGCGTGGCTAGGGAGGCCGTGCAAGCGGGTCACCGCGCGACGGTCGTGACCGACGCCGGGATCGGCTGGGTGATGGGCCACTATGGCCTGCACGCCGCCTTCATCGGCGCCGACGGCATCCTCGCCGATGGCACGCTGCTCACCACCCCTGGCGCACTGACCGTGGCAATGGTGGGGCAGAACGAGGGCGTGCCGGTGTACGCAGTCACCGACCTGTGGAAGCTCATGGATGCACTGAGTCCGGAGATCCAGCGCATCAACGAGGCTCCTGATCCTGATGGCGTGCCTGAGTCGGCCGACTGGGCAGCTGCGGGATTCGGCTTCCTGAACCCTCTGGTGGATATCGTGCCCGGCAAGTACCTGACGAGCTATGTCACCGAGGCCGGGCTGCTCACCCCTACGTCAGTGGGGGCAACGGCACGCGCGCTGTACGAGACATCCCCCGCGACGGTGGACGAATCGGGACGGGCGTAACCGGCTATGCCAGCGGGGGGCCCTGGCCTGGTCGTCGCCGGCAACTTTTCTCTCGATGACACCGTCACCCCGGTAGGAGAAGTAACGCAGGCGCCAGGTGGCGATGCTCTCTACACCGCTCTCGGCTGCGCGATCTGGCGCTACCCCGTGGTCATCCTGAGCCGGGTCGGTGCGGACTACCCGCCAGGTTTGCTCCAGCAAACCCGCCGTCACGGAATCAGCACCGATGCCGTACGTACCGTCGCAGGGCCGACTGTTCATTACCGCATTACCAACGGCCCGGGTGGCGAGCGGGAGTACGAGCACCTGACCCCGCCAGCACGCCTTGACGATCTCTCACCGCAGGGCGCCGAACTCGATGCTGTCCGCAGCGCCCGCTGGCTCCACGTTGCGGCCATGCCCATCGAATTCCAAGCGGCGGCCATAGCCCGCAGCCGGGAACTGGGCATACCGTATTCACTGGACCCGCACGAGGAGTATGTCCGCGGCTTCGAAGACCAGCTGCGCGGCCTGATCCGGGGCGGCTTGTTCGCCCCCAGCCAGCTCGAGGCCGAGTTGCTTTTCCCCGATCTCGCCGCATCCGCGCCGCTGACAGCCGCCTGTGAGGCCGCCGGTCGCCTGCTCAGCATGGGCGCCCGTGTCGTGATCGTGAAGCTGGGCGAAGACGGCTCGCTGATCCGGGACCAATCCGGGTGGGCACACCTGCCCGCTCTCCCGGTCCCAGTGCTTGACACCACCGGCGCGGGCGACGCCTACTGCGGCGGATTCCTGGCGGCCTACCTGTCCACGGGCTCCCCACTGGCCGGGGCAGTGTGCGGCACGGTGTCAGCGGCGCACGTGATCTCCGGATTCGGCGCGTTCCACTCACCGCTCCCATCACCGACCTGGCTTTGGTCCAGCACCTGTGCCCTTCTGGCCCAGATTTCCGTCAGTCAGCACGACAAGACACGTGAACTGCTCGTGCGCGGCTTCCCCTGGCTGCTCGCGGGCCACTGCGAATCTGCGAGGGCAGGAACATGAAGGGCGCCAGGATATTCTTCGCGACCGACATCCACGGCTCCGACCGGTGTTTCCGAAAATTCCTGAACGCCGCAAAGTTCTATAACTGCCAAATCCTTATCATGGGCGGCGACATGACCGGGAAAATGCTCATACCTATTATAGATGAGGGAGCCGGAAAATGGTCAACGAGGCTTTACGGCCGGTCCATGAAGGTGACCGAAGATGAGCTGCCAGTACTGCGCAAGAAGATAGCGGACGCAGGCTTTTACGGCTACGAAACTACTCCTGACGAGATTGCAGAGCTAAACGTTAGGCCAGGCGCGGTCGAGCGGCTGTTCACCGACAAGATGACGTCAACTCTGGAGCAATGGCTACAGCTCGCCGAGGACCGTCTGGGGAAGTCTGGAACGCTATGCTACGTTGGCCCCGCCAATGATGATCCCTACTTCATCGACGACATCCTCGCCCGGTCCAGCACTGTCGGCAATCCCAACGAGCGCCTGGTGGAACTACCGGAAGGCTTCACCATGCTCTCAGTCGGATACTCGAACATCACCCCCTGGGACTCACCGAGGGAGCTGCCCGAGGAACGCCTGCGCGAGGTGATCGACACCCAGGCCAGCCGTCTGCAGACCTTCGACCGCACGATCTTCAACTTCCATGTGCCCCCCAAAGACACGCTGCTCGACCAAGCGCTGCTTCTCGACAGCGAACTGCGGCCCATCATGCGAGGCGGCTCGCCCGTCGAAGCAGGAGTAGGTTCCTCGGCCGTACGCGACAGCATTCGCGACTACCAGCCAGCAGTGTCCCTGCACGGGCACATTCACGAATCCCGTGGAGCCGTCGAGATCGGCCACGCCACGGCCATCAATCCCGGAAGCGAGTACAGCGAAGGAATCCTGCGGGGAGTCATCGTTGCCCTGTCCGCACGAAAAGGCCTAGCTGGCTACCAGTTCGTCTCTGGCTGACGTGCGATCTCCGTCAGCAACTGCCCCAGCGCTCGGGTGCCAGAGTCCGGCGGTACCCTCATCCGGCGGCCCCCGCCGCTCCGCGCCGGTGACCGAGGCCCGGCCCGGTGGCCGTCTCAGCCGCGGGACGCGGTGAGCACCTCGTCGAGGGTTTCGAGCAGCAGGTCGGCGTGGTCGCGCTGGAAGACCAGTGGTGGCCGGATCTTGAGCACGTTCCCGGCCGGGCCGGTGGTGCCGAGCAGGATCCCCCGGTCCCGCATGGCCTCAGCGACCCGGCCCGCCCGGCCCGCCGCAGGGGCCCGTGTCTCCGGGTCCTCGACGAACTCCACGCCGAGCAGCAGGCCCGGACCGCGAACGTCGCCGATGCGCGGGTGCCGCGCCTGCAGCGCCCGCAGCCCCTCGCGGAGGTAGCCGCCCATCTCGGCGGCGTGCTGGGTCAGGCCCTCGTCCTCGACGACGGCGAGGACCGCGAGCGCGGCGGCGCAGGCGACCGGGTTCCCGCCGAACGTGCTGAACAGCTCGGTCTCCTCGGGCACTGCCGCGAGGACGCGTGAGGACGCCACGAGTGCGGCAACCGGGAAGCCGTTGCCCATGGGCTTGCCCATCACCACCATGTCCGGCTCGATGCCGGACGGCTGGAAGCTCCACAGGTGGCTCCCGGACCGGCCATGGCCGGCCTGCACCTCGTCGGCGATCAGCACGCCGCCCAGGTCCCGCACCCGCCGGGCTGCCTCGCGCAGGTAGCCGGGCGGCGGGGCAAGGATGCCGTCGGCGGTGAAGGCCGGATCCACGTACATCGCCGCGACGCCACGGCTGCCGAGCGCCGCCGCAGCCTCGTCCACGTGCGCGGCATAACGCTCCGCCCAGCCGGCCTGGTCACTGCGGTAGGCACCGCGGTACCCGTCCGGCGCGGGCACGGTCGCGACGTGCGCGGGCCGCTCCCCGGCGGCCCATTCCTCGGGAGATAGCGCGTGCGTGGCCTCGGTGAGCCCGTGGTAGGCGAACTCGGTCACCACGGCACCCGTCCGCCCGGTGGCGGCGCGGGCAATCCGCCAGGCGAGGTCGTTGGCCTCGCTGCCGGAGTTCAGCACGATCACCGCGTCGAGGGAGGGCGGCAGGGTGGCCTGGAGCCGTTCCGCTAGCTCGACGATGGCCTCGTGCAGGTAGCGGCTGTGCACCGCGAGAAGCCGTTGCTGTTCGGCCACGGCGCGCACCACCCGGGGGTGACCGTGGCCGACCACGGGGACGTTGTTGTAGCAGTCGAGATACCGCCGCCCGGCCGCGTCGAACAGCCAGGCCCCCTCGCCGCGGACCAGGTGCACCGGGTGCTCGTAGAACAGCGGGGACCGGGGCAGCTCCCGGCGCCGGCGCGCCAGCAGCGGGGCGGTCGCGGACCGCCGGTACGGCAGCCCCAGGCAGGCGTCGCGGAACCGCTCACCGACCGTGTCCAGTCCCACGGCCTCCATGCTGTCCAGGAACGCGGGCGCGCCCGACTCGCTGTCCGCCGCGTAGGCCGCGTTGCCCGGGTAGACCCCGAGCCGCCACGTGGTGAGCGTGATGTCGGTGGCGAGCCGGGCGGCCACCAGGTCGGCGAGCAGCCCGGCCTCCTCTTCGTCCAGCGGTGTCACCGCCACATAGCCGCCGATCATGGCCTCGGCGTCTTCGACCGCGTCCGCGCGGCCGTGCAGCACATCGGCGACGGCGACGGCGAGATCGCACACCAGCGGGGCATGGGTCATGTCCCCGAAGTCGACGATGCCGCTGACCTGCAGGTCGCCGGAGAGCAGCAGGTTGTTCAGGCTCAGGTCGGCATGGATCACCTGGGCTCGCAGGCCCGGCAGCACCGGGACGACGCGCGCCTCGAACCGGTCCATCACCCGTTCCACCTGTGCCCGGCGCGCACCGCCGGGAACGTGGCCGAGCAGTGGCCGCAGCGTGGGCAGGCGGGTGATGTCCCAGAGGATCTCGTAGTCGGCCGCAGGGTGGAAGAAGCCCCGCAGCGCCCGGCCGAGCCGGGCCGAGGTCTGCCCGATGGACCGGATCGCCGCGGTGCTCAGCTCGGCCGCTGCCACGGCCCGGCCGGGGAGGAACGTGAACAGCCTTACCGGGTAGGTGCGGCCATCCGGCCCGGGCACCTCCGCCCACGGCTCCCCTGTGGTGCTGCCGAACACCCGCATCACCGGCAGGCCAGGATCGACCTGCTCGATGTGGCGCAGCGCGGCCGTCTGCATGTCCAGGATCGGCCGGGTGTCCGCCGGATTGGAGATCTTGAACAGGAACCGCTGCCCCTCGGCGGTATCCACCCGGAAGTTCTGGTCCCGTTCGGCCGCCAGGGGGGTGAGGGATCCGGTCACCCCGAAGCAGTCGCGGAGGGCCTGCCGGGCCGCCTCGTCGCTGAACGTGGGTGGGTCGCTCGCCAGCGGATCGCCGTCCAACGGGTCACCCGGAAACGGGCCGCCCGGAGGCGGGCCGCCCGCCAGCGGGCCCAGGCGCTGCACCATAGGCCCGAAGAGTATCTTGCAGTCCCGCGGACCAGCTACGTTGGGGCGGGTGGAAGAGAACCGGGCCCGCCGGGTCGTCGATGCGTTGCGCGACCGGGGCATTGACGCCCACATGCTGAAAGCCGGCGTGGATCAGTTCGGGGTGCGGGTGGACCTGCACGACGGGCGCGAGGCCGAATGGGACACCGATGGCACCGCCGGTCTTGAGGCGCAGGTCATGCAGGACGGCGACCTGGTCGGGTTCGTGCCCAAGATCGACGGCTCCGAGGACTTCGACGAGGCCCAGACCGTCGACGCCATCGCACGGGCGGACTACGACCAGCCGATAGCCACAGAACGCGCGGTGGCACCACCCCCAGCCCCGGCGCTGTCGCGCGAGGGCGGCCTGTTCCGCCGCTTCCTCGGCGGCTTCCGGGAGCAGTAACCGGGGTCCGCTGCCGTTGGGCCGGCGAGTGGGCCCGCGCCCGGGCCCGGTCGCATGCCCCCGGCCTGCACCGGTGCCGTTACGCGGCCTGGTTCAGCTTTCTGGCGGCGCTGGCACGAGCCCCCGGGTCACCGGCTTCGGCGGCGGCCTGCCGTTCGGCCTCGGCGTTGATCTCAGCACCGAAGAGGATCGCGATGCCGGTGAGGTAGAGCCAGAAGATGAGAATTGCCACACCGGCGAAGGCGCCGTAGGTCTTGCCGTAGTTGCCGAACTTGGCCACGTACAGCGAGAAGCCCAGAGATGCCGCCAGGAAGATGGCCGAGCCGATCACCCCGCCGGGGCTGACCCACCGCCAGCTAGGCGTTTCCCTGTTGGGCCCCAGGTAGTAGAACACCGAGAACAGCAGCGAGATCACGATGATGGTGAGCAGCCAGCGCGCCACAGTCCACACGACGATGAAGGCGGTGCCGCCGACCGGCACGTGACCCTCGATGGCCGTGCCCAGCGGCGCGCCGAACACGATCAGCGCGGAGGCGATCCCGCCGAATACCACGGTGGCCAGCATCAGCGGGACCGCGTACAGCCGCTTGACCAGGAACTTGCGGTCTTTGGGCACGTCATAAGCGACGTCGAGGCCCGTCTGCAGGGCGGCCATCGCGGCCGAGGCGCTCCAGACCGCCAGTACGACGCCGAGGATCACGGCGATGAGCGAGCCCTTGCCGGAGTGGCTGCTGGCCGAGGTGACGGCGCTGCCGAACACCCCCGAGGCCCCCGGCGGCAGTGCCTTGTCCAGGCCCTTGACCAGATGGTCCACCGTGCCCGACCCCACCTGGACCAGGCCGGCCAGGCCGAGCAGCGCGATGAGCGCCGGGAACAAGGACAGGAACCACCGGTAGGCCAGGCTGCCGGCAGTCATGGTGCAGCGGTCGCTGTTGAACTCCTTGACGGCGCGCTTGAGGGTGTCACGCCACCCGGTCTTGCCCAGTTCCAGCGGCGTGTCCGGGCCGGGCGAGTCCTCGGTCTGCGGAGGGATGATTTCCTCGCCGGGGCGGTCGCCGCTACCTGATCGCGCCATGGTCAGACCGCCTCCTGCCGGGAAGGCGGTGCCTGCACACCGTCCGCAACGTGATCCATGATGCCGCCTTTCATCCGGGTGATTGCTTCGCTTACCCAGCCGTCCGCAGGCAAACACGGCTGATGCGCGGCCGGCCAGACCGTGCAAACCCGCGGCAGCCCATCCGCCGCCGCTCCCCGGTGCGCCTACGGACCGGCGCTGGCGTCCCGGGAGTCACGAGCACCGGCATGCCCGGTGCTCCCGAAGGCCTCATACGCCGGGCGGAGCAGGTCGGTCAGGGGCTGCCCGCGCAGAGCCAGGGCCAGGGGCGGGACCTGGTCCAGGACCGAAGCACCCGTCGTCGCGGGCGGGCTGGTCACCGGGAGCGCCGCGGGCAGCGCGAAGAAGGAGCCGAGGCAGTCGGCCAGCGCCGCCCCGGCCGGTGGCACCGCCGCCACGTGGGCCCGGCCCCCGGCGGCACCGGCAGCGGCCCGGCGCGCCGCGTGCAGCCCGGCCAGGAGGTCGTCCCGGCTGCGACCGCGCCAGGCCAGGATGCTGAACGGGTCCTCGTCGAACGCCTCGGCCAGCAGGTAGAACACGGCCGCGATGTGCTTGCAGGGCACCTCCCAGTCCGGGCAGGAGCAATACATCGACAGCTCGGCCGCGGACGCCGGGAACAGCGCCAGCCCCAGTTCCGCGAAGACATCCTCGATGTCCTCCGGCATCTCGCCGGCCAGCAGCTTCGCCGAGTACCAGGCGCTGGCGGACAGGGCGCGCTCGGCCGCGTCCCACTCCGGCGCGCCGAACGCGTCGAGCCCGGCCCGGACCCGGTACGGCTGCACCCTGCTGCCCTGGACCAGCGCGCTGACCAGGCCCGCCGTCACATCCATGGAAACCACCTGCCCGCGGCGGGCGTAGTTGCGGCCGCGTTCCAGCCGGCCGCCCACGATGATGGACTCCAGGACCGCGATGAACCGCCCGGACCACCAGGTCCGCGCGATCGCGCCGCGGGTGCTGCGGGCCTTCAGCCCGCCCTGCACGGCCCGCGGCCGTGTCGGCTCCGCCGGGAACCAGCGCCGGCCGCGCGGGCCGTCAGTCACCGACGGCCTCCGCCGACAGCTCGAACATCGAGCGCAGCTCACTGCTGGACAGCTCGGTCAGCCAGCCCTCGCCGTCGCTGATCACGAGGCTGGCGAGGGCCTTCTTCTCCTCGATCATCTCGTCGATCTTCTCCTCCAGGGTCCCGGTGCAGATGAACTTGCGCA
>Ga0070730_10001577_pt1 | contig 21864 bp, 20 predicted proteins | sample Coa_R1_3_FD_66447 | JGI IMG/M metagenome (GOLD analysis project Ga0070730, IMG submission 66447) | Surface soil microbial communities from Centralia Pennsylvania, which are recovering from an underground coalmine fire - Coalmine... | ecosystem: Environmental > Terrestrial > Soil > Unclassified ... | reverse complement strand
GACTCCCCATTCATCGTCAGCGCCTTCGTCGAAAAGCTTTATGGCTCGGCCGCCGCGCGCTTCGCCACCGCAATGGTCCTGTGGATCGCTTTTGCCTCGGTATTCTCCTCGCTCCTCGGCTATTCCCGTGTGCCTTACTCCGCCGCGCTGGACGGCAATTTCTTCCGCGTCTTCGCGCGCGTGCATCCACAGAAGAAATTTCCGCACATCTCGCTCCTCTTTCTGGGCACACTGACTTTTGTCTTCGCGCTACTCTTCAAGCTCAGGACCGTGATCGCCGCGGTTCTGGCCATGCGCCTCATTATTCAGTTCATCGGTCAGGCTGTGGGGGTCATGTTGTTGCGGCGCCGCTGGCCTGCGGAGCGTCTGCCGTTTAAAATGTGGTTGTATCCGCTTCCTGCATTACTCACTATTGCGGGGTGGATCTGGCTATTCCTGCGAACCGGAAAAGCGATCTGGTGGGGGTTATTCGTGATTCTCTTGGGTCTCGCTGTTTTTCTCGTACAGTCGTGTTTGCGCAACGAGTGGCCGTTCGCCACGGCTCGGCCCGAGGCCGCGCAATGAAATTCTGCCGTCTGGCGCTCGCCCGATCGACTCGCCGTTCCGTCATCTGTTTTTTATCTTTTCTCGCTTTCGCCCTTCCGGCTAACGCTCAATTTCCGCCCGCCCCGGGCACCGGCACCGGTCTTCCTGAGACCATCGAGGCTATTGAGGACGCCCGTGTAACCACCCGCATCCTCTATATCACCGCTCACCCTGACGATGAATCGGCCGCCGTGCTCACCTACCTGGCTCGCGGCCTCCATGCCGATGTCGCGCTTCTTTCGCTCACCCGCGGTGAAGGCGGCCAAAATGATCTCGGACCGGAACAGGCCCCCCAGCTCGGCCTCATCCGTTCGCAAGAGCTTCTGGCTGCCACCCGTGGCTACGGCGTCAAGCTGTTTTTCACTCGCGCCAAGGATTTTGGTTATTCCAAGACTCCGGAGGAAACCGAGAAAGTCTGGGGCAACGATGTCCTGCAGGACATGGTGGAAATTATCCGCACCTTTCGTCCCACGGTAGTCATCAACGGATGGGGTGGCGTTCACTCCGGTCACGGTCACCATCAAGCCGCTGGTCTGCTCACCCCCAAGGCCGTGCAGCTCGCTGCCGATCCCAATTTCAAAGTGCGCGCTTTCTCATCCGCTTCGCAGGACACCGCTCCGTGGGGCGATCGCCGCCCGATCCTGTTGCTCGATGTGGACCGCGGCGAAAAGCCGCAAGGTTATTCTCTGCCGCTCGACGACGTCTCGCCTCTTTACGGAAAATCCTGGCGCGAGATCGGTCTGGACGCCTTTGCCAGCCATCATACTCAGGGCATCACCGGCTTCTTGAACTCCCCTTTTCTGCGGCGCCCGGTAACGCTTAAGCGTGAAGATGGCGCTGATTTGGCCCCCGCTTCCTTGAATGAACCTCTCGGTCCGTTAGACGAAGACTTTGAAGTCGGCAACCGCGGCGTTGACCCGCTGATGCGTTCCGTGGATGCTTCCCTCCTTGCGGCGCGCGAGGCCGCCCTGCGTTTGGACTGGAAGTCCGCAGCCGATGCCCTCATCGCCGCAGCCGAAAAGTTAGACCAAATTCCGCTGCCCGCTCTCTCCAGCCAGACGCCTCCCCCGGTGCAGTCTCTTTTTCGGAGTGTTCATCTCAAGCGTGAAAAGATAAACGCCGCGCTAGCGCTGGTTTGCGGTTTGCGGCTCAACGCCATTGCCGATCGCAGTGATCTGGTCCCCGGCGAATCCTTCACTGTCCGCGTCGAGCCCCGCCACCGCGAATCCATCGGCGGCGATTTTGGAAAAATCAGCCTGATCGTTCCGCAGGACTGGAGCATTCCTAAAGAAGAGCCCGAGCCGAGCGGCGCAATTCGCTTCACCGTTTCCATCCCGCCAGCTTCGCGCCTTCCCCAAAATAGTTCCGAATGGTTTCTGTGGTCTCAGCGGCTCCCCGGAGGTAATTCCGCTCATGCGTCTCCCGCCTTACTTGCAGAGCCGCCGCCGCTGATTACCGCTACGCAAGAGGTTATGCTCAACGGATATTCTTTTACTGACGCCGCTCCGGTCACCAGCGTGCATGCCACGTCCACTCGCGCGGACCGCATCCCTCCCCGCTTGGTGCCGGCCTTCACCATAGCCGTCGAACCTCAGCAGGTCATCAATATTCTCGGCAAGCCCGCGCCGCGCAAACCATTTCAAGTGCTGCTGCGCGTCCATTCTTACGCCACTCAGCGGGCTAAAGTCATTGCGGGTCTGGACGCGCCCCGTCGGTGGAGCGGTACTCCGCCCATTTCGCTGAATTTCACCGGCACGGGCGACCAATACGCTCGCTTCCAGGTGACTCCGCCGTCCAATCTCGCACCCGGAAGCTACAAGATTTCCGCCCACGTTTTTGACAGCACCGAGCACAACCCTGTCGCCAAAGATCCTAAGTTTAGTTTGTCTCTCGAACCCCTTCCTACCATGCCCACCATTCTCTGGGCCGAGCCTGCCGAATGCCTCGTACGCGCCTTCGCCATCAATGTGCCGAAAGATCTGCGCGTCGGCTACATCACCGCCGAAAGCGAGCCAGTCCCCGACGCTTTGCGCATGCTGGGCATTCAGGTCGACCTTCTGGACGCCCAGGCCCTGGCCTTCCGCGATCTCTCTAAATTTGACGCCATCGTGGTCGGCGTGCGCGCCTATGAACTGCGGCCCGATCTCCCCGGCGCCAACCAGCGGCTCCTCGAGTACGCCTCCAAGGGCGGGACCCTCCTGGTCCAATACCAGCGCGATTTCGCTTGGGACCGATCATCGTATGCCCCCTATCCCGCGTTGATTTCCCCGCCCGCGACGCCTGCCAAGGAAGGTAGTGCGCCAGTAGCGCGACCCTTACCGCGCATCACCGATGAAAATTCTCCCGTGAAATTTCTCAAACCCCATGACCCGCTTCTCAATCATCCCAACAAAATCTCACCAAGCGACTTCAAGGGCTGGGTGCAGGAACGCGGTCTTTATTTTTTGACCCAATTCGATGCCAAATACACGCCGCTGCTGGCCATGAACGATCCCGGCGAGCCGGATCTGAAAGGCGCTCTCGTTTACACCCGCTACGGCAAGGGCACGTACATCTACACCGGCATCGCCTTTTTCCGTCAGCTCCCCGAAGGCGTTCCCGGCGCCTATCGCCTCTTCGTCAATCTCTTGAGCGCTTCGCGTCCGCCACGCTGACGCCGGGCACTTTCGCGCAAATCAGATTCTTACTTGGACACACCGTAACTCACCCGCACCTGCGGAACTCTCGCCTTCGCCAGCGTGCTATTCTTCCCGTGCAACTTCAAATTTCAGGGAGAGCACCAATATGGCTGCAAAGCCCGTCCCCGCGGCTACCAGCGGCGTGCGCGTGTTGTTTGCACTGATCGTTTGCGCCGCTCTTTTTGTGTCAATGACTTGTCCGGCCCTCGCTCAGAAGGACAAAAAGAAAAAAAAGGACGCCGCCGCCGACGCCGCTACCCACACCACTATACCCATGCCTGACGAGCAGCAGATCGACTACAACATTTCGGAAATGCTCGGCTCCTGGCAGGTGGGCGACGTCGAGCGCCTCCACAAGGCTTACTCCGATGATGCCGTTTTCGTCAGCGGCCAGTGGGTCCCACCGGTCTTCGGCTGGTCCAGCTTTCTGCCCCTATTCCAGCAGCAGCGCGCACGCATGCAGCAGGTCCGCATGGACCGCGTCAATACCTTCATCAAGGTTGCCGGATCTTTTGGCTGGGCCTGTTATCAGTGGGATTTTAGCGGAACGGTGGACGGCCAGTCGATGGCCGCCCGCGGACAAACCACCCTCATTTTTGAAAAGCGCGGCGACCGCTGGTTAATCGTTCACAACCACACGTCTGTGGCCCAACCGGCGCCCCCCGCTACACAACCGCAAAACTCTCCGGCGAACACAGCGACCCCGCAGCCGAGCAAGCCACCAGCTTCGTGACGCTCAGCCAGCTCCGCCGGCCATGCGGCAAGCTAGAAGCTCTTAAGTCCTTGGTACAGCCACATGCCCGCGATCAGCAGCAACAACGCTCCCGCCGCGATCCCGCTTGTCGTGATTGGCTTGGAGAGGCGAGTAATTTTCGCGATCAATTCGCGCTGCTCTCGCGCAACATGTTCTCCCGACGCATCGATGCACAACTGATCATCCTCATGCGTCGTAAGAATGCTCCGCCACAGTAGCAAGGCCAGAAACGTTCCCGTAATGATTGCCCAAACGATCAAAAGAAAATAGATGGGCCCCGTTAGCGTCGCTTCCATCGTAACCTCCGTTGGAACCGTGCCGCGGTGTCTGCCCCGAGGACTAGAGGTGGACAGGCAAGGGGTAGGTATTCACGCGAAGTATATCACTCTGGATTTGAATTTCCACTCCTTGCTATACAACAAACAAATAGCACAACCGCGCCGCTAACCGCTCAGAGCGCCGACACCATATGCGCGATGGCGTCGTCAAATGTGACTTTTCCATCCAGGTACGGTTGCCAGTAGCGCACCAGCATATCAACGTAATTTTCCCAACCGCGCTGGTACAACCCATTGCGGCTGGCGTAAGAACCATTTCCCCCGCCTCTTGGTCCGCCGCGGGCCGCCTCGCCTCCGTCGTTGGTGGTTCCGTCGCCTGAGGCATTTCCTTCCGCCTCGGTCAACGGCTTAATCACTTCGCCGGTAGTGTAAAAAATAAGCGCGTGCCACAAGTCCCGCGGAATCGGCTTCTCGCGCTGGCGGCATTCGCGCTCGATGGCTTGTTCCACCGGTAGGGCGATTCCGTGCGAGGCTTCATGAAACAGCACTTCCAGCGCATCGGCGCCCTGGTTGCGCGCGTCGGTGCTGGCAATGGTCACCCGCAGTGGGTCCAGCGTGGTATATGCGCCGGTAGCGTTGGCCACCGCGCTGACGTCCACCCGAATTTTTTCGCTGGGCCACTGCGTTTGATAAATGTCCGCCAGCCGGTGCGACAATCCCACGCCTTGCTCCCGCACCAGCGGAGCCGCCCGCGCTATCCACGCGCGGTTCGCCCGGTCATCCGCAGCCCAGCGGTGCGCACGGTATATCGCGCCGGCACTCTCCAGCGCTTGCGTCAGTTTCGGCGGCAGTCCCGCATCGCACGTTTTTTTCTTTGTGCCGGAAAGTTCATCGCACGTCTCGAAATCGCCCAGTTGGTTCTTCAACAGCGCCAGTTCCGTGCTGAACAGCAGGTCTTTGTCGGCATAATTGATAGCGTAGTAGGCCACCGCGGCGTCCCACACGCGTTGCTCAGCGGCGCTCAGCGCCGGCCGCGCACCGGGCGCGACTTGCAGAATGGGTTTGCCTGCCTTTCCCGCTCGCCCGCTGGGCGCCGGGCTTCCGCTTCGCTGCCGCCGCGCCTCCTCATATAAACGGTGATGTAGGTTGATCCAGAATCCGCTGTGCAACTCGAAAACCGGCAGCGGGCCGTAGGCCGCGTCGATCTGCCTCTCGGCTGACAACCCGTCGGGAACCAGCAGCGGGAATACCAGCAGCACTGCCAAAACGCGCATGGGCATCAAGCGAAGCATCGTGAAGTGCCTGATGGTAGCGCCAACCGTCCCGGCGCACAAATGAGGATTGGCATCTGAGAAAAGCGCTTACCAAGGGCACTCGGCCGCTGTGAGCTCACATCCGCTAGGATGCAACGCCCTAGCTCACAACAAGGAAGCCGCGCTTTGTTTCAAAGCGCCAACTCCGCCGGCCCTTCACTCTACATGGGGGTCCGCTTCGCTGCCCACCGCCCCTTGCCGGTCCGCGCCGTGTATCACACCGCCTGTGTCTCGGAAAAAGGAGCGCCGTCCCGTTCGCCCATAGGTTTCGGGCGTCGCTGCCACTTCATATTTTGCGGGAGCGCCAAGGCTGCTACCGCCCGCGATCACCAGGCGGAACTTATATCCACTGCGCAGTCCCGCGGCCAGTGCCGGCTCCAGCAGTCCCGCGGCCTCAGGTCCCGCCGCCGCACCGCGCGACGGCGGCCCTAGCTTGGCCAGTGATTCCGGCAGTCGCGCGTATTTGAGCCGGTATGCTTCAACGGCGTCTGCGATCCTCTTCAACCCATCGACGGCCGCGTGCTCCGTGCTTTCCATCTCCGCGGCATCCCACTCGAAAGCCAGCGTCGGTAGATCCAGCAACACCAGTCCAACCGAGAGCAATTTCCATTCGCTCTTCTCTCGCACCAGCCCCATCTGCACCCGTATCGTGCTCGCACCGGTTGTGTCGGCGGCCTCCCGCTCTTCCACTGGAAGGAAAGCGAGGTTGTCGGAAATCTCAGCACCCCCAATCTGCAGTTCCGCCGCCCCTCCCGGCGTTTCGCAATGGACCAGCGGGCGGCCGGACGCGCTCGGCAGTACGGATGGCTTGCCGGGCTCGTTCAAAAGCACGAATCGCTTCATCAACGCCACCCGAGCCGATGGCGTAAGGTGGGCGAAGGTATCCGCGTTTCGCGCGGTGAGATATTTCGAAAAGGAAAGTTCGCTCTGTGAGCAAGCCGCGAACAATACATCGCGCAAGGCTTCGGTCGGAGCATCTGTCGCTTTTGCCACCGCGGTGGCCCCGCTGGCCGGCCCAGCCGAACTGCTCTCCTGCGCCGCTGCTGTCGATCCCCACAGCAAAAAGGCGTGCGCCATTGCTAACCGCTTCAAAGCAGCGCGTCGCGCCACGTCAATCCTTCGCGACAGCCAGGATTGCCGCCAGATTCTGTGTGAATGCCGAGCGCGGCATCACTTCATCGCAGCCGGCGGCGCGCGCCTGCTCCGCCAACTCCCGCTGCACGTGCGACAAAAAGCCCACCACCCGCACTCCATTCTTTTCCGCTCGCACCCGCTCGATTGTCGCGATGGGCTGATTTCGCGAATTCAGGTCCACAATCAGCAGTTTGGCCTCGCTATCCAGCAACGGCAGCAGCGCCTCGGCCGTCCTGGCCACTTTCACTTCCACGCCTCCCAGATGCTTCGCCGTTTCCGCCAGCTTCATCTGGAAAAAAAGATCGTCCATCAAAGCCACCACTCGACCCATTCTTTTACCTCCTGCTGTCTAGGATGCGAATTACCGATGACGCGTACATCGCCGCGACCATTATTCCTGGGGGGTCTTCAGGAAGAGCGTGGACGCCGTCGGAAAGAAGGCCGCCATTGAGGAGGTTTAGTAGGCGCGAACGCCCTCAAGCGCTTGCTGGTCTAGTGACCGCCGCCGTTGTGTACTCCAACGGTTTTGTCCGGGACGTCGCCCAGCCGCCCTTTGACCCGGTCGTACACGCTGACCTGGCTGACCGAGCCCAGCGCTTCATTGTAAAAAGTGGGCACGCCCAGCGCGGTGCGCAACTCCTCGTTGAATTTCCGCAGATTGCCCAGGTGTGCCGCCAGTGCCGGAACCTTGTGACCGTCGTCCGTAAGCAGAAATTTTTGATAGCCCGCGTCCCACAGGCGAGTGAACTTCCCGTTCAACATAATCGTCGGCTGCACGGTCATCTGATATCGACCGTCGCCCTCTTTGCGGAATTCCGCGCCGCTCCCGTATTTCTCCACTCGCACCACGCCGCGCGTGCTGCCCACCCCAAATCCCAGCGCCGCCAGGCTCTCGATCGCTTTTTGCGCAAACCGCTCGTTGACGTTCCACATAGCTTCTCAGCCTAATGGAATGCCTGCGCATCTGTAAAGATCCGGCGACGAATTCTTTGTATGTCCTGCATGTAAAAACTTTATCGGCAGCTTTCGGCTCGATTCACGCAACTGTAATAATGGCTTAGACTCCCATTCATTCACATCCGCTATCAACGTAGGCCGCCGCTCTCCGCGAACTCGATATCCACAGGCAGTATTCGATTGCATAGAAGAAATGTGATATATCGCTTTAAAAATTCATCGGTCGGGGAAGAGGGGACTTTCAGATGCAAAAAATCTTTCGCCCATTGTTCGTTTTTCTCGGTTCGCTCGTCCTGCTCACCGTGCCCTGCAACGCCCAGCAAACGCTCGGCGCCATCAACGGCACAGTCGCTGACAGCTCCGGCGCCACCGTCTCCAAAGCCACCGTAAAGATTCGCAGCTTAGCGACCAACCTGGAGCAGACCGCTACCACCAGGGACGACGGTTCCTATAGTGTCGTTGATCTTCCTATTGGCGCCTACGAAGTCACTTTCACGCGCGACGGTTTCAAAACCGAAGTCCATTCCCGAATTTTGGTGCAGGGCAACCGGACCACCACGGTAAATGCTTCCCTTCAGCCCGGCGAAGTGGCGACGCAGGTCACCGTCAGCGGTACGCCTCTCCTGAACCAGACGGATACCACCAATGGCTATACGCTTGGGAGCGACCTGGTCGAAAGCATTCCTCTAGGAACCGGCAGCTTCACTCAGCTCGCCCTTTTAGCTCCGGGTGTCAACGCCGACCTTCTCGGTGGTTCGGGGACCAATGCGGGACTGGGAAATCAAAACATCTGGGCCAATGGCCAGCGCGATACCAGCAATAGCTTCACCTTTAATTCGGTCGCGGCCAACAACTTGTTTAACGGCCTTTCCTCGAGCTCCATCGGCGAGAGCCGCTTTGTGCTCAACACCAATGAGCAATTCCTGGCTGGGGGGCAAATTCAAACCAATACCTCCGTGTTTGACGCTATCGGCCAAGGCATGCCCGCTCCACCCCCGGAGACCATCGAAGAGATTCAGGTGAATACGTCCATGTATGACGCGTCACAGGGGGCCAATAGCGGCGCGCATGTTGCAGTAGCAACCAAATCCGGCACCAACGATCTTCACGGACAAGTTTATGAATACCACCAGACGTCTGGGTGGGACGCCAATCAGTTTTTCCTGAACGCCGCTGGTATTGCGCGCCCGCCCCTCCACCGCAACACTTTCGGCGCCGCCCTCGGCGGGCCCATCAAGCACAACAAGATATTTTTCTTCGGCTCTTACCAGGGCCAGCGAGTCACAGATGCAACAAATGGTTCCACGGAAGTTGCCAATGTTCCCACCGGTCTCACCGACGACCGTAGTGCCGCCACGCTTGCTGCCCTAGCTGGGGTACCCGTTGGCAGCGTCGATAACGCTGCCCTGGCCATCCTGCAGGCGAAAGCCCCCAATGGCAGACTCATTGTTCCCTCCCAGAACATTACCGACCCCAATCAGGTTCAGCTCCTGGGTGGCAATGCGATTGAGAGCGGTCCGCCCAGCACTTTCAAAGCCGACCAGGTTAATGGCAACGTCGACTACTTGTTCAGCACCAAAGATCGCTTGGCGGCGAAATATTATTTCCAGAATGATCCGTCCACCAGTCCGTTTGCGGTCAGCCAGGTTCTCGGTTTTCCACAGTCCCTTCGCGCCGGCAGCCAGGTCCTTTCTCTGGACAACACCACAAGTCTGACGCCCAACGCTACCTGGGAGCAACGCATTGGCTTTATCCGGCAGTTCGCCAATGCCACTACCTCTCAGCAGTTGTCGCCCACCAGTCTTGGCATCAATCTCCTGGGAAGCACTTTCTTTCCGGGGTTCACCATTAGCAATGCCGGTTCCGGAACCTTCAGTGCCCTCCGCATCGGCCCGGCCAACAATTTTGCCAACGCGGGCGTTTTCCAGAATCACTATCAAGCCGCTACCAACTACAACTGGACCGTCGGCCGCCACACCCTCTCTTTCGGGTTCAATTGGGACTACGGTCAACTTAACGCCATCAATCGCGAAAACCAGGTGGCCACCTTCAATTTCTCGAACTTCCGGAATTTCTTGACCGGGACACTCGGCGGCCGCAATGGTGGCCAACTCTTGAACGGAGAAACCAATCGCTATTATCGCGCGGACCAGGCCGGGCTTTTCGTTCAGGACAATTTCAAGGTGAAATCGAATCTGACCGTGACCGCTGGCCTTCGTTGGGATTGGGATGGCCCTCTTTGGGAAAAGAATGGACTGCTGACGAATTTCTACCCGCAAAACTATTCCTACGACCTGGGTACCGACACGATCAACAATATTGGCTTGGTCGTGGCCGGCAACAACAAACAGTTTTGCTCCACAAAGTCCAGTTTCTGCGTCAACAACTCCACCTTGACCGGACGCCAGTGGATCTTCGAGCCTCGCATTGGCATCGCATGGAGCCCGAAATTTGTTAAAAACCTGGTGGTTCGCACCGGTTTCGGCTTGTACGCGGATCGCGGCGAATTCTTTACCGAATTCTCGCCCAGCGCGGGCCTGGGAATTAGCGGCCCCTTTGGTGTTACCACCGAGCAGCCCTTCACCGTCCCGATCAATGCGTCCTGCTCCGGTCAAGGATGCCTCAGCAACAATCCCTTCGGCACCACTGCTCCCGCACCGCCCCCCAACAACTTTTCCGGAATCGCTGCTCTGGTTCATAACCAGTCCGCATTGAGCGGCTGCGCCGAGCCCGTTACCCCCACGTGCACGCCAACCGGAACACCGCTCTTTGCATTTCTCTTTGGCGGTTACGATCCCAGAAACACTCTTCCTTACTCAGAGAATTGGACTTTCGATGTGCAGTGGCAACCTCGCGACACCTTGCTGATCGACGTCGGCTACGTCGGCAATCACGGACAGCACCAACTGCTCCCCATCCCCTTCAATCAACCCGGAATTGCCACACCCTCCAAGCCCATCAACGGCCAAATTTTCTCCTATGGATACCAGGCCACCGACGCGGATGGCGGTTTCGGAATCCTTCAGACCGAGCAAGTGGCGACTACCATCGGCGAGTTCACCGGTGCGGACGGAAATACCGCTCTTCGCGTGCCCTTCATCGGCTATAACCCCAATTCCGACTTCTGGGAAGCCGAGGGAATCTCCAATTACAATGCGTTGCAGGTCGGCGTTAAGAAGCGAATGAGCCACGGCTTCATGATCAGCGCTTCCTACACCTGGTCTCACACGCTGGATGAGGGCAGCGGAATTTCCGAAGGACTCTTCTTCAACGGCAACAACCCGCTGGATCCCAGAAGCGCTTACGGCAACGCTGCTTTCGATCGCACCCATGTGTTCACCATCAGCTACATGTACCAGATCCCTGAGCTCGTGAAATCAAACCGCTTCCTCAAATACGCGGTCAACGGTTGGGGTTTCACCGGCATCACTGTTGCCGAGAGCGGCCAGCCCTACAGCGTTTACGACTTTTCTGGGAGCGTGGCCAGCCAGTTCTTTGGCGCCGGAGATGACTTCATCACCAACCCCTTGCTGGGTATCCCCGGCGGAACCTCCCAGAGTGTCCAGCTTCAGGGCACTACTGGCGTAAATGCCAACAATCCGGTGCTTAATGCCGGTGCGTTCGGTATCGTCGTCAATGCGCCGGGAACCAACGGTGTGCCTCCCTGTGGCCCGACCACGGATGAGCCAAACAATCCCAACGCTGCCTGCGACTTCTCGGAGACCGGCTTTTCCAATACCGGGCGAGACCAGTTCCGCGGACCGTTCCAGACCCGTTTCGATTTCAGCATCTTCAAAACATTTAAGCTCAACGAACGTTTTTCCCTGCGCTATGACGCGCAATTTTTTAACATCTTCAATCATCCCAGCTTTGACGCCCCGAACAACAACATCAGCCTGAATCCCTGCTTCGGCCCCAACGCGCAGACTAGCCCCGCACTCGTTCCGTTGGGTTTTGCTTGCCAGTGGCTAGGCACCATTCCTGCGGTTGCACCCTCCACTTCGGCTTTTGGAAACGGGCAGGCGCCGTTTGGCGCGGGTATGATTCAGGGAACCCTTGGCAGCCCGCGTTTCATCCAGATGGCTTTACACCTTATCTTCTAGAACCTTATTCTTAATCTGCATTTCGACAAAAAGGCCGCTTCGCGCGGCCCTGTTCCGTTGGATTTATTTTCGCGAGGGTATGCCGGTCTCTAACCTCGCCGAAAACCGATCATACCTTCGTCGCTGGCCGCCGCATCCAATAGCAAGTAGAATAGCGCCTCCCCGAGGCGCACTTCCGCCCGGAATGGCGTCTAACCCTGGGACTCAAACGTGCGATCAGCAACAGCCAAGAACGTGCCTTCGTCATCGGATCGTGAGGAACCGTTTGCCGTGAATCAGCTGCTTTCTTCTGCGAAATTGGGACAGTCGGTTCTGGACCGCATCGGGGATACGCCGCTGCTTCGCCTGGAACGCATCGGTCGTCAGTTCCCCAATATCGAATTTCTGGCTAAGGCCGAATGGTTTAATCCCGGCGGCTCCGTAAAGGACCGTCCGGCCATGAGCATGATTCAGGCCGGTTTGGCCTCCGGGCAGTTACGCCCCGGTAAGACTCTTATCGATGCCACCAGCGGCAACACCGGCATCGCCTACGCCATGATTTGCGCTGCTCTCGGCTATCCGGTGACCCTGTGCTTGCCCGATAGCGCTTCTCACGAGCGCAAGCGCATCCTCGCCGCCTTTGGCGCGGAACTCATTATTACCCCCGGGGACCAAGGAACGGACGGAGCCATCCGTCGCGTCCAGGAAATCGTCGCCGCCAATCCCGAAAATTTCTTTTATCCCGATCAATACAGCAACCCGGCCAACTGGCAAGCCCACTCTCGCGGCACCGCTAATGAAATCTGGGAGCAGACCTCCGGGCGCATCACCCATTTTGTCGCCGCGCTTGGTACCAGTGGTACGTTCGTCGGCGTCACGCGCCGCTTGAAAGAATTGAATCCTTCCATCCGCTGCGTCAGCCTGCAGCCGGACGCTTCCTTTCACGGCCTCGAAGGGTGGAAGCACATGGCCACCGCCATTCGCCCCTCCATTTATGACCAAACGCTGGCCGATCAGAATCTCGAGGTCAGCACCGAAGGCGCTTACCATCTTCTCAAGCGTATCGCCCGCGAAGAGGGTCTGCTGCTCAGTCCCAGCGCCGCCGCCGCCCTGCTCGGCTGCTTGGACGTCGCCAGTCACATTCCCAGCGATCAGCCTGCCGTAGTCGTTACTGTTTTCGCCGATTCCGGCGCAAAATACCTAAGCGAACGCTTTTGGGATGAGCACTAACATGGCTACCGCGCCGACATTGAAGACGACCGCCGAAATCGCGCAGCAGATTCGCCAGCACGGCGCGGATACCTATCCCCACGAATGTTGCGGCGCCTTGCTTGGTCGCGACGCCATCGATAGCGGGCGCACCTCAGCTGGCGGGGCGCAACTACCCGTCCGCGAAATTATCGCGCTATTTCCGCTGGTCAATCGCCGCGACGATTCCCCGCACAATCGCTTTTCCGTCACCTCGGAGGATGTGCGCGACGCCGAGAAGGCCGCCCGCGATCAAAAACTGGACGTCGTCGGCTGGTATCATTCGCATCCCGATCATCCTGCGCGTCCCAGCCAATATGATCGCGAACACGCTTGGCCCTGGTACAGCTACGTGATTGTCAGCGTGGCCAATGGCAAGCCCCAGGAAATGACTTCGTGGCGCCTAAGCGATGACCGTTCCGATTATGCCTGCGAGGAAATCGCCATCCGCGATCACGCCGCCATGTAGGGGGCAGCAAGCGGCGCATAGTCTAGGCACGAGGTCCGATATCCATATCTTTAACCTTGAAGGAGAACGAATGCCAGTAAAAGTCATCATCCCGACCCCTCTCCGCGTCTACGCCGGCAAGCGCGATTCCACCGAGATAAAAGCCGCCACCGTCGGTGAGGCTCTGGGACGCCTGACCACTGAATTCGGCGATCTGCGCAAGCATCTCTTCACTGAAGAGGGCAAACTCCGCAGCTTCGTCAATGTCTACGTCAACGATGAAGACATTCGCTACCTGGCCAAGGAAGATACGCCTACCAAGGACGGCGACACCATCAGCATCGTACCCTCCATTGCCGGCGGCTCCGCTGCCGCGCACCGCTGTTGCCGCCGATTGGAAGTCTGAATTTCTTCTCCGTTCGGAATTGGTGGACAACTTGCCGTCCCGAACGAAGAGGGGGATCTGCTTTTTCGCTTCAGAGGCGCAACTCGAACTTGCATCGTCCGGCGTTCTTTTTCATCTGATTTGAACTAAACTGTTGTTTCAGGGGAAATTCTTATGGCCACCAAGGTCCAACTTATGACTGGCACCGCCGAAGCCGCGAAATCCGCGGCCAGCCTCTCCAATGAAGAAATTTTGCGTTACAGCCGGCACCTCATCATGCCCGAGGTCGGCATGGAGGGTCAGCTCAAACTGAAGAACGCCAAGGTCCTGCTGATCGGCACCGGCGGGCTCGGCGCGCCCCTCGGTTTGTACCTCGCCGCCGCCGGCATTGGCCGCCTCGGTCTGGTCGATTTCGATGTCGTCGACTTCACCAATCTGCAGCGCCAGGTTACCTTCGGCTCCAGCGACGTCGGCAAGCCCAAGACCGAAGCCGCTCGCCAGCGCCTCTCCACCCTCAACACCGACATTCGCATCGACACCTTTGAAACCAAGCTGACCAGCGACAACGCCCTCGACCTCTTCAAGGATTTCGACGTCATCGTCGATGGCACCGACAATTTTCCCACTCGTTATCTGGTCAACGATGCTTGCATCTTGCTCGGCAAGCCCAACGTATACGGCTCCATTTTTCGCTTTGAGGGCCAGGCAACCGTCTTCGGCATGCCCGATGGCCCGTGCTATCGCTGCCTGTATCCCGAACCGCCCCCGCCGGGTCTCGTGCCTTCCTGCGCCGAAGGCGGCGTGCTTGGCGTGCTGCCCGGCATCGTCGGCTCCATCCAGGCGATGGAGACCATTAAGCTGATTCTCGGCCGTGGCGACAGCCTTGCCGGACGTCTGCTCCTGTTCGACGCCTTGGCCATGAAGTTCCGCGAGCTGAAGCTGCGCAAAAATCCCACTTGCCCGATGTGCGGCAAGCATCGCACCATAAACAAGCTGATCGACTACTACGAATTCTGCGGCGTCCGCGGCGAAGAAGCCCCCGATTCGAACGTGCAGGTGCCGGAAATTACTCCGCGCGATTTGAAATCCCGCCTGGATCGCGGCGACGACCTCTTCATTCTCGATGTCCGTGAGCCCCACGAGTTTCAGATCTGCAATCTCAATGGCCACCTCATCCCGCTAGGCGAGTTGCCCCGCCGCGTCCATGAGCTCGATTCCTCCCGCGAAATCATTGCCCACTGCCGCAGCGGCAAGCGTTCCGCCGAAGCCGTGGACTTCCTGCGCAAGGCTGGCTTCCGCAAAATCCTCAATCTCAAGGGCGGCATCCTGGCCTGGTCCGACGAAGTCGACCCCTCCGTGCCAAAATATTGACTTCATCGGTTGTTGGGGCACGGGACACCCGGTCCCACCGCCGAAGCACGAATGTTGAAAGAAGCAACTTTACGTCCAGGAGAATTCATGGCAGCCACCAAAATCACCGTGAACCACAATGGCTCGCTTCGCATTGAAGGCGATTTCGAGTTGCTCGACCCCGAAGGCCGTCCCTTCGGTCTCGCTGGACGTACGACCCTGGGCCTTTGCCGCTGCGGACATTCCGCCAACAAGCCCTTTTGTGATGGCTCTCACAAAACTTGCGGCTTCGCGGATACGGTGGTCGCCCGCGAACTCGCTCCCCCCAAGCCGAAGATCTAACCCGTCAAAATGCTGGCGCTGTAGCAGTGAGACAGTCTCATAGTGAGAAATGCTATCCGCACTCCGAAACTGTCGTTAACCGATTGACTATAAAACACATAACTGTGAGACACGGCCGAATTCCGCGTCTCGCTACCCGTATCCGTAGCTTTCCCCTCCCTCCACCCACGTTATAAGCTCCTTACATTCAGCGACTTAGAGCCCTGCAAATCCCCCCGGAAACGGTGACCAACTTGCTCCTCTTCGGCAGTTGTCGGTTTTTGTAGGTATTTGGGGGATTTCGTGGGCGGTTGGGGGACAATTGACGGGTTTCTGCGCCACGGCCAGTTAAACACTGCCGAAGCTGCGGCGCGCCTGGCCCTGTTCTGGAAGCAGGAACGCTCCCGGATTTTGTTGGCCTCCACCCTGGCCGTCGGCCTGCTCTTCCTCGGCTCCATCTTTTATCTGCGTTCCGCGGCAATCTTCGGCAATCCGCAGGTCTATCTTTATCTTGAAATTGGCGGCACGCTGCTCAGTTTCTGCTACGCCGCCAACGCCCTCGTGCGCTTCCGCGGCACCCATGATCGCACCGCGCTGATTCTATCCTTCGGCTTCGTGCTTTCCGGGATTATCGAAACCGTCAGCTACTTTGGCCTGAACGATCAACTCCAGTCCGGCCACGTGCCCATGACTAGCGTTCCCATGGGCTGGATGGTCAGCCGCACGCTCTTGGGCGTAATGCTGCTGGCCGCTATTCTCATCGAGCGTTACATTCCCACCGCGCGCCAGCCCAGCCGCGAAACCGCGGGTGCCCTGCTAGTTGTCGCCACCGCGGCCTATCTCACCAGCGCGGCGTTCTTAGCCGCCCCCGCTGCTCCGGTCGCGCACGCTTCGCACATTCTCTCCCGTCCCTGGGACTTGCTCCCGGCAGCCTTGTTTCTCGCCTCCGCCATCTGTTTTCGCCAGCGCCTGCTGCCCAGCGGCGCCAAAGGCGCGCCCAGCCTGTATGACTATTCCCTCTTCGGAGTGGCCGCGCTTAATTTCATTTGCCATCTGGCCGCCGCTTTCTCGCGCCAGCTTTTCGATGGTCCCTTTTTCCTCGCCGAAATCAGCAAGACCATCAGTTACGTAGTGATGCTCTCCGGCGCTCTGCTCGATCAAGCACGTCTCTTCGAGCAAGTCCGCTCCATGGCCGTCAGCGACCCGCTCACCGGTCTCGCCAATTACCGCCGCCTGCTGAGCGTCCTGGAAGCCGAACTGGATCGCTCCCGCCGCACTCAGCGCCCCTTTAGCGTGGTGCTCCTGGACATGGATGGCTTGAAAACCATCAACGATCAATACGGGCACCTCACTGGCAGCCGCGCCCTGGTCCGCCTCGGAAAAATCTTACGCAGCCATTCGCGTGCCATTGATACCGCCGCGCGCTATGGCGGCGATGAATTTGCGCTGGTGTTGCCGGAGGCCGGCCGCGATATTGCCGCCCGCGTTGTCGGACGCGTTCGCGAGCGGCTGGCTTCCGAAACCGAACCCCCGGCACTGGCCGTTAGCGCCGGCGTCGCTGCGTTTCCGGAAGATGGTGACACTCCAGAAAAACTTCTTGCCGCCGCGGACCGCGCCTTATATCGCATGAAGAATCGCGGCAGCAGCGTGCAAAATCTTGCGCGCATTGCGGCGTGCTTGTGAGGATGAACGAAACCGCCATGCCGCTAAAGACCACCTATACCTTCTTTCGCGCCGAAAAGCGCATCCCCATGGAAATACCCGTGGTGCTCAATGGCCATCGCCAGACACCCGGCACGGAATCGACCTTTACGGAAAACGTCAGTGCGCGTGGCGCGCGGGTGGTCAGCGTGCGCAACTGGAACAAGGGCGACAAGTTGACCCTCATTTCGCGCACCGGAGACTTTCGCTCCTCGGCTCGAGTGGCCTACTGCCAGCCTCTGCATGGCGACGGCTATGCGGTTGGCGTGGAGTTCCTCGAAACCAAGGGACGATGGGTTGTTTAATTCGAATCCCAGAGCTAGCTCGGCCCAACGGTTGAGCGGAAGGAGGGAAACGTTCGGAACAGAAGTCAGATAACTAGCGCAAACAAGTTACAAAGGATTTGAAGCGCCGCACGGAGAGAAGGCCGGTCGGCGCTTCGTCCTTTTTACTGCCCCGCCTTACGCGCACTTTCTTCATAGACGCCGATCATTCCCGTTACCATTTTTGCCGCTGAAAAATTCCGTTCGATGCGAAGCCGCCCGGCCACCCCCAGCTTCCTTGCGAATTCATGATTGCTCAGGATTCTGCCGGCTGCCGTCGATATCTCCACAGGTTCGGGCCCGGAAACTACCAGGCCGCTCTTGCCGTCCTCGATGATTTCACCCAGCGCCCCTCTGTTGAAGGCGATCGACGGAATCTCGTACGCCATCGCCGCCAGTAGAGAGTTGTTCAGCGCCTCAAAGAACGATGGCAGCAGGAAAACGTCCAGTGCCGCGTAAACATTCTCGACATCCTTAACGAAGCCGGCGAAGATCACATCGCTCTGCAATCCCAATTCGCGCGCAAGCGCTTCGAGGCGCCCTCGACATGGCCCGTCCCCCGCAAGCAAGAGCTTGGCGTCCGCAAATCCTTTTTTAATTTCCGCCAGCGCGCGAATCAGCCATTCTTGCCCCTTGTCCGGCAGCAGCACGCCCACGCAACCCAGCAGCGCTGTCCCCCGCGCAATTCCCCAGCGTGCCCGGGCTTTTTGCCGCTGCTCTGCCGTAAAAAGCGCAGGGATCTCCGCGCCCTCATACACCACGCTGATCTTTTCGCGAGGCGCCCCGGAGGCCGCCGCTTGCTCCGCCACCCACTTCGAATTAGCCACAATCCTCGCGGCCGCACGGTACCGCCTCTGCGCCACCGCACTCTTGCCAATGGGATATCCCACTCGTCGCGAAATCACCAAAGCAGTCTCCGCCGCGCCCGCCCGCAGCGCAAGCCATGCGGCTGTCACTGCATGCGCCTCATTGGCATGCACCACATCGAATTTCCCATCGAGCAACAATCCGCGAATTTTCTTCCCCGCCGGCAGCCGCAACAGCCCGCGCGAAACAAAATGCACCCGCAGGCCGGCGGTTGAAGCGCGGTCACCCAGCGCCGATCCATCCGCCGCCACCAATTCTGCCTGGTGCCCGCGCTCAAGCAATCCCTTGAGCAACAGCAATGCCTGGTTTTGCCCCCCGCGCCACTCCGTCTCCAGATCGACCAGCAGTACCTTCACGTCCCGGCCCCGTCGCCGCGTCCACCTGTGGCTTGTACCAGTTTTCCCAGCTTCGCATATTTGAGCCGCACCGCCCGCGCCGCCATCTTGGCGATCAGTGCCCCCCGGTATCCATCCATAAATCCGCCGCGCAGCACAAAATTCTGGAACCAGCTCCACGGCGTGGCCAGCCACATCGCACTCTTCCAGCTTCGCCGGCCTTCCGCGAACATCTGCTGCGCCGCCAGTGTGGTGTAACGATCCACGTTCTCTTCATGTTCGGCGAACGAGCGCACCGTGTAATGCAGCAGGTCTCCGCTAAGCCGGCCGATTTTACCCGCGTGCCGCAGCGACTCGTGCACCATTCCGGAAAATTCCGCTTCATCCCGCCGATATAACCGCCGCTGAAAATCCGGATACCACCCGGAATGCTCGATCCACGCGCCCAGATAGAAAGTTTTTCGCGAGATTTCGTAAACGTAATGTTCGGGAGTGTGTTTCTTCCACGCCAGCAGCGACGTTTGCAGCGGACTGCTCAGCTCTTCGTCCGCATCCATGGAAAAGACCCAATCGTTCGAAGCGCACTCCGCTGCGTAGTTCTTCTGATCGGCGTAATTGCTCCACGGCCGCTCGAACCACGCGGCCCCGTGTTCCTGCGCAATCTCCGCAGTGCGGTCCGTGCTTCCCGAATCCACCACCACGATTTCGTCCGCAATTTGCTTCAGCGAACCCAGCGCACGCGCCAGATTGTTTTCTTCATTCAGCGTGATGATGCAGACGGACAGGCGGTTCATCGGAAGAACGGAGCAAAGGGAGTCAGCGCCAGTATCTCACGACTTTCAGCGCAACGAGGGAACCACGGCCTGGATGCCGGCGTGCTACTTGGAGACGAACGAAAAGCGGATGACGCTGTTGCCAATCCGGAACTCCGCTCCATCCTGCAACATCGCCGCCCGTACCCGCTCCTCCTCGTAAAAGGTACCGTTGGTGGAGTCCAGGTCCTTCAGGTTGGCGTACCCGTCGCGCACCTCCAGCAGGCAATGGTGCCGCGAGATTTCCTGGTCCTCCAGGACCACCCCCGCGTCTTCCCGCCCCAGCACCACGCGCGCATTTTTCAGCTGGTGCACCGCACCCTTCGATGGCCCGGACACCACAGTGAGCACCGCTTTTTTCGCAACCGGGAGTTTCAGACCGTCGTCGGCCTCCGGCAAGCTCAGTTTCGAACTGTTGGCGCTCCCGCGGGCGAACGAGGGCAGCGGCGAGATGACCATGGTCTGATCCGGCCGCAGTTTTACTTCAACAATCGTCGTCTGCCGGCATTTCGAGCAGCGAAACTGCACTTTCTCGTGCCCAGCCACTTCCGCGTCCTTCAGCACGTGGTCCATTCCGCAGTGGCTGCAAGCAGCTTTCATGTCTCAAACCTATACGTTCGTCCGGCCCACAACTAGCTGGGCACCGGTACAGGTTTGCCGCAAGCGTTACTGGGCTCCATTTCCGCAACGCCGATCCCTGGCGCGCGTGAGCACCCCGAAATCATCTTGCGGCGCGAGCGCTCCCCAATCTGAACTTGACTCCCGTAATCTCGTCGCCGTAAGCTAAGAATTCTTGGTATGGGACGCAAGCCCCAAAAGAACGATTCGTTGCCCGGTTCTCTGGACATGTTAATTCTGCGGACCCTGTCGCTGCGCGACCTCCATGGATACGGCATAGTCCAGTTCATTCAACAATCGTCCGACAATGAGCTCCTCGTTGAGGAGGGCTCGCTGTACCCCGCTCTCCAGCGGCTCGAGCTAAACGGCTGGATCGACGGTGTCTGGGGCGTGACCTCGAATAATCGACGGGCGAGGATCTACAAGATCACGGCGGCTGGCCGCAAACAGCTGGCCGTTGAAACCCGGCAGTACGCCAAACTCACGTTGGCGATCGGGCGCGTGATGGGAGGGGAGTGACGGACGTGTTACGACGGCTCCGCTATTGGATAGAAAGCGCCAGGCGCAGCGAGGCGCTGCGTGAGGAAATGGAAACGCACGCGTCCTGGCCGCTGGTCCGCGTTTCCTCACCACCATGCAGATTCCCATCCTGGCCGGGCGCGAGATTGACGACCGCGACCAACCGGGCTCCAGGCCGGTTGCAGTGATCAGCGAGGAGCTGGCGCGCACTTACTTCGAGAACGAGAATCCGGTGGGCAGGCGCATCACGCTCCCGGACGAGAAGCGCGATCTCGAAATCGTCGGCGTGTCGGCTAACCTGCGGTACGGGGGCCTGAAAAATGAAGAGGACAGTGCAATGACCGTGTTCGTAGCGGCCAGCCAGTTTTCTTCGGACCGAATGACCTACGCGCTGCGCACTGCGCGTGATCCGCTGAGGTATGTCAACAGTGTGCATGAGATCGTGCGGGAGGCAGATTCACGCATACCCGTCACCAACGTGGTCACACAGGCTGCGGAAATCGATCGAACCATCAGCCGGGAACTCACGTTCGCGAAATTGTGCACGGGTTTCGCGGTTCTCGCTCTCCTGACCGCGTGCGTGGGACTCTACGGGACGGTGTCCTACAACGTCGCGCGGCAAATCGGCGAGATCGGAATCCGTATGGCGCTGGGCGCCCACCGCGGCGTTGTGCTATGGATGGTTCTCCGCCGCGTTCTACTACTGGCGGCCGTGGGGCTCGCGATCAGCGTGCCTGCCGCGTTGAGCGCGTCCCGGCTGGTCAAATCGTTTCTGTTCGAGACCCAGCCCAATGATCCCGGAACCCTGGCGCTGGCCGCTGTCGTCCTCCTCAGCGCCGCGATTCTCGCTGGCTATGCGCCGGCCAGGCGAGCGTCCCGAATTGATCCCCTGGCCGCTCTGCGCCACGAGTAAGACATGGTCCTTCGTGCCTCAACGAAGCATGAAAATGTTCGACGCCCGCGTACGTCTATCAACAAGCCGGCTTCGCAGTACGAATCCCGCCGTGGAAGCCGGATACCTTCCGGTTAGCCGACCATTCGTCCGAAATCGTGTGGATTGCCACCTGCTCGGGTGGCCGTTACACGGCCACGCGATGCAGTGAGTTCAAATGTCCACCCGGGACTCAGCGCCGTAGCCTCGAACAAGACTCTCGCG